>ERZ1292630.734-Hain-H41-02um-R3-734-length-33415-cov-8_pt1 | contig 33415 bp, 13 predicted proteins | sample MGYA00564408_ERZ1292630 | MGnify/ENA primary metagenome ERZ1292630 (study PRJEB36523, sample SAMEA6512641) | groundwater metagenome | collected 2019-01-08 | study: AquaDiva: Metagenomics assemblies of 32 groundwater samples
GGATATCGCCAACCTGTTAAAGCCTAAGTACATCAGCGAGAGCATTGTTTTGACGAGTCGCGACGCGCTTCAGATCGTCGCTGCCGACTACTTTCGAAATCGTAGCGCCGCGCAGTCTACGAGTTTCGCGGTGGAGGGGCGCATTCGACGCTTCGAAACCATTGGGGCAGGTCTTGCCACATCCATGGATTGGTATCAGGCACCCACGAACTGTTCCGCGGGGATGATCTTTCTGGCGGAAGTGGGATCATGCGTCTCCCAGCCTACCTCGACCATTGAGCTGAGCCCCCAACTCGTGACGGTCGTCGTGGTACTGTGCAGCGCGGCGTTGCTGCTGACCATCTTATCGATTGTGGTTGCGCTCTCCGGAAAAGGTGTCCGACTCTTGATCGCCGCGGGCTACTGGTCGCCAGTGGGTGGCGTCGCGATCCGTTTAGCCGACTTGGCCGCGAACCTCAGTAATGTGGTCGTCACCGCGACGAGTGCTGGTGTTAGCCAGGATGTCGTGATCCTGTTTGCCGTGCTGGGAAGCATCGCCGCGGTGGCCACCGTCGTCGAAGTGATCCTGCAGGTTCGATATTTGGCGCTGCTCGTCACGGCGGGCGACGATCTACTGCCTGAAGTGGCGGTCGAATGGCGCCTCCGGCTGTCGCAGGCGATCATGGGTACCCTTCTGCTGGCGCATGTTCCTTTCATCGGGCTGAGCACGGTTTCCCTGGTCGTGATGCAGGGCGGAAACGCCGCCGCAAAAGGGTCGTTATCGGTGTCCGCCATTACTTCATTATGCACATCGTGCTTCATTGTCGGCGTGAAGGTGTGCAGTATCAACGTCGCGGCGAGCTCGTTGCTCGACGCCACGAGGAACAATTCACTCGGTACCTCAGCGTCTACCCAGCCTTCTGCCGACCAAACAGGCAGCGAAACGCCGAGCAAGCAGCTTCTTGGAAGACAACCCGCGGCGTCGGCGCCGTCCAATCAGCTGCCACTAAGTCAGCGCAGCGATCAAAGTGCATTACCCGCGGTAGATGTGCCCCCATTCGCGCCTCTGGCGATCACACATGACAATGCCATGGCGGACGTCGATCCCGTGATGCATGCCTCGGTTCGACCCAAGCTGGATGCTCCTGTGTCGCGGTTTCGCAAAGAGGCGATTCGATTGGTCGCCCGGGAGATGATTATCGGCGCGGTCGCCAACGGTCTGACCGCCCAGGAATTTCAAGAGCACGTTCTGCCCATGCTGCTCGCGAAATACCCAGCGCCGGTGACGGATGCCCTCGACTTGCAATCGCCGGGCGCGTCACTCCCCACGACCCCTTCCGCACGCCCGCTCGCACCAGAGGCGTCGCTCGGTGATCCCTTTGGCTCGATCACCTCCGCGATTCCTAACGACCGCACCGCACCGACGGAAGGTTCATCATCTTCGTGCTTGTCCGCGGTGGCCACTGGCACGATTTTCGTTCCCCCTCGCGGTTTAACTCGAACTGGAAGTAGAACGACGAGTACCAGCACACGCAGCCTGCCGCCCGTTGCTTCTCGACGTGCGGTGTCGACGACGAGCTCGCGCAACGCTGACGGAGCCGACGCGGAGCCGTCTGACGTGTTTGAGTACCTCGCAACACCGGTCGCGGACGTCGCCGAGCTCCGCACAGGAGGACATGCCAACCACGATCAGGCGGAAACGGCGGAGGTAGATCCAACAGGAGGTGCCGCCGATGACGTTGCCGAACAAATGCCCGAGCCGAGGCCAACGAATCCGTTTCAGCTGCCAGCTCCAGTTGAGCAGCAGCCGTGAAAGCAGTGAACTTGTTCCGTTTCCCTATTCTTCTACACAACGCGGGGAATCTCTATTCCCCAGTCCTCGTATTCGTCTGTGCAACGCACGGACGCCGTCACGTCAGTGGTTGTGCCGCTCTTTTTTCGTGTCCTCTCGGGGAAAAAAAATCCCATTTTGTGTACGAAAATTTTTCGCGACATTACGCTTTTCGCTTCCCCTTCCTAGCTGTGAAAAGCAAGCGAGCACCGTTGCACGGTCGGGTAAAGACCCCTTCGCCGCCTCACAAGGTACTGTGATCGGGTCGTTTGTCGCTTTGGATTCAACAGTGTGAACTTTCGACCGTCTGAATGGCCCGCCGTCAATCGAATGTAGCATCCTTTCTTCTCTTAGTCCTAGTGGCATCGTCGGTCTCCGCAACGGCGCAAGCGTTAACGCGCACGTCGATTGTGGATGTCAGCATCACTGCGGCGTCACTCAACAGTGGCGTCACGTTGGACGCGTGCGAGGACGTCAATGGCAGTTCTTGTTGGGGCGGCATGATGCAAACTTGGGCGATCACGCGCTACTTGCACCGCCGTGCCGCCGCAACAGGCGGCGTTCTTGACCCCGTCGCATCACGGCCGGCTGAATCTGATGCAATAGCCGCTTCGGCGGGCGCCACAGCCTATTTCGCGGTCTTCATTCCGTTCGCAGACATCTACTCCGCCTTCGCCAACGTCCACCCACTCAGCCACGGCGTCAACGTCCTGGTGTTCGACCAGTTGCAACTGCCTCTGTTTTTGCCGACCTACACGAGCATGCTGAGCGACGACATCACCCTGAGGCCTGGACAAGGGCTTCTGGCAAATGGAGGTGCGTCACAACTTTTGCTGAGCAATTCGCGCATTCCCACTGGGAGTCGGTTCTTCGGCCGTACACAGCGCACCTGGTACGCGGCACCAAACGTCGTGGTGCTGCACGTTGGCGAGGAGCATGGCGGCGCGTACGCCGAAGGTGCGAAGGAAAGCCTAGCCGGCATCTTGACGATGTTGCAGCTAGATCACCCCCGCGCAGCGGCCGCATTAGTCACTGTCGTTGTGACACAAAAGCTCCCGTACGCGACCGTCCTGGAATTCGCGAGCATCCCAAACCCGCCGAACGTGGTGTGGTGCATCGATCCCGTGTACCTCGGAGCCATTCCGTCAGAGTGGGGCACTCCTCAAACTCTTGTCAACCGAACCACGTTCATTGTCGGGGAAGTCAACGCAGATTTTGTGACGACTTTGAGACTGACCTTAGATGAGAGGCTGGCGGCCAACGAAAGCACCACCACGTCTCCCTCGTCTGCGGCACAAACGGCCTCCAAATTGACCACCGGCATCGCGAACTTCTCGGTCGACACCAATGTCCTTGCGGACGGCGCCATGGCCCCGGTGAAGGAGAAAAGTGCTGCTACGGTCTCGCTTCGCAGTGCCAAAATCACGCGCACGACGATTTATGACGTTCCGAGTGATGCCAAGGACGCAATGTACTACCGCCACGAAGCTTTTTTTTTGATGCTGACCCGACAAGCGCGAGCGAACGACCCGATCATTGGGCAGAGCGCGACGGAGATGCCCGCGTCGAAGCTGCCCGATGGCCAGCGCCTGTGCTTCATCCAAGAGACACCAATGTCAAATCTCTTCGTAGACGCCATGATCTGGCGGACGGGCGCCCAGTTGGGCTATATAAATGCGTGCGGTGCGAATGGTCCTGCTTGGCCTGCGGGACCCGTGTCACTGTCCACGATCTTCGAGCGGTTCCCGTGGCCGGATTCGCTGTGCACCGGCCGGTTTCTCGGCTTACACATCTGGGAGTTCATCGCCGGGGCATTCGACACCGCCAATTTGAATCCGGAGGGCAGCGATTCAGCGGATAGCTTTTTACAAGTAAGCCGGCTACGGTTGAAGTTCAACCCGAATGCCAACGCGTCGCGGATTTTGGCCATCGACGTATGGAGCAACGAGACCAGGACCTACGAACCCCTCGAACGGCTGAAATACTACACGTTCGTGACATCCGATTACGTGTGCGTGGCGCATTCCAAGTTGTTCATTGACCTCATGAAGCCAAAGTATCGTGGTGAGTTCGTCGTGCCGCGCTCTTCGGATGCGCTGCAAGACTTGGTCGGCCAATTCATGACGAGCATCGGGCCCATGCAACACAACACCGAGGGGCGCATTCTGAGCCTAGCGGGCATTCCGCCCATGCTCTGGGCTCAAAGCGCATCCACCTGTGCGACGAATCAGCGATTCGATAGCGAGTTGGGCACATGCTTTGACATGCCGAAGGGAGCCGCCATCTCCACCGAGCTGCTTTCCGTCATCGTGTCTGCGTCCGCATTTTTGGTTCTTATTTCCACCCTTTCGTTCCGAGTGATGTGCACAGGGCGCGGGCTGGGCGCGTTGCTCGCTGCTGGAATGTGGACGCCGATCGGTTCAGCCGCCCTCCGGATAGCCGACATCGCGGCAAGTGTAGCCAGTTGCTACACGATCGTGGTCAACCCGCTGGCGTCGCTCGAATTCAAAGGCGTGTACTTAGGCTTGATCGCCATCGCATTTATCATCTGTACCATCGATGTCGTCGCGATCATCCGGTACCTGTTGATCCTCGTGGAGGCGGCCGGTGATGTCGCCCCGGAAGTAGACGTGGTGTGGCGCGTGCGACTACAGCAGCTGGTGGTACTCGGCGTCGTGGGCATCAACATCCCTATGATCGTGCTGAGCAGCGTGGCCATGGCGGCCGCGCCCAGCGCGCTGCCTCTTATCGCCCTGGCGTTTGCGTGCTTCATGTTCGGCTTCAAAACGTCTCGTCTGAAAGAGGTTGCACGAATGATTCTGGAAAACATGCGCGCACGCGGCAATGACGACGAACCGTCGTCGGCCGACGATGGTGCCCTACGATCGGATGCGCCTCCGCTGCTGATCGTGCCACCGCCCTCCGTTGGCGAGCTCCACAGCGCGCAGCGCTCCAGCAGCGGGGACGGGGATGACGCGCAAAGAAAACTATCAAACGTAAGCTGCGGCAGTGCAGGGCTGAATCCCCTTCACGGCCCACCGTCCCTCGCGGCGTTCGTGCCGATCGCCGTCCCGCTCCCGGCCACTACCACCACCATGAATCGCGCGCGTCGGGAGGCGCTGCGACGCTTTGGCGTCGACATTGTGTCTCAAGCCGTGCTGGACCGAATTACCGATGCCGAGTTTCAACAGGTCATCATCCCCATCCTTGCGAAGCGCTTTCCCTGTGTGACGGCCAGCTCAACGAGTGCAGCCGCAGCAGGCATGGGCACCGCGTCCGTGCTGATGAACGCGTCGCAGCTTGTGGCGTTGCGTGAAGGGCCCAGAGGTCCACGATCCCCTACACCCTCAGCACCTCAACACCCTCTGACGGCTGCCGCCGGCGACGAATTGCGAAACCTGGGAGGGTTTGACCCCATGCCCATTTTACCCGCTTCTCAAGCGGTGCTGCCGACCGTGCAGCCGTCGTGGCCAACCATACGACTGCCCGATGGTACGATGCCACCGAGCCCGCACGTGTTCGGACCACCTCCTTTGGCGTCGTTGTCTGAACAACAAAATGCGTCCGTGTCACGGCCCGCCGCCGCTGCAAGAGCCCCCCCGACCGATTCGCTGAACATCCTCGCGACAATGTCCGTGACCGCCCCGCCCCAGAGGATGAGTGATCCCTTCCAGGCGAACAACGTTGCACCGCAAGGACCCCAAGACGGGGCGCCACCGCCAGCCGACGTCCCTGACAACGTTGCCGAAGCCGCCTCCGAGACAGCCATGCCGGCGCAAACCTCAGTCGACGGCACGAAACGGAAGAAAAAGAAGAACGTTAAAGCCAAGCGGGTGGACGAGCCGCCCGGCAATGCGTCGGTTGACGCTACGTCGCCCGCTGTAGAAATGTGATGATGGTTGTTCTTTTTTTGTGTGCCGGGAAGACAGTTTTATTCATCCCGGCCTTTTTTTTTCTATTTTGGACTCAAACCGTGCAATGGGTCGGATGAATGGAGAGTGTCTGACTAACGTTAATCCCATCAAGAAACCTTCTAACTCGTTCTGTGTGTGGCGTGTACATTCAGAGTGTCGCTACCCGGCCCAAGTCAAAAATGCGGGTAGCGCCTCCGGGCTTTTTGTGTTACCCTGTCGGTTCTGGTGCCAGGTTCACCATCTGCATGAATGCCGCTGCCAAAATGTTCGAACATTCCCCTCCCCACACAGTTCCTCACTTGAGTTGATCCACGCTCGATACCTCACCGCACTGCCTGAAAAAATGTTCATTGCTGTTCGCGTTCGTCCGAGCCGGACATCCGCCTCGCTCGTCAACGGTGCCTCTGCGTCGCTTCCTCGCGATGAACTCAACAGCGTCGGTTTTGAAGAAGCGACAAGCGACCCTTCTGGGCGCGACTCTGGGCGGCGCAGCATCATCCGTGGATTGGTTCAACCATCATCGGCGCATTCGGCACCTTCCACGGCCAGGGGCCACCCCAGGTCCGCCTCAACGGACGCCCCTCCGAGGACGGCGACGACAGCGGGCCAAGCTCGCCGGGCGGCGGAGGATGCGAGTCGCCGCGCCGCTTTCCGGCGGAGCAACAGCGCCGTAATCGCCGGTCCTCGTGGCACTGTGGCGAAAGTGTCGTCGACTCACCACATGGCGCGAGGAGCAACCGCCCAGAGCGGCGCCAACACTGTACGAGTGCTCAGTGCGAAAACAATCGAAGTGTTAGACCGCGCAACCGCGCTGGCGGAGTTGAATGGGGCCGCTTCCGGTGAGGTGCCACTGACTCCTCCGCAGGGTTTGGAGCGCACCAATCGATTCACTTTTGATCGCTGCTATGCGGGCGACGATCCCCGATCCTCTGAGTTCGGATCACAAGAAACGGTTCACCAGTCTATCGGACAACCTGGCGTGGCGAACGTCCTGGCGGGCTACAACACCTGCGTCATGGCGTACGGTCAGACCGGCTCAGGGAAGACGTACACAATGCTCGGACCCGGACTGGAGCTGCTATCTCGCTCACAACTCGAACTCGAGCTGCTAGGGGAACGGATACACCAGCCGTTGCAAGTCATGTCGCTGCTCGAGGCATCCCCTCACAAAGGCCTCATGCTTCGCATGTGTTCCGAACTCATTCGTAATGTCGATCGATTCAATCAGGAGCATTGCCAACGAGAGAGAGCCGACGCGGCGGTGGCACGTGCCACTAGCGTGCCGGCCAACCTTCCGCCGGTCGAGGCGGCTCCGCTGCCACGGCTCTCCACAGGCAGCGACGAGACAGAGATCATCGACGGAGCGGCGGATCGAGTTCATAGCCCCTCCCCCGCCCCAAATCCCTCCGGGGAAGGACCAAGCGGCCGCCCTCGCGCGAAGGTGCGCAAGCCAAGCCGGGCCAGCGGCAAGCATCACCGCTCTGCCCAACGGGAGGAATCCACCTCAGTCCTGTTCACGTTCGAAGAAATTTCCATCGAGTTATCATTTTACGAAATTTACAACGAAAAGGTGTACTGCCTCCTCGGAGGGAGCAGTCCGACCCCCAATGCGGACGGCACCAAACGTCACCGCCCCATTCTCGCACTCGACATGCCGCTGCGTGTGCGGGAGCATTCCTCGACGGGACCGTTCGTAGAAGGCTTGGTCTCGGAGCCGATACGTGCCTACGCCGATGTCGTCCGGTGTCTTGAGCTGGGTATGCGCAACCGCCGCACGGCGATGACCGACCACAACCGCCACTCAAGCCGCTCTCACGCCATCTTGCAGCTTCGACTCGTCCGCCGCTGCTACCGCGCGACGGCCGCCATTGCCGCGGCCGATGCCACCGCAACGCGCGGCCGTCAGAGCGCCGCTAGACACGTGAAACTTCAGCAAGTCGTGACGTCCACGATGCATCTCGTTGACTTGGCGGGCAGCGAGCGGGTGAGCTCCATGACGCATATGCACGCCGAGCGCCTCCACGAGGCGGCCGACATCAATGTGTCACTGTGCACGCTTGGCAAGGTAATTAATTTTCTGGCCAGCAAAACACCCGCAGCGGCGGGTGCAAAGGCAGGGGGTGCGACGTTTGCGCCGTTCCGGGACTCGACGCTCACGTGGCTGCTCAAAGACAGCTTTGGCGGGAATACCAAGACGACGATGTTGGCCACAATTTCCCCCGATCTCAAGGACAGGGAGGAAACGCTGTCGACTCTGCGGTACTGCGCCAAGGCTAGCCGCATAGTCAACAAGCCCCGCGTGAACGTTGACACATCTCGGGTGGATGCCTCCTACGTCGAGCGAATCTTATCCGAGCTCGAGGAACTTCGTGGAATCGTGCGCCGATTTCATACCACTGATGTGGGCAGCAACAACCTGCTCGCCGCGGCTCCCACGTCCTCGCTCATTCAGGGACGCGGGCCAATCGGCAGCCAAGGCACGTCGACGGAAGGGCTGCCGCATCGTACGACGTCCACGTCGCCGACGGCGTCCCTGAGAGGGTCGCGCGTCCGCGTGCAGGCGCCGACGACGAGCACGGCCACGTCGCCGATCAATGATGGGGAAGGCCAGAACCGCCAGCCGACCCGGGGTAGGGCACGGCATCGCCCCTTGCCAGACAAGGGCAAGATCGCGGAAGCACTAAAGCTGATCGCGCAAGCGGTGCGCGATAGTTTCAGTGGTGACGACGACGATGACGATGATGCGTCGGTTTCCTCCGTGTCGACCGAGGGCGCCCCCGAAGGCCACGCCTCTGCGGCTGCCGCGGCGAACCACCACCACAAATCTGTCCGGACCCATCAAGCAGTCAGTCAGCCGTCGACCCCGATCTTGAAGCAGCCTGTGTTGACGCGCGGCCCGTTGCTTTTCACGCCCTACGTCTCGAAGGCGGAATCTCGCCGATTGGCGCGCATCTATCAAGATGTCGTCCAAGACACGCAATCGCCCGAGCAGAGCGACGAGAGCGTGAAGGCGATGCATTGTTCGGCTACGCCGACGCAGGAGATGCCCAGCGAACAGTCTTCACCGGTTGAGATCACCGCGATCGGCATCGTCGGTGGTGCCGCCGGCCACACACCTTTTCGAGTAGGACCGTTGGTTAAACCTCAGTCTCACCGACCACCTCTCTCACCACGCCAGCCGCCCGTTGGCGCAATTTCGGCGTCTCCCGCACAACAACCACAGGAGGACCACACATCGGACGATCACACATCCGATGACGACTGCAGTGACGATGAATCCACGGATGACGAAGTGGAGGAGCAGCAACGGCAGGAGGCGGCGCGGCACGTGTTGGAATTGGTGCAGTTGCTCAAGGCTCGCAAGTCGGAGGAGCCAGCGGATCGCCGCGCAGCCGCCATGTCGCAGTCGGATTCCCCCGCCGAGGGGCAAGCCGTCGCGAAGGGAACGAGCACGCTATCCCTCGGCGAGGTCCCCGCCCCAAGTCCGGTCAAGCCTCTCAATCTTGCGTCACTCCGGTTGCCGAGCCAAGATGCATCTCCCCGATCGACGGGCACCCCTGCATCGATTTTATCACCACCTTGTCTTTCGGTCGCCAACAGTCCGCCACAAACAACCTCGATATCGGTCGGAGGTGACGTGATGACTGCTTCCTCACGAGACCGTTCCGCGACTGTTGCGGCTGAAATCAACAACTCGTCGGCGATTCATCGCGTCCCTCCTGCCCGGCCCTCTTTGTCGCAGCGCCTGCCCCTTTCGTCACTCGGCCACAATGGGTCGAGCCGCACCGTCGCGTCCACGCAACGCACGGATCCGGAAGGCTTTGCTCCTCGCCCGACCACGGTGACGAGCCACCTTCGTGCCCAAATCAAGATTCCCAGCAGCGCATCCAACCGCGTGCTGCTGCCAGTGGGTCGTTCCGCCACGCCCACCGTGGATCCGGCACTGTCGCCGTCGCGTCGTTCCGCTCGTGTGTCACACGGGCCTCCAAATGCTTCCGACAGCCGAACGTCAACGCCAAGAAAGCCATCGGATCGCAGCGCATCATCGGGACTGAGCGGCTCAACGGTAAGAAATCCTTCTCCTGGACCGCAACCGTCGTCGAACACGCCGCGACGTACTCCAAGCACCACCTCGCAACACCAAATGAAAGTGGCTGCGGTCGAAGAATCGCACCGTACCACGGTAACCGACGCTCACCTGCGGCTGCAGCAGCGGTTCGAACAAACACTTGGCATGTTCTCTCGACTGAACCGCTCGAAGTAAAACTTGAAAAGGCGACGCCTCAATATCAAACGAAACAGCTTAGATGTTTGGGATTTCGGAGAACTCCTTTGGAGAAACAATTAGATGTTGCGGTTCAGCCGCGCCGTGCGTAGTGCCAGACTGATGAATTGGGTTGGATTTTGATCTTTTTCGGCAAAACGACGGTTCATTGCCTCCTCCCGTGGTCGAGGAGATTCGCGCCCCCCCTTCCTTTTTCTCTCAGTGGACGATGTCTATTGGGGTTCCGGCGTCCGCTTCGGCGTCTCGCCATGCTTCCGAGCAGCAATTCACCGTTCGTGACCTTCTCGTGACCTATTACCAGCTCTACAACCCCTCGCAACTGGGAAAGGTGGATCAAATTCTGGAAGCCTTCATCGGTGACTATGATTCCATGTGGGCGGACCTCTTCGCGATATACGGTGGTCGCGTGCCAACCGCGGACGATGTGCAGGAAGTCAGACAACGAGAAGAGGCGCGCCGCCATATTTTGAAAGAACGCCAATCCACGCACGAAACCCGCCGGTCGACGTACGAAGCGGATGCGTCGCTGTCGAACGACTTGGCATCGCTGCAGCCTTTTAACAGTCGTGCGTCATTCGCGGCTGCCTCGTCCTCCGCCTCTCCGCGCGACTGGCTGCTCGCGGGTGCGGATGACTCAACCGCGGATCGAAAAGCACCGAGTCCGTTTAAATCGGGCACCACCGCTTCCCGCGGGGCACTTCCAGACGCGTCGATGCAGCGCGACATGGGGGGCGCAGAAGAAACCGTGGAAGCAACAGCAGGCTCTACGACCTCTGGCGGTGTGGTTTGCGCCAGTCCATCTGGCCGGAAGGCCATTGAATCGGACGTCACGTCGATTATGCTCCAATCCGACCGGAACGCCAGGCAGCATATGCGAGGACGTCGGGGCCCATTGGACCCGGAGAACGTTCCGCTGTATCAACTCGCTTTGGAGGAGGACCGCAAACGCCGTCTCGGTCTACCCACTGACGCGTCTCAGTATCCAGCCGCGAAACGCTTCTTCGCACCCTACGGTGCGACCCTAGAGTTACATTCACCAAAGACGCTGTTCGCTTCGGATCGTCGGCATCGCCGCCAACGGCGCACCGATGAGGCGATCGACGCCGAGGTTGAGCAACGACAGCGAGAGGCACTCTACTTCAGTCACGGGCAAAGTCTGATTGTTGAGCGTTACGGAGTGGGAGACGACGGATCCTCGGCAGCGTTGTCGACGGCCAAATGGCATCCGCTGCTCGGTACCACAGATGGATTCGATCGTGAAGAATCGATGGGAATTGACGGAGGCGAGCCACTGTACGAAGAGGCGCAGCCAAGACGTTCTAGCTATGAGACACCCGCTCGCCACCGTGCCGCGCCAGTGGCAAGCTCACCCTCTCCGTCAGCCTCTGGAGCGGCGGCGTTTGCGATCTCGCCGAGTCCGCGGCAGCAGCTTCCGCAGCGCTCTCCCTTTCGCACTCGCGGCCCAGCCATGTCCGGCTCCTTGGCGCAGTCTCCGCTCGTGAAGCCGCAAGATGCGTGGCACAGACAAGTCGTGAATTCACCACCCGCAGTCGCTCCGCCGTCCGGCGCATCACCGGTCGCGACGTCGGATGGTCGTTCGGTACTTTCGCAGTTTGTGAATCCCGCGGAACAGGCCCAACGACAGCGGGACCTCAAAGCCAAGCATGTCGCTGAGTCAGACGCGGCTGCCTTCCGCGCCATGCCACGGTCGCCGTTGCTTTCAAAGCTTGGTGCCGCCGGGACAGCAGGGCTCGGCAATTGGACCCGGGGTCCACCGGATCCCGCAAGCAACGACAAACCTACGACTCACTTGATCTCAACGGTGCGTTGGACACGTGCGCAGGGCGTTGCCGCAGCAAACGCCGTTTCTCCGCAGTGGGGCCACCGGGCCGCTCCAGGAGGAGAACGCCCCGTCACGGACCACTGGACCGCCGCGTATGATGCCCGGGCGGGACTCGGGTCGAGTCGGCGGGGCCCGGACGAGCGACCTGTCAACCCTCAACCTCACTTGCATCGGTTTTTTGCAGGCACGAAATCCGTCCACCCGTATCATCTACTCAACGAACCGCCGCCCTTGTCCGAGCAGGCCGGCGGCGGGGGCACCGCGGGAGGGGATCAGTACTTTTCGTGCGGTTGCGGCGCCCTTGCCGTGCTCCGTCGCGATGGCGAAGGTATGATCGAAATGATCGCGGATGGCAGTCCAGGGCGGAAGTGCGCCACTCCCCCCCCTCCTCCTCCTCCTCCTCCTGCCGCGCCCATGATGATTGCGCGAGACAGTCCGGCGGCCGCCCCTCGGCGCCACGACGTCGGCCTGATAGGGCAAGTTCCCATCGTCGTCGGACCAGGGTCGCTGCGACTGGATGGTGTTGACGGTATCCCAGCCGCCGTCGCGACGCTATCGGTCGGCAAGCAAGCAGAGGACGCGCAGGTGCCATTCAAGACAGCTGAGAACGCTGTCACCACGAAGGTTGTCAATAACGACCGTGATGCCCCGGTGGAGGAACCCGCCTCCCGGGCCGCGATGCTTCTCCCAATCCAGACGGACGCGTATCGACCATCTGCGGTGGCGAAGCCGCCGGGTCGCTCTCCGTTCACCGCTCCCGTTGACCCTCCGCCAGATGCGAAAACTAGCGACGATGGGGAAGGCAATTACACCGCGGCACCGCCATCGGAATGGACGCAGCCGCTGGAACTTTTCCAACGCACGCCGGCCGTCGCTCAGCAGCAAGCGGACGAGCCCCTTCAAGGGAGGCCCGCGTCGACAAGTGCCAACAATTCGTCGGTGGCGACACTGATGCCTTCGTCCAACGCGCCGCCGCGACGGCAAGTGGCATTCGCCGCCGACGATGCGACGCCCCGTCTTGTTGAACACGAAGTTGCAGGCCCCGAGGACCCGTGAGTCCCCCCTCCTATCGCTGCTGCTCATTGCTGCGGAGGGAGCCTTTTGTATCTTTTGGTATCCATCCGCCAGACTGTTCTACGCAATGCAAACGCTCGCGATCCGAATTGGTTCCAACGGCCAATCTCTGGGTCATGCATTTCGATTGTGTGCCACCCACCTTTTTCTTCACTGACAGTGAGGAGCGGCCGTTTACAAATTCCCCATCATTGCCGTTTTGTGGTATGTCGCAGCAGCCCGGCGGATTAACCCGCAAGCCGTCGAGTCAGTCGCTGTCGAGCACCGCGAGGACAGACGCCACGCTGCCGTCCTCGCTCACGCGGACAAGGTCCATGAGCGCCGTCGAGCGCAAGAAGCAGTCCGCCGTCGATCGAAGAAGGCGCAACTTTCAGACGCTTGGTGGACGCCCCGCCATCCTGACTCCTGCTGACACGGTCGTCGATGCCGCCGAGAGAGTGCCGTCGAACGAACACCTAAAATTTCTGAGCTTTGTGGCCGCCGGCGCTGCCAATCCGTCCGCAACCGTTTCCACAAGAACCGCGATGGCCGTCTCTGACCGCTCTGTGCTACTGCTCAACTTGCCGGATGGCGGGGCAGTATCAGTTGTATGGCAAAGCGCGATTTCGGATATTACCTTCGTTGCTGACTCCAGCGCGACCGCCACGGCTATATTCATCCGGACTAGTCAGCCTCGACACCTCAGCCAGAGAGATCTCGAAAACCGCTTACTATTTTTTCCTGATTCGGACACGCGCGAACTATTCTTGGCCCACGTTTTCGCACCGTTAGACGCTGCCGGCCACCAGGACGGCGTGCCGCCACTCTTCTTGGAGTGGATGACCGTCATCCGCGGAGTCGACGACGTCCGGAGCCACATCGGCGAGGAAGAGAAGCGTTTGAGGCAATCGGCGGCCATAGCCACGGCCCGCGAGCACGGCTGCTTCATAGGCCCCTCGGAAACCGATTTCGCTCAACTCGCCTCTACGAAGGAAGTCTTGGCGGACAAGCTCAAGGAATTTGGAGAATCCCGCATCGCATTTTCTGCCGAAGCAAGCGTCATGACGGAGACGAGCCACGACTACGTCATTCTATGCGAGCACGCACTGTACATTGCGAAGCAGCGGGGCGTGTGCAAGATCCGCCACCAACTGCCGTTTGAGTGCATCGAGGGTGTCGTGAGCGACGACGGCAACCACCGAATTGCCCTCGTCAAACTGGACTTTGCGAAGACGAATGTGCGTGGCGACCTCGTCATTCGCTTCCACGATCAAAGCGGTCGAACCAGGGATATTTTCGCTTCCGTATTGGCGTCCCTCTTCGAAGAGGCCGTGGTGGATCGACTCGCGCTCACGCACGAAAATGATGTGTTTTGGGCCAAGCGGAGCCTGATTGAAAGCCAACTCATCCGCATGGTAAGTATTGTGAAGGAGAATCGCTTCACGAAGGCGGTGTCCTCGGTGGGCAAGAACGCCGAGGAGGAGGCGAGACAAAGGATTCAGCCTTGGGAGACCGAGGTGGCGCTGGAAGACGCCCGATGGACCCTTACACTCATTTCTCAGTTCTTGGCGAGCTTTGTGTCGACGATGGCGAACACGGCACTTCCGATCGACGACGCCGCGTTTCTTGCCCGAAGCGTGACGTCACTTTGTGACTCCAGCGCCGCTCTGGTCGCCACGGATGGCCTGGACGACGGCGATGCGGCAGATGCGTCACCAACGACAGCCGCAGCGGCGGGCTCAAGATCGATCATGCCTCGAGATCACAAATTCCGACTCTTGGCGTGTTGCGTCGACACGGAGATGGAGTTTTGCTTGAAGAAAAGTTTAGGTCAGCTTGCGCAGCAAGTTCAGAACGATAACGTGCGGCGCCTCGTTCCTGCTTCCAGCGCCGTTTGGTCCGTCGCCGGCAGGCAGAATTTTGCCGTTCGATGCGTGCAGCATTACATCGGCCATGCGGCAGAGGCCTTCGTTCAGTTTGTGCTGTCACAGCCATTCGAAGAGCTGCTCGAAAGCATTGGCGGTATGACCGACGCAACGCACTCCGGCTCCGGCGGTGAGGGTCACGAGCCGCCACCGCCAGATGACTCGGCACCCACCACCGTCGGCAAGGATGTGGTGCTTTCCCTTTCCCACATCACAAGCACCGTTGACCGCATTATCCACCAAATGCTTCTCAATAAAGATGCCGAAGCGCTACCACGCGAAGTCAAGGTCATCGTGGCGCTCATTTCAGTCCGGGCCAAGCACCATCATGACGCGGTCATGAGCGGCGTCACGGGGGGCATGCCAGGCCAAACAGGAGGTGGCGGTGGAAGTGAGCGATCGACCATCCGTTGGCGCATTGGCGGTGTCCCGGACGATGGAGGAGGGGGCGACACAGCAGCCGCATCCGCCGCGAGTGGGGAGGACGACGGACCCTTCAGCGTAGCGGCACCCTTCATCGGGGCGCTCATCGTGGACGCCTTGCTCACGCCGGCGATCCTGCAGCCACACCGCCGAGGCCTTATGCCCAAGCAGCCCGTGGGACGGCTTGCCGACTACTTGGTGGTCATCGCCTCGGTGTTGCGCGCCACGCTCGGGCTTTGCGCATCGGTGCCCGGCTCACGGGAATTGACGGTGACCTTGTTGCCCGGTGTGAGTGTGTCCGATCGCGTATTCAACGAGTCACTGAACATTCTGGCGGCGCAAGCCGAGTACCGCCGGTTGCTTCGGAAGACCCACAGCTCCGTGAAGGAGTATGTGAAGAATTTCATCTTCTTGGACCTTCTACCGACGCCAAACCGAGCTGGCGAAATCGTCGCCGCGACCAGGCCAGCATCCACCATGTGCGCAGATCTGGACGCCATGGTGTCGCCGTCCATCGCCACGAGCGTGTCGACACGGAACATGCCGCGCGCTGCGGGGATGGTCGCGTCCCTCGTCGTTGGCAGTTCAACGAGCGGAGGCGATAGCACGACGGTGGAAGCCACCATCTTCTCGTCGATGTTGGCTGATCGCAGAATCAGTGACGACGGTTCCGTGGCACAGGCGACCGCGATCGCCGCAATGGCGTCGTATGCATCGCCTGATCAGGCTCTCGCGGCATGGATGAGCAGCCGGCTGCGCGATCCACGGCAATACAACCTCAAGTTGGTGGCGGCCATCGCGCGCATTATTGCACCGCATTGGCATCGGCTGATGTGCACCGCGGTGGCCGCGGGAGTGGCGGGCGAGCGAGCCACGACGACGTCGCAACTCGCCTCTGCGTCGGCGGACAAGAAGGGTGCTGCACGACGGGTGCGGTTCGGTTCCGAGACACCCCAGGAAAGTGGAGGTAATAACCCAACGGACGGCGCGAAACGATCCGCTGGAGGCGAAGGGCAGCAGGATGGTGGACCCCGTCGTAAGAGTCCGCAGCCAGCGCCTACCAGCACGCTAGAGGCGACCGTTTCCCACCTCACCGCCGAACTACTGGATTTGAGAGAACGTCTGGCCGAGGAGCGCCGTGTGCGCACCAACGCTCAATTGCAAGCGGCAAGGCTTGTTGAGCAGCTGCAAGCCCAAAAATTCCAACTCGATGCCGCTCTAGAACGCGAAAGCCGTTTGCTGCGTTCTGCAAAAATGTCGCACGCCATGGTGGCCAAAGCCTCTGCCAGCCGCGCGCCTGGCTCCCCACCGAAACGGCGTAAGTCGCATGATGAAAGCAGCGACTCGGCATCCGAATCGTCAAGCACCGACTCCGTGGCATCAATGGCCAGCGTGGGGTCGGCTGGTTCCGCGGCGAGCGCCCGCCGGCGACTCGCTCGCGCCGCGGGAGGGAACCCGTTGCTCGCCGTCACACCGTCCTTTGCTGCACCGTCGCGCGTAGGCGACGAGGCGACCGCCGTTCGCTCGGTGCCCTTCGGTTGCCCCATGGACACATACTTTGTACCGACGCGATTTTGAAGCATTGCGACGAACACGCCGCTAATCCCGAAGTTAGTTGTTTTTTTCGATTCGGGCCTGACTGTCAAGTTCACACGTGTCCAGTCGCTCTGAGTGTGGAGTATCGTTCCTCTCGAGTGTGTGTTTTAGTTGTCTTCTTCAACTCTTTTGACTTCGCGTTTGATGGGCACTCATATTTCCGGAACCCTCTACGTCCGAATCGTCTGGTTCACTTGAAGAAATGAAGGTCGCCTACGGTCGAAGCGTCCCTCCTGGTCTGCAGGGGCCCACCCGCGGCGAGGTTCGTTTCAGGCTCGACCGACTCGCGCTGTCGGATCTTCAGGTCATGGCGACGCCTTTCACCCAGTCAGCCACCGCCACCGCCATCAGTAGCCCTCGAGAGCGCCGCCTCCTCGACGTCACGCCGTTCCTCGATCAGCTACGACTGGACGTCATCTGGTGGGGCGACGGAATTGGGAATCCGACGGCGCGTTGCCGCGCCCCGCGAAGCTCCGGCGTCCGTGCCAGCGTCCTCGTCTTTCCCATCCGAACGACGGCGAGCGCGTTTCGCGACTACCTTACCGACGCGGACGCCGTTGGCGCACAGCTGACCGCCCCGGCCGGAGAAGGTCAGGAGGGACACGTGGTGCCGCAGGTTGCGGTTCCAACTGAACTGGGTGGGGTCGTGATTCTCATCACGTGCCCTGCGACCGTGACAGGCTGGAAGGCGGACGCGATCGTCGGCTGGGCCCGTCTTTCCGCCGCCAAGGTGTTTTCTTCTGCGGTTCCTCAGAAAGATGGTGCGAGCACCGGGAGTGACGACACCCGCAACACGTCGGCCGCGGCCAAAACGCAAGCACGTGGAACCAACGCGTGGACAACGGTTTATGCGACTCCGTCGAACGGCGCCGATAATTCGGTCGCCGTCGGACGTTTGAAGTTTGCTGCCACCGTCCACTTTTTCGCCAACCAGGCGGAAATATCGGCCAAAGCAGCACAACTTTTGGTGTCGGCTCCCGCGACATTTGTTGTTGCGTCCCAGGCTGGAGCTGAAGAGGCCAGCCACGGCGAGCCTTCCCTTAGTGCGGATGCGGGAAAGCGGGTGCACTTCGCCGATCCACTGGGTGCTCCACAGGGCGCCGCGTCAACGACTCCCGCGGTTGCCAGTCGCGCGGTGCCACCATCATCATCCGCGGGTTTGCGATCAGCCAGCCTCTTGGAAGCGGTTCCGGAAAAAACCATCGCGCGCTCCGGTGCGGACCTGTTCGCACCTGAGGTGCTTCCTTCCAAGTTGCCCCCCCGCGATGCCACGGAAACTGGTGGGAAAAGCGGACACCCGTCGCATCTCATCGCCGTTGACGATGCGCCACAGATCAAACAGGTGTCGTCCGACGTGGTGAATACCGCTGTCGACGAGCAGCCAATGCTTCATCCAAGCGAGTTGGTGCAGCAACTACTCAAGCGCGGCGAAGCGTTGCTGCAACGCATCGACGGAAACCTCGCCCCTTCATCACAAGGAATCGCTCCGCAAAAGCACTGCCATCATCATCGTGACTCTGTCCTTCGCCCTGTTGTTGCGTCGAACGGGCCGTCGTCGATCATGACCGGCTTGGTGAGGCTACGATCAAAGGAGAACGAATTTCCTACGGCGACCGCCGTCGCCGCCGCCATGCCAAAGCGTGTCACGGCTGTGTCAACTGGCCACGTGCCCACCGATGCGGTAACGGACAGCGACGACGGTGATGATGGGTCCCTGTCGTCCTCGAGTGATAGTGACAGTGACGGTGACGTGGTCGATCGACGTACGTACGGTCCCCACCACCGTCGTCTCGCAAGCCGGCTGCCCAAGGCTCGCTTCGACCGTCCCGTCTCATCAGTGTTAACATGTCACGTCGAGAACGCGGTGTCACTTCCCGCCGAGGTGGCGACGGTGCTGCGAGGTGGATTCCTGGTCGTCGCCTCCTTACGAAGCGTGTTCGGACCGGCCGGAAGCTCGATTTTCGCCGCGCAAACTCCAGGAGGCGGGGCCAACTCAATGTTCCTATTTAGGGCAAAGGTGAGCAGGGACGTGATGATGCGGCCTCGTCGCCAAAGTGATGGACTTCAGTTCTCGGATGGCGAAACGGTCGCTGAAGTTCTCCGAGAATCCCTTCCCGCGGACGACGACGCCGATGCAGATGACCGAGCGGAACTCGCTTTCGAGGCGGAATCGTTTTCCACCGCGTCTCGAATCGTGATCGAAGTCCTCCAGGCGACGATTCAAACGAAAAACAGAAAAATTACTGCGTTGCACTTTATCGGTCTTTGCAGTTTCCCACTACGGCAATTGTCGAATGTCACCGTTGCCTTGCGTAATCCGATTCTGGCCCCACATTGTCATGTGGCAGATGTGGTGCTTGACGTGGACGTCGACCCGCGCCAACGGAACCAGCAGTCCCCGATTCACATCGATGTGCCGTCGAACGAGCGCCAGTCCGAACAAAACGACGCCGAACGAAATGGCAACGAGCAGCCAATCGTTCGCTTCGCTGCTGCGCCCGGTTCGAGCCGCGCAGACGGGAGCCAAAAACGTGAACAACCAGACTCTCGCCCTTCCGGCGCCTCTCTTCCTGCCGACACTGTTGGTCAGTCGACCACGACACCGCCACTGGCGCCGCCGCACGGCACTGAGCAGCCGTCAGGGGGGTTTCCTCGCAGCGGACTTGTGGTATCGCCTGCGTCTGCGGCGATGGTAGCACCACAGCGTGCGATGCCTCATGACGCCTCGCGGCCCGTAGCCCGCGACACATCCGCATCCACGATCGATGCCTCACCCGGGTCAGAGTCCGAGGCTTCTCCGTTCCTGATCCGATTGCGGGCACTTCAGCGTGAGCCAGAGGGCGACGCGGCGGCGGGCAACGAAATCTCGCTCACCGCGCCAGGCAGCCCGCCGTGTTCGGGATCGCTTGCATCGGCACTGCACCGGCTGTGCCGCACGATTCTCGGCGTGCAAATCTTCGGGGCTCGCAACCTGCCGCTCGTGACGATGAACCGTGGCGTAGACGTTTCTGAGTCCGTCTGTTTGGAACAGCTTCCAGCAGTGAGCGTCAGGGTCGCATCCGTTGACGTTTCCTCCAACTCCGATGCCCTTGGCGTGAACAACGACCCGACGGCCCAGCGGGTGACTGTCAACGTGACCGATGACGAATTGAGTGAGTGGTACACCCTGAGATCCGATGAGACCGAAGTGGCTCCGCCGTCGTGCCATCCGACGTTCGAGTACGCGGACTGGCTACTGATACCCCACGCGACCCTGTCGACGCTTCTCTCCGTCACGTTTGAAGTATCCGTGGTTGCGGTGCAGGGACCGTCACAGCAACGTTGCGTGCTCGGGACATGCGACGTTCCGCTGCGCGCACTTCCCGCGATGCTCCGTGCGGGGGGGCCTCGCGTGGCCGCCATTGACGGGTGGTATCACATCAATCGACAGGTAGGAAGTCCGAGTGATCAGACTTCGGCGCGAGCAGACGGCACCTCGGGCGGGTCATCGGCGCCGGCCATTACAGACGAACAGCAGCGAAGCGAAGCTAGTTTCAACATTGTGGGTCAACTCCACATTGCCGTCCGCGTCGTTTCCGCGTAGCAAAAAAAAGATGAAGGGAAGGTTTCGTTCCTCGTTCTTCCGATTTCATAGACGTATCCATACAACCCTCCAATCATCGCGGTCATATCGTGAAACGGGTCAAAATTTCCCTATCCGATCCAATAGACGGAGACTGAATCCAGGGAAGAGAGAAAGAGAGAGGTGTGGTTTCCCGTCATACATTTGTTTCTTTCTTTCTTTTCTTCAGCCGAGACACCTCCACAGAGTGAAGAACAAATGGAAGTTGAAGTGCATGCGTGAGCTTCCGTATGAAGTTCGAAAACTCTCAACAGACATTTTCGTCGAGTCTTGAACGACTCTCTCTCTCTTTGTTCCCCTTCCCTTTGATGCTGTCATTCAACTTCAGCCCCTACGTGCTTCCAGAGTACAAGCCTCGGTTGCTAGCCTACACTTACCACGGAGAAGACCGATCGTACATCTACAAATACTTCTGGCGGCCGCTATGCACCTCCTCCGTCAATTACTTACCGCGCTGGTTAGCCCCAAACGTCATCACGGTGGCGGGGCTCGCTGGTGTTTGCATTATGCACATCATTCTGTGGTGGTACATTCCAGATCTCACGCCATCCAAGGATTTCAACATTCCTGCGTGGATCTTCATCGCGAGCGCAGTGTTTCTGTTTCTCTATCAATTTCTCGATAATTTAGACGGCCATCAAGCACGCCGAACCGGGTCGAGCTCGCCCCTTGGCTTACTCATGGACCACGGCTGTGACGCGTTCAACTGCGTTGTGGGCAGCATTTCCATTGCGTCCACCGTCGCGACCGGTGCGACGTGGAAAACATGGGCGGCGATGATGGCGGCCGTCGTGGTGTTCTTTTGCAACACGTGGGAGGAGTACTACCGCGGGGCGCTGATTCTCCCTGTCGTCAATGGTCCCAATGAGGGCCTCTTCGTTGCGATTGCGATTTATCTCTGGACCGCCTTTGCGGGAGGTCCAAGCTGGTGGCTAAACACGATTCTCATCCCGGTGAAGTGGTTTCCCACGTCGCTGCATGCCTTTATCGTTGACTTGCACCATACGTCGGCGACGACCACATCCGCCGTCGCGTCGCGCTTACTCGAGTCGTGTTTGTATCAGCCTGCCCTCTGGGTCGCGGATGTGTTCCGCCTACGTCTTATGTATGAGTTTGTGACGGCCGGCTTGAACGACTTCGGCGTCACCGCCACGGTCAATTCGGTGGTTCAATTCGTTTCTTCTTTCGCCTCGCGCCACATGCCGGATGGCATCACGTTTGACTGGATTCGCGATGCGTGGAATCCGCTGCCTGCCGTCACGTCGGTCGTGGACGTTCTCAAGGACAACATCGTCGATATCTCCGGAACGCGAGATGCGGACCCCCGGCTACTCACTCAGTGGATCCACCACGCTACGCGGCTCGACGCGTTCGCACCCCCAGCCGCTGCCGATGCCATCCCTTTGGACCCCTCATCGTCGCCGTACCTTGCGGTGTCGTTGCAATTTAATACCGTCGCGGTCTGCTTCATGGCCGCGATGGGCGTCATCACAATCACTGGAAACTTCTATCAAGTGTACGTCGCCGTTTCCAAGCAACCCACCGGGCATGGGAAGTACGGCTCAAGTTGGCTGCTTCGCACGTTTCCCTTCTTGCATGCGCTAACTCGATTGCTTCCGCTCCTGCTTATCACGCTATTGGCCAACGTGTGGTTCATGCACAGTTCGCAGGACATCTTTCAGCTTCATCCGCGTGTCTTTTGCTGGACCGTTGGCCTGCTGTTTACGAAGCTAGCCATCCATCTGATGATCGCCCACTTGTGCTCGACGGAGTTTCATCCGTTCCGGAGAACGCTGATCCCGTTCCTGTATTTGGCGATGCATCTGACTGTCAGCAAGAGTTGGCAGCTAGGGGGCTCTCGTGGCGTCGCGACCGAACGAAGCGTCTCTTGGTTCGCGGACAACGAGGGTCTGATCCTGTTTGAATTCTTCGCGTTGTCCGTTGTGACCTTTTTGCATCTTGTCATCAATGCCAGTTACGAAATGGCGACTATTTTGGACATCCGGGTCTTCATAATGTCCAAGATGAAGAAGGGCTGAAAGGCGATCGGGGGAGTCGAAATGGTATCTCCCTACATTGTTCCATTGTGTTTTCAAAGCCTCGGCCGAAGGAGGATAGCCCCCTTCCTTTCAGCGGGTGCCTCGTGCGCTGTGGTGTCGATCTGTACGGATCCTTGCCAAAAAGAAATGCTTGAAATTGTAACTGAAATATTGACGCGTTGGGTTCCTTTAGCGAGACAGCCACACCCAACCCTTTCCTCCGTGTGTGGGTCTCTCTTGATCCCCCGAAATGAGCGGAACGGAATTATTTGGCTCGACGCTTCGGGGAAGGAAGCACGCCCCTTCCGCCGTGGACCTCGGGCGCACCGGCAGCGACAGTCAACTGACCTCAGCGCCCCCTCTCATCACCTCACCACACCACCACCACGCCGCGGCGGCGCCGATGGACGCCGCCGACATTCCCCCTGTCAATGAGTTTAACATGACAATGTCCAGGCGCAAGAAGTCCAAGAAGGGCGCAGCGGCGGGGCGAAGAAAGCGGCGTAATGATGCGGCGTCGGATGCAGGTGGAGACGACGGCGATGCCGAACCCACCGACGGCAATGATAGCTTCGTCGATGGCGACGCGGACCCCCCTCCCCCTGCGGGTGGCAGCACCGCGGCACTTTCGGGAGACTGGGCGCAAGCCGCCACGCTCGATGTCCTTGGCGGCGTGGCGGCGTCGTCTGAGTTTGCCGACAGCTGGAAAATGGGCACGATGGGGCGCGGCAGAGCGCCCGCGGCGGCGGCGGAGTCACATGCCATTAAAGACCCGTCGCAGCATCACCGCTCGCTTTCCAAAGGTGGAGCCAAAGCGGCCGAACCGCCCACACCTAACGGCAACCGGCGCCGGAGTAGCTCCGCCTCGGGGGCCATTTCAGATGCGGGATTATCTGGTCCGCTTCCTCCGCTGAATGGGGTGTCAGGCTCGAAACCGCCGAAATTGCCACAGTCGTCCTACCACGCGGGCACCACGAGCGGCGCGGAGTCCGAGGGAACGAACCAGCCAACCCATCATTCCTCCGCCGCGCACGGTGGGGGGATGTCGCCGTCCCCCTCCACCTTGGTGATTCGCAGCGACCCCGCCGCTGCCCACGGTACGGGCGTGAGGTCGGGATACAATTCGGATGCCTCAACCGTCTCGCTTCCAGACATTCAGGCATCTCGGAGGGTGCGTGGCCAAGTGGCGGCGGCGCCTCCTGCGGCCTCCGTTGGCCCAACCACTTTCAATGGTACCATCGGCACGTCGACAGGCCATCCGCGGCATTCCAAACGACACGTGACAGCGGCAGCGGACGTCGCCGAAGGGGGTGGCGGAACGGTGACGTCACCAACCGCGGCGTTCGCCGTCGTCGAAGTGCCTACTTTGGGTGTGGCTGGTTCCGGCCCGGCCGGCTCGGCGAAGGAGCACCGATTCGATCTTTGACAGCAGCACCTCTCGGACCCAATTCCCCCTCCCCTCTGTTTTGGCGCCCCCCTTCCCCGTCCCTCCCTGTCGCTCCACCGCGCGCAACACGCGGCGAGAGAGAACGCCCCCGTTCAACATTCGCCACCACCAACCTGATCAACAGAGGTCGAAGTTGCTCCCTCTGCGCCCCCCCTTCGCCCCATGTTCCACAGGCACTCCCCTTGAGTTCTCGCGTATGCTTTGTTTGATTCGATTATTTGGTTTCTTCCGCAATTCCTCTTTCTCTTGTCCCAGCCATGCTCCCTGCGGCTGGGGCTAGAGTCACAACAACAAGAAGCCCTTTCCAAAGTTCTCGACGTCTTTGCAGGCTGTGTAGCCCCGCTGGCATCAACGTGTGCTCAACAACATATTGTATGTGTGCACCAATCGGCTGAATGCTGAAATGATTCCTGTTTTGTTGATTGGATCAGACAGGAATTTTTTTCCCTCCACCCCAGAGCATGGAAAATCCGACCATGTCGCAACCTTTCTTCGTCCGGCCGGCTGCGCCCATCACCTTTTTCCGCGCTGTCGTGCTCGGCAAAGATGCGGCAACGACCGCCACCAGTGCGACCATCGACGGGTGCTCATCGGGCAACATTTCGGTCACGCAGCGTCAACGGTTTCGTCGCTACGTGCTGACGGTGGCCCTACTCGTCATCGTCGTCCTGGGGGCGTCGATCAGTCTTTCGTTTGAAGCCGTCATGCTGCATCAGACCCACCGCGTGCTGATGAAACAGCAGCTATCCGAGCACGCCGTCGTGGCCGCGGCCAGCGCAGCGTCATCTTGGCTGAGCGCGTTCCGCGCCATCGTTTCGCCCATCGCCGCGTTCGCGGCCACCAACAGTTCGGCTAGAGCGCCTGGAGAACTCTCACGCAACGTGCGATCGCTGTGGGACATTCCCACGCTCGCCGCGGTGAACCAAGACGTCGACGGAAGTGCGATCGACGCGGCGTCAACAGACGGAGTTCCTCAGGGCGCAGTGGCGGCGTCGCTCGTCGACGCGTTGGAACGATTGTATACGAGCGACGGTCTGGAGCCGAGCGGTTCCGACGCTTGGCCGCTCAACCGCGAACTCCGGCGCACGCTTGACAGTTTGCGATCCGGTCTCAGCCGCATGGAGGCTCTTTTACAGGACCTTGGAGGCCCCCGCACCCCTTCGCCGTCCCCGAACGATTCACGCGCAATGGTCGCGAGTCGCTTGACTGCATGGATCTCTGCCGGTTCGTCTCCCACTCGTCTCAGCGCTGGCGGATACACCGCCCCGGACGATGTGACGGCACAATCACCTGCGTTTGATTGGTTGGTCTCAACGTCTCCCAATGAACGACCTGATACCACCGATCCGGTGCTACGACGCCGGTGGACGCCGTCCCGATTGCGCGTCACTGGAAGCGTCGCAGCGAACATTCTCGTGGCGCGACGCGGCCTTGACGTCGTCGAGGGGTTTCTCGATGTCATCGTCGCGCAACCGAAATACCTTCACGCGGTGCAGCACGCGCTCATCTCGACAGGAGCGCGGGTAGCTTCAGCAGCCGATGCGACGGTCAGTGGCGTCACCCCGTTGCAACGATCGAAATTGCTCGTTGAGCTCGATCTCATCCTGGGTCTGTCATTACCGCAACATAGGTTCGTGCGGGACGCCCTTCTCGTACCCTCCGTTGCCCGATCCAGTGCCTCGCCGGCGGGCGGCGTGCTACCCAGGCTCATCTTTGCCTTGCAGGACGCCGCGACCATATCGTCCACCCTCGCCTTGCTCCCGTCCACATCCGCAGGGACGGGTCCTCATGGCGGGAGCAACGCCGCCGCATTCTTTGCGTCACGCGCACCGGCTTTCGCGGAACGACGTTGGTTGCACGGCGCGGACGTCTCAGCGAAAACCGACGACAACGGGGCGCTTCCCGCTGGCTCACCTGGCTTGACGTCGTACTACGACTATCAAGATGTGTTTAGTTCCCCACCATCGGCCTCGCAGCCAGGCGCCTTCGTGTCATCGCGATTTCACCGCACGGTGATTGAGGCACTGTCGTTTTGCAGTCTAGTGGACACCACCATCGGATCGGAGGGATCCGCATTCGCGATGGCGCGATTGTTGGCACAGCAAAGTGCGCTCGTTGACAATCCTTCTGGAGCGTCGACGCCAGCGGAAGCCGTCCTCGCGGATCAAACCCAGGCAGCTACGTGGAGCGCCCTTCGTCCCTCGGCGGCGGCAATCTTTCCCGATTCCGAACGGCAAGCTTGGACGGTCGCCGCTGAGGTCGTGAGTTCGCTTTCTCGTGGTCCTGTGTCGGCCGTGTTGCCGAGCCAGCGCGGCGTCCTTCGACCTCAACTGGCCGCCACTGCTGTAGCGGGGGGTCGATCCAGCAGCGACTCACTGCTAGCAGGCCCTGTGGCATCCCAAACGGATTCGTTTTCACTCGAAGATGTGTCGGATGACTGGCTCGCTGCGACCGCTCTGGGTGACGGTGGGGGGAACTGCATGCCTCTGGTTCACGACTTCTTGCAGCAGCACTACCGCGACGAACAGCGGCTCACCGCTGCTGCCAGCTCAAATGCCGCTCGTGGGAGCCTCGCCGCGGGAACCGTGAATGAAGACACGACTCAGGCGCAACTCATTGCGCAGGTGCTGACTAAAAGCAACGCGCTCCAGACCGCGGCCAATAATTTTTATCGTGCCCTTTCTTCTCGCTACGCCTTGGCAGAATCGCGTGATGCCTTGCTGGCCGCATCGTCCAAGGGCACGTTGGATGAATTCTTCCGAGGCAACGCCGCCACCGACATGGTCGCGGCGCATCGATCACTCGATAGTGCGTTACTGGCAGCGCTACCGGTCGCCCTGAGTCAGTTTTCCATCCCAGGGCGCTCGACGCAACCTCCATCCGTTTCGCTCGTCGAGCAACGCTCAATGGACTTATTTTCTCTACAATGTGTCATCGTCGGCGTCACCGCGGCGATTACGCTCATGGCGTGGATCGCTTTTTTCTCCGCCGTGTCGACGCTGCGACGCGAATGGCGAAAGGCCGTTAGCGCCGATTTGCTGAGGCAGGAATACGAAGCGTCCGTTTGCGCCGTGTACGTTTTATTTCCCGCCTTGCGGCGAGCCTTCGCAACGGGCAATCCGCACGACGTTCTTCCTGCGATGCTCGGTGGTGCTTATCAACTCGCAGAATGCGCGACGATGGCTCGCGAGGAAAACGGTCTTCAGCAAGGTCGCTTGGCCGCCATCGACACGTCGACGACCCTCACGGGTCAACTCGCGCAGGATGTGGCGGGTTTCACGATCGCCGCTCATCTTTCGACGGCGGCCTCGATTGACGCTGAATGCCGGCTGATGTTTGACGCCCTGGCCCAAGGGCGCGATCACGAGGCGTCGAGCAGCCTCAATGCGATGCCCAACGATGCATGGAGAGCCGCCATGGACTTGTACGACATGTTTTGCGAAGCAAGAATGGCCATTGACGAAGGATGCTACGGCCCGCTCGCGAGCGCCGCGGACGGTGTCGTGGTCGCGAGCGGCACAGGATTGCACCGAAAGACGGACTTGGTGGGTGCGTTCGGTGGCCACGGCGCGGCCGTCGCGGGTGGCACTCGTTCCGCCATGGCGATACTTCGCCAGCGCGCGGACGCAACGTCAACTAGAGTGAACGAGGCATCGCGGACCGCGGCCGCGGCCGCTGAAGTGTCATCAGAAGCACTTGGTGGGCTGAAATCCGGGCTGGTCTCTAATCACCTTGGCGGCGCCGTCGATGTGCCGATCCGAAGAATGCCGTTCATGCGGGGCTACGCCTACCTCATGTCCGTCGCGGCGTCACTTTCCGGGAAGCTCAGCGCTAGCACGTCCTGGGTCACGCACGCCGTCATGCGCTCATCAGCGGTTGACAAGGGGCAGCGCCGTCAACTATTGCGTCCGCACGACGGTCCTACATCTGCTGGCGATGATGCGGCCGACGACGATGATTCCAGTGTCATCTCCATGAGCGGCACTCGCATCCAGCCAGGCAGAGAAGTCGGCAACCGTGCGGCGACAGCGGCGTTGGCCCGGCGACACGCTTTAAGCCTCTTCCCGGATGCCACGCTCCGCTCGCAGTGCGCCGTTCAGTCGCGTGTGGTGGCCACGTTGTTGGCGGTCGACTTGCGCTACATGTTGTCGTCTCGCGTCGCGCACTGCATGCGCCAACCCAGGGCCGCGGACGGGACCGATCACGATTGGACGGGCCTGCAGCGGTGCTATGAAGATGTGGCCGCGATACTCCGGGACACGACCTCGCGCCTTGGCGGCGTGGCCACAAGGACGGTGGGCGACGTGGCGATTTTGGCCTGGGGTGTTAACAATGACAATTCAATGGACGGTTCGGCTGCTCGCAGCCGTTCCAATAGCGCCGGCCGAGGGACCGTGAGCGGCGCGTCTGACATGAGCTCGATCGGCAGCATCGGAAATGAAGCGCTGACAGCCGCGAGCGACGAAGCGGGTAGTTCGGACGAAAGTTCCGTGCTTTCCAACGCGCTGGTGATGTCCCCGGCCGCAAAGGCCCTCGCCGCCGCACTCGTGCTTAGGCACCGCTTGAGAAGCGGATATTGTGCTGCGACATCAGCTGGCATGTTAACTCGCAAGTTTCTTGGGGCGGAACGTGTCTTACAAGCCACGACAGAGGAATTGGAACGTCCATCGCCGGGTAAGCTTAAGAAGACGCCGAAAAAGAACGCGGTTCTTCAAGCAGTCGTACAAACGATTCTCGTCGAGCATCCCGTCGGTTTTCGACAGTCCACCGAAACGGATTCTGACGATGCCGAGGAAGATGGCCCCCAGGCAAGCCCTCAAAAACGGCATGCCCGTCTGACGGGGGATGAGCTACCATATCCGGTGTTCGCAATCGTTCAAGGTTTTGTTGCTGTCGGCACCATGACCTCTGTCTCTACGTCCGCTCCCTCTGCTTCGGCCCGGAACGCCGCCGACTCGAACCTTGCAACACGGAAAGCTCATCGGCATAGCCGGACGCGAACCTCCGCGAAACGTCGCACGGAAGAGTCGTCGCAAGTACCGCTGCCGGGTGAGGATCAAGAGGCCGAGGGCAGCGGTGTCGCCAAACAAGACGTGCGCAGGCCATCCTCCACGCTCGGAAGTGGGACGGCCACCGCGGACGGGTGCAGCGCAAGCCGATTGGGCATTTCCGGCTGCCGCTCTTTCACCGTGCATTTGCCCAAGGCCATCCACGACGACATCCACGGCTTGCTACACCTCGCCAGCGACGGATCCCTCTTCGGCAGCGACATCGTTCTGAACGAAGGGGCCATGCAAAGCCTTCACGGACACCAAGCGCTGCAAGCGGCGTATCGTGCGGGCCGGCATCACTCCCAGCAATTGGTCCACTTATGTAATGTGATTTCCGAAGAGTTCGCCACGTCTGGCGGCTTTTTGATCCCAACAGGCGAGACCGATCCAGCGTCGAATCTCCCCAGGCGCTTCTCGTCGAACAGTCGAGCCCTGCGCAAAATTTCCTCACACGAAAGTTTGGGAAGCGGCGAAATGGCAGTGGCCGTTAGTTCGCGTCTCGACTTCGCGTCTCTGTTGCAACGCGGCTTATCATTGGACACGAGCACCGGACAGCCGCAGCAACAAGCGTCCGACATCGGTGGTGCGGCCCTGCTCGTGCGTCTCGTCGGGCACATGCCCACCAACCTCACCCATCAGGCGCTGGCTGCGGCGTTCACGGGCCCGTCGGGCAGCTCGGCGCGGCGGGAGGCGTCGTTTTCCAACACAGCAACGAAAGGAAACGTTCGCGGGCTGGACGATGAGCACCAAGCTGGCAACGTCGGTGGCGGCGCCGCGGGACTCCAGGAAAGCAACGGCGTCGGCGGCGTGTCCAAGGGTCCCATGGCTGCCGCGGAGCAACCTCTGTCGTTGCGGTCGCCATTCGGTGGATGGTCGGCGTCAACGCAAGTCGGCCGAATTGCCGCCATCTACGTTCTCTCCGAGACCGAATACGAACGGCAACGCCAAGAGCCCCTCACCCCGCCCCCAACGGGGGGGCAGCGCTCTACCCCCACCACTAGTGCCGAGGCTGCGACGACGAGTCACCCGTGGCTTTCGCTGTTGGACGCGGTTGCCGAAGCCCTTCGAGACGGGCAGCCGCGCAAAGCGCTCATCGCCGTCGACGACTATTTGCGTAAAAATCGAGGAGGCAAGTCCAACTCATTTTACGTCCACGCCGGATCGTACAGCACGCCCGCGGCATTGCAGCGCAGCAGCAGCGGCGTGAGCGACAAGCAACGCGTCAGCTCGTACGGGAGCAGCGCAGTCGTTGACGATGACGCGGCCCCAGAAGACGTGCCGTTGCAGAGCTTAATCCGAGTGCTGAACGTAACAGCACAATGGTCAGCCATGCAACCGTAGAGAGAGGGTGCCAAGGCGGAAAAAAAAGGAGGACCAGCCCCCCGAATCGCGTGGTTCGATGAGTGAGTGTCGCTTGTGTTTGTGCTCTGCTGTGATCAACCATTGGTCAACAGCGTATGTACTTGGTGACATCCAAATCGATGATCTGGCGATTCCAAGCCACACACTCGCGAAAACGACGCCTCGTCTTTGTTGTCATCGGTGGGCATCACGATTCAGGTCAAAGGATTCTCCCTTTTCCCTTCATCATCTCCTCATCCATGGCCGCGAAGAACAAGGAGTTCGTCATCGACATCAAGTCCGCGATCGATCTCGAAAAGCAGCTGGAATACTCTCACCACAACACATTCGTTGCGGTCTTAGACATCTACTCGAGCGAATGGGGCCCCTGCAAGGCCATCTACGAAACGTTTTCGCGGTTGCGCAATGACTTTGGTGACGACAAAGTGCGCTTTTTTTCGGTTGAGTGCAATCTTGTGCTCGAAGCCCTTCGTACCCCCTCAGATGAGCTGACCCGCCATCACCAGCAACGCGCGAAGGCAGGCCTTCCGGCCGACGTTCTAAAGGACACCGCTCCAGAGACCTGGGAACCCATCCTCAACGAACGTCGAGGGCGATCGAAGCCCTTCTTCGGCTTCTACAAGGGCGGCCGCCTCGTGCAAACGATTGACGGAGTGAATACTCCCGCGGTCCGAGCACTCGTGAAGGACTTGTGCGCGGTCAAAACACCCGCCGCGGATTTGATTACGAATCTCAAGCTGCTAGAATTCTGGGACGATCATTTTGTTCCCGAGGAAAGCGAGGTGGCTTGGGACAAGTTCGTCAAAGCCTTGAGTGTTACTTGCGGTTGGAAGGTGCCCCTCAGCGACGAGGAGCGCTTGCTGATGTGGGAAGCGCTGGGCATCAACAAGGACGCGAAGGAGCGCACTGTCACCGCCGACGCTCTGCAGAAGTGGGTGGGCGACGATGAAGCTCGCACCGTACCGCAAGCCTTTAGCGAAACCGTTCCCAAGTACGAGGAACGCGCGACCAAAGTGCTGCAAGACCAGGCCGACGAAGACGCCAGGGTGAAGAAACAGCGCGACGAGGAAGCGGCCGAGCGGCAGCGGCACGAAAAGGAGGAAGCCGAGAAGCAAGAAAAGGCAAAAGCAGAGAAGGCGGCCGCTGATGAGGATCAACGGAAGAAGGACGCCGAGGCTGCGAAGGGAGACCAAGCCTCCTCCGACCAGCCGGCAGGTGCGACCAAGAGCGCACCGTCTGACTCAGCGAGCCAGGACGGCAAGCCGGCTGAAGCCGCAAAGCCAGCTGAGGGACAAGCGGCGGCGAGCGAGCCAGCTGCTGCCGCGGACGCAAAGCCCGCTGACGCGAAGCCAGCTGAAAAACCAGCAGATGCGCCCCCCGCCGAAGCAGCTGAAGCTAAGCCCGCTGAGACCAAGCCCGCTGAAGCTAAGCCCGCGGAGGCTGCCGTTGAGAACAAGCCCGCGGAACACGATGCTAAACCGGCAGAGGCCAAGCCTGCAGAGGCCAAGCCTGCAGAGGCGAAACCTGCTGAGCATGAAGCCAAGCCGGCCGACGCTCACGCTGCCCCAGCTCCGGAGGCCAAACCCGCCGACCAGAAGCCGGCGACGCCTCCTACCGCCGCCGAAAAACCGGCAGAGTCGCAGACGCAACCTACCGCGGCAGCGCCCGCCCCCGTTGCGTCGGAACACGCCGAGCCGGCGGCCCAACCGGCACCAGCGGCCGAACCGGCACCAGCGGCGGAGCCAGCTCCCGCGGCCGCAGCGTGAGGGGTGCTGAACGGCTGTCACCCCATCGTTTGTTTCCTCTCCATCTCCATCGCCATGTACAAACCGCATATGGTGTGTCCCATACGTTGGCTCTCGTTCTGTGGTCCTTCGGGGTTTCTTTTGTGTAGAAAAAACAACGAAACTCCTCGACGCGTGACGCGAAAGTCCGTGTACATCGACTTCAGTCGGTTCTCACTCCTGAACGAAGGTTAGCGGCTGTTTGTTGTGATCGTTTGGTGCCTGCATCGTTATTCATCGATCAAGTTTCCCCCAAATTTTTGTCACTCTTCGCATTTTTTTCTCTCTGTGACCTCCGTCACCATGCATCACGAACTTGTGCCATCATCTCATCCACGCCTCGCCGCTGATCTTGCCACTCAAGATGCCCTCGCTGACTTTCACGTTGCGCTGTCAGCCGCACAGGCAGACCTAGAGCGAGAGACCGCTCGGCTCGAAACCTTGACCGCCGAGGTGCGTGCAAGTGAACACGAGTTGAGCAATCTCGAAGCTCAACGACAATGTGCGATCCTCTCCACCGACAACATGAAGGCGGAGATCAGCAGGCTTCACCAAGCGACGCAACTAAAGCGCCAGGACCTGGCAAACGTCCACAGCTGCATCGAGGAGCGCAAGGCAAGCCGGCTTCAGCAAGAAAACACGGCCAACGTGCTCGAGCGCGGTCTACAGGGCTACAAGAAGGACTTCACATCGCAAGCCGTGGCACTGCAGCTGCGAGCGCTTCACCTCACAGACCCACAAGCCATCCAGCAAGCCAAATATCATGCCCGTCAACTTGAGGATTCCGTGATCGAAATGAATCGTCGCGTCGCGTCGCTCACCGAACTTGTAAACGTCCCTTCCTTTGTCACGCACTACTCCTCCTCGCCGCTCGTGTCAGGTCGATGCTCGCACGCGGGTCGTGACAACGGCGTCTCCATTGCAACCGATCAGCCACAGCTCGACGCGTTTCGAGAGGAGCGTAAAGCCGAACAAGCAGCCATGCAGCGCGACCTCGACGACACGCGTCGACGGCGAGATGAGCTCCGGCAGGAGCTGACTCGCCTCGCAGCACTCGTCGAGACGTCTGATTCGCAGCTGCAACAAGTCCGCAGTGAGAGCGATGCCATTTTCGATCAAGTTGTTGCGTCACAGTGTTCGCTCTGCGCGAAAGGCCTTTGGCTTGCGGAGGAATGCGGCTCAGAGGACTGACATGCAGGGGATTCGTTCAAGTCCGCGTAGCGCGCCCTCAATTTTCCAAATTTCGCAGCAGATCTATACC
>ERZ1292630.737-Hain-H41-02um-R3-737-length-33389-cov-7_pt1 | contig 33389 bp, 16 predicted proteins | sample MGYA00564408_ERZ1292630 | MGnify/ENA primary metagenome ERZ1292630 (study PRJEB36523, sample SAMEA6512641) | groundwater metagenome | collected 2019-01-08 | study: AquaDiva: Metagenomics assemblies of 32 groundwater samples
GGGGGGTGCGTTGTGTCTTTTGACCCTTTGCTAGCGGTCATAGAGCTGCAAAGTCGCAACGGCACCGTGAAAGTTTTGGAAAGACACCGAGCAGATTAGAGAAGGCAAGCGAGCTATCGACAATGCTGGAAGTGGGGGTTGAAAAGGGGACGTCGGCAGATCGGGGAGTGGGCATGGCCGAGCTGCGATTTGCATCGCAATAGATGAGGTAAACGGAAAAGAAGAGCGCGTCCGTTACCGAGAAAAAAAATATTTAACACAACAGTGACAAAGCAAAGATTGTGAAGACCAGATGATTCGAGTCCCAATCCGCCTTGTTATTTGTGGAGGGTAACAAGAAAAAAAAGCCCACGCGCGCTCAGCCAGGATGGTAAAAGCTACAAAACAATGGGTGCAGATGCGCGCGCGCAGGCAGGATGGTAAAGCTACAAAACAAGGGGGCCGTAGATAGGCCAGCGCAAGCAGCGTCGGAGGGGCTTCCAACGAGACTCATTCTACCCATTCTCGTGGACGACATACTCACGGTGACAACAGACAAAGGAAGGCGACAGCAACCACCAGGCTGGTGGCCCACCATCCTGCCGCAGCCGAGAAGAGACGCAATGTACCGGACGACGGCGCCGCCGAAGTCGTCGTGGTGGGCGAACCCGGCGCGACGCTTGATGACGACGACCCCGGGGAACTCGGAGCGGCGGCACTGGCGCTGCCCAAGTCACTGGCCGCCGCGGCGGCGGCCGTCTTGTCCGTATTGCCTTGCTTGGTCACGGATGCATCGCTATCGCTGACGCATTTGGGACAGTCATTGGCCACCATCGCGGTCGTCGTCGACGCGGAGAAGCTGTCATCCGCTTGCTGTTGGGCCAACGTGGTCTGCGCGGCGTCCGCGTCCGATGCCGTTTCCGCTGCGACCGTCGTGGTGATGACCACGGCACCCGTCGTCGACGACGACCCTTGCATGCCGAGAAACGCATGGCCGGCGGAGGCGGTCACGCCCGAGGTGTCAAGGCTCACCGATTTATCCTCGGAGACGGTGGCGTTCTCCAGATCGTCGAGTGGGAAGGAGATGGCGTTCGCGATATCTTGCTGCGCGGCGTCTAACGTCTGTTGCCGCAGCTCCTCGCTGCCGTTGATCACGGCGAAAGGGAGCAGCAGCCGCAGGGTAAGATTGCGAAGGCCCAAACGCGGCCGCGGACACACGCGATAGCTGTCCTCGTAAATCGTCATGTTCCCGTTGATGGTCGGGCAGAAGCTCAACAAACCGAGCACGTGATCTTTGGTGAAGTTGGAGGCGTTGTAAACGACGGGCGTAGGGCGCTCGCTGTTCGCCAGGGCGCGAGCGCGAGCCGGAAAGATGCGCGGGTCAATCCACGGGCGCGGTCCCTTGATGAGCCGGTGGAGAGCTTCTTTGCAGCAGCCCATGTTCATCAACGTATCGCCGATTTGAGAGCTGCAAGTCTGGTTGCAGCCGCCACTCAGCGCCGCAAAACACGGGGTGTCTCGCGTCAATGTCGACCACTCCGAAAGGCAGTACGAGTCTTTGGCGTTCTTCAGGCACATGAAGTTGATGAGGAGGCGGACGTTCGCCCACGCCTCGACAAAGAGGACAAACACGCCATAGCACACGCGCTTTCCCGCGTCGGTATTTGCGCGTTCGATGCAGGTACCGACAACGTCCTTGGCGACTTCAAACGACACGCGCACGTACGCCGAAAAGATGCTCCGGAAGCACTTCGCGGTCGTTCCTGAGCCGCACGTGTTCGACAGAAACGTCAGCGCCTGGCTGCGGTTGGACGTGAACGCGAGGGTGGTATTGTCGCCCCAGACGAAGCCCAACCGCGGCATGCAAAACTCCCCATCGATTTTGCGGCACCAGAGGGTTTCAATGTAGTATTGAAGAAGCTTGAAACCGGGGTTCATGCGGAGGCCCCATTGCAGGAATCCTCGCAAGCACGGGCGGCAGAATTTCGTCAAAAATGGGTTCTTGGCGTTGGGTTCGCACTTATTGTTCGGCGACCATTGACACTGGTACTCCGACGACGTGCAATCCGCCGGTGTCAGATGCTTGTCACAGCCGAGGTACTTGAACCCCTTCAACGTCACCGAGCAACGTTCCTTCGTCTCGGTATCGCGCTTACAAAGGGCACGGACCACTCGACCGACCAGCAGAATATCGCGATTGAGGCAGTCTGAGAAGTTTGCGATCATCGTGTTCAGCATCGGCGCACACTCGTCGGTACACACTTTTTCAACCTCTGCGGTGGTGCTGGCGTTGGTGTTGTCCATGTCGAATAGCGCATCGGCCTTGTAATTGCTGCACTGCTTCCCGTACGCCACAAGCAACGTCTCGAAGCTGGCCTTGTCGCAGAGCGGGTTGCTGGTGTTGAATTGTTGGGAGCCGAAGTTGCGATGCGTGACGGCGGCTTCGCGAAGGACCAGTCGCGACTCCTCCGTTGCTTGCTTCAAGCTTGCCGCCAACGTGGGATGATACGACGCCGTGTGGCTACGGTGATCGAGCGCCTTCGACGGTAGCGCGAGCAGTTCGTCAACGGTCATTTGGGCGACGATGGGCGCCGCGCACATGACCGAGGCGATAAGAACCACCGACGCGATGACGTGCATCGACCGGACCATGCTGAATGACGATTGATACTTGGCAACACACCCGTTGGAGGAATATCAACTCCGTAGGTATGGAATGACTTGGTTACAAAAAAAGAAGGTCAAGAACAGCTGGCGGTGCCCGAAGTGAAAAATGATGACCACAACGAAACGATCACACAGTAAGGCTCGAACACACAGCAAAAGGCTTCGAGGGTCGAGGCGCGACACGTATTGGGTTGACAGGATACGCGTGTGGGCCATGGAGTGCCCATTCGGGTTTTTTGTTCCGCCGGGCCTTCTCTCATTCGTTTTCAATCCGGCGTCGTGCAAAATGCACGGGAGACGGCTCGGTCAATGCACTCGACAATGCTTTCATCGATTAACGCTGTTTCTCGAACCACGACGGCGGAGGCGACCATGGGACCCGTGGAGGCATGACGCTCCTTGGACGTGAGCCGGAGCGAGCAGGACGCCTTCGTCGCCAAGTTGTGCACCGTCACGGTCCCCGGCAGTCGGTCGAACACCTTCGACGACGTCGCATCACCAGCCATGTCCAACGCGGCGACGAAAGAGGACTGCAGGCCCTGAAGTAGCTTCTCGGCGTCGTCATCACGGAGCATCCCGACGATCAGCACACTCTTCACGACGGTGTGGAGTTCCGCTGGATGTTTGCCGTCGGCGACCATAGGGGACGGCCGCAGTGGAAACAATGGAGGTGGCGAAGCGCTCATCGCTTGAGCCGGCTGCGTTGTTACCTTACTATTTGCGGCGACGGGGAACAGCGTCCCCAGGGCTCGGTGAATGAGCACGGGCGAAAGAGGGAGCAACACCACCAGCGTCGTCACGCCAAGCTGTTTGCGCAGGTCCAGTTGGCCAATGTCGAACTCACCCACGTGGGACAGTGGGACGACGGTGGAGCAGATGCCATCGGCCGTGACCGTTTGAGATGCCGCACCCGTTGAAGCGGGTCCGCTTCCTAAGACCGGCACGACGTCAGGAATGTTCACGGCAACCGTGGCCACCTCCAGCCGCATGGGTGTCGCGCCTGGGCCAAGTGCTTCTCGACTTGCCCACGTCAGAAACGACGCGCCACCCAAGACTTCACGCCCGCACCGGATCTTGACAGAACGATGCCGGCGGTTCGCATCGTTCGGTTCGTCGGCTGACGCAACTCCTGGAGAGGACATCACGGAACGCCGCTCTCGCTTATTGAGTTTGCACACCGTGGTTGCAAGGCTAAACCGTGAAGGCGGGACAAAGGCAGGCGCCGCTTGCAGCGAAGGAGGCATTCCCTCACGGGTGGCCTCTGCGGTGGGAGTGTGAAAAAGCTGGGCGACACGAGTGGCGACGAGCGCATCGACGTCCTGATACTCACGTCCCCATGCGGCACCGGCGTCGGGTTCCGCGCGAAAGTAGGCAGCGACCACTACACTCGCTCGAAGCACGACACCACCGCGGCCGGGAGGAGCAGTGGAACTTGGTTCAGCCGCGACGACGCCTCTTTCGGCATCGTCGTCGGACATGTGGTGTTGAAGGAATTCGTCGTAGTGGCAGGAGAAGCCATCGTCATTCAGTCGGCGCGCGTGATAAGCCCACACGCGTTCCTGGTAGGCACGTTCCTCGCGGGCGACCAAGCCCGCTTCCATGGCGGCGAGGAGCCCGGATGCCATCCCACCGGGCGTGTCAATTGCTAAACGGCACAGCCGTTCAACGTCTGCGAGGGCGGCGACGACGCGGGCCACGTGCGGATCCTGAACTCCACGACGATTGAGCGGAACGGTTCCCGGCCGCCGCGCGAGCAGCCACGTTTTGCACAAGGTGCGGCTGTCTGTGTTCCAACGGTGTTGCAGTTGATCGAAACGACGACTTTCCAGTTCGGCCGCTGCCGCTGCCGCCTTCTGCGCTGATAATTGAGCTGCCGCAGCGGCGGCAACTTTGTCCCTCGCCTCTTTCGCGATGTCACTAGGGGCGGCAGCGTCTTGCCTCACCAAAGCAGTCGGAGCTACCACTCCGTACTTGGAACCCAACGCAACTCCACCGGCCGTCTGCGACGGCAGGGTCTCTGCTTCGGTCGCTTTTGCGGCAACCGTCGGTCCGAGTCGCCGTCTTGCAGGTTGGTCGTCCTCGATGGGCACCCCTGAAGTAGATGCGTTGATCTCTTGAGACGCGTCGTTCTCCACTCCTCGGGAACGCTTGGTGCGTTCACCCAGCAATGGTCGTCGCTCGTCGCCACGAGCCAAGGCCGTGGTGATCGGAGGTGCGATGGACCGAACGAGGGCCACTTCGGGGGCATCGTCGACGTCGTCGCCGTCGCTCACGTCGATGACCTCCTTGCCGACGACGAGCGCAGACGAAGCTTGGGGCAAGTTGGATCCGAGGCGAGCGGTCACCAGCGGTGCCAACGGCGGGATGAGAGGGGCGGCTCGGTGACCTTCCAGCAAAGACGAAAACTCTGCCCGACCCGCAGATGAGCTGGCACTGGGCAGCGCCCTGACCGCGCCCACTTCTGGTTGAGTGGAGGTCACTTCGGGTTGGGGAGAAGTCAACGCGGACGTCCCACTAGAGGGTGTCGGTCTGGTTGCCTCTTGCGCGCGTCGCAGGCTTGCCGCCGTCGCGGCTGCAACAATCGACTTCAACATGGAGCTGGACGCAGCGACCACGTCCCTCAGTGTGGAAGCGGCCTCGGCGTCCACAGCGGATCGGCCAAGTGCCTCGGCGTTCATCAGCTCATCGCGCGACTTCCGCCGGTCGGCCTCGTCAAGCGCCTCGTACGCGGCTCTGCATTCCAGCCGGGAAAAAACATCCTGCAGCGACGGTAGCAGCCCCAAGGCGTCCGAGGAGCCGTCGACAAAGTCGGATCCGCTGCTGCCGCCGGGTTCCCGGCGTTCTGTGGCGTCACCCTCTGGCAACGCCGGCCGCAGCGAATCTATCACGCATCCGAGGGCACGTGGCAGCAGGGGGTCCTCTTGTACGAGTTGCAGAAGGTCAAGCGGGGCCCGTGGATGCGACGCTTTGTAGACGGGCCCCCGGTAGGCGGCGGCTAGCGAAGCGGTGGTGGCTTGTCGTTCATTCGCGTTCAGTGGTATTGGCGCGGGCGACGTGGCCGCACGAACTCTCAGCTCCCTCGACGTGGACCTGGTATCGTTCGTAGGCGCCAGTGCCGACGGCGGACCGGATGAGCGCACCGGCAACGCCGATATCGGGGGAGATCGGAGAAAGGCGGTGGGCAGGGGCGTGGCCGGCGTGGTTCTAAGGCCGCCGGGCCGGCTGGTCGCAGGGGTAAACGGCACCGCAGGTGGACGGTCGAGCTGCATGAGTGGTGCTGTGCCGCCTTGATGAACGGCCGGGATGGCCGGTCCACCCAGCGTTGAAGCGAACGGCGATGCAAAAGCGACGCTGCCCGGGAGAGAAGCGGCACCCCGCAGAGGTGGTGGCCCTGGCGTGGTCGAGAACACTCCTGCGCCAAAGGGTGAGGGTTTAGCGACGCTGCCGACGATGGATTGACTTCCAAAAGCGAGCACCCCTTTGTTCGTGGCCAGCGTGGGGAGGGCACCGACTTGCTGCGGAGGGAGTGGCGCTGTCCCCCAAGGGCTGACGAAAGAAGACCTGCTGCTGGCGATACCCACGTTCGGCGGGTGGGGCGTGATGGTGGCGACCTCTGCCCGGCTGCCGTCCTCGGCGTGGTGCGAGAGATGGTGGTCGTCATCGTCATCTCCAGCCTTCCCGATAAGTTCTTCTTCATCGGCATCGGCCTCGGACTCGGCGTCAGTGTCAACGCCGTCCTCCTCGCCAGCGTGCTCCTCCTCGCCTTCGGCGGCAACATCTTCGTCGTCGTCCACCGCCTCGTCGTCATCCTTTTCATCGCCCCCGCCGCTGTTTTGGTCATTGCCGTCCATCGGGTCATTGTCGTCCATCTCATCGTCCTCGTGTGCGATCACTTCCCCACTTTCCTCGGCGTCGCGGTCGCCGTTGTCGTCCTGGTCTTCACCTTGATCGGCATCGTCATCGTCCTCGTCCTCTTCCTGGTCCTCGTCGTCGCCGAGGTTGTCATTGTCCTCGTCTTCGGCATCACCGTAGTCGGCGTCTCCAAGGTGTGCCTCGATCGTTTCTTCGACATTGTGGTCGGCCGCCAACTCTCCATCCGCGCCGTCGTGGTCATGCTTTTCGCTGCACGAAAGGCCGCCGTCGTGATCTATATTTTCGTCATTGTCGACGGGCCTCTCGACCGAGCTGCATGTTGCAGGTGGTCCACTATTCGTGCGGACAGCAAGTGACGCCTTGAAACCGGTTGCCACGCCGCCCGCTGCTTTCATCCCGTCACCATGTGGGGAATTGATAAGCGCACGCCCAAGGCCCAGGAACTGAGTGCTGCAAGGGTACACCAGCTGTTCTTTGCGCGGTAGGTCCGCAATCATCTTGGCCGTCACCTCGCACAGGTCTTGCAACGGGATGAACTCTTCGCTGCTCCGTTGATGCGGCGAGGAGCAGGAGCGGCCAATTACCGACGTAGGAGGAGGAGGTCGGGGCGGCGCGACGATGTTGCTCCCTGGCAGCAGCATGTCGTCGTCTGCGTCATCGGCGTCAATGTCGTTGTTGCCCTTTGCACGACCGTCGTGACCGTCCTGCTCGGGATGCCGCTCCATCGAACATGTGGATGATTGCGAAGGGCTGCTCCGCGCCGTCAGCGACGACGCGTCACCGTCCGTGCCATCGCGAGCGGCGTCAGCCATCACCACGACCGGTGAAATGCCTAGAGCGAGCAAGAAGCGGCGACAGTGGGACTTGCGCTGAAAGAGGAGTCGCTTGCTCAAAAGCGCCAGCGGCAGTCTCTGGCGCACGAGCTTCACGCTCTTCCACCCGCCGCCGGGGCCTCCTGAGAAGATGTCCTTCTTACAGCACAGGTCCACGATGACGCGAAGTCGCACGTAAGTCAAATGACCGACAACCAGACATTTGATGGGCAGCGTGAGTGGCAGGGTGCAGACGAGATCTAAGTAGTGCAGCCATTCGCCGGCGGCCAGTGCGTGAAGGCAGCGAAGCACGGCGGAGACGACGGGGGCGTCAACAATGGCGCGTGGATAGCCTGATAACTCCGTGTAGACGGCCGGCAACAGCACGTTGGAGGGCTCGAACGACGCCGTTTCCTCAGAGAAGAGGCAAAAACGGGCGGCTGTTTCAGGGAGGCGGCCACGGTTCAGACCCGCGAAAAATAACGAGAAGGCGACCGTGTCCACGTTTTGGTAAAGCAACGCGTTATTGCTTCGCAAGCACGTGGACAACAAGCCGATACAGTTTTCGATCGACTCCGCGTTGTTGTACTTTTCAATGACAAATTTTTGTGCGTCGGCGACCGTGCGGCTGCATATAACGATCCGGAGGGCAAGCGTGCGAAGCATGAAGACGATCCAGTGCAGTCGCTCCGCGTCTGGAACATCATCCGACCGGAACTGAACCGTCCAATTCTGCCGGATTTGCCGAAAGCGGTTGTACAAGTAGTCAAACTTCTCGTGATACATTGGATCCCACCACCGCGGCGTCCGACGCGACAAAATGTGCTCCGCCAAATGCGCCATCGTCCGGATGAGCACTTCGGGAGACCGCACGGAATGCGCTTCCACGGGGCGATCCGCGGCGGGCCGCACGTACTGCTGAACGCTTGTTTCCGGCGATGTCTCAAAGGGCCACTTTGGCGCCTCGAGATACGGAGATCCGCGAGGGTACCCCATAATGCGGCACGCGCCAACCAGGCGCACTACGTTTCCGGTCCCTCCAGCAGCACCTGCAGACGGTGCCGCGTTGTGATCGCCTGTCGCGAGGCCTTCCGCGAGCTGCGGGTAGTGGTGCATCCGCAGGGCATGGTCGATGTTCGTCGTGGCGGCGGCGGCCATCTCCCGGTTCGCGGTTGGGGGTGTTAAGAGGAGGCGTATGCCAGTCGCCCCAGTAGAGAGGAGCGGGGAGTAAAGAGGTCGTTATATCGAGGGAAGGAGAATGATCAAGCACGCTCAACCAGACAGCGTATAAAACGCCGATAGAATTGATGACGACGAGAGAAGGAAAAGGGCCATCTGGCGGTTCAAGACTCGCGAAACACGTGTCGATTTCGGCGGCGATAGTCCTGTTGCGCGAGTCGCGAAAAGTGATGGTACGATCGCGCCATCGGATCGCTGGACGCGGGCGACATGCTCCCTCCCATAATCGGTGACGTCGCACGACTCCACTCCGCTCGTTCCGCGTCCTCGCGCGAGAAACCCAATTCATCCACGACTGAGTCGTCGCTTTCTCTGTTCACGGTAATTGGCTTCCTGGCGTTCTGAATGCGGCCGGCGAGAGAGCGCTGCCCATTCGCCTTAGTGGGTCGTCTACCCAGCAGCACCTGAATGCGCCGCTTGAACTGCGCCTGATTCAAACGCCTCTCAACGTCGAGGGGCGTTTTTCCGAGCGTCGTGGCCACCTGCAAGGTCGTCGATCCGCTGCGAACCATTTCGTATAGCTGACTATCTTCCTCCATGGAAAAGGTCCGGTTGGGGGACCAAGGGTGCGTCCGGGGATCCGCGCGCTCCTCGTCCGTGACGTCGTGCATGGCCGCGGTCCAGTCAAGATCCGATTTTTGATGCCACGCCACTGCACCTGCGTCGGCCCACGAGCTGGTGCGGCGCCGCCACTTCCATCGATCCCTCGGTTGCACATCGGCAGTGTCCTTGCGGGCGGCGTTCTGCGCCTCACCGACCCCAGCATGGTCGCTGGGCAACGTTTTACCATACAGCTGGACCACTTCATAGGCCTGATTGACACTTTTCATGGTGCCCTCGTCGCCTTCGTTGACGTCGGGGTGGTATTTGCGCGCCAGCGCCAAATACCGATTGCGTACGGCGTCAGGTGACGACCTCGCCGCCAACCCCAAGATCCGATACGCGGCGAGAATGTCCGCGTCGGTGACGTTGGCCGGGCGGCTCGCCCGTGACGCCGGCGACAAGCGCAACGTTGCACAGAGCAAGCGAAACATCAGGGGCGAAAGAACAGTCTTTGAAACATTAGTTCCATGAAGGGTGAGCACAACGACGGGTCGAAATGGCCGAGTTTACCATCGACACGGACGAAGGAAGGAAGGATTTTAAAAGAAGGATGGGGTGAAAGCACCGACCGTCCGGTGCTTCTCATCGCCTCAGACGCCCACCTTGCCGAGCCGAGGATCCACCCTGCACGTGGCGGTGATGTTTTGCAACCGACCCACGACCATGTTGATCTCGTCCTGGACGTGACGTAAGTCACGGGTGAAGGACAACCGCAACACGCGCAACGCTTTCTCTGCGGCCGGAAGGGGAGTCCACTTCGGCGGCGCTACACCCGATGACAGTGGGGTTGACCACGCGTTAGGATCGTACGTGGCCTGAGAAAAGCCGACGACGGATCGCAACGCATCTTCCGTGATATCGCGGCCTTCCACGTTCGACGTTGGCGGGGCGGGACGACCGGGGGGTTTTGCGCTTGCGGTTCCTGCAGCTTTGGCGTGGGTCGGTTGGCTCGGAGTACAAGGGCCAGCGGAGGTTGTTGCAGCTGGCGACGACACGAGCGAGCCCAAACTTTCGAGTATGTTCAGTGTCGCCTCACAATCGGCCAACGTTGGTGAGGCAGCATCTGCCGCGGGTGCGGCGTTCCGGTTCATTCGCGTCATTTTCTCGCGCAGCGCTAGCGTGAGACGCCTGAGGGAGTTAATGTCGCCCGCGATTCGCGACGTCACGATACCCGCAGCAGCGCCTTCTCCGTCTGCGATGGCACCATTCACCGCAGTTCCAGGGACCGGTCGCGGCGGCGCCACCTTGAGACCTTCCCGCTCGACGCTTGAGCTGCATGGGTCGACATGAAACGTCGCGGCGCTCGCCAGCTGAGTGACTTGCTTACGCGGATTGTCGCGGGTGAAGCGCTCATGATATTTCCTGAGGGAAACGAGACTCGCCGCCGCGGCACCCGCTGCACTTTGAATTTCATTCCCCTCCCTTACTGAGAGGTAAATGGCGCACTGCGTGACGACGTTCAGCAGCGACAGCAAAGCGTCAAACACAGCCACGTCGGCCGACTGAAAATGTAAAGGGTGGGTGACGGTGCCCCGGCGGTCGACAAGCACCGAAAGCAATCCGATAGTCACCGGGCGCGAAAGTAGCTGCGCGATCGAGCGGAACTCGACTTTAAGTGTTGACTTTGACTTTGAAAATGTACGTTGAAGCGAGGTGACGTAGCCGTGAACCATGTCGATCAGGTCATTGGGTGTGCGAGGAGCGCGAAGCCGACTTCGGTCACTGGGAGACAACGCCCGAATGAAGGCGTCTTCGCAAAACACTACGATGTCACGCAGCGGACGAAAATCGTACGACAAAATGTGCAAGGTTGGAGCGGCAACCGTGCCCGTGGCTCCGTCCGTCGTGGTGGCGGTCGTTTCGCTGAAGTAGTACGGAAAACCGAGTGCCGTGAGCCGATCGCCGAGGCGCCGCAGGAGCGCTTCTGACATGGTCTCGTTTTAGAAAAGTGCGCGGGAGGGGCACGCAACTGTGCGGTACAACACATGGTGTGCGCTTGCACAAAACAAGAAGTGCTTCCTTGGAACAACGTCCGGAGTTCTAAACTACGAGGAATTGCGGCGCACATTTGGAATGCCGCCTTTCGCGATCGGTAAGTTTTGGTTTGATCGAATCATACAGTATGCGTCCCGCTCATGTTTCACCGAAGTTTCAGTCGAGCGCGCAAGCGAGGAGGAAAAAAAATGGGGGGGGGAAAGCCATGATGTGATTTCTTCCCGTCGGCGATGATGATGTGTATGTGTGGCCGTCCACGCGCGCATGGAGGGAAGCAGGGGCGGCGGCGGAGGGATGACTCGCGTTGACACGGCGGTCGATTAGCTGGGAAGAATAGCGCAGCTGATGGCGATGAAGAGGTAGGCCGCCAACATGAGCATTCCCTTGAGCGTCATCACCGCCTTGCTCGTGAGCAGCATCGCGGACAAGCCGGCCACAACGAATAGTTCCAGGGGAAGCCAGACGGATGCGGAAACGGGCCTTGGAGGAGCAGTGGCACCTGACACGGCCGACACCAAGACGCAACTGTCCGTGCCCAAAACGAACCCAAAGGGCCGTCCTGCCGGCCACGCGACGAGCACCACGAGCGGAAACACGAACAAGATGATCTGCACGGACGACCCTTGTGCGATGGACAGCGCGAGATCGACCTTACCTCGCAGAATCAACAAGACGGCGCTCGCGTGTTCCGCAACGTTGCCCACAATGGGAATCACGACAATGCCCAGGAAGAGTGGGGGTAAGCCCAGGCTCGCGGCGGTGGCCGCTAAGGAGTCCACCAGCACGTCAGACAGGAGCGAGATTAACAGAGATACGATGCCAATCCCCGCGACGCAGAAGAGCAGGCTGAACTTTGGCTCCTCGTCTTCATCGTCGTCGTCGTCGTCGTCATTCTCCGCCGTTGTCGCTTGGGACGGATCGGCGGCATCGGCAGGAGCTGCCAACGAGTCTTGGGCCGCTGGCGAGGCGACTCCCGGTGATGTGGCGGACGCGTCCGTCGCAGCGCCCGTCGCGGCTGGTGGCGGTGGCTGCGTCACTTCCACCATGACGACATCCTCCCCCACAATGATCGGAGGCGCGGCGGGTTCCTCCTCTTCCTGCTTCAGCTGCCAATGCACCAAAATCGCGTAGCATCCAATGAACACGAATGCCATCGCCCTCGAAACGGAGATGTACGGCGCCGACAAACTCGCCGCGCAGGGAGAACTGGACGCGCGATAGGCGGCTTCATTCAAGACCCAAACGATGCCGGCGGCGAAGGTCAGGAAACACGCCATGAGCCGCGCGGTGTCAACATCCATCGTCCACGACTTACGCGGACGAAGTGCCTTTTCTCTCTCTCCGCCGAGCAGCCAGGCCGTGCCGGTGACGAGCAGTGTATTTCCAAGCACCGATCCAATGAGGGTCCACTTGATCAGTTCGTATTGTCCAGCGTACATCGCAACGAGAGAGATGATCACCTCTGTGGCGTTGCCGAAGGTGACGTTCAGGAGCGCAGCGATGGTGTCCGTACACCGCAGAGAGACATCTTCGGTCAGATCGCCAAGTGCGGCCGCGAGTGGCACGAGGGACAAGAAGGACGTAACGAAGGCCACCGTCGCGAGGGCGGCGCTGTTCGAGCCGCTGGTCACCTGTACGAAGCGGCAAAGCAACGCCGGGACGATAAACACGAAGAGAATGTTCAACTTCGACGACATGAAAAAGACTTTGAATGGATTCGAGGTCGAGTCATGCGACGACGCGGCCTCTGGGGCAGGCGACGCGGGGGTGAGCGGCACGATCGGCATCCCGGCGGAGCGCGGCGAGACGCCGGTTGAGCCGGAATCTACCATTGCATCGGCACGAAGCGACGACGTGGCTGCGGGGCTGGCTGTCATGACGATGCTGTCGAACGAAAATGATGTAAAGAAAGAAAAAAAAGGGTTAGAGACTTTCGATCGCCAGCTCCAATTGTGACGATGCGTCACGCACACATCTGATACCGATCAGACTGAACTGGTAACTCGGTCGCGGGGGGCATTTCCCGATATGTATTTGATCGCGGATCTAACTGTCGTATCACTTTGGTAATCTAGCGCCCACAGGCGACGCGGCCGGTCGACGATGGTCGACAGCAGAAGAATTCAAACCTGCGTGCTGATTTAGATCTGGGCCACCCTCTGCCGACAGCACGATCGACTCGCACACTACGGAGTGATCAAGTGACGCGTTACCATCTGTACCGACGCCCGGCCCGACTCGCGACTCGACGTGAGAGTGCCCCGTCGGTACCGCGGATATGTCTGGGCCTCCCCATCTCTTGGACTCGTCCAACTGCGACAGCAACTCCTCGGGGACTGTCGCCATGAACGGTTCCTGCGCCGACGGACGCGGCGGGGTCGGTGGACCATCGATGAGTGCGCGGACAAGCCGGGCGACTTCCGCGAACACGGACCACAGGTAGTTCACGGTTTGAGGTGAAAGCGTCACGACGGGTGTGGAAGTGACATTCGGGGGGTCGGCAGGCCGTGATGCCCCTGTGATGTCGCCATCGGTCGCGATGTCAGATAGGTTTCTTCCGTCGCTCGCTCCGAGCATCACGAGCGCGTCGTACTCCAGCAACACCTGCTCCCATTCACTCAGCATCACCGACGACCGCGATACATGGCCGCCGGGCACGCAAGGAGGATGAAGTCGCGAAGCCGTAGCGGTGGCGGCGTTCTGCTGTTCTCTTCGCAACAAGTCCGTATACTGTTCCACGGACATTGCGGAGCGTCGCGTGTCCTCATGATTCTCAGCCACGGCATCCGCAAGGGATCGCCGAGCACCCTCCAACCACTCCGCCACCTGGTGCATGGTTCGAGTGGTCTCGCCCCACTGGGCTTTCCGCTCCTCGGCGTGACGCCCGGCCGCGGCGTTAATCCGTTCGAACGTCGAGACCACTTTATCGCGAAGCGTCAAAGCCACCCCTTCCCAGTAGTGGCGCTTCTCTTCCAACTGCGTGATGCGTTCCTTGGTGGAGGCGATTTCGTGGTTTAGCGACGTGACCATCTGGCGAGACAACGTTTCGCGATCTGTCGCCTGTTGCAGGCGCGCTGTGGCGGTGTCTAACTGGCGCGACAGAGACGCGCATTCCTCGATCCGACGCGTTTCACTGCATCGTGCGGCATCCAACGCTTCCCGCTGCTGTTGCTGCACCATGTTCGACCGGTCGTCTTTCAGCCGTTCACTTTCCAGCAGCGTTTCGCGCAGCGTCTCGGCGGTTTGTCGTTCGCTCTTTCGGCTCTGATTCAACATCGCCTTGAGCTTCACCACCTCTCCTTCCGCGACTGCCAGCCGCTCCTCCAGCTGCCGCTTCTGTGAGCAGAGCTCGCGCCAACGCGCCGAGGGCTGTGTAGCAGGAAGAGGCGGAGCGCATGATCGCACGGACGCAACCGATATGTCGGGTCGATGTGGCAACACGCTACTGTGAGCGGCGCACTCTTCTCCGATCAAGATGGAATTCAGAACGGCGTCCGCGAGGGAATCGTTCGTTGCTCGGCGGTGATTTTCCGCATCAACGGTCGGCATGCGTGCGTGGGGGTCGACAGGTGCCACGGAGGCCATGGACACATCGTAAGGCGTCGCCGGGACCGACGCTAAGAGTAAACGCGCGTTGGGTGTGGAGCTACGCCGGTCGCGGCGCCCCGACGCGGCACGCAGTTCCGACGACTGTTGGCGCTCCTCAGCCATCAGTTGGTGTGCCTTGCGACGTTCATTGGCCGCTTTCGCTGCATTGGCAAGAGCGAGGCATCGCGTCTTGAGTCGATCGATGTGTTCGATTTGTTCGGCATTCCGCTCCTTAAGCGCAACGTTCTCCGCGACGGCGTCCTTCGCGCGTTGGCGGTCGGCCGTCAGCCACTCCAACGCCTGTTGCAGCTCACCTCCGAGGTTCGCGGCGTGCATCTCCGCTGAGTCCGCTCGTGCGGTCGCCTCCGCGTGTTGAGACTCTGATTCAGCCAGGGAGGCAAGCGCGACCCGTAATTCGGTGTGAAGTTGTTTCGTATGTGTATCAAGATCGCGGCACTCTTTGTCGTGTTCTAAATATCGTTCTCGGATGCTCTGATTGAGATTATCTTCGCGGGACATGGCCGACAGTTGTTCCTCAGATAGTTGCTGTTGGAGACTGGCGACCTGTTCGGCCAAGTAATCCCGCTCGGACGTCACTTTGACCAAAAATCCACGTGTCGAGTTGAGTTCCACGGCGGTCATCTTTGCGTCGGACGAGAGATCGTCCACGCGCTGTTGTAGCAACGACAGTTGGTTCGCAAGGACGCCATCGACGTCCGTCGCGTGCTGTTTCAAGTCTGACTGAGCCTTCGACAACGCGTAACGTAACGCATCTATTTGTTCCTTGCACTCCACCTCGAGGGAGGCCTTCGCCGACTCAGCGGACTTCAATTCCTCTCGGAGCGACGCGCATTGGAGCACCGAGTCCTGTAATGACGCATGGAGACGGCGGGCACGGTCTCGCTCGTCGTCCATCTGTCTGCGCCAGTCGTCCTGTTTAGCACCAGCGGCCCCTATGGCGTCCGTGAGTTCGTGGATGCGTCGCAGCGCGTCGTCCGCGCGGCGTTCAGCATCGCACAGCGCCAGCCTCTGGCTCGCGATCGCATCGTCCCGATCTCTGATGGTCACCTGCAGCTGGCCAATTTGTTCGAGACAACCGTCGTGCTGTGACGCCGCCGCGGCGAGGGTGCTCTCCAAGCGCTTCACCGTGCCAACCGATGCCGTGTGGTTGGCTTCCGCTAACTCAGCCCGTGCCGTCGCTTGGTTCGCGCGGCGTGCCGCGTCCTCCACGCTGTGTGACAAGTCGGCAATGTAACGCTTGACGTCCGCTGAAATGTCGGCCTCGCGTTGCAGCGAACGATCGCGCTCGGAGCGGCAGGTGGCCAAGTCATCTCGGAGACGTACCGCTTCGTCATGTGACATCCGCAGGCCCTCTTTGCAAATGGCGAGGTCATGACGGCACTCGGATAACCACCGCGAGGTCCGGTCAAGCTCGCTTGCTCGCGAACCGTCACTGGCAACTACCGCATGGTACTTTTCCTGTGTGTCGGATAGGGACCTTTCAAGCTCGTCGGCACGCCGGCCTTGACGCTCCTCGGTGATGGCGAGTGTTTCTGACGTTCTCGCCAGCCGCAACTGTAGATCCTCATTCTCCGATGCCGATTGTCGCAGTTGTGCAACGAGCAGTCGTTTATCCGCGACGGCTGCCTCGCGCTCGGCCGCTAACGCCCTCGACTGGTTCAATGCGGCTGCAAGCTGCGCGCGAAGGGTTTCGAGCATTCCTTGCTGCTCGGCGCACATGTCGGCGAGGCGGTTGAACTGCATGCCGTGAGCGGACTCAGATTGGCTCGACGTCGGCCTTTGCGGAGGCGGGTGGGTGCTTCCAAAGTCAGGGGAAGGTTGCGACAAACTCTCCGAAGCGGTGCCCAAGCGCGCGCCAAGTTGGCCTCCTAATCTTCCAGTGGCCTCCGACTCCCGCCACGCCGGCAGCGAAGGTCGTTGCATTTTCACGCGGCACCGTTGTCGGTGAGCTTGCGCGTGATGTGGTCGCTCCGGATCAACGTTAGGGAACAGACGTATACAGAATCCTCACGCACACACGAAAACCGACAACAACAAAACATGATCTCGTTTTTCGATGACGCACCCATGGCGTAGGACGGTCTTCACACCCGGCGCGATGTTGCTACCCCCGTGGTGGTACACCGAGGGGGCCCTTCACTCCCTCTCTCCCTCCCTCTCTCTCTCTCTCTCTCTCTCTCTCGTTGCAGTCTACCGCGGTGGGCTATGCTGGGACGCAGCTAGTATCGTTTCAATATACGTGAGGTTGCTTTGCGCGATTGTCTCGGTGGTGCACCCTTCGCTGGACGAGGTGCCGAGGTCGAACCCGCCACCGCTCTTGCGCGTGGCCAACTCCTCGGATGAGAGGGATTTGGCTACATCACGCGCTCGGGCAGCGAGTCGGACCGCGTTGCCCAGCTGACCCCGAGCGGCTGTCATCAGCACGGCATGGGTCAGATGGTTCACGAAGAGCTGCCGCTCCGCGGTGCTGCAACAAATCCGAAACGTCTCGCCGCTGGTCGTGCCAAATGGCGAGGACGACGCACTCGACGGTGGCACGAGCGGAGAATTTGCGGCGACAGCAGCATTGGAGGCCGTCGTGGCTCGGTTGCCCGGAGCCACTTTGGTCGAGGCCGCCAATGACGCGTGCAGGTGGTGGCTTGACGCGACGTCACAACACCATGGACTCACCGAGCCGTTCGTCTGGGACGCAAACGCCCCGAAAGGAGGCAGCGCGGCCACATGCGCGATCGCCGCCGGCCCATCGGCGCTCAGCGTGGCGCTGTGCAACAGACAAATGTACTGCTCGGTCGCGCGCCACAGGGGTTCACCTTCTAGGCACGAAGCATTCGTCGCCCAGGACTTGAGGCATGCGGCAGGGCTGGATGCGTCTGGATGCGCCGCCACGTGTTTCTGCACCGCCTCGGTGAGGCTCCCGCGTTCGCGCATCATCGACGTCACCATCGAGGAGCAAAAGGCTCGGGAAAATCGTACCTGTTCCGTCAACTCCGACGTCGACGCACCTGGAAAAGGGGCGGTGGTCGCATGGGCGGTGGTCGCATGACTAGCGGTTCCAGTGTTTGCGATGCCAAGACCGTGACACAGGACGGGTACGAAGCGGGATGCGAAAAGAAACGGAGGCTCAGGTGTGGATGCGTCGTCGGCCGCGTCGAGGGTGTCACAGACGGTGTTCCGATCGAACATGGCACTCCGGTGGCACTGCATCAACAGGCTTGTCAACAGCGCCTCGCAATGCAACACGGCGTCCATCCACAACTGCGCGTCGCGACACACTTGCCAGGACAGATCTAGGAAGGGAATGATCCGCGGACTGAACGAGCCCCGCCCGTGCCAGATTTCGCTCAAGAGACCAGTGCCGATATGTCTGAGGGACTCGACGTACCGATGTTCGACGGCGTACAACCTAGCGAGGGCGAGATGTGTGGTCGCGGACCGGGGCCCCTCCATTGTGGCCGACTGTTTTTGCAGTAGGATTAAATGCAACAAGGCTTCCTCGGCGCGGAAGTAGTGGGCGTCCCCGCCGAGTTCGCAGAGCATCGCGAAGCTGAGCCAGAGGTGATCGGTGGCAGGAAGCAGCTTCCACGTCGGCGAAGCGGAGGGGGGTGGTAACGCGCGTGGGTACTTCTTGCTGGTCAGAGCCTGCGTTTCCGTAAAAAGCCTAACCCTTGTCTCCGAATTGACGCCCCCGTGTCGTTGATGTTCGCTTAGGCTTGCGAGGTCGTCAATCATGTGCCTTGCATGTAAAATAACGTCCACATCGACAAGGCCGCACTGACGCTGGTTCACGAACGAAGCAAGCGATGGACAGTTGACACACTTCTCCGCAGAGGCATGCACCTTCGTGACATGGCCGAGAATCGAGGACCGGTAAAGGAGCACGTCGCGCTTGATGATCGTGGAGCCATCAAACTGCTGACTCGTGCGCGTCGCCGCCCGCTGAGGTAAATTGTCGCTGCTTTGCCGCACGGCCAATTTCCTTGGCATCTGGAGCGCGGAGGCGACGACGTCTGCGATGCCGCAATCGTCGTCGTCACCGTCGACGTTGTTCGCGCCATCCATCATCACGGCTGAAGGCAAATCCCCCCGAGCAGCCTTCCCCTCATTCGCTACGTTCGCGTCCGCTACAGAGGCAGACGGCACACTCATCGACACGTGAACAAGTTGGGATACCCTCATCGCGGCCGCCGCGGTGGGTAAATCTAACCGTGACATGGTGCCCGTGACGGCGTACTTGTCCCGCATCCTCGGGACCAACGCCGAAGACCACAACTGGTGGGTGAGCGGACTCGTTGCATCGGATCCGAGGAACTCTTCGATGGCGTCCTGAAGCAGCTGCCGCTGCCGCGTGTGAAGGGCCACCGTGAGGTGAGACCCGCACGCCGCCGCGTCGATCTCCCGCGCCTGGCGGCCCTCGGAGGTTTCGTGTACCGTCGCTCCTTCTGCGCTATCATCGAGCGCCGCGACGCACACGGCGGTGCGCTGTCCATCCGCGGATGGTGCCGTCATCGAGGGACCCATTGCACGTGGTGCAGCGAACAACGTGCGCAACGTCAGCGCCGCGACTGCGGTACGGTGCTGCGCATCGGCGTGTTCGTCCCAAGTGGCCAGCTGAGACACACCGCCTGGGGCCTCTGTGGCTTCCGAACCAGTCGTGGTGGGGGTTAGTGCCGCCGGGGCACGTTCCGCCACAGAAGGTCGGAATCCGACAATCGAACGCCGGCGTTGACGGGCGGCACCAACCCTCAGCTTCTGTGTTTCTCGCTGCAAATCGTCGGGAGATAGGACATAATCCCAGAGGAACTCCAGGACGTCCTGCTGCTGGCGGACGGCGACGATTTCGCGAAACACGCGCACAGCCATCTCGGTCTTCATGACGGCGATCACCCGGCGGACGGAGTCAATCGCCATCCTGGTCTGCTGCTGCCCTGCGGCGGCAGTCGTGGCATCACTGCTACGGTCCTCGCTTGTGCTGCGGCCTGAGACAGCCAGCATGCTGTGAAGTTTGTTGGACAGCAAGTCAGCGGCAACGCCCAGGTATCGCATGTTGATACCCGCCCGGTGAAAAGTGGCGTGCAGTTCCTCGGGCGTCAAGCCTTTGCTCCGGTCCGGCGTGGTCAGGTTGTCGAGAATGTCATGAAGATGTTTTTTGACCAAACGACTTTGTAGTTTGAGGACTTCGGCCCGGCAGTCGTCGCAATGGCGCGAGCGGCGATGAGACACATCGTCGGCATCGCCACCCCGAACGGTCGTTGCCGGCTGGACATCCCAAACGTCAGCCGACACGGCCGTTGCCACGTTGGACAGCATCTCGGGTCGCAAGCAAACAGGCACGTCACGCATGACGGTGGTGGTGCGGTCGTCCGCGGCACTTGGCATCGACGCCGTGTCCGTGGCAGCGGGGTCACCCCGTGTGGCGTCTCCGGTCCTGCTGCAACTGCTGCTGCCCGCGTGAGAAGGCACCAACGGCAGGATCGCGCCCGCACCGTCTAAAAAAATAACGTCGCATGAAGGTGAGTACGTCAGTTTTAGCGATCGGGAAACGACCACGAACTCACCCGTGCCGCTCGGCTCCATGGTTGTGCCGGCAGGCACGGACGATTTGTTGGCAGCGAACGCCCCAGACAGTCCGAATTCCCTCGACACGCACCCGAAGAAAGAGCAAAGCTGTCGCGTGACCAAATCATGCTTCAACGCTTCGCGGGTCACGATTGGAAACGTTCGGCCCGCAGACGCGGCGGAGTCGCGTCCCACCGCGGAGCCATTGACATTCGTCGTGGCGTCGGGGGGTGCTACCTCATCGAGACACGATACTGCCGCCCCTGTCAAGGGCACGCAGTCGTCGGGAAGCAACGCGGTGCATAGAATGTCAAACCCCAAGTACGACACCAAGACGCGAAGGGGGTAGACGATCTTCAACACGGATGCCGAATCCGGGGGCGTCGCGTCGTCCGTCACGAGGGGAACCAAGGGGCTTGCTCGGACGTTGCTGCTGCCGCTGCTGGTGGCTGCAGGAAGGTCCTTGGATACAAAGCAGTCACTCAGCACGTCAACATTCCACGGTTCCGCGCAGTGCTGTGAATTTGTGCTGTCGACATATTGCCACCAACTCCGGGCAAGCGCGTTGAGGGCCATCACTTCCATCGCTGCACTCTTTTTTAGGCACTTGTCAGAAAGCGCGACGTCTCGTGGCGGAATCGTCGTCGCGGGGCTCCGGGTCGGTTGCGGGCGGAAAACGGATGATAGAGATCTATTTCGACGCAGCACCGGGCTGGGCCCACAACCGGACGCTTCACTTGTCGTGCTCGTCCTCGACGATACCATTTCAGAGGCGATCGCTTGTAGCGCATCGGCAGATGGCGACACGAGCTCAAATTTGACGCCTGCGAACTCGACCGAGTTTACTCCTCGGTGCGCATTGCCAAGCAGTCTGGAGGTGTCGGGAGGGGCGATGCGGCACCGGCCCGATACGATGGCGATGATCACATGTACATTGCCTTCGACGAACGCCTCGCAGAAGGTACGAAAATCAAGATGCAATGCGTGTAAATTTCGATGGGACGCTAAAACCTCCTTAGCAGTGGCGGTGCGGCCGGTTTGCCACTCCAACACGTCGCACTGCGCAATGACACTACGGCGATGGCCACGGGCTAGCTTGGTGAATCCGAAAGACTCGATAAGCGAATGGGTCCACGGATGGCTTGCGGCACAAAAATTTGCGAAACTCGGGGAACGGCATTGTCGCCTCAGCAGTTCGGCCTGCGATGTCTCAAAGACGGGATAGAGTCGTCTCAAAACCGACTCATTCGACGACCAAAGCGCACTTGGCCACGCCACGTGGTTCCAAGTGAGACGCGGACACGCCGCGTCATCCCGGTCACGAGATGCGCGCAGCCGCGCTGACGAGATCCGGATATCCTTTGCGAGCACCAAGAAGTCGCGGTGCACGCCACGGAGTCCGGAAGGCTGAAGGGCACCCATCGCCGTCGTCGTGCGCAACGAGGAGTTCACCGTGGCTGATGGATGATGGACGCTCGGACGAACGTGTCGTCGCACGGCGTTGACAAATCGCATGAGCGGCTCGTCGAGGAGGACCGGCGAACGTGACGCTTCGGTAGCGCACACGCGCAAAGTATGCCGCAGCGTGAGCTTCAGCAGATCTGGAGTGTGGAGCAGGAGGATGGACGATAGCACGGCCTGCACGAACTGCTCCCCTAGGGCACGACTCTCAAGTCCCGTGGCATCCACCAGGGTGCGTCGTGTTGTCTGAGAGGACGCACCATAAGGTACTTGCACCGCCTTCACCAGCGCATGCAACGCTCGCAGCTCGTTTCGGGCCTGTTCCCCTGCTCCCAGGGCGCCACGGACTTTCACGGCGGCTTTCAACGCCGACATGCGTCGGAACGAACCCCTGGAAGTAGCAGTTGTGAGCGGTTTCGTGTTCTGTTGCTTTCGCGAGGAGAACGATAAGGCGAAGGAATCGTGCGGAGCGCTCTCATGGCTACAAGGACGACTCGGTTCCGCTGTCTCGTCCGTCGCAGCGTCGGCACCAGAAGGCTTCGAGGAATCCTTAGCCGCACAACGACCGTCGTCGCCGACAAAGTTCTCCGAGGATAAGAAGCCGTCCGAAGCAGAGTCCGCGCCGCTGCTGTCGCCGAAGGGTTCGTCGTCGTCGTCATTGGGCGCTCCTAACGGGGAAAATGAGGCCACCATCGGTAGGGTGGTGACCCCCCGGCCGGAGATTCCCCGGAGGCCGCGCCTGGATGGCGACATTAACATCGAGGCCGAGAAAGACGCGTCCAGTCCTCCCGCTCCTCCCCCACCTCCGGTTGTGCCTCCCCCGGACATGACGCGCCGCAGCGACATGGCGGAGGGAAGCACGGCCGTCATATGCGCCGCAGTCGTGATCGGCGCAACGAGCGGCGTGAGAAGCGACATCGAGGAGGCAGGGCCATCGGCGCCAGTCACGCCGGCGAAAGAAGTTGCTCTCGCACGGCGCGGTTGTTGAAACGCGGAGTTGTTTCCACAGACTGCTGGTTCGGCGGGATCCTCCCGCAGCGCCAACGGGGCCAAGCTGTTCGCCGGCGACAGCGTCATGCCGTCATCGTCGTCGTCTACCGCGTGTTGGCCCAAGTCGGCCGCCTCGGGCCGTCGATGCATTGGCGCCGTGGCCACTCGGCACTCTGAGTCCAACCAATGGAGCACCGTCGCGGTCGTCGCGGCGCGGTCCGCCTTGTACCGGAGTGCGTCGTGTAACAACGTCCCTTGCAGATCGCCCGCCAGCGCGACGTTTTGCACAGTCACGGGAAGCGATCGAGACGCCACCGCAGCGGTCATCGAGGCAGCCTGGTGTTCGGAACCGTGGGGACCGCCGGTCGGCGGAGGTTGAGACGCGACGCCCTTTGCCGCGGCGGGTAGGGATGGGTAGGTTAGCGTCTCACCCTCGTTCCAGTACAGCCCGTGCGCGACAAGGATGGCGTCGTAGGCGGCCGGCAACCGTGGAACCGACGCGCCGGTTGGCCCACCATGACGACGATCATTCAGTGGGCCACGTCTAAATCTGGCTTCAGGCGAAGGTACGATCGGGCATGGCACGGAATCCACCACAACGCCTTTGAGGTGGCCGAATGGGCCATTCGCAGGCCCACCATCCGCACTGCGACCGCTATGCACCACATCGTCAACGGCCGGGGGTGGCAATAAACCGGTCGGTGAACCACTTGGTGCACCGCTCGCAACCAGCTGTTGGTGATGCACTAACGCACGGTCTAACGACAGCGCTGTAAGGGACGGTACGGGCGCGACGGCACGCGGCGGGTCGTGCGAGTTGATCTCGAGCGATGACAACCGGGCAGCATCGTCGACGACGGTATCAGCTCGCCGGTGATGTGCCCCGCCCCTCGAAGGATTCGGATATCGCGATAGCAAAGGCCACAGGACTTTCCGGCTCATGTCCCGCAGTGCAGCTAGCGTGGGCGATCCGTCGTGGTCGCGTTTCGGGACAGCAGCGCGTTTCCCCGTGGAGCCGCGATGGGCGACGAGCTCCGCGGGACGACGCATGACCTCATCGCTGGTGGCGGGGCGGCTTTCGACGAACGGACGTACGCTGACGGACGAGACCGGCGTCTTGGCGGCCCTGGATGCATCCCCCTCTGGCTTCGTCCTGCGAACAAGAGCCATCGTGCGGACTGGAAACACCTGATTGGAAACTTAAGTTGTTTCTTTGGCAAACGATCATCAAAAACACAAAAAAGTCGATCCCACATGTCGCCCGATTCCCCATTGCAACAATTCACCGCGGAATATCCCCCGTCGGGGGGGTCGCCCATCTCTCTGCGGGCGCGCGTTTTGGTCATCACGTGGCCTGCTGCTGCCTACCACTCAGTTGACTTGCACACGGCATCGAGGGGTGCGGATGCCGCGACCCCATCTCGCGATTTTCGAAAATACATGGTCGCCGGTGACGGGGCCGGATGGCCCTTGGACATCCCCGGCAGCCGTCCGACCATCCCGCTATGCGACATGAAGGCAAAATAGCGGTGCTTGTCGCACTTTGGGCAGTAGTCCATCCTGCAATTGACGCGACGCATTTGGGCCATGCCAACGAGGGACTCGGTGAGGAATCCGCAGACGCGGCAGCTATAGACGGCCATGGTGAAGTTCAACCCGGCGAAACGAGGAGGTACTCCACAAAGGGGACGGAGAGAAGAATATTAGAAAATACCTGGATCTAACCCGCCAATTAATTTGACGGTGAAGAAATGACTTTTGGTGTCGAAGCCATGTCATAGGGCCCCCCTTCGAGCGAGCCAACAAACGCTATCGATTCAACCGTCAAGCAGCAGCAAGTGAAGAGGAGAGCGGGGCATCGTGCGTTTCAACGACGTATTTAGGTGGGAAGGATGCGCCACGGAGAGGGTACGCCTCAGTCGGTGGATGTGTGTACTCGACGAAAATGCGATAATAATAAGGACCGGGACCCCGGTGCCGATACAACAAGTCCATTGCCGAAAAAAAAGATGTCCTATGCTGCGGTGCATTGCGTGGCTTCTTCGCACTCGTCGTACAGGCGATTGAGGAACCGGAGGTAGGCCGCCCTGTCCTCCGCGTGATTCAGACTCATGGCACTGTGGTGACTGTGCTGCAAGTGCAAGTGGCGAACGGGGACGGCCGGATGGTGTTGGCGCAACAGCGCCATGAGTCGATCGGTGAGGTGAGATGGTACGCGGCGGTCACGCTCCGACGTGATGAACGCAAACGGACAGCGAATGCAACTCGTCCCAATCGCAGCAACCACTCGATCCGGCGTGGCGTGATGCTCGCCTTGGTACTGAGTCAACTTGCTAAGCAGCGTCAGTTGCAGCCTTGGCGTCCAGGAAGATGCGCGAAGCACCGACTCGACGGAGTCAAATGGCGCTTCGACAATGACGAGTGCCACGTAGGAGGCGAGGTCCGCGTCCAATGTCAGCGCGGCGGAAAAAATAGTCGCCGCACCGCGACTCGTGCCAAATAAGACGAGTTTTTTTCGTCGTGCGTTCGGATCGGAACGTAACGCCAGTTGATACTGTTCTTCGATCCTCATGCACGCCTTCCGAATGCTATCGACACATTCGCGCTGGTCGTGAACGCCGGCCAAGTCGATCCCGCTGATGGCCAAGTGCTGTGTCGGCGCACCCTGGATACCCAAAATGTTGAGCGACGCGTTGCTTGCGAGCATCGTGATCCAGTGATGCGGCCACGGACTGAATCCACGATGCAGCTCTGGCACCTCTGGGAGCGGAAAAACGTTGTGAAGCAAGCGTGGCGCGCCCGGGCGAGTGGCGCGGTAGAGCACGCGGTTGCCGGTTCGGGCGGCAGCAATCGCGGCCACCGTGCTCACTCGCTTCGCCTCCTCACTGACACCGTTGAGCCCTGTTTCCTCGACGATGGGCTGTGGGGCTTCGGGGTCGGCCGGTGACTGCCTCTCGAGGACAGTGACACCTTCCTCGCCCACATACTTGGCCGCTTGAGCTCTGGAGGCGCCGAAGCCTGGATAAAACACCGTCACGAGGCCAGGTCTCAATGGCGGCTGCTCGCTAGCTGGCATACTCCTCGCCAACCCTCCGTTGAAAACGGCCCTTTCCAGAACACCGGACATCCGATGACAGTCACGTCGTAAAAATGACTTAGCTGGAGGGATGGGAATTCACAATATGTGCACGACCTCGGTTTCTTCGTTTTCGAGGAATCTCTCACATGCGGTAAGTAAGGGGAAAAGGATGCCCTGGGCTCCCTAAAAAAGGTCACTACATTTTTGACGCGGGCGAATGGGCATCATCCGTCTCCGAGCGACGGAAATCAACGACCGGCTGAATGTCGTCCAGGTAACTCGTCGCGTCGATCAACGCGCACGCCACGTCGACAATGCGGCAGTAACGCCAAGGAAGGTCTTGCAGTTGGGCCACGAGCGCTCCCCGCAAATGCCGTTGACTCGCAAGCACCAACGGGTCCGACACCAACTCGCCGCACGGCTGCGGCAATCCGCTGCGGGTGTCGGTGGGAGAGGGGAATACGACCCTTCGCGCCGTCGGGCACGGACTCGCGTCTGGCAAAATGTAGCCTTTACAGGATGGCGAGCCACAGTGGCAACGACCGCTCCGATAATAGGCCGCAACGGAACAGCCGTCACGCGTCGCAGGTGCGGTGCCGAAATCATCGGCATAGAGCGGCGCGGATAACACCGAGTAGTCCAATGTGAGCTCCTCGCCATGTCGGATGTCGCGAGAGGCGACGAAGCAGTTGGGATCCACCTTGACGGATCCTCCTTTGCCTTGTACTGAACTCGAGTCGGGGGGCAGGCTAACAACGGCCGAAGAAGGCACGGTCGTGGTGAGCGACTCCAGAAGCCAAACGGGTTGCACACGCCCATTCGCGGAGCCGTCAGCCGTTTGACGACGTCCATCGGCGGTGCCGTCCTCCGGCGAGTCGTACCACAGTTCCCATTGATGGGGAAAGAGATCCGCGTACAAAGCGCTGCGCCAGGCTTCGTTGCCTTCGCGGTACCTCAGACCACAGTGGACGTTCGGGTCACAGCTGTGGTTCATCAAGTGCACGGCGCTCGGTGAGACGGGCACGGATAGCGCCGGACCACAGTAGGGTACGTAGCGCAATAGACCAGGTACCTTACGGCAGTAAATCATCGACGAGGCGCCGACACCATCCAGATAGCTAACGCCTCGATGGCACACAATGACCGCGCCGCGGGGAATATCGACCTGGGCAAACAGACCACGGCCATGGATCGGACTTAACCCGGGAAACGCAGACCCTTTTGCCAGTCCCTCGACGCACTCATTAAATCCGAACAACTTTTCGTACAGCGTTGTCGCCGCTTGCTGGCCCACGGCCAATTTGGCGGCTTCAATGCGGCGTTTCGCCTCAGCATTGGTGGCGTCGGACGTGACGATGACGGTGCAATCGGCATTTTTAGCGACGGTTTGCGCCGTTTCGTACATGGAAAGCAGCGAACTTGAGGCGATTCGACTGCGGCGAAGGACGTCGTCTTCTAGGCTTCCTTCAGAAAAGAAAAAGTGGCTCCGTCGTCGGTAGAGCCGGACGAAGGGTGTCCTCGACGCGGCGCCAGGTGACGTCAGCACCCGCGCGACGGCACCGCCGATGAGCGGCAAGCCGAGCGCCCGTTGCAGCGGCGCGATCAAGTAGATGGCGCGGCATGCTTTCCGGAAAACGTCGGCTGCGTGCGCGGCGTGGCTCATCGTGACCAGGTCGGGGGGAACACACGTTGCTGCGTTAGGTATGCGTAGTGCAACCGAGTTAGGACCCGGACAAACTCAAACAAACACCAATCCTTCATGCTGTAGGTGAAACGTTGGAGGAAACGAAGTTAGGCATGCTTGTAGGAATACATCTTGAAGACACTGGGTGCCTGGGAGCTGCAGTCCCTCCCCTCTGGCTACTAAAAGTTTGACGAACGGGCACGAACCAAAATAAGCTTCAACGTGACGACTTACTTTGTGCCGCGTTAAGAACAGCAAACGGAACGCCAAACTTTTCGCTCACCAGCATCGCCATGACCGCCTCAAGACACCCCGCGACCAGCCGCGGTGTGGCCGTCTCGTGCGCGTAAAAGAGGTTGACGAACTGCTCCTCACTCATCGTGGACGACGCAATCAGTGGAGCGCCGTTCGGCGTGTCGGCCGGCGTCTGGTGCCACACGCCCAGGAGACTTTTGGCCATCGAGAAACTGACGGCGGGCGGGAGAGGCGGAGGGGCCGCGCCGCCATTCGACGGCCCGCCTCGCCACGTCTTTAGCGTTTTGAGTGAGAGCGAGCCGTGACGGTGCTCATCGAAACAGCTGAACACGTGCCGCGCCGCGCGCACGACGCCGGGCGTGGTCAGGTAGTCCTCCAGGAGTTGCAGCACCGTGACGAGCGGAATGGTGCCCTCGCGTTTGCGGTCCATCTCCCGGAAGAACGTGTCCAAGGTGACGCGATTTGAGACGTCGAAGGTGCGTTCGAGAAGTTGGCGCAGCTTCGTGACGGAGACCACCGCGGCACGAAAGTAGGGGTGCTCGAACGACGAGAGCGTCTGATAATATGGCTGTCCGTTATCAGTGTTCTCCGCGGCGGGGTCAGACTCTGCGTCGGCGGCGTGCGATGCTTTTGCGCTCGCCGACCCCTTGGTTGACGGCTCCGGCACCGCGGCCGGCGTCGGGCTGCGCAGCGCCGTTTGATAGATTTCCTGCGCCGTGGCTTCCTGAAAGACACACAGCCGAATCGCCGGTTTCGCTACGACGGCCATCGCCGGTTCCGGATTCATGGCGAGCAGCTTCTTAATCATGTCTTGCAAGGCATGCTGATCGGGTGCCTCCAATGTAGACAGCGCCTTCGATACCGTTCCGGCTGAAAAGTCGTCCGCGCCGATGAGTTCGAGAACGGCGGGGCCGCCTTCCCCCCGCAGCGCGAGTGGTCTCTTTGGCGGAGACACCAATTCAGGCGGAAGGAGGGATTTCGCTCCCATCATCCCCGTGCTCCCTCCTTTTTCAATCGCCTCGCGTTTTTCGTTCAGCCATCGTCGGCGATCGATGCTATACTCGAGCTGAGCGCGGCGGAAGGCGTCGTCCTCTCCGTGATAGAACATGTACGGCGAGCAGCGCATCGCGGCCGCTGTCATTGGAAGCACATCGCCACCTTTGGCGCTGGCGGACCCTATGGCCGCCAATTTCGCTGCCTTCGACGAAGTGGCGCTAAAGTTACTGACGGCAGGATCGTCGTCGCCCACGTGATCAGTGTCATCCTCCTCCGCAGACGTCATCGTCGTGTTCGCAGCATTGTGCACTCTGGCGAGCAACCGAGATCCGCGATCGTCGAAATCCGTGGTGACCAGCGCGGTGAGTGGGGTGTGCCGCATCATTGCGGGGAAGCTTGCTCCAGCGGCGTTGGGCGGTGGCGGCCCGGGCGAGAGGTATCCGTTCGGGGCGCTCAGCAGGCTGGAGTTGTCGGTGAACGAATTCGACGATGCAGCAAGGAACTTCGCGTGGGACGCGGAAGAAAGCGGCGGCAGCGCCGCGTTACGTCGATAAGGTGACAATGAATCAGAAGCGTTTTTGATGTCGACATTTGCGGGGCTGCTGGTGGCATTCTCAATGAGGGCCGTGACGAGCTGACGCCGTTGGGCGGTGTGAGGGTCAAAGCGCGACTCATCGAATGGGTGCTGCACCCGCGGGCGGAGCGACAGGAACGTCTCGGGGTGGTGGTGAGCGGCCATCGCCGACAGGTGCGAACGGGGGGTGCAAATGGCTGTGTTGGCGAAAGATTGGAAATAAACAAATACCAACTTTCAGGTGAGTAAACCATCGCTTTGTTTCTAGGCAACAAATTGATTGAGTTGCTTTGAGCGATTTGTTATGTGGCCGAAATTTTTTGCTGCCCTTGACCCCCCGCTGCGCTGCTACGGATGGGGCAGTCGGTGGTGATGTGTCTTTGCCTTTGCGGCGGGGGCATGCGCGGGTGCATTCACAAACGCAGAAACTGGAACTGGCACAATCAGCTTGGCCGATTGGACCAGGCGGACTTGATCGTCGTTGTCGACGCTGCGGTCGAAGGCCGCGACGTGGCCAACGATATTGGCGGTCGGGTGGTCAGGATCCATCAACTGCAGTTCCTCGATGTATTCGCGGGCGGCGTTTTCGTTCGGCAGGGCCACGAGCAGGCCACCCGACGTTTCCGCCGCTCGGCCCTGGAACAGCTTGTACTTGTTATTCAGAAGCCGTTCTGCATGCACTGCTCCCTCGTAAATCGGCAACGTAGAAACCACAATGGTCATTTTTTCCTTTCCCGTGACGGCTTGTTGGGCCAGCGCCAGGTTGCTCGCGTGCCCATAGAGGCCGAAGCCGGTGACATCTGTGCATCCATGGGCGCCATACTTCAACATCAAAATCGCTCCGTTGCGATTCAGACGGGCCATCTGACTGGATGCGCAATGGAATAGGTCGTCGATGTCGCGCTCCGACATATACCCTTCGATGTGCTGCTTGTACAACGGCGTCGGCCGTTTCCGCCATTGGTGCAAATTGACGGCAAGCTGAGCGCCCAGTGGCTTGGTGAGGACGAGAACGTCGCCCACAACTAACCCTTCTGGACGGATGATTTCGCCGTCTGTGCACACTGTCATTGCCGTGCCGCCGATCAGCGGCCAAGGATTTTGGATGCTCTGTCCCCCCGTCACGTTGACCCCGACGGTCATTGCGGTGTCGCAAAAACCCTTCATGATTTGCAGTGTGACGGTAAAGGCTTCTTCCTGTTCCATGTCCGTGCTCGAGGCAAGAATCATCAAGAGCGAGTCGCAGTGGATCACACCGAGGGCATACAAATCGGATAACACGTTGGCGGCGCCGATGCAGCCTTGCAGATAGGGATCGTCGACTGAGGGCGCGAAGAAGTCGCAGGTGGAAACCTGAAAAAGGCGACCTCCTTCGGTGCCAGCGGCCGTGAGATGGGGCCGCAGGGGAACAATGCTGCAGTCCATGCCGACGTCACCCGCAGGGCGGTCTGGATTGAGCGCACAGAGGAGACGTAGCAGCGATGCTTGGGGTATCTTGCAGCTGCAGCCCTTCAGGCGGGTGTAATCCGTGAGTAGGAAGTCCTTCGGCAAGCCGATGCTCGTAGGGTCGAAGTTCGACCATGAACGCTCCTGGGCAGTCGTCATGCGCCTTTATTCGTACTGCTCCTCTTTTTGAACGCACGGGATCTGCGTGAGCGGAGGAAGAAACTGCGACGAGGCTTCTGTCACTGATCACAACAAAAAAAACGTGCGTTTTTTTCGGCCTTCTTTGACGATAATGGAAGAGAGTCGAGAAGGGGTGTTGGTGACCCGGCCTGTCGACTAGGTGTGGGGGCGTGAGAGAGAGAGAGTCACTGCCTCTCACTCAAGATGACGCTGACAGATCACTCGCGCCCGCTCCTTGAAGCTGGGCAGTGTCTCGAACGACGACGACAACGACGAAAACGGGTTCGCCACGTACTTCACAATCAAATCATGAAGCGCGCGGAACATCACCAGCACGCGTTCATCGGGTTGCCTCTCCTGCAACAAGATGAATTTCACGGGGCCGACGGGAACGTATGCCGACACGTGAACATTCTGAAAGGCGTCGACGTCTCGGAAGTAGATCAGCGAGGATGACGTGCAGGCATCGTCGATGACGTCCAGCGCCGCGTGGGCGATGAGCTGTTTGTACCTGTGGAGGGTTTTGCTGTCGGCGGAGGCAGGGTACTCATAGAAGCACTCGTCATCTTCCCCGATGGCGAAGAGACAGTACTCGTGCGCGGGAAGAGCCATTGGTGGCTCGCGAAAAAACAATACAGAAAGCCGGTAACCTTTGGCTGACTGAGCAATCACAAACAAAGAGATGCCCCCCTCTGTCGGAAAGGCGAAACCACCACTGGCTCTGCCTCTCGTACCCACAAGGGAGCTAAACAGCGGTCGGGTCGATACGACCCCGGAGCAGCTGGAGAGCCGCACCAATGTCCAGAGGCACAAGGAGCTTTCCACTCGACGTCAACAGCACATCGGCACACGTATCGAGTAAGTCCGTGCGGGCGGCCACAATGCACGGTGCCTTCGGACGGTAAGCCATTGCCGCCGCCGACGCTGCGGCGAGGACGTCATCATCCTCGACACGACCCGTCTTACCACCTGTGGCGATCGCACCCGGCACCTGCCCCAGCGTGACTTGCAGCGCAGGGAACGCGTCAAACAGCAACTGATAGTACACGTCGATCGAGTGCCTCGCGAGAGCCAGTGAGTCCGCGATCACGTTGTCATCAAGAAGGTAGATTACGGTGAGGCCAAGGCGCTCGCTTCGACGCCAGATCGCCTGGACAGCGTGCGAAGTGGTGGCGGTCGCGGCTTCCGCCCCCGGAGAGCAGGTCGCCTGGTTGATGATGGTGCGCCATGCTTCCGGCGCGGCCGCGACACAGCGGTCCGGATGGCACAACGGCACACAGCCCTCATAACACTTCCGCGCAAGCGATTTATGCGCATCCGTCGCGACGTGATCGACCTTTCCGGGCGGGGCGACCGGACGCGCCGTTCCACCCGAGGTGACGCACCGTGACCTGCTTCTCGCCGATCCTCGCTTCAGGCGAATTTCGATGAAAAACGGCGGGGCCGCGTTCGACGCGGGGAGCGACCGGTCGCTAGCGACGACGTCCGCTGACGGCTTTCCGGAGGGAGGCGACGGCGCCACTCGGCACTGCTCTTCCATGACCACGGCCACCGCCGCCAAGCCACTCGTTCCGACACTGGCTTGAGGTGAACCAGCGTCGGGCTTCCGGCGTTGGGTCGCAAGTGTGTCCAGCGACAGAAGTTGATTGGAGGAATCAAGGGAAGCGTTGGACGGGTTGTCGCCCAGGAACCTCGACGACGTCGCGCCGGTCTGGCCACGCGCCCCGCTTTCGACGCAAAAAACGGTTAACTGTGGGACGATGCGGACGCCCAGCGGCGCCCCATCCAAGAACGTCGGGGCATCTGGAGCGGGCGCCGCTATGGACTCGTCCATATCAGATAGCACACTGACCGCTGCAGTCCGATGTGATTTGACCTGCTGCCGCGCGCGAGAGAGCATCGCCTGGTGATAGGCTCGGTGCTCCGCGATGAAAGAATCGACGGGGTCGTCATCCTGAAGAATGACGGCACTACTGCCTGCGGTCGCCGACATGGTGGCCGCTGACAGGAGACTGATCACGACGTCACTCGCCACCGCACTCGCCGCGGCGTGTACAAGCGCTCGGGACAAGCTGGGTGTGTAGTACAGCACCGGAAGGGGCGGCGGCGCGGTGCTGTCATGGTGACCCGGTGGCGCCGCGGTGGCGAGCAACAGGGCATCGAGGGTCGTGACGAGCGACGGCGAGCCATCCTCCTCGGCTACTGTGGCCGATGCCGCATGGTGCGACGCTGCTGCGCAAGATGCGTAATGGAACGCCAGGCATCCAGTGGGCGATGAATCCAACACGATCACGCCGCGCATTCTTTTGTTTTCTGGGCAACCGTTAGGGCCCTCGTCGCCGGCCGAGAATTGGATGGGGTTGAGAACCTCAGAGGAGAGGGGGGGGGGGG
>ERZ1292630.738-Hain-H41-02um-R3-738-length-33358-cov-8_pt1 | contig 33358 bp, 16 predicted proteins | sample MGYA00564408_ERZ1292630 | MGnify/ENA primary metagenome ERZ1292630 (study PRJEB36523, sample SAMEA6512641) | groundwater metagenome | collected 2019-01-08 | study: AquaDiva: Metagenomics assemblies of 32 groundwater samples
CCCCCCCCCCCCCCCCCCCCCCCCCCCCTTTGCCGGCGCCGCTCTTTTTCTTTCAAGTATCTTTCGTATTCCAGCTCTTTTTCTCTCTGGTGTCGCTCTCTCACGACCATCCCGCCATAACACCGAGATGCATCGCTCGAACGGAGCGTTGCTCATGCTCCTCCTTGCATCGACGGTCCTCCTCGCATTCTTGCAAACGACCGTCGTGGTCGGCGAGCCGCATCTGCGCGTGGCGGACCTGGACGAGGATTCCGTGGCGTTAAATCCCGTGGGCTGCTCCCTGGACGACTGCCCCGAGTACGCCGGGTCGGTGGGATTCGGTGTCATCGAGTCGCTTCTGCCGCCTCTTTCCGCCATCGAAGGGTTTCAATTCATGAAGCACTTGTTACTGCGGCCTTACGTGAGCCCCGTGTTCAGCATCGCGACGCCGAATGGCGAGACGGCGCAGTGGTTTCAGCTGCGCACGATTCGCATTACGATGCCAGACGCAGAGGATCCCGTGTTACGGCACGACATGGGTGGGTCTCGTCGCCGAGAAGGGCAGCGTAGTCGACAGGCCGCGAAGATTTACCGATATATGTTGGTGGTATTTGCGCTTTCCACTGCCGGGCACCCCTACGTGCACGTCGGCTTGCCCATCGAAACGCGCCTGCGGCGGTACGGCGCCGTCGAAGGCCAAGCCATGCTATCGCTGTGCTCGACCATCCGGCTCAACCTGCCCACCCGCGTCACGGGCTGCGTGCGTCCGTTGACACCCAATCGGCTTCAGCCAGCAAACGACGTGCGGTACAACGTCATCGGCGGACTGGATGCCGCGGTCGCGATGGCGGTCCAGACGGCCGTCGACCTGGAGCGTCGCGCGCACCCAGGACTGTGGTCGGCACCACTGCGAGCCAATTCAACGTGTGTGACCTCGCTCACTGACCGACTGCTGTCGCAGTCGACCATCCTCGGCACGTGGACGAAGGACGACAACATCGTCCCCCTCGACACCGCGAGCTACGATGCCATCCACAACACCGTGCAGCAAGTGCGCCAAGATCGGCTCACGATCGCTCGGCATCTGCTGGCAAAGGAAATATTGGCACTCGCCAAGCATCCTCTCGAATGGTCCTTCCCTCCGACTCTGGAATCTCTAGGACCACTGGAGTTGAGCGAGCGCGAAGACGAAGGGGTCTCACCGCAGCAGCCGGGAGGAAAGCGTACCTCCGTGCGACGAGCGCCGCTCTCGGCTGAAGAGCGGGAGGCGCAAAAATATCACAAGGGCGTGGACGAGCCCGACACGTACGAGGATTTGTAGCGATATGGCCGAGTCGTGGGCAAGCGACACTCTCAATCCTTCCGGCAAACCTTTTTATTTCTCCAAAAAAAGGTTTCCTTGTCCGCTCAGTGCCCACGCCGGCTCTCATTCAGCTGAGGGTTTTCGGTGGTTCCTCTGATTGAGGGCTGTTGTTGTCTCATCTTTTCTCTCAGACTCTTTTTGCTGAACCGGTTAGTTTTTCTAGTTGTGGACGAGGGCTATTGTGTTTTGGTTGCTCTTGTCACGGGGGGAGATGTTGCCGTCGAAGCACAAAGCGGGTCTCTCTAAGACACCTTTTTCCCCCCCAAAGTCAAGCTGTTGATCCGACCGTCGCGTCCTTCCATCATCAAAATTATCGATGCTGCTGCGGACCATCCTGCGGCGATGCGCCACCGGAAATGGGGCGGCAGCGACCGGTAGCCTGACTGGCGCATCCTTCTTCGACAAGGCTGACGATGCCCATGCCAGACCAGGTAGCGCTGGGTCGTCATCGGCAGAGTCGCAGATCAAGCGTACCACTAGAAGTCCGCCCGATGTCGACGTGGCTCCCGCGACAACGGCCACGACGGCCGATGCGCTACGACAGCAAGTAGACAAAGTGCCTCACGCCGTCTGGATGATGCAAGCGGCCCGCGCGGCAATGGGAAGCGAATTTAGTGGAGTGGAGGACTCAAAGTTTTTGCAGATTTTGCCCAACGGTTTTTTGACCTCTCGGGCGACTACTGACGTACAGCCAGCGGAGGCCTTGCTAGCCGATCACGTAGCACGGCAAAGGAAGACATACGATGGTGTTGACGTCCGCGATCCGTCGACGGTTAGCAAGTACGACGGCGACAAACCCCGCTGGATTACGACCGGGGATCAAGTTCGCGCTGTCAGTGAGTTCATCTCAGGCCACATTGCGCATCACGTTGCCCTCCCGGCGTGGCAGGAACTCTTCGATCTAAAGCACGTGGAAATGGATTTAATGTATTGGTTATGGGTTTTGCACCTGCACATGGTGTCTCGCCGCGCCACGAGCGTCCCCATTGCGGGGTGGAACCGGCGACGGGAAGTGCTGGACGAGCTTTTGTACAGCATGAAGCTTTCTTGGATTCACACGAGTGAAGAAGTCATGGGTCGACCGCCGCTCAGCCGCATTCGAAGCTACATCCGGGATATGTACTTGGTGACGGCGTGCAACTTAGAGGAGGCCCTCATGCACGACGGACCCGGCGGCGACCTCATGCTCATGTCGGTATTAATGAAATTTTGTCCTCTCCCGAGGCCGGAGGATGTCCCTATGTTCACCTACTACACCTTGGTTCACTACGTTCGCTTCCACGTGGCGCTGCTCGATCGAGTGAGCGATGAAGATATCGCCAAGGGGAATTTCAACTTTTTGCAGCCGGACGACCCATCCGTGTTCAAACGGTATGCGGACGTCGACTTCGATCGCGTCATTCGTGGCTGGAAGGCGTCGAGGTCGGCGGCAAAGGAAGAGGACAGAGGGGAAGGTGGTACGTCGGAACGCACTTCTTGACGGATATTGGGAGGGAGGGAGGGGGGGGTCGCACAGTCCAGGTGGAAGGGTGTGCAGCGGGGCGATCAGCACAATAGAAACGAGCAGCGGTTTTTCTTGTCGTATCCGGCTTCGCGGCGGCGACCCGAAACTGGTCGGCTTCTTGACCAATGATCCGAGGAGGACCCGTGGCCCATGTTGATCCGCTCTCGGTCGGTCGTCGACCGGGTTGAGGATAGGGTAGGGATATGTTTTGCTTTGTCGGTTATCGATTGTTGAATGGCAACATACACTGTATACGGACATCCCGTCGCATCCCTCACCTTGTCGCACACACTCTCTTTGGCATCGAAATGACCTCAGTACCTCCGTCCCAGAGTTCTGCGACCTCCTCGCTGAAACGGGGAGCACGGGGAGCAACCTCCGACCGTAAACCGGTTGCCAGCACCTCGACCGCTTCGCGGAATCACACCCGAGTAGTCCTACTGGCTGTCGGGGTATTCGCATGCGTCGTCGTCGTCATCGGCATCCTTTCGATCATCACGCGGGCTGCAGATTCAGGGGGACGTGCCACGGAGCAACACGGTAGTCGGCGGGGCTGTCCGCCAGATGTCGTCAGTGCGGTGATCACTTGGGCAGAGTCCAACGGGTTGCGCATGCATCCAAACGCCGCGGTGGCTCATTTCGGCGCGAATGGTCCCTGGGGGTGGGGCATCGTCGCAGTCGACAGCAACGCAAACGCATCTAAAAAGAACCGGGAATTGAAGTTCTCCATCGCGGACCTTCGACCTGCCGTTGAGGAAGGCCGTGGGGGTAGTGGTGAACAGCTGATCGGGAAGCAAATGTTCGCGACTGACGAAGAGATCCTTCACGTGCCGCTCGCAATCTGCGGCGTGGGGGCAAGCGCGGCGGACCTTCGAGCCAAGCTCGACGATCGCTTCGCCAAGCTGAAACAACAACCAAAGGCCCCCCCGCACAGCTACGGCCAAAAAGCAGCCGCGCGACCAACCCTGGACCCCTATGCTCAATTGCTGATGGACACCCATTACACTTCCTCCTGTGATGTGAGCCGCACGGAGGCCGAGCGATGCTTTGGTACGATGTTTCTACAGGAGTACATCACTTCGTACACGAATTACCCCGATTTGCGAGAGGGCCCTCCGATGAAGCGGTCAGGCGCCGCGACGAAGTCTCGCATGTTCGTGGGCTACGACGGGACTCGCGTCGTCACGCCCGTGCTCGATTTCGTCAATCATCGCAGCCGTCATTACAACGCGGTCGTCAACATGATGTTAGAAGGACCCCACCGATACTTCGAGCTGCGCGCCACGCGGCCGATATACGAGGGCGAAGAGATTACCATTGAATACCACAAGGACTTGTCACCTTTTATGTCTGTCACGGCGTATGGTTTTTTTGATCCTGCGGATCCGCCGATGTTGTCCTCACTCGTTAAGGTCGGTATCCCGGTGACGGATAGCACTAAAGCGGCCGGGTGCCCCAGCAACGGGGTCGACGCGTTCACGTTTGCATGGGACTCTGGACGGTTCACGGAGAAGTCAGTGGCGTGTGCAGAGGCGGTCTTCACCGACAAAGCAGTTCGGCAGGCGCTAAGACAGCTTCAGCAGCCGCAGGGGCAAGCTAGCGAGGTGGATTCCAGCGTAGAGGAGGAGGAGTTGAGCAGCGACAAGCAGCGACGGCGAGCGGCGCTGAATGGGCTCCTTTTCGTTCTTCAGTCGCATAAGGCGGTGTACCCAGAGCGCTTTGACAGCGTTCCTGCGACGTGGGCGCGCGGTCCTGGTATGCACCAATCCTTCACCCCGACGAGACGCTGGCAAGACTGCTTGGACTCCGCCTTTCCCATGGGGGGAAACGCAAGCATGCTGGAATCGCGACGCGAGGCGATTGAGGCGGTGTTCGTTGCCGAGGAAGCGACTCGTACCGCCGCCCTCCGCGCGGAGGCGTGGGTGCGCCGGGAACTTGCTCGCACGGTTACAGATGAGGGGACGGCTTGAGTCGTCCCTTTTGACGCCGTCACACTCTGTCGAACAGGAAAGCGCCGATTGTGAGGCGCTGTTGATCGGGGATCGCTGACGCCCTTCTTAGCCCCTCTCTGTTTATCTGTCTGTGGCTGGAGCTTACGTCGTGTAGGTGGTGTGTTTACGTCGATTTTTCCTCCTTTTCTTTTGCTTTCTGAGCTTTCCAATAGTGGTCTGCGATCCGACCTCTCGAACACAAAAGATGTCGCGCAGCAAGTGGGGAAGTTCCGTTTCCATTGACCGAACGGGCGGAGGCGATAACCTGGCGGTGGAAGATGTCGATGCTTTGGACGGTGGCGATGACGACGGCGGCGGCGGCGGGCAGCAGCAGCAGCAGCACAACGCCCCTTCTCGAAGCAAAGGAAGCCACAGCAGTGAAGCCAACCCGCTTCGACGCGGAGACGATCCGTACGAGGGCACTCACACGTCCGTCAGTCTGGGCAACACGGTCGCGCAGCTCGATGCGTCCCAAGTGGCCGAGCCTGACATCGTGTTGCAGTGGACGTCCGCACTCAACGTGATTCGGATCAAACCCGAGGTGCAGCTCGCCATGGAGACGTCAGATGGCGCCCAGGACCCTGCCTTCTGGCTCGACGTGTCGACCATTATGGGCATTGGCTTTCTCATTTTCTTTGATTTGATCGTCCTCTCCAAATACGCGAGTGACGCCGGCTCGGGCAACATGCGGTTGTGGATCGGCGTCCCGGTGGCCGCGGTCATTGCGTTCCTCGTTGCGTTTGTGTTCTACACGGCGACTTCGGCTCATCCAAGGTGCTGGGGCAGACCCTATGACGGATTCATGGGCGGATGGCCCTATGCGCTCATCGGCGCTTGGTTCACGTACTTGATGTTGGTGACGGGGACGAGCTGTGAGCGGGTGCTAGCTGGTTTCAGCGTACGGCCGAATGGCGGGTCAGGCGGAACCGCGACCGTCACCGGCAACGTGATTGATGTCATCGAAGTGCTCAGCTGTGTGCCATTGTTCATGGCCGCGGTGTGGCCCATCTTCGCGTTTTCATTGCGTCTGCAAGCGCCGCCTCTCCCCTCCACCAGCTTGACGCCGACGGCAACCTCAGCACCGGTCGTGGTGACGAACGTGCTGAAAACCACCACCACCGGCGGCGCAGCAACACCAGCTAATGGTGCCGGCGGTGGTGGGCTGGCGGTAGCCTCCGCGGAGCCCACCACCGCGAGCAGCAATGATTCAGCAGCCGACCGAACCAAGGTCGACGACGACAACGGCAACGATGGCGACCGGCCTCAGGTTTCCAAAATGGCCAGCGTGACGTTGCTGCGCAGGGCCGTCATTGCGGCGGTGCAGTCCTGCGGCCTGGCCGCCTACCTTTGCCTCCCTGTGTTCGCCTTCGCGTGGCTGTGCATTGGCATGTTCTATGCGTGGACGCAAGTCCACATGGCGCTTCCTCTTTGCATCATCGGCGTCCTGCTCGTCGGAATCATTGTCCTAGCGGTGCTCTCGCCACCAACTCTGCGCGCCGTTGGCCGCCGCTTCCGCGGCTATTTCTCGTGTCCCTTTGTGGGTTGGGCGCCCCGTAGCCGCTATTGGCTTCCCCGCTACGACAATTCGCTGGGCATCGACCGCCGCATCGACGAGCACAACCGCAGAGTCGCGGAGGTACGGTCGATGGAAATATCTGAAATCAAACGTCGGAGACAGTATGAAAAGGATCGCATTGAAGCTGAAAGACGAAAGCGCGAGGCCGAGCGTGAGGAGGCGCAGCGGCTGCAGCAGCAGCGAGAAAAACAGGAGCAGCAGGAAGCGGAGGCAGCCGCCGCCGCCGCGGCTGAAAAGGATCCGTCGACGGCTGATGGGTCAACGGCGGCGGTCGCTGACGGCAGCTCCGCCGGCCATCCCACCACCACGGATGCAACGGACGACACGACGGCCGCCGGTTCTTCGTCGGTCGCCTCCTCGCCGAAAGGGTCTCCATCCAAAGTCCCGGCGCCGGAGACGAAGACCACGACGACGGTCACCGTGGGCGATCGTCGCCCCGACTCGGCGTCGACAATGGCGGCCTTTGACTCGAGCATCGTCATGGAGCCGCCGCCGCTAGAACCCGCGGAAGTGGAACGACGCCGCAAGGCGGACGAGTTCGTCATTCAGTGTACCACGGAGCTCATCGAGGATTTGGAGCGAATCCTATCGGAGTTTCGGGCGGAGGTGGACGTCATGCCCCCTCCGACGTCCTTGAAATGAGGTGTGCAATGTGCTACGGGGGGCCGCTCACCTCATCGCGCGCTCCCGGTCTCCGCATGTGCCGTCTCTCCCCTTCCTTCCTTCCTTCCTTCTCCCGAAACGGGGTGGGGGGATCATGCCCTTTGCCTTCCCCTCATCCGCCATACGCAGCAGCGACGGGCAAAGCAGTAGGAATATTACCCACACACAATCGCACCGCCTCACGCTCGTCTCTTCCTATTTTCATTCACAAAGGGCTGCGGCATCAAAATGTCGTGAAAAGTCGTGTGGACCTTCGATGGATCTGATCCGAGCGTGTGGTATCATGGAAGAATGGATGGTTGTCAAACTCAAACAAAAGACGTCTCTCCATTTTGTCCCCCCTTTCCCCCCAACCGGCTATCTCAACAGGAGGAAAATGTCACAGGCAGAAGCCATCTTGTCCACGAAACGCGCAGATGCCATGTTTGGCCGCCGTGATGCGACAGGGGGCTCCGCTAGCGGGGAAAAGTACGAAAACGTTGACTTCGAGCAGGAGTTAGAACAGCAGAAGGTGGCCTTCGAGGGCGAGGCGGCGGAGTACCAGCGCATGCTTGAAATCGCTCGGAAGGCGAATCAGCGCACCGTCAACGAGCTCGTCCGGAAGATCATCAACGCCGTCGACGACCCCCTCGACGACGCACCTGAGAACGTGGAAGCCATCATTGACTACTGCTTGGGCCCGCAGCACACGTGGTTCAGCGGCAGCGCGGAAGCCCGTGAGTTTCGCAGCCTTGTTCGGGAGTCCGTGGATGCCGACTGGAAGACCTTCAAGAAGCGCTTCCCCTCCACGTCGTATGGCGAGGCCACGCAGAAGCTGCCCCCTCGGTATTTCTCCCCGCCCCTTGCCATCACTCAGCTCGAAGCGCTCAATCGCGCGAACCCTTCCGCGACCCGCCCCGGCGTTGGTGTTGTGCGCGCGAAGCTCCAGTACCATGACAACTTCGGCCACCTTTGCTCCATGATTCGTGAAATCCCCTTCACATCGGGCGCGAGCGTCGCGGTATCCGACGTGGTCACGCGCATTCACACGGTCTTGAACATCACGACGGTGAGTCCCATGGAGTACATGTTCAAGGTCGTCGGGCGACTCGATTTCATTTACGGCGGGGAGAGTTTCATCAATTTTCGGTACATTCGGGAGTGCGTCATGAAGCAAATGGAGGTCAAATTGTACGTCATGCGCTTACCTTTCGATTCCGCAGTTTTGACGCAAACGCGCTTCTCACCGCAGTATACCGCGGTGCAACGATCCACCGTGTCGCACGAAGCCGCTACAGTGAGCAACGTGTGCACATCGTGGGCCGCGTCGGAGGTGTGCGGCAAGCTCACCACGGCCGGCGCGGGAAGCAACAGCGGCAGCGCCGGTGGCGGCGGCTTTTCGACCCTGTCGCTGTGGGAGCTACCTCACCCATTCACGATTGGTGTGGCCGAGCTGCACAACTTATTCCTGCCTCCGGAAAAATGGCGCGCGGAGAACATCCGGGAAGACGATGATATCTTCTTGTGTGTGTTCGCCGAAATCGTCTTTGGTGGCAAGCCGATTTGTCCCCCGAAGCGGACGTGTTGGCGGCGGTGCGATGGACTGTCTGCCATGGAGGGCTTCTTCGCGGGCTCACACGCGGATAAGGATCACGACCACCATGGCGCCGAAGTGTCGTTGATGGCGAACCCGACGGGGAATTTGCCAACGTCGTCTGTCACCTGGTTCCACGATGCTCAGGAAGTTGTCTTTGACATCGAATTGAGTCAGTTGCCGCGAGAGGCGAGACTCTGCTTCACCGTGGTCGGTGTGTCGGGCGAAAACTTGCCTCGAGTGCAAAACGTATCGGCCGCGCAACTGTTGGAGGGAACGGCCGGGACGAGCGAACGAAACATTTTAGACTTTGTGAACCGTCTCAATCCACTCGCCAACATGTTCGGAAAAGGCGGCAGCGGCGCGTCGGGGGACGCGGGCGGCGGTGTATGGGGTGGTGGTGGTTGCGGGGGGGGCTCCGGCGGCGGCGGTGGCGGCGATGGCGCAGGAGGCTCCGGTGGCGACGGTGCAAGCGGAGGCAGCGCGGGAGGCGCAGGCGGTGGCGCATCCGGGGCGACGGGCTCTAGCGGCGGAGGTAACAGTCAAGCCCGACCCGTCGTATTCAACTTAGCCAACGTCAACCTGCAAATATTTGATCACGTCGGTGCGCTCCGGATGGGCATCGTGAATCTGCGTATGTGGCCCGGCGACGCAAGGGCCAACCCGATTGCCATCTCCAGCTCCAACCCGGACCCGTTCGCCATAGGCATGCGGCTAAAGTTTCCCAGCTTCTCCTTCCCGGTGGTCCATCCGTGGGGAAGCCCGACGTCGGAGGCCATCCGACAGATGGAGATCTCTCATCAAGACAAGATGATGCTGCTCGATCTGCAGCTGCGGGGCAACAAGATTGCTCAGCTCAGACAAATTAAGCGCGTCTTGAGCATGAACACGTTGCACGACGTCTCCGACACGGACCGAACGTTGCTGTGGCATTATCGGCAAGAGCTCATTCGTAGGCCGAAAGCGCTCAGCAAAATCCTGCTCGCGGTGGATTGGACAAACGTTGCCGCCGTGCACGAAATCCACACGATGATGGCCAAGTGGGCCCCTTTGCAACCGCTTGACGCCCTCGAGCTGCTCGATGCTCGCTACGCCGATTCCCGTGTTCGCCAGCACGCAGTCAACGCACTCGACACCATGACGGACTTGGAATTGCGCTCCGTCGTGCTGCAGCTGATTCAAGTCTTGAAGTACGAGCCGTACCACTATTCGGCGCTCGCGCGATTCCTCCTGCGACGCGCGCTCGCAAGTCCGACGCTCATCGGCCACGTTGTCTATTGGCACTTGGCATCCGAGATGCACAACCCGGCCATCGCGGAGCGGCATGGACTTCTCATCGAGGAATTTTTGCGCCGCCTGAGTGGTCGCCGCGACATTCTGCGCCAACACCACGTTGTACAACTACTGCTCAGCGTCGCACTTTCGATCAAAGAGAGCAAAAAAGGCGACCGTTTGAGCGATCTACGCGAAGGGTTGGACAAAATCACGTTCCCGCCGAGCTTCACCTTGGCGCTGAATCCGACGATGGAGTGCACGGGCCTCGCGGTCAGCAAGTGCAAGGTCATGGACAGCAAAAAACTTCCGCTTTGGCTCGTCTTCAAAAACGCAGACCCCCTCGGCAGCAACATTTATGTCATCTTCAAGGCCGGTGACGATCTCCGACAAGACTTGTTGACGCTGCAGATGCTCGAACTCATGGACACCGTGTGGAAGAACAGTGGTCTCGACTTGCACTTGTCCCCTTACGGCTGTGTCAGCACCGGGGAAGGGGTGGGCATGATCGAAGTCGTCCTTCAGAGCGATACCGTCGCGAACATCACGAGAAAAGACGGAGGCCCTTCCGCCGCGTTCAGTGAGGAGCCACTCATGAACTGGCTCCGAAAGTTCAATCGAACACCGGTCGATGTGGAAAAATGTTTGTGGAACTTCGTGTATAGCACCGCGGGATATTGCGTCGCGACCTACATCCTTGGTATTGGTGACCGTCACAACGACAACATTATGATCCGAGAAGACGGCACGCTATTCCACATCGACTTTGGCCACTTTTTGGGCAATTTCAAGACCAAATTTGGCTTCAAACGTGAGACGGCACCGTTCATCTTCACGCCCATGTACGCCTACATGATGGGCGGCTCGCAGTCCGCCATCTACGAGCACTTTTGTGAAGTGGCGTGTCACGCTTACAACGTCATTCGGCGTCAGAGCAATCTCTTGATCACGCTGTTCGTCTTGATGCTTTCCACTGGCATTCCCGAGTTGCAAACGCCGGGGGATGTGGTGTGGCTGGAGACGGTGCTCATGGCCGAGGCGGCCGATGATGTGGCCTCTAAGAGGTATCGGCAGCTGATCGCGGAGGCCTTGGCCAACAAGCGCACGCTCATCAATGACTACATCCACATCGTTGCCCATTAGGACTCTCTCGTATTCCCCGGTGGCGGCAAGTCGGGTTTTTTCCCCCCCCCCTCTCTTTTTCAGTCTTGCCTGCAACCACGCCGCGCTGTCGTGGTGGGACGAAGCGACCATTCCGCACGCTGGTGGTGCGTTCTACCCATGTCCCCCTCCTCCCACCACAACCGTCCACAAATTAACAACTGGGCCGTTTTGATGCAGTAAACGGGTGGTTTTGTTGTTGTTTAAAAAAAGGGGGGGCTTTTCCCTTTCGTTTTTCTTCAATCGGCATCATCCGTCTCACGTTCATCGTCCCATGCGACCGTCACCACACCACCCATGCGTCGCGCCGTTCACAAACCCGGAAGAATCGTCAACGCATCGTGGCGCCTCGTCACCACCGAACGACGTCATCCACGCGGCCGCCAAAAGTTCTTCAGTCCGCACCTCCCTGCAAGCGACTCAGCAACTGGTCTACATTTGCGCGTCCGATGCCCGACAGCGCGCGGCTGCTGCTCGAGACGCAGGCTTGCTACTGGAAGCTCTCCGCCTCGTTGACCTGTCCGATCGCATGCAGCCTGCGCACGGTCCGACCCTTGCTCTACGGTGCATGATTCGCCTCGAGCTGGGCTGCAGCGGTCACGCCGAAGACGATGCGTTATCGGCGATATGTGCCGGGACACACAATTCCGCGCATGACGTCCAAAACTGCATCTATGCCGTGCAGCGGTCGCGCGTCGACGTTCACGACTACGCCTCTGCCCGCGAACTTCTTCCGCTGTTGCCACCTGCCATGCTACAGGCGCAGCGCTTTGCCTTTCTCAAGGACCTCGACGCATCCGAAGCGAAGTGGATCGCGGATTCGGGGTACAACCAGCTGCTGAGCACATGTCCACTTGGGTTGCTTCGCGGCGCGGAGAAAACGATCAAGCAGCTGCCGCCGTCGCGTACCGGCCCGGGGGGCCCACGGAGGACCCTCGACGCGCTGCGGACCGCCTTTTTCAACCCTAGTTCTCCATTGGTTGTGGGTGACCCGCGAGCCGCCTTCATGCGCCCTCCTTCACTGGAGAGCATCAATTTTTCACAGTTCCCTGTTGAGTTGCGCCTGTCGACCAAAGGAGGCTTCGGCCTTTTCGCAACGCGCACCATCGAGAAGGACGGCATGGTGCTGTTGGACCCGGGATTCTTTGCGGTGCACCACGACTACGAGCGGCGCTGCCACCACTGCACCCGGCCTCTCACGCCACCTGCCACGTCGGGCGAACAATCCGCACCTTCATCGAGCTCAACGGTGGTGCCGTGCCCTGGCCGCGGATGCAACCGACGCTTCTGCTCGGTGGCCTGTCAGCAATCCGCGTTCGACTCGTACCATGCGCCGTGGTGCGGCCGTGACACCTCATCGGTGGACACGCTTCAGACACGGGCGGTGTCGTCATCCGCTCGCGTCTGGCTTCACGTGATGAAGATGATGGGCTATGCGATCCAACAGGCTCGAAAGGCCGTGGACACGGCGGAGGCCGGATCGCGGTGGGTTTCAACACCCATCGCAGACACCGCTCCGCTCAACCTTCTGTGCCGACTGTCCGACATTTCCACCGGCGACGCTATGCACCGCTCGATGGTTCGTGCTCAATATTATGCTGTCCTGGCGATGCTGAAGGAAGAACCTACGCTACGTCACTCTTCCGGGCTGCAGTTTGACGCGTTTTTGGATGCGGCCAGTGTGGGCCTCCTGAACAGCGCTTGTGTGGCCGACCCGGACGATGATGATGATGCGATCGCTGCCAAGGACCTTCCGTGCCTTCTTCCAAGTCTTGGCTCCTTCTTCAATCACAGCTGCGAGCCGAACGTGACCTACGGAGGGCACTATCCGGGCGCCTCTCTCTGTTTTCTTGCCGAACGACCCATCGCCGCGGGGGACGAGCTCTTCATCGCCTACATCGTGAACCGCGACGCTGAAAAACGGCAGTGGTTGCTGAAGGACGCTTACGGGTTCGATTGCGGATGCCCAATGTGCGGCTCGACCGACCACCGGGCCGCATTGTCTGATGCTTCCGCGCATTGACGGCCTGCTTCCACCGCCATGGCCTTCCCCTCTTCGCGCCCACGAGCGACTTGCTCCTCCTCCCCGCCTTCTCCGCCCTTTCCTTTGCCCCCCGTCCCGCTTTCCTTTGCCGACACTCCGCTTCTCCTTGCGACTGCCCCTTGGACACCCGTGTTGGGATGGACAGCCACCTTCTGGGTCAAATCCCGCGGCGTCACTGCAGGCGAATCACTTGTGCTCGCACTGCCCGATGGAGCCAGCTTCCCACAACTTCCTTCCCTTCTTTCACACGAGCATCCTCCCCGTTTTTCCGAAACCCCCCTGTCGTCACACGCCGATCCACCTATGATCCCTCTTCCTTTTCCCCAGCCGCTTCCTTTGTCTCTCTACTCGCACACTTTTTTTTCCGGCGCTACTTTTAACCGGTCAAATAAATCAAGCAAACTTGTCCGCCGCTCTCCCTGGAAACATGGCACGCCCGCGCAGACACGGAGCATGACACGAACAAGAAAGAGGACTGTTTTCAGCTGCTGCGTGCGAAAGGTGATGTCCCATCAAGCGGCATAAGGAACGCTGGGGCTTTGGGTCGTCGCTTCATCCTCCTTCGGAAACACGTTACGGAATATCCATTTTTGCCTGACGTTCATGAATGTCGCCCGGCTGCCGCTCGACAGCGCGGAGCCACCGCCTTCTCCGCTTGCGGGCGGGCATGCCGTGGCGATCACTTCGGCACCAGCCGTTTCATCTCCCGCGATTATAAGTTGCCCTGTGCCCCCCCTTCGCCGCCCAGCCGGCGTCGTTCTTCTGGTGGCGTTGCTCACCGCGGGCTTCTTATTTCGAGGCGCAGGCAGTGACCCAACTGATTCCGCCGCTCCGTCGTCCGGTGGGTCGCCCTACACGACGACGGCGCAGCGAACGGTGCGGCACGTCGATGCGGGTGTAGGGCCGCAAACTTCTTCCGGCATCCTGGACCGCGATGCCGCGAGCAGCGAGGCGATGCATTCCGCTGCTATCGTGAATGGGAAGCGTCGCGCCGTGCCGTGCGCTGGCAATGACTCCATCGTCGTGGTCGACGACGGATTTTTGCGCACTCCGCCGCGCCCTCGTCGTCGGCTGGTGCTCCTGACGTTCGCCCACAAGGTCGGCGTCTTGGAGTCCTATTCGTTTGGTCCTTGCGATTTCCTCGTTTCGGCGGCTCTGCAAGGGTTTACGGAACTTTGGGTGCTTGGCGTGGGCAGTGCGCGACGCGCGAAAATGTCTGGTGCACTTTTCGCCAAAATTGTCGTTGCCGTCCTGGAAAAAGAATCCGCAAATAGAGGACGGCGGACTACCGGTTCCGCTGGTTCGTCAACCAACGAACTCGGTGAAGCCAACAACTCATCCGGACCCAGGCCTGATTTACTTCAACCTTGGGACCTGCTCTTGTTTGCTGATTTCTTTGACATTGTCTTTCTTGGGAGCCGAGATAGGCACATTGCAGCGTACGACCTGCTGACGTCCCCTTGGTACTCCGCTCCGTCACTGCAATCCGACGTCGCCGCGGAACCGCAGGCGACACGTCCCGTCTCCGCGGATCCACCTGGCAATGGCCACCGCCTCCTTCCCCACAAGTGGCCGCGAGTCCGTCAACGCTTTGAGGCGGCCGATGACCAAACCATCGTATTTCAAGGCGACCGTACGTCATTTTGCCCCGACACCGCCATCTATGATGCCGCGGAACATCGACGACTGCAACGCTGGCCGATACTCACCCGAAGAAGAACACAAAAAGGGCCGCCGCTAGACCATAGGCGAGTCCGCCACGACTCGATGTGGTTGTCTACTGTTTCTTCGGCAACGTCGCAGGTCACAACCGTGCGCGACGGTCTTCGAAGAGGACTGCTCTGGCCGTATCCGAACTCCGGTTTGTTCATGGGCACCGCCGCCGCGATTCAGCGCAAGTTACCCGAGTTGATGCCGGAAAACTCGGGGATCGATCAGGGATGGGTGTGTCACCGCAGCGCGAGACTCGGATACATCGACGATGGTCGCGTGGTCGTGGACGCACGAGGGGCCTTGTCGTTGAATATGAACACAGGGTACATTTCCGACCGGAGGGAGGCACAACTGGCAAAGGGCAAGCAGCAGCAGCAGCAGTCGCACGCGAAGAAGCACATGTCGAATCCGTTGGATGGTGGCGCCGACTCGAAGTCCCCTCCCATTCAGGCCGTCAAGGAGAAAGAAGATGAAGGGACTACTGCTCCGTTGTTTCCCACGGTGTTGTTTGATCATCCGCCAACCTGTCACCTCACCACGTGGACGAAGCAAACGTCCACCGGGAAAACCGTCTCCCGCTCATCGCTGAATTGCCCGGAGGAAAAATTGACAGCCGAGCGGTGGAACCGTTCAACAACGGCGTTTCGTTTTCCGCTTTCCGCCGCAACGGAAGGCGTTGGCTGTGCCGGTGAGAAGGCCGAGCAGGAGGAGGGTCTCTCCAACGGACGACGCCCACCATCCGCAGCCCCTCCTCCAGACGGTGGTGGCCGTGAACAGCCACCCGTCGACAAAACAGATCTCTTAGATCGGTGGATGCGCGAGAGACCACTTTCGGTTCACTTTTCCGGTCCTGCAAAGGCCTTATTTCTTCCGACATTGCGAGCTCTTCGAGGCATCTATGAACCGTCGTGGCCTGTCGTGACGTCCGTACTGCGTGTGTCCGAGGAGCGCGCCCGGCAGAAGTGGCTGCGCAGCCGCCGCCGGGTGGCCGCCGAGGCATTGCTGTCGCTCCGCGTGGTGTTCTTCAGCGTAAGCGGGAAGCGACTTCCAGACGCACCCCCTACTGCCAGCAGCTGGCGCGAGCAGTGCCTGAAAGACGGTTTTGCCTCTTTCTTATAGCCCCCTCAACCGATGGACGTCGTTGTCGTCCCTCCCCTCTCGTGGGAGCTGTCTTGAGGTTGACGACCCGCGCGCCGCGCGTTTGTGGTACGAGCACTCCTCTCTCTCTCCCTCTCTCTCTCTCTCGATTTCTTTCATGGTCGCTGCATTTGTTGTCAATTCCCGACCCATTCCCGTCTCCGACGAGGCACGAAAAAAGCAAAGCGTTCGCCTTCATGGAGGCCGGGGGGGCGTTGCCCGCCGCCGCGGCCGCGGCTCCGACGATGCCCACCATTCCTCGCCCGTTCAGCCCGTGCCCCTCGGAGCCCGACGACCGCGTAGATTCCGTCGATGGCGCGGGAAGCGACACGTCTCAGCCACGGGACCACAAAGGGCAACCGCGGCTGCGCTTGAGCACCGCCGACGGTGGCCCCGTCGTCGTGCATCGGCGAGTCGAGGCGGAAGCGTGGCTGTTCTCGCCAGATCTCTTCTTCTTTATGTTGCCGTTTTTATCGGATCGGCAAATCGTATCGATGCGGAGGGTCTGTCGGCACAGTGAACGGCTCTTTCGATGGTGCTTCCTTCGTTTCGTGCAGGCGCGCGTGACCCCGCTCAGGGGAGACTGGCTGCCACGCGTTCCGCATACGCTGGCGTCTGATCCCACTGACCTCCTCCGGCGACGAGCTCGCACCGTCGACACGGGCGGTCCCCCTCCGCTTCCTAACGACCCTCCACATCACGACCAGCTCATGGCGGCGACGGCCGCTACGGCACCGACAGGGGAGCGTCAGCCGCCACCGCAGCAGCGACGGGCCGTCTCGACGCTGCGCTTGCTCGCCAATCGCATCGCCTCTGGCACGGTCGCGTCCCTTCAGCTGATCGAAGCACAATGGCGCCGCATCCGCAGACGCGCCGGCTTCGCGCTGGGCCGTGAGGCGAGTCGCCGGGCGGAAGAAGGGGAAGGTCACCTCTTCCCGGCGGTGGAGGGGTCGATTTGGATCCAAGCTGATGTCGCTCCCGCCGCTCCCGACGCTTCCGAGATGCGGGTCGAAAACACAAATGCTGCTGCCGGCAGCATTACAACGCAGCGAGCCCCGGAGGACGGGGGATCCTCGAGAGAAGGAGGGCCAGGTGGAAACTCGACGATCAATCCACTCTCCCCAGCGGCGGCTGCAGCTGCCGGCGATGCCGTCCCACCGACAGTGACGACGAGGGCGGCATCGATATCGTCGCTGGTGGGCATGACCGGCGCCGCCACCGAACAACAAGCGGTTCAGACCAACCGCTGTGGCCGTCGTGTGGAAGAAGAGGTCCGGGCCACGTTGACCGAGGCGACACAGGCGTCCTTGGTGCAGTTCAACGTGGGTCATGGGCTGTGCGAGATCGTGGACAGTCCGGTCGCGAGTCACTTGCCGCCAGTGGTCCTCCCAAACGGCACGGTGCTATTCGCCGTCGGTCACGAAATTCACGCGGAGCTGCGAACCTACGCTGGTCACGCCGCCCCGACGGACAACGGCAACAGCGATGTGGACGCCTTCCGCGACGCGGCCGGCACGACATGGGTGCGAACGGTCCGCAATCGCTCACACAACGATCTCGTGACGGCGATGCAGTATCACGCAGCCACGGGAGTGGTACTGACCGCGTCGCGGGATGGTCACATTCGGACGTGGCGGTTGCCCTCCACGACACGACTACCGAGGGCGGAGGCGGCGGATCAGGAGCCAGCGTACGTCGGGCTTCCCGAGTCGTATGCCGGCTTGACATGGCGCTACCCGGAGGATACGTCACACGTTCGCCACCACGCGGATCCCATGATGCCTCCACACCTGCAGTGGATGTTGTGCATCAAGGCGCAAGACAACGCCTTGGCAAGGCCGGTGGACGGCATCGACGTGGTGGACGTCGAGGACATCGTGGGGCGTCGTTCACCGAACGTGTTTTTAGTGGCTTGGTACATTGACGGCAGCGTCTCTCTCTTTTCCTGCGGCGGTTCTCGCCCCACCGTCGGTGTCGATGGGGCCGGCAACAACAACAACAACCCGTCGTGGTCGAACGGCTGGACCCTCGTCGGCCGCCATGAGATGCAGGAGCCGGTTATCACCTGTCGCCTCCTCAACCACGTCCCTTTCCCGAGCTGCCATCCGACAAACGCTGCTGCTGCGGGGGCGGCGCCTCTTTCCGCTCCCGTGGAAAGAAGGAGGGGGTCCGAGGTCGATGACGGTAGCGAGGAGGAGGGGGATGGCGCCGCGGAGGAGCCAGGCGAAAACGCAACTGCGGATGGCGGCGTCGTCGGCCGTCCCGATGACGGCGTCCCCCCGCCGAGCGTCACTCAGGATGGCGAGGTCCACGTGCTCGTGAGCACCCTGACAAAAATTGTAGTTCTCACGTTTCCTGTTTGTCGCGTGACGTCCTTTCATGTGGTTCCGAGCCACATCACCGACGTCGCCGACGATCCGAGCGACTTGCCCGGTACCGAGGAGCGGCCTATACCTCCACCTCCCTGGATCGTGAGAGAGGGATTGTCAGACAAGATCGTCTCCACGCTCCTTCCTCAGAGGGACGACGACAACGACGACAAGGCCGCCGATGCCTCTCGCGTTGCGATCGTTGAACATTACGCCGATCAAGCGGAACTCCTCAGCCAACGGCGCGGCCGGCTGCGCGGGGAGCCGCGAGTGCAAGTGCTCTCGACGCTTGAAGAGCACACAACGCGTGCCTTGTTCTACCGTGGTGCTGCCGTGCCCCCCATTTGTCACTCATCCTACGTAAGCGATCGGTGGCCCGACGACGGCGTTGTGGGGGCCGCGAACGCGACGCGGCCATCATTGCCGCAGGGACTGGGGAGGAGTAGCGACTGGAATGCTAGCCGACCGCTATCGACGCCGCATGTGCAACCGCCGTGGGAGACCATAACAAATGCAGCGACGACGACGACGACGAGTCCCGCCGTTGGTACAAACAGTTGTCCCCTCGCAAGCAGTTCTTGGGGCGAAGGTGGCAACACTTACTTGACGAACCCGTGCGCTGGCGTTTGCTGTGATCGGGGGTTTCTTCTGATCGCCCAGATCCCCCCACCTCCCGCTCGCCCCGCCTGGCAACAAGAGAGCGCTGCCGCTGGTGCAGCCACGGACAACCTCGATTCGCCGCCGCGCCCGGGCCCCGGCGACTACGCCTCGTTCCGGATTGTTTTCGATAAGGAAGTGACCTGCTGCGCCGTCAGCCCCACGCGCCCGATGTTCGTCGTGGGGCTCCACAACGGGGTGGTGAAAGCGCTCGTCAGCTTGCCTCCCAGCAGCGGCGAACGCCGAGCGACGGACGAAATGCTCCCGTTTCTCGGTGCCCGATTGGACCGCGATCTCCAGCGTGCGTATCAAAACGAAAGTCGCTCCCCGAGCACTGGATTGCGCGTGGCGACCCTGCGGCCCGCGCATGTGGCCCCCGTGCTCTCCGTCCACGTCGACTCTCACGTGATCATCTCCCTCGATCGCACCACCACGGCCCACTGTTTTTCCGCGCTCGATCGCCAGATTTTGTGGTGTCTGAGCCCGCGCTGCCGACCGTTTCGACCGATCGAGTATCCCTGGCAACTGTCGAACGGCCTGCGTGAATGGCTAACGTCGAGAGCGGCCCGACGTCGTCTGTGCTCCGACATTACGTTCGTTAATGGGGTCATGGCGCTGGGTCCCGTCTGTGGCCACGGCGGGACGATCATCGTTGACTTTAACGGCGAGTACATCGACGACGCGGCCGCGGCTGACCTTCGACGGGGACAGCCACTGTTTTCTGCGGCGCTCACGACGCCAGGACTGATGCAGCTGGCGACGATATTTGCAGCATCCAAGCGAAACGGAGGAGCAGGCACCGCCGCTTCGTGCTGTCTTGGCGGTGGCGACGCATTTCGTGTCATTCCTATTCCGCATCCCATTGGCGGCGAAATCTCCCTTCCATTCCCCGCCAACCGTGTGCCGGCGTCATTCCGCCCCGGCGCCGTTTCGGTGCAACTTTGCAGCATGTCGACCCAGCGGCGGCGACCTCCGTCTCCTTCGTCGGAACCGGGGCTCGGCGAGGCGCCGCCGCCGGCGGCTGGCGGTGCCGAAGTGGCCGCGGAGCGAAGAGACCAAGCGGATGGTGCGAACTTCGCGGAGGACCTCACGGCATCGCTCAACGTGTCTGCCACGACGGCGGCAGCAGTCCTCGTCGCGGGTCAGCTCCAGGTGCAGCCCGTGCTCTGTCTGCACGCGAAAATCAATGTCAGCCTTCAGGAAGCGTTAAAGGCTTGCGAGCGACCCGTCAGCGCGGCCGCCATAGCGTGCTTCGCGCTAGGCGCATCTCTACATGCAGACGCCCTCGCCGACATGACGAGCACGCTGCGCTACCTTTGTCTCCCTCTCTTCCTACTCGCGTGGCTCCTCGGAACCGTGATGCACGTCTTTCAGCTTTCCTGTTGGCGAGCTCGGTCGTCGGTGCCACTCAACCTGTGCCTGCGGCAGCTTGCGTGGACGTTGCGGATGTGGCTGTTTCCATGGTGTGTCACGATGCGACTGGCGCCCGTTTACGACGACGACGACGTCGGCAATGGCCGAGGAGGCCGGAGCGGGTGGGGTCCCTTGGAGGCGTCTGCCTGTTTTCAGTGTTTGTCGTGGACGCTCATCACGGCACCGCTGGCCTTGGCATTCGTCGTCGACGCATTCGTTTCGCAACTTGAGCACCGCGTCGATGCGTTCCGGCGTTGGTCGCTTGTCGACCTTTGGCAATTGCGCCGCGGGTGGAGCCTGACGCTAGGGCTGTGTGTGGTGCTAACGAGCGCTTGCTTCGACGCACCGTCGCTTCCCTACTGCGTGGCCGGCGGCGGGACGGCCGCGATGACCAATACTACTTCGACAACTACCGCAGCGGCTTTCTTGATGGCGAACAGCACCACCACAGCTGCGACCACAACCATCCCGAAACGCCAGAATAGAACGACCGCCGCCCCAGAGATCAAGCCCGCGATTTCAGCTCTATTCCCCGCCCCTCGGTTGCACTACAGTGCTCTGGGAGCGCCGCCAAGAATCACTGCGGCGTGCCAGGTGGTGGCGTACTCGACTGGAACCGTGATATCGCCGGTCGCCACCGTTTTGATACTAATCACTGTTGCCGAGATCGTCGCCTACCGCCTCGTGACACAGTGTTCCAGCATGCTCTTGACTTCGGTCATCCCATGGTGCTGCAACGGAGCCAACTGGCGCTGGGGATCAACGTGCCTCAACACGTCCTTCGCGGCGTTCGTCGTGTTTTTACCCGTGCTGCTGCTCATGTTCAAGTACGACGACTTTGACGATCATGTGAAGGCGGCCGCATTGGGACGTTCGGTGCCGTTGTCAAGTGTCGACGAGCTGAATCTCGTGCCGCTCGTCGCGATCCTTGGGCCCGCCATTGGTTGTGGGATCGCTTTTGTGGCCGTAAGCGGAGTGAAAGCCGTGCGGATGCTTGCCCACCTTGGACACCGATGAACGACGGCGCCAAAAAAGGATAGGAGGAGGTGTGATTCTTTTTCGCACAGGGAAAGTGCTCGTCCCCCTTTGTGTCGCAATGTGACTGCGGAGCCATCTTTGGCTGCGGTGCACCGCGAAGCAACCGGACGACCGGTGTCCGATCGGATCAGAAAACTCTGTGGCATGAGGAGACCCAAGACGAGTTGCTTTTTTTTTGCCGGGTTTTTCGCGTTGTGGTATGTTTATTGCATTCATGATGAACCCCTCTCCTCTCTCTCCTCTTTTCCTCTAGTGGCCTTATCTTCCCCTCCATTCGGCACAGGGCGCGTTATCCCGAAGTGGTTTCGGAGATATCGAGGGTTTTTTCCCCTTCGTGGTCTCAAATCGAGAGGTGGTGACAGTGGCTTTGGGGCAGCGTTCACTTACGTGAATCCTTTGATTTCTGGCTTGAAAAAGATTACCAGCCTCAATACCAGTCAGACGGCGGTGTCTCAATTCAAAAAAAGTTTGAATGCCTGCTGCGATCGCTTCCGCACCCAAGAGGAGGAGGCGCGACGAGGAGAAAGCCGCCACCAAGAGGGCACCGTCGCCCACGGATTCAGCGTCGTCCTCTTCCTCAGGCATCAGTGACAAGCAGGTCCTAGCCGCCACCCGGACCGTGAGATCGACGCGGGCCACCAGGCTGCTCGCACTCATTCGCGAAGGGCTGTCCGCGGAGGACGAAACCCATGTGTCAACGGCGGCGTCTCCTCGACGCCATGTTGGGCGCCCCTTGTTGCTTTCCCGCCGCCCACCGGTCACAGCGATCGATGCCACAACAAAACGGCCGCGGGGTACCGACGATTTGGCGGTTACGAGGAGCTCCTCCTCCTCGTCCTCGTCGAGCGATGAGCCCGCGGAAGGTACGGACGCCTCGGAGGTCATGTCGGCGACGTCGTCGTCCGGGGGCGCGTCCGCCTCCACGACAAGCCGAAAAAATGTCCGTCGCCGGCCCGCCGATCTTCTTCAGGGTGAGCAGCAGTCTGACAGCAGCTGGTCCGCCGGAGATTCGGTCGACGGCGACAGCACCGACAGTGATTTCAGTGAGGATGAAGATATGGGCCGGCTCGAGGGGGACGACGACGACTCTTCGAACGACGGTGAACGCGCGGCGGCACGAGCCATGCGGCAGGAAGCTCGAGACATCGAAGCGCGGAGGGTGGCCAAGAAAGTTGGCGGACGCAAGGGCCATGCCCGTGTCACGACCCCCTCTTCGACCGCCGCGTTGCAGGGATTCACGCTGGACGAACTGCGGCGTCGACGACGTATTTTGTCACCCGTGGAACAGCTGGACATGATGGCCCTGGCTGCTGCCCGCGCCGAGACGAACCGTGAGTGCCTGAGGGAACGAGAGGCGCAGCTCACGGAACTGGCCGCGTCCGTTGACGGAGTAGACAAGGGGATGACCGGTCGTGGCTCGACGAGGCGCAAACGGGCCCAGCGGGGTATGGCCGCCCAATTAGCGGCCGCCGCGGAAGCCGATGCGGGTACCGTCGGGAACGAGGGAGGAGCCGCTTTGGCGGTTCCCGAAACCAACGACCGGTATGTGAGCAACCGATGGACTCTCGAAAAATGTGGAGCCGCGTTCGTCATCATACGCGGTGCGCCGATGCCGGAAAACGCAACGTTGGCAATGCGCACCCGCTGAGGCCGTAGTGTGACAGTGATCCCATATTCTTTGGGGGGACGGAACATCGAGAAAACACTCCGCCGATATCTCGACTAGTATGTACCATAAAACAAGTATACGCAACGTTGCTCCTTTTTTCCCCCCTCTCCAAAGTGCTTTTGCAGGAGCATCCGCCTCAGACCGTCGGTCAGGAAAAAGTCCATCGGCGGGTTTTGGTCCGATCCAGCCATGGACCGGGTCGAGGAAGAAATCGCGTGCGTGTCCACGCTGCTGAGAACGGTCGTTCACGCCGTTCGGACGTCGTTCGGCAGCATGCAGCGGGGAAGCGGGGGGTTCGGCGAGACCGATCGCTCCCGTTCTCCAAACGATGGACCCACTCCGGCCAAAAGAAACGAGGAGCTGCCGGAATCCGTTTCCGTCGCCGAGAGCATCGAACTCATCGAGCTGTGTGGTCAGCTCATCGAGAGCGACAACAACGCCTACCGAGTGGCCACCATCTTGGAGCAGTGTCAACCAGAGTTAATCGACACGCTCATGTCCATCCTGACCACCAATCCCGCATCCGTTATTCCTCCTTCATCACCTGAAGCCAGGAGCGGACCGGATTCGTCGGACTCGGCGATAACGGCGAAATCTCAACTCTCACAGCAGCACAACAGCCTACGCGTATCGCACGGCTTTCAACAGTTGCAGGATCGCTGTCTGGTCGTCTTAGGAAAGATCGCCGCGATTATCGGCACCTCATCGCAAGTTATCTCACAGGACGCCCTTCGTCATTTACAATGGAGATCCAGTAGCAGCACGGGGGCGCAACCCCCGCCGTCGCATAGCTTGCTTGCGGCCATGCAAACGACCTTCGTGGAGCACAAGACCTTGGACATCGCCCTTCGCTACGCGGTTCTATTCACTGACAACGTGCCGCCGTCCATGCGGCGCCGCGCGATCGAAGTGACGTACACGTTGGTCACCAAGCTGCACCTCGTCACCGAAGCGCTGCGGTTGGACGCCCCAAATGTTCTGATGGACTGTGCGATGCCCATGTTCGCTGGGATGGTCAGTGAACTGGCGTCGGATAATCCTCCGCCGTATGGAGCGCCCGCGAGAGGCGATCACGAAGGGGGTCCCCTTCGCAACGTCAAGTTCACCGGCCTTCCCGACAAACGAATTGCGGCGACGACAATGGCCGATGCTGGCGGACGAAGCAACGACAACGGACTGTCCAATCAATCCCCTCAAGGGGGGGATGGAGATGGAGGAGACGAAGGGGGCGATGAAACCCGCATGCAAATGGATCCGCTCTACATGAACTACGTTTGCGCAATCGTGCGGGATTGCACGGCCGTGGGCGCGGCTCACTTTCTACACGAACCGTTCTTGAATTTCACGCGACTGGTGCTCTTGACGTCTCCGTCGAAGTACGCCGTCATGCTCGTCTGCGACGCGCTGCGGGTCGTTTTCTCTCAGTATCCGAGGTTCTACGATCAGCACGTGTCGGAGGACTGGAGGTTAGCATTGGTGGAGGCGGCAGACATTGTGCTGGATCGATCGGCCGATCATGTGGACGCCGTGACGGCCATGTGCCGTTTGCTTCAAACCCTCTTCGTCCTCGACGCGGTCGCGACCGCCGAAGTGTCCGCGGACGCGGCGGATGGTGAGCTCGCAAGGAGGAAGAGGAGCAATAAGAACGACGTCGGGGGAGATTCCGCGGTATCTGCGAAAGGCCGCGACCGCCCTGCCGCGGACCGCCGGTTCGTGGAGCTGTTCTTGGAGCGACGTCTTTACCTCAGACTGCTGCAACTGACGTCTGACATCACCAACATTGCCTCCCGGGCAGAGAAGATGGCCACCTTCCGTCAACTGGTGCAACATTGTCATATGCCGCATCTCCTCGACGGCATCGTCATCGCCCTCAACGCGGACGTGTCGAGCTTTAGCGTGCTCCTCGCGTCGCCCATGAAGCTGCCTCCATTTCAGGGCAACGACGATGCCAGCCGGCGATATTGCTTGGAGGGGTCGCTCACGGTGTCTATCTTGATGGCGAAGCACCCGCTGTTTCGACATTTGATTCGAAACGCCGTGCGCAGCTTTCCAGGCTGGGTCGCAAACTTACAGCCTATGGTGCTCGCCGGGACGGAGGCCGCCTTGGCACTGACGCCCTCGGGGTCGGTGCAAATTATCGACGTGAACGGCAATTTCCTGAACAGCGTCACGTACTTCGACAATCACTGTCCCACCGCGTGGTTCGACTTGGACGCCATGGAGCGCTGCGTCGCATTGCTGCTGAAGCAGCAGGCGAACTACACGATCGCGCAGCGGACGGCGACCCCCTCGCACCCCATGGCATCGGGTGTTGATTACCGACGGCTGTACGGTTTCGAAGAGCACATCATCGTGAATCAGAGCGCGGCGGGAAACGCGTCCGCTGGCGACGGTGGCAGCAGCCACATCGTCATCGCCGGCGCGCGAAAGCACGCAGTCTTAACGCTCGCGGTGCTAACGCTCGCCGTGTGCATTGGATGCGATACCAGCAGTGCCTCCATCCCACCCGCCTTCGATGTCGACGACGAGGCGGAGGACCGAGACGACCCAGAAAGGGGGGGACGAGGAAATGGCGGCCGCCGACATCAACATAATGCTTTCGTGTCGGAAGACGCCGTGCTGGACGTGGCACAGGCTCCGCCGGAGCCACAGCAGCCGTGGTACCCCGGAGGCGGAGGGGAACGTCTTCAGGCCGGTGCCCAATATTCAGTGGGTCCGTCATCTGATATCCGCGGGGGGCCGGAAGCGGCCTACTATGACCATGAAGGTGAGTTCCACTACTCTGGAGGGGGCGGTCCAGCAGTCCGCATGCATCCCCTAATGCAGACCGACGAGAATCGGTTCCGTCAACGCGGTAGGGGTGACGAGGACACGAGGGGGCTACTTTCGTCCTTCCCGCCGCGTCGTCCTTCCGAACACTATGACGACCCCCCGAGGTACGACGCGGAGCCAGGAGAGGTTGCTGGGGACTCGATCAGCGGTGGTTATGACCGATCCGACGGTGGCGGCGTGGGGCTCGCGTCGAACCCATACGCAGAGCACGCAGCCCGTAGTCGACACTCCAAGGGGCCTGCGGTTCCTCCGTCGACCGCGCGCGGACTCGCTCGGGCACCGGATGGGATCCGGGAAGGGCGATCCACCACGTTTTCGGCAACACGAGCGGGACGGTCTACCTCGGCAGGCGGCCTCCGGCAACGATCGCAATCGGCCACTTCCGATGGCCTCAACGACCCACATCAACTTTCCCGGCTCGCCACCGTCAATCTGCAAGGGCGGAGGAGTGGTGCGTCGGGCAGACGCGACCCTGCGGCCGCTCCCTCGAGCCGATCGTCATCCTACCTGAACAACTTTGTGCGCAATCCCTCCGGATACGACGCCACGATGGCGGCGGACGTCACGGCGGCCCCGATCCCGGCATTCATCCGCCGAACCCACGACGGCCGATACGTCGCGGTGCCGACGGACGCGGTCGACCCCATCAAAGGAGGCGTCAGTAAAGCGGTCGGTAAGTCCGCCGCATCCGCCACCGGCGGCATGCGTGGGACCACTGGGGCGGCCACAGAATCGTCTGACCGACGCGGCACGACGCAACGCATTTGGCGGTAGCAGTCTCGATCGGTGTCAGAGGATGCCCCAGCCGAAAAGGTCGCCTCATATTGGGTCACTGATATCGCGTCGCGGGAGGGAGGGAAGGATTTCGTCATGCAGCCTCGTTTTCCGCCGCCATCTCTCTCACCTTCCTTCCCTCCACTGCTTCTTTCTCCCCTTTGTAGCTGTTTTCACTCGCCTCCCTTCCCCTCCTGCCCCCTCCAAAGTAGTCCCCTTCTCCCTTGCATTTGTCCAGCTTTACGCCCCCCGCCCAGCGCTACGTTATACGGCATGTCGGGGTTTAGTTTCCGTACAATTGTTAGAAAAAAAAGCATGGTTCGGTTTGTTGCGTCTGCGTACGAGAGGACTCTCACGATCACCACAACCTGGCATGCTCCTTCAGAGGACAGCACACACATACAGTTTTCACGTTGTACTGAATCCGAGAGGCATCGAACGGCGACTCATAATGGCGGCAGCATCACTTTCCGCGCGAGCGTCGAAAGCATCCGATACCGCCGATGTCGAGATGTTCAAATCATTTCTGCGCATCAAGACGGTACACCCGAAGCCGGACCTCGATGGCTGTATCACATTCTTGCGGCAACAGGCCGCCGAAATCGGACTCACGGTCGCGGTGCACGAGTTTGTGCCGGGCTATCCCGTCGTCGTTCTCACACGTGTTGGGACCCAGCCCGAACTGCCGTCGGTGGTGCTTAATTGCCACATGGATGTGGTCCCCGTTGAGGCCGACAAATGGAACGCCTTGCCTGCCGGGGAGGACCCATTCACTGCGTGGGAAAGCGCAGATGGAAAGATCTACGCGCGTGGGTCGCAGGACATGAAGTGCGTCGGCGCAGGGTACCTTTGCGCTCTGAAGCGCATGCAGCGCGAGACGTTCAAACGCACTGTCCATACGGTATGGGTTCCCGATGAAGAAGTCGGAGGGTCCAACGGCATGGCAGAGTTTGTCAAGTCGGATGCGTTCCGTGCTCTCAAGACGGGCGTCGCGTTGGATGAAGGGTTGGCGCACAGCGACGACAAGTATGTCATCTACTACGGCGAGCGCACCGCACTTTGGCTGCGCTTCACGGCCGTCGGACCGGTCGGTCATGCCTCCAAGATGCCCAAGCGAACCGCCTCCGAGCGGTTAGGCAAATTGATCGAAAAGTTCCACCATTGGCGAGTTCGCAGCGAGGCAAAGTTAGCGGCGAAACCGCAACTCGAAATCGGCGATGTGACGAGTGTGAACGTCACGCATTTCTACGCCGGGGTGACCTCGGATGGCGGCAAGACGTTCGCATACAACGTGATCCCGGCCGACGGACGCGTCGTCGTCGACACCCGCGTATCTCACGATGAGTTTGAGGCCATGCTCCGTTTTGTGGATGAATTGTGCGCAGAATTGGACCTTCAAGTCGAATTTCTCAACGGCGCGGGGGGCCGGCCTTCCGTGCCGTCTGGAATTTCATCGGTGCAGTCATCCTGGTGCCGCCTTCTCACTCAACAAGTGTCGAAGTACTGTCCGACCGTCAAGCACGCGGTATTTCCGGCGGCCACCGACTCTCGCTACATTCGCGGGGTCGGCATTCCTGCCTTCGGTTTCAGCCCGATGCGCCAGACGGACTCACTGTTGCATGATCACAACGAGTACCTGCATCGCAATACGTTCTTGGAGGGCATCGACGTCTATGAGGACGTCATTCGCGTGCTGTCGAATCAAGGTCCCGAGGCCGATATGCCCGCCAAGCTCTGACAGCACGTGAATGCCACGAATGGACCACCACGACGTTGCCACACACATACCGTAGGCGCCACAGGTCTGTTTTTTTACTTTGGATCAGGTGACAGGGGTCTATCCCTCGTTTTGGGTGCCGCCCGCCCCTCCGTCGATCGGGTCATTGGGTCACGAATCCTTAGGACCCATCACAACTTTCCGTTTCTTGCTTTGATCTTTGTCTTTAACATGTTGGCTTCCCCCTCATTTCAAAAAAAGTGTAGTGTCCGTTCGCACCTGTCTCTCGATCTGCCTCGCCTCCTCTTCCGCACTCGTCCATGCACACAGCGGCGGCATCCGGGGCGACGTCCCCACATCTTAGCCTGCACACGTGGTGGCAATCCGTGGAGCCGACGTTGAGCAACGCCACGCAGCTCGTGACGGATGCCACGAAGCGCACGGTGTTTGGTTCCGTGCTGTATGACGATGGGACCCCCTTGCCGTGCACGCGCTTCGCCTCGGCCACGCCGCATTACGAGCTGCAGTTGTTTACGTCGTGGGAGAAGCGGTGCGAACGGCGGTTTTATGAGAAGCGCCAGCTGCAGCAACGTAGGGTGATCGACGGCACAGGAAGCGACGGGACTGGAGGCAGCGCGACTGTGGTTCTAGCGACGCCGAAGCCCGTGGCCCCATCAGGCGCATTTGTTCTGCCGTGGCACAAGTTCATCCTGGAACACTTCGAGGCGTTACACGCCCAGATCGGACGAGAGAGGCAGAAAAGGGCCCTCGTGCCAGGGGCGAGACCCGCGACGGCGACGCCGCAGAACCCGGCGACAATGTCACTGGAACTACGCGAACGGTTTCTGGGGCAGATACCATGGAAACTTATTAGTGATGCGTTTCTCGCTATACCTTTGGAAACGGCAGCGGCAGGACCTCCGCTTGCCAACAACAACCTCACGCTACTGACGGCTGACTCGCGACCGCACACTTCGTCGTCCGGGCAGCGACCTCCGAGGCCAGGATCAGCTGCCCCGCCGCAAGTGTTGCAGGACAATCGCGCGGTCGACCTCGCGAAGGTCTTTGTTTGCTGGCATTACTCGAGATGTCTCGTGCTGCTGCAGAAGCGTCTCACGAGCCAACTCGCTGAAGGTTCAGGCGGAGGAGGGGGGCAATCTGCTGCAGCGTCGTCCTTGGAATCGGCGGGTCGTTACGCTGTGTCAGCGTCGCCGGGAGACACGGCAACCGCTGACGACGAGCTCGTCCGCGCCGCGCGCTGCGGCATGGTCGCTCTTGGGTCCAATGCGCGAGGGTGCAAGGTGTTTGCGGTGCCAATGGAAGGAGTGTATGTCGGGGAGGTGGCGTCGTTAAAACTGCCGCCGCTGCCGAAGGCCACTCCAGTGCCATCGGCGGCGTCGGGTCCCTTGGTCGCGGGATCGCTCACGAACCCGGCCGACGAGAGCGATCGCGCACCCCCAGCGGACCACCGCCTGGTCACGATTCGGCACGGCATGGGCGAGTTTTATTCGATGGATTCCTATGGCTTCTTTGGGCAATGGCAGCGGGACGTGCCTTCAGGTTGGGGGAGACTCGTCACTCCCGCCGGCGTGTTTGCCCAATCACCGATGTGGCGGTCGGGCATGATCGCGGGGGGCGTGGTGCACGTCAGCCGGCCGGACGTGGGACGTATGGAACGGTTTGAGTGCGACGAGGACGGCATCGTCACGGTGGCCGCCAACGTCGTCCGCGAGGCGCCCATTGACCCGCCAAGCGGCGTGGAGGCGAAGGCGTGCACCTGGATCGTCGAGGCTCGCGTGGTCGAGGCGCGACGAGCGTATGAGAGCGGTTCCGGTAAGCGAGTGGGCAGCGCCACGCCGGGCCGGCGGGAGACGAATCCGTCTACCGGTGGCGGGCGGCGGCCGCCGGAGGAAGAGCATCGGCCGGACTTGGTCGCCAAGTTCGACCCCTTGGACGTCTTCCCCGACGGGTCATCGCGGAGAGCCAGTGCGATTCCACCCGAGGAGGAAGCGAACCCTCTCGCTGCCATATTAGCCGTCTGCGCTCGCGAGAACCACTCGTCGTCGGATGGCAGCTCGGTGAGGTCGCAAACGTCGTCCTCGTCGCCAACGCCCTCGACGACCGGGCTTGTGAGACCTGGAACCGTCGTCATGTATCCGCCTACTGCCGTCCTGGTTCCTGAAGCAGCAGGAGCAGCGGCAGCGGGGGCACTACCCATCGTTCGCGCCAAGGCGATCGAGTCGCCCGGCATCATGATCATCCCCCCAGCCGCTAGCAGTAGTTCGTCGGCGGACGGGCCACCTACGATTCTCCCCCCAGCCGCCAACGATCCAGCAGGGGAGTCGTTGCCGATGACTGTAGGCAGCAGTCTTCCTGGAACCTTCGGCCTTTCCGGTGACGTCGCGAACCCCCCGACTCCCATCCTGGCGTCGGCGGCCTCCCCGATCCAAGGCCGGCTGCGGCCTCACGTGGTGAAGGTTCAAGCGGCCGCTGCCGACGACGTACTGGGCTGCGCGACCGCTTCCCCATCGGCAAAAGGGCTACTCCCTCTCCCTCCCCCCAATCTGCGGGGTCCATCACCGTTGCCCTTGATCGACACCACGTCACCGGAACAGCAGCGGGTGGACGAGGCCCGCGAGGTGATCGTCCTTGTGACGCACGACGAGCCACACGCCCACGCGACGATGCTGCCAACCGGCGCGGAGGAGTCCTCCCCCTCGTCGCTCGTCGCCACGCAGCAACCAGCCGCGATCGGCAGTGACCGCATCAGTGAATCAGCAGCCACAATCTGCGACGCGGTGACGTGCGCCGACGCAGCCGCAGTGGCCGGAGAGGTGAGGGCGGTGCCCGGGGAGGCCGCCGCTCCCCCTACTGCTTCGTGCGCAGGGGGCTCGAGTCCCCTTCATCCTCCTACTCATGGCGGCAACAGCCGCATCGAGCCGCAGCGTTCTGGAGCATGGGGGCACGATGACCTCAGCCGCCAAATCGCCAGTGCAGGAGTTCCAGGAGACCCGCCTCAACGACCCTGTTCACCGTCTCAGCCTGCTGCCGCGGTGCCAAGTTGTGTTGAGCCAGCAGCACCTACTTGCGTCGTGGAGCCACCACCATCTACTCTTCAAGTGGTCGTCGATGGAGCCACCACCAGTCTGTCCGCGGCGGTGGACCCGGACGCCGCGGTGGCAACGGAATCGCCACATGACGTCGAACCGAGGAAAAAGAGCAAAAAGCCGAAGGGGACAGACAAAAAAGTCAAAAAGGAAAAGAAACGGGAAACGAGCCTCGAGGAGGATGGGGAGGATCGCGAGGGCAAGGTGACTGCCGCACCACCACTGCGCCAAGAGGACCCCTCCTCCTCTTGTGTGAAGAAGGACGAACATGTTCTCCTGGACGAGGAAGCGGCGGCAAAGAAGGAGAAACGAGAAAAAAAGGAGAGGCGTGCAGCAAAAAACCGGGATCAACAGGAAAAGGAGGAAAGAGGAGCGATGGCACTCCACTCTGCCTCTACCACGCTCGACCCTACCGATGCCGAAACCGTTGTTTGTTTGGTGTCGACGACGAAGACCACCGTGGGCGCGGGCGAAGATGCGGAGGAGGAGGAGGCGCGTCGAAAGGCAGCGCGCAAGGCCGCCAAGAAGGCCGCCCGAGCAGCGGCCCTCACTGAGATGGTGCCCGAACAGGCCGAGGCTACCAAGCTGACCGGCGTCTGCCATATCTCGAAGGGCGAAAACGCGCATTCTGGGGCACTCAATTCGGACGAGGATGGGACCGGATCAAAATCATTGAGACCCGCGGTCCCACCCCTCCTCGGCGGTGTGGCTCGACCCGCTCCCGAACTCCTGCCTTCTCCCTTTGCCAGTGGCGGAGTAGGTGTGGTGCCGTTGACGTTAGCGCGCAGTGGACGTCACGAAAGCCAGCGGGAGCTCCACGCCGCAACGGTGATGCCCGTCTTGGGGGACACGGGGCGACGAGGCACGACGACGACGTCCTTGACGAAGTTGCCCTTTGAAGGGGGCTCCTCCTCTCCCTCATCTCCGACCGCCGCGGGCGAGCCATTGCGTCGTCTTTCTAACAGCATAGGGCGAAATGCGACGACGACGACTCCGTACCCGGCAGCCACGCATGGTCAGGGCTCCGGAACGCCTCCCGTGCTCGATCCGATCCAGCTCACCCGGCAGCAACCGTCGTCTGGAAGGGTGACCTCTGCGGCCTCGTCGGCAACGAATGGTGTTTCGGGTGCGTTGGACGGTGGTGGAGGAACCTCGCCTCCTTTGGGCTCACCAGAATGGGCTCTCGACGGAATACAAAGCTCCACGCCCACGGGCGATCACCGAGCGGCCGCCGTATCGCTGTCACCAACGGCGGGTGCGATGCGACGCCCCGGTAGCGGACGGGGTCGCATGTCAGCCGCCGCGCCGCTGTTACCCCTCGAGGACATGACGACGACGACTCTTGCCGTCACCCCGAATGCGGCGGCGGCGCCTCTCCGTTCCGGTCGAGTCGCCTCTGGCCTACCCCAGGGTAAAGCCGCCGCAGGAACGCCAACATAGAGAAACACCACCCCTTCGTCGTTAGAGGATGCCATCTTCCAGTCCTTTGCGCGCCCACTTCCACTCTCTCTTTGCTCTCTCTTTGTCTTTCCCGCCTCCGTGCCCTTCTTTCCCGCCCCAGTCCACACTCGATGAGTTTGCGTCCATCCATTCCATCGCCATTTCTATGTGTATGTCTGACTGAACCACCCGCAACAGCAAACAATAACCCCCGCTCCAGTTTTTTTCCGGTCGGGGACACTCTGAAAAACGCCTTCGAGTGCCTCCCCCCTCTGCGCGCCCGTTGCGCCTCAGGTTAACGTTGTTGTGGTGCGCCTCCCCATTCAACGTGCACACATGATGCAGTAGTGTTTCCACGCCTCGTTC
>ERZ1292630.740-Hain-H41-02um-R3-740-length-33335-cov-5_pt1 | contig 33335 bp, 20 predicted proteins | sample MGYA00564408_ERZ1292630 | MGnify/ENA primary metagenome ERZ1292630 (study PRJEB36523, sample SAMEA6512641) | groundwater metagenome | collected 2019-01-08 | study: AquaDiva: Metagenomics assemblies of 32 groundwater samples
TGGGTCAATTATCCCGCCCGGGAGGACACGCTCATAGTTTCTCCGGGTTCGGATCGTGCGGCGGCATCGTTAGGAAATGAAGGAGGCGAGCCCGCGATGGACTCGCCTCCCCGAAAAAGCACCAATTCCAACGACCGTCGTGACGCGGCACCCGTCAGACAGCCGGCCCCGGGCGGGGGTTACCCGCCCGAGGTCCGTCTGTAGACAGTCAATGTCACGTTACGCAGTCACCTGACGACGACCGAAGTACACCTTCGCGCCGATCAGGAGCAACAAGGCCAGTACCGCAAGACCCCACTCGCTCACCGTCGGAATCGGGAGGGGTTCGCAAACGTCAAGGGCCTCATTGCAGCTATCGCGGTCGTAATCGCACGGATCCGCATGGTCGAGGCAGCCGGCTGACACATCGCAGGTCTCAACGCCGGTGCAGAACAGACCGTCATCGCACAGGCCGTCGTTGGCGTTGTGATTGCAGGTATCTGTCGCCTCGTCGCAGGAGTCGTTGGTGCACGCGACCCCATCGCTGCAGAGGTTAGGCGTACCGTTGCAACTACCGCCCCCGCAAACGTCCCCGACCGTACAGAACAGGTCGTCGTTGCACGTGATCGTGTTATTGGCGTTCACGCACAGCCCGTCGGCACTGCACGAATCATCGGTGCAGACGTTGTTGTCGTTGCAATCATTGGGGGCGCAGGTTCCGCCGCACCCGTCGTCGCCGCAAACCCGACCGGCACACACCGGAATACACGCACACGTGATCCCGGCGCATACCTTGTTCAGCGTAAACACCTTGTCCGGGCCGACGCACGCCGCCGCCGCGACATCATCGGTGCAGCCGAAAGGATCGCCGCCGACGCGGCTGTTCGTGTCGCAGCACGCGCCGTTCGCCCAGTTCGTGTTGCACACGATCTTCTTGTCCACGGTAAGCTTCGTGGACGAGCCCACCGGCGGGAGCGGGTAAGACGACGTGAACCCGCCGAGCTGGATGAGTAGATTCACGCCGATTCCACCGGTCACGCAGGTGCACGACCGGTAAGACGCCGAGGTATACGGTGCCGTGCCGTCATAGCACGCTGCCGACAGATCCGCATCGGCGCCCCAGGCACCGGTGTTACAGTCGTCGTTGTATCCGAGGGGCGCCGAAGTGCCCGCGTCCGTGATGGAAATCCAGGAATCGTAATTGCCGGCGCAGTTGTCGATGGAAACGAACGGCGTGTCCGACGTGTACGTGTAGAACCCGCCCGACGTCAGTTCCGCCGGGTTGGCGCCGTTTACAAGCGGGCAGGGGGCAGCCTGTGTGCAACGGCGATCACAGGTGCAATCGGCAAGGCAGCGGCCGGGGCAATTGGCGTCGTCGGCCCCGTCGCACTCCTCGCCGCAGGCGACCGCCGCGTAGTTGTCGCCGCAAACCGGCGGGTCATCGGATTGCAGCCCCGTGGTCAGGACCACGTTATCGACGTCCATGCTCGAACCCGCATAGTTGTCGCCGAAGACGAGGAACTGCTCGAGATTGCTTCCGGCATAGACGCACGCGGTGCCGCAATCGGCGGCCGTAGTACACGCGAGCATGTCGCTCATCCCGCCGTTGCACAGCAGCCCGGGCGCCGAGCACACGCCGTCGCCGGGCCCGCCGGTGACCGTATCGCAATCAACATTGGCCGCGCAGAGGTTGCCAATACCGCCGGCCGTACATCGCGCCACGCAGTTGGGATACAACTGCTGCCCGCCGTAGGAGTAGGTGATGTGGTTGCTGCACGGCTGCATCGCCACGGTCATGTTCTTGTAACCACCGGTCGTATCCCAGGCAACGCCCGTTTGGGCGAAAAACAAGGGAGCGGTACCGCACAAGTCATCCAACACGTAGATACCGCCTCCATAAAAGAACAGCGTCGAGGTCGCAAGGAAGCCTTGCGAGTTGCTCTGCGGCTGGAAGCGGAAGTCCATGCCCGTGGCAGTGATCGCGACTTCGGCCGAAACCGTGTTCGGCGCGGGCGTCTGGGCCGGGGGCGACCCAGGAGGCATACGCGCGTCAACGCCCAGACCGAAACCCGGCTGGTTGGTGCGGGTCGTCGCATCGTGGGAAAGACGCAGGTGCTGCGCGCCGGCGTACGCGTGGACCTGATCAACGTGACCTTCCCAAAGGCTGTTGAGAGGAGCGGTCGTCACGCCCCAGCAGGTAACTCCGACGGTGCAGGGCACGGGCTGATTCTTGATCCAGCCCGAATACGGGGGTTCGACCGGCGCGACACGCGTGGCGGGCGCGACAAATGTCGCGTCTCGGGCGGTGAACCCCTCGACCGCTTCAAACCCCGTCGAATAGTTCACAGGGGCGGCGATGGCGGCCGTCGCTTGGGTGGGCTCATCAGCACTCTTCGAAATGCCGGTTACGGTTGTCGGGTTTTGCCGGGCCGCGAAAGCCGCGGTGCCGACAAGTCCGGCCACTGCGAGGACGGCCACTGCGGGCCGCCAAATTGTATGAACTGCCTTCATTTTCCATTCCTCCAAAGTTTTGTTTGAGCAAAGGACGGCGAGGTTGCCTCCTCTGCACTGTTTTCATCCGCGTCGCCACGACACCGCCCATTGCGGCGTCCTGCGCGACAACGATTTTACGTAAAACGTGAATCCTGACTGCGACGTCCGACAGTCCCGCGTCCGATACGGCCTACTGGTGCCTTCTTTAGATCCGTCTGCTAGTGACTCGTCAGGGCGGTCAAACGTCGCCTTGAAACGCGATCGACAATGAGGTGATTAGACGGGAGGAGCGCGCGGCTGCGAAAGACGGGAAACCCAAGAGGCCACAAAAGGCGCATCCGCGATGACGACCCGGCGGACAGCGTCCGAAGAAGCCGCGACCGGTCGCGGACGCGATAAACAGGCACGTACTTCGTGCAAGACGTCCAGCAACGAAGCGTTGATGTAAGCCACGAGAAACGCGACGACGAGGTAGCCGGCAAAACTTCCGAATGCGTAGATCAAAACGCCGTTGCCTTGCGTTCCGGCGAGCAGGCCGTGCTCCAAACCCACGGGACGCAGGCAGAACTCGACCCACACCCAGCCCAGCGCCATCAGGTACGGGCTGAAGCCGACGCGGCGGGTCAGCGCGGCCCCAAGGCCGGCGTACAAACCGGGAATCAGCGCAAGCAGAGCGAGCGAGAACAACGCCGGTTGAACGTCCGTGCGGGCCACCGTCACCGAGGCGGCAAAGAGAACCGCGCCCCAGAATGATCCAGCCGCCACAGCAAGCGAAGGACGGAGCGATCGTGCGGCTTGAAGAAGCGGAAGCAACGTCATCCAGCCGAGCCACCAATGCCGCGGCGACTCGATGGCGAATGACATCAGGATGGCACTGAAGCCCAGGGCGAGCGCGTACAACGACAGCTTCGCGCCCGGGGCGTCGGCGGCGTTTGGATTTCTCTGCCCGCGAACTGCCACGCTCTTCCGTTCCTCCCTCCGCCGAACTGACGCACGGCGTGAGTCGAGAAATTGGAACAACCCCACCGGTTCGGGTAGAGACAACGACTTGAAACCCTACCCAACCAGCGTTGAGAGTAACGTAATTCTCTTCCCATTTCAACAAAAAAATGAAAAGTGATCTCGTCAGCCGTCCCGCGAATCATCCAACACATTCGTAAAGTCTTGTAAATTGGATACTTACGTGCCGTCTGCGCTGAAAACATAAACGCCGAGGAAACCTAAAATTGTTGTTGACGGATCGGACGACCGGCCCGGTATTCGACGAGTTGGCGAGAAATCGAATCCTTGAGACCGGCCGCCCCGCTGTTTGGAGGCTGGACCTCGAGCGCTTTTTCGGCGGTCGCTATCGCGTTTTCGAAGTCGCCGTTTTCAGCGTAGGCGGCGGCCAGCGTCTGTAGAACAGCCGGCTGCTGGAAATGAGTCTGCTCGGCAACCTGTTTGGCGAGTCGCAGCGCTTCTTCGCCGTTGCGAACACTGCCGTCACTGGCCGTGGCGAGAATGTTGGCGAGCAGGTTCACGATTCTAATGTGCGAAGGATCGCTCTTATCGGAGGGCTGACTCGTGACTCCGAGACGGAGCACGCGCAAGGCGTCCGCTAATCGTTGTTCGCCCAGGTAGCTCCGTGAAAGCCCCTCAACGGCCGCCCGATGGGTCGGATTGAGGCTCACGACTTTCTCGAAGAGTTCGGAGGCTTGCTTGAAATCGTTCTCTTTGTAAGCAGCCAGCGCGAGGTTGTAGTAGGCCTCGGGCGCGACGGTTTGGATCTGCGCGGCGCGACGAAGCGACTCTTTTCCTTCGTCGTTCTTTCCGAGCTTGAGGAGACAGATGCCGAGGTTGATCCAGGCGTCGCCGTGGTCTGCGGACATCATTACGACCTGCCGGAAGTGCTCCGTCGCTTCGTCAAACTTGCCTTCCCCGGCGAGAACCACGCCCAGGTTGTATTTGGCTTCAGGATCGCCGGACTTGAGCCGAGCCGCTTCCCTGTACTCCCTGGCCGCGCCGGCCATGTCGCCTTTTTCCGCGAGGAGGACGCCAAGCTCCTTGTGGGCTTCGGGAAACTCCGGAAAGTGTTCGATCGCTTTTTTGTAGTGCTCGATGGCCTCGTCTTTGCGATTCAGGCTCGCGAGGACGCGGCCGAGCTTCACCCGCGCGGTGGAGTCGCGCGGGTCGTTCTCCGTTGCCTGCTTGTAGTGTTTGAGCGCGTCGTCCAGATGATGAAGGCCGACGAGCGCGTCGCCGATCGAAACCCAGGCCGGTTGAAAGGTCGGATCGAGCTCGAGCGTTTTGCGAAGCGGGCCCATCGCTTCTTCATACTCTTTGACACGGACCAGGCACACGCCCAGCGAACTCTGGAACGCCAGCGCTTCAGGCGCCTCGGCGACCGCGCCTTTGAGAAGCGGAATGGCGAGGTCAAACTGTTCCTTGCCCATGAAGCGACGGGCGGTCTTGAATAGCTTGACAACGTGCATTTTGTCCTTGGGGTCGGGCAGACCGGGAGTGAGAAACTGGTCGTTCGTCGTTGCAGAACCCGCGACGTAGCCGAGTCCTTCGAGAGCCTGACGCGCCCTCTCGTCACGCTGGACGTCGGCGGCCGCCGAAGGGACCATCGCCTTGTAAAGATCAAACGCTTTGTTGGCGAGTTCGGCGGCGACATCGTGATTCTTGTCGAGGATGGCGCCCCCCCTTTGAGATTTCAGATTTGAGATTTGAGATTTGGGAAGGGGGGGGGTTGCAAGCAGGTTTTCCTTTTCGTGCGGGTCGGTCTTGCGGTCGAACAGTTCGGGCCTGGTCGAGGAGATGTACTTCCATTGGTCCGTCGCGAGGCTTCGCTGCTCCGCCCAGCCGTAGGACTCGAGGGCGTAGTTGCTCTCGGAGAAGACTTCGCGCGGAGCCATCGTTGCGGATTGCATCGTCGTCACGAAGGAATCAGACATCAGGCCGTCGGGTCTCGGCAGGCCGAACAGATCGAGAACCGTCGGGAAAATATCAATAATCCCGACGGGGCCCGGGACGCGCTTGCCGCCTGCCACCAGCGAGGGATGGACGAGCAACAGCGGAACGTGCAAGGTTGATTGGTAGAGGTAGGCTCCGTGCCCTTCCTCGTCGTGTTCGCCGAACGATTCGCCGTGATCGCCCACCACGACGACCAGCGTTCGATCTTTTTGGCCGGAGGCGTCGAGCCAGTCGGAAATCCGCTTGATCTGGGTGTCCATGAAGGCGATCTCGCCGTCGTAGGTTTGGGGGAAACCCTCCGGCGGGCGGTGCGGATCGTGCGGGTCGTAAAAGTGAACCCAGCAGAAAAAAGGCCGGTTCTTGCCGGCCTCAAGCCACGCAATCGCATGATCGGCGATGACATTGGCCGGTTGCTCCCAATCCAGCGGCTGGACGTCCAACGATTTGTTGCCCATCTCGTCGTCGTAGACGTCGAACCCGCGATCGAGACCAAATCGCGAGTCGAGTACGAAGCTGGCGACGAACGCGGCGGTCCGGTAGCCGTACTGCTTGAAGATCGACGCGAGCGTGGGATGGGTGGTTCCGAGCGCTTTTTGGTTGTTGTTGCGGACGCCGAACTCCCTTGGATATCGGCCGGTCATGATCGAAGCGTGTGACGGGAGGGTCAGGGGGACCTGCGCCTGGGCGTCTTCGAAAACCATGCCGCGTGAGGCGAGTGCATCGAGGGCGGGCGTCCGGGCGTTCTTGTCGCCGTAGCAGCCGAGACGATCGGCGCGGGTGGTGTCGAGGGTGATGAGCAGGAGGTTCTGCCCTTTGGCTGTGCCGCGCGCACCGGCATCCTCGCTCTCGTCGCAACCAGCGAAGAGAAAAGCGGTTGTAAGGAGGGAAGCGCAAAGGATCGGCAATCGACTCATCGGGCCGATTGTATTGCCGATGCGCGCAGACGGTCAACGGCACGCGGGTACGACCCGAGCGACGAGGGTCGGCGTCAGGATCGTGGGTGCATCGCGATTCGATGCACTCGACCCCCCTGTGGTCCCCCCTGCGAGGGGGGACGGTCGATCCGCGCGGGGTCTATTTTTTCCGCTTGTAGGAGCCCTTCATTTCGAGCTTCTTGACGGTGTGCATCGCGTCGGCCCATTCCTCGGCGCACCATTCGAGCGTGTCGTTGTCGACGGCGGTCATGCAGTATTCGCCGTGGCTCTTGGTGCCGTCCAATCCGATGCTGGTGTAAGGCATCCGCCATGTTTTCGTCGCGGCATCGTAGGTGGCATTGCCCTGCTGCGGGAAGCCCCAGTCGTTGAACATCCACCACTGGTAGCGTTTGTTGATCGGATGCCAGGTCCAGACGCCGTTGGCTTCAAACGTCGCGCGCTGATTCGTCGACTTGAGGTGACCTTCGAGGCATCGCTTGTCGAGCGCCCACTTCCATTCGGCCGTGCCCGTCCAGTTGCGATCGGGGCCGTCAGTGTTGAGCATTTCAGCCTTCCAGTCCCACGATCCCGCGAAGACGTCGTAAGCGTCCAACTCGGCGGGACGGACCGGCCGCTGAATCTTCGCGAAATCGACCTTGACCGCGGCGCAGCCCGGTAGCACAAGCGAAAAAACAAGCAGCGAAGCAAGATTCAGAAAACGAACGTGACGCATGGTCGCATCTCCTTAGAATGGAAAAGAAACTGTCCAAGCACCAACTCCGTGGTAGCATAACCTGGCTTTATTCGAACGCCAGAAAAAAGTTTCGGGGATGAGTTTGTACGACCGTGCCGACAACACGATGCGCCGTGTTTCAGCCGTGAAGGTAGCGAGAAAGCAATGACGGCACCCAATAAGAATCCAATCGCCATCAGCGGGTGCGGGTGGATTACCCATTTTACCGCGGGCCGCATCTCCGACGTTCTAACATCCGCGGCGGCCCCGAACGGCCGCGCCGGCGCGGGTCGATACCAGCCGGTGCCGAGGGAGATTCTCGAGCCTTTCGGCGTGGCGTCGGCGGAGGTTCGACGGGAGGAATCGGTCTGGCTGGCGGCGGCGGCGCTGGAGATCGCGTGGGCGGAGGCGGGACTGGTACGCGGGGCGACCACGGGTGAACGCGTCGGGCTGGTGCTCGGCTTTGCGCTAGCCGGTCAGTCGGGGATGATCGACTTTGCAAACGACGTGCGCGAGCAGTCGCCGCGGTTCGTCAGTCCGATTCGATTTCCGCAGACCGTGGGCAACTATGTGTCCGGGGCGCTGGCGCGTGCGTATGACCTTCGCGGACCGGCATCGACGATCGCGTGCGGGTCGGCATCAAGCCTCGAAGCGATTATCGAGGGGTGTGCGTTGCTGGCGTCGGGCGCCGCGGATGTGGTGATCGCCGGGGGCGCGGAGCGACTCCCGCCGCAACTGGTCGAGGGGTTGGATGAACCGTCGGTCGAGTTCGCGGATGGGGCGTGTCTGTTCGTACTCGAACGAGCGGACGATGCGAAAAAACGCGGCGCGGCGATTCTGGGGATGCTCGGAAATGCCCCCGACGAAACGCCGAATCCGACGGCTTCAACGGAAATCATCTCGACCGCGGGATATCGTGAGGCGGGAGCGGTCTTCATCGAAGCGTGGGCCGGGCGCACGCTCGGCGCGGACGGGGCGGCGGCGCTGGCGGCGACGATCGGCGCGGTCGGCGGCATGACGGTGCCAGTGGTTGACACCCATGATGCGGCAAGCGTGTCGCCACGGCGGATCATCGACGGGTCGTCAGTTCAAAACATCGCCCCCGTCGAAGCCGTCGTCCGCGCCGTGGATGACCGCGGATTTCGACGCGAGTTGCGCGTTTTGATTCCCAAGGATTTTCAGGCGCGGCGGAAGATCAGCGCCGCGTCGTGACCGGTAAAGCCGGTCGAGAGCTTGAGAATGGTGTCGACCCGGCGGTCGATCTGCTTGTCGGCCAGAGGTACAGGCAGCGACGATTCGGACTTTGCCGCGTTGAGCGTCGCGGGAACGGATTGATTCTTCATCGCCAGCAGCGCACACAGCGTTTCGACGATTCCGCTGGCGGCGAGCATGTGTCCGACAGACGGCTTGTAGACGGCCGCGACGGCGTCCCGGGCTTTTCCGGCGAGTGCTTTGCGCAGGCATGCGGCCTCGTAGCCGTCCGAGAGTTGGGTGCTTGCGCCGTGCGGTACGATCAAATCGATCGAGGCGGCATCCGTTTCGGTGCGGCCCAGCGCCTCCACAATCACATCGCGAAGCTTGGCCGAGCGAACGTCGGGAATCGTTTGTTTCCAGGCCTGGTGGGCGAAAGCGCCGCCGAGGTAGGCGGCGTAGGGCGTCGCGCGGCGGCGTGCGGCGTGATCGGCGGATTCGAGGACCATCGCAGCCCCGCCCTCACCCACGTAAAAGCCCGTCGAGTCCGCGCTGAACGGGCGCATCGAATCGCCGGATCGGGCGTAGAGGTCGAGGCGGCGGAACCATTCGAGCCGAACGGCCGTGTCGAACGCTTCAGCGCCTACGACCACCATCACATCGGCCTGTCCGGAGCGAATGTGTTGGGCGGCCACCTCGATGGCGAACGCGCCCGACGTGCAGGCGTTGTGGACACTGGTGCAGAAACCCCGCAATCCGAAGGCCTTGGCGACGACGTGCACGTACAGAAAAGCCTGCATGTTGTAGAACGACGGGGCGAGCAGGTCGTAGACCGGGGGCGGACCGTCCGTGGGCGGACCGTGTGAGAAGAGCTGGAACAACCGTGTCGCGGTTCGTTCGACGCCCGGCGCCTCGAAGGCCTGCACCATGCCGACGTTGTTGCGCGAACGCGTGTAGTGCCCACCGTGCGCGTCGAGCCGGGCATCGTTGAGCGCGAGATCGACCGCGTGCAGCGCGTAGGCGAGATCGCGATAGCCCTCGCAGCCCTGCTCGGCGAGGAAGGCGAAGTGTCGATCGAGTCCGGCAATCGACTCAACCGGGGGCATGCCGGCCATCGGTAGCTCGACGGTCTTCCCGAGATCGACGGTGAGTGTTCGATTCGCGACGTTTGACCGTCCCGCCGTCAGCGAAGCCCAGAGCGCGTCGCACCCCATGCCGATCGAAGTGACGGGACCCAGCCCGGTGATGACAACGTTGCGTGATGATCCGGGCATCCTCTAATCCGTTGACGCGGTGGAGATTCCGCGGCGCGAGCCTCCGCGCCGGCTCCACCACGGCGGACTTGTTCCGCCCACAGCTCGAAAACGCCGGGTCGCGCGGGCTAAAGCCCGCGGCTCGATTAAAGACCCAGTGCGTCACCCCCCTGTAGTCCCCCCTGTGAGGGGGGACGGTCAGGCGGCGGCGAAGATGACGCTACTGTTGTACCCGCCGAAGCCCGCCGAGTTGTTCAGGACGCAACGGACCCGCGCCGATCGCGGCGCTCCCTTGATCGCATCCAGCGAGCAGGGTTGCAGCACGTTATCGAGATGCCACGTCGGAATCAATGTCTGATGTTTCAGACTGAGAATGCATGCGACGGCTTCCATCGCGGCGGCGGCGCCCATTGTGTGACCGGTGAGGGCTTTGATGGAACTGAAGGCGACGCCCTGCGGGAAGCATTTCTGCATGACGGCGACCTCGATCGCGTCGTTTTGCGGCGTGCCGGTGCCGTGGGCGCAGACGTAGTCGATGTCGCTTGGGGCCAAGTCGGCGTCGTGTAGGGCTTGGAGCGTTGAGCGGGTCAGGCCGTCGCCGTCGGGGTGCGGACGCGTGGGGTGATAGTTTTCGCAGGCGACGGTCGCGCCGAGGACGCGAGCGAGGATCGTCGCGCCGCGAGCCCTTGCGGACGACTCCTGCTCCATGACGAAGAACGCAGCCCCCTCGCCGACGAAGAGACCGTCGCGGCGTTCGTCGAACGGGCGACACACTTCGGCGGCCATCACGCGGAGGCGCATGAAGCCGAGAAACGCGAGGCGAGAGAAGCCGTCCGCGCCGCCGGCGATGGCGATGTCGCAGCGTCCGTCGAGCAGTTGCCGCCGAGCGGAGGCGATGGCCATGTTGCCCGCGGCGCATGCGCCATACAGATCGACCGCGGAGACAAAATGCGGCGAGGCGCTCCTATCGCGTTGTAACGTCGCCCCTTGTGGGTGGCGCAAATCCGAACCCAGAGCGCTAGCGACGGGCGGTCCACTCGTCACTCGTGCATCGTCCGACGGCTGCTCTTGGTTATTCAGGAGTGCGCTTCCGACATGCCCGGCGATCGAACCGGGCCGGCCCGACAGAATGCGGCGCATGTGATCGGCGTTCAGCCACTCGTCGCTCGGCGCGGTCAATCGTTCCTCGATGAACCCGGTCTCGCCCATCGTCGTTCCGACGATAATCGAAACACGCGTGTCGCTGCCGTCCGTCGGAGCGAATCGCGCGGCGTCGATGGCTTGACGGGCGGCGGCGATAGCAAGCTGTGCGGCGCGGCCGGGCGGTGAACCCCCCTCCATCCCCCCTTGATAAAGGGGGATGCTGTCGCGGACCTGGCAGGCGATTTTTCGCGGAAGCTCCGACGTGTCGAGGCAATCGACCGGCCCCGCGCCGGATCGACCGGCGCAAAGGGAATCCCAGAAGCGCTCGACCGTGCAGCCGATCGGCGAGACGACGCCCATGCCGGTGATGACGATGGATTCGCTCATGGTTTCTCATCGTGACGCGTTCGGCAATACGGTAAAAGCGTCCGCCGTAACAAGACGGAATCCGTTACCGGCTTACGAACTTGTGGTTTTCTTCGAGCGGGGCACAAACACGATCTTGGCGCCTGTCAACAAGCAGAGGGTCAAGATGACCAGACCCCACTCGGAGACAGTCGGAATGACGCCGCAGGAAATCGCCGCGCAGTCCAGCCCGGAATGAAACCGCGTTGCCGCGTCCGGGCATTGTTCAGGCAGGACGTTGTTCATGCAATCGCCTCCCGCCACGCAACAGGCCCCGCACAGACCATTGTTTGTGTGAGCACAGATTCCCGCACCGTCGCAGGCATCGGTCGTACATGAATCGCTATCATCCGCACAAGGTATGCCCGAAGACACGGTTTGATTCGGCGGACAGTCAGCGGAGTCACCTGCGCAATGCTCGGGGGCATCGCATTCGTTCACGGCAGCGCGACAGATCGTTGTATTGGAAGCGTAATTGGGCATGCATGCGCCCGCGCCGTCGCACACATCGCCAAGGTCGCAGTCGCCTTGCGGCGTCTGGTTGCCGCAAGGAGCGCCCATGGCGAGCGGCGGATGCCGGCACGTGCCCGCATCGCAAATGTCCTGCGTACAGTCGTTGCCGTCATCGGCGCAATCGGCGTCAACCAGGCACATGTCTACAACGAGATCAATTTGTCCTCCGGCTATGGAGCCGTCGTACGCGCTCAAGTCAACCCGCGGGTCGCCGGGGGTCGTACCGAATCCATAGACCAACAGGGCCCCGGAATTGGGCGGCAGCGCATCCGCGTTCATCAGGTCCAGCCGGTATAGACCCGGATTGGCCGGAAGCGTTACAAGCACCGAACCGACGTAGATCGGACTCGCATCGCCGGGAAGCGTAAGTTGTCGCAACGCATCGGCCGAAGACTCAAGCCAGACCACCGAGAACTTCGCGCTTTGGACGAAATCAGAGTAGCCCTTTCCGCATTTCGTAGGGTCCGCGGCGCATAGAGCGGTCGAAGTGAAATCGTAGAACCAAAAAGGCGCATACATTGCAGTGGAGTCGGTGTGGGTCACCGGCAGTTCGAGCGTCAGCAGCGCATGGGTGTCCTGCGAATCGAACTGCAGAAGCCGAATGAGGATAGGCGCCCCGACCTGCGCCCGCCGAACATACACGCCCACTGGGATTTGCGAGCCCGGAGCATACGGCGGCGGGCCCGGCGGCGTCAGCGTTACAATCACCTGCGGATCCACAGCCAAAGCGCGGGGCGGAACCGTCTCCGCTACGTCGTGAACGGGTCGAGTCTGTCGACGATTGCCCGATCGGAGGAGAGCGACGAGGGCGTCTACATCTTTTTCGTCAACAGCGCCGGATGAATCGAGGTCGTAGGCGGCCGATGAATCGCCTTGGTGGATTCTATCGATCAGTGCCAGGACGTCCGCCGGACCGACCATGCCACTGCCGTCAACGTCGTATGAGGCCGCCGCTGATGCCGTCGCGTCCTCGTCGGCTCGTGCGAGCGTTTGATCCTGAACTCCGGAGTGCCATGGGAAACACGTGAGCGCCATTATCAGGGCTTGAAGCGTTCGACGTCCGGACCACAGAAGGAAGACGCCGTGGGGTACGCGCGTCGAAAATCGTCGGCGATCCTCACGCCGTGCAACTCGTTGTCTTACCATATTCCCCACTTTCATTCTTTGTTCCGCCAATGAAGTGTTGGTGCTCCCCTTTTCGCCGGCGTGCTCACCTTCAGAGCGTCAAACAGAACCTCAGCCGCCGGCGCGGGGCCGCGTCAAAACGCGGATAAGAATGACCCCCCGCTCCCTCACGGACACAGGATGCACGGGCCGTTCGCCCCGCAATCCGCATCTGTGGTGCAAGCCGTGGTCTGAGCGCCCGTGCACTTGCCCGGCCTGTATGGATACGCCAGACCCTTGAACCCGTCGACGCACGCCGAAATGTGGGTGAAGCCCAGGTCCGGCGTGATGTTGATCAAGCCCCTCGCCCCTTCGCCGGCGAGCATCGCCCGGGCCTTGATCGGAGCACCCAATGCGCTCTTGAACTTGTTCACCAGCGCCCCGATGTCGTTGAAGTCCGGCTGCGTGACCGGAGGAGTCGGAAGCTGGAACGCCTCCACCACATCGCCCCAGCGCCCCGTCGCGATCGTCAGAGCCGCGGAGACATTCGCGCCGCCGGAGAGGCACGATGCATGCGTCTCTCCCAGGGTCTGACAGGCCGCGGCCAGGTTCTCGACGCCGTACGACGAACTGGGCACGATCGCCTCGCCGGTTACGGCCAACAATCCGACCGTGCTCCAATCACGGTAGTCGGGGGTGCACTGCAGCTTCGACGCCATGAACGGCGTGCCGCTGGACACCGACTCGACGTACTGCACCGGCGGACCGACGTATTGCGACTGACCTTCGAACGCCGTGAACGCGATCGAAGCGCCGGCCGTGTACGGCGGAACTACGTGGTGCAACAAGACGAGTTTCACCCGCACGGCCGTCTGCTGCCCGGTTTGGCCTGGATTGGAGAATGACAGAAAGCGAGGCCGGTTGTCTCCGCTCGGATCCGGGAGCGGTGCAGGCAGTTCGCCGATACACGTGTCCGTGCCTTCATCGCAGTTGGCGGGATTGACGCATGGATTGCCCGGGGTGACGCAGCCCGTCAGGGAATCGCAGCGCTCGAAGCCGGTACAGAAGAACCCGTCGTCGCAGATGAGCGGCGGGCCCCCAACACAAGTTCCTGCGGAACAAATGTCATTGGTTGTGCAAGCGTTCCCATCGCTGCATGGAGCCATATTGTTCGTATGCTGACACACGCCGCTCACGCACGCGTCATCGGTGCACCCGTTGCCGTCGTCGCAATTGGGCGGCGAACAAATGCTTGTCGGCCCGAGGGCGATCGCTACGGGATCAGACAGCACCGGCGGGAGCAGCACCGTCATCACATTGGCGCCGCCTAGATCGGCCCGACGGATTCGGTTTCCCGCAGCCTCGGCCCAGAAAATCAGACCGAGTTGCCCGTCCACTGCAATAGCTACCGGATCGGTAACAAAAACCGAGTCCAGGAACGTGACCACGTTGAGTCCCGTCAAGTCCGCGCGTCGGATTCGGTTCATCGAACGTTCGGCCCAATACAACTTTTGATTAACCGTGTCGATTGCGAGCGCGGAGGGATCCGTCACGAAGACAATGCTCAAAAAGGTCGTCGCGTTTACGCCGCTCAGGTCCCCGCGGCGGATCTGATTACCCGGTGGTGATTCCGCCCAATAGATCTTTGCCGCTCCGCCATCCACGGCGATCGCCACCGGATCAACCGCGATCGGCGGTTCGAAGAGGGTCTCCGAACCTGTACCGTCGAGGTTCGCCCGCCGGATCCTGTCCCCGAAGCTTTGAGCCCAATAAACCTTGCCCCCGGCCGGGTCCACGGCGATCGCCACCGGGTTGAAAACCGACGGCGGCTGCAAGACGATCGCCGACCCCGTACCGTCAAGGTTCGCGCGGCGGATCGTCTCATCAAACGTTTCGGCCCAATATAACTTGCCGGTCTGAGGATCGATCGCCACCCCGACCGGGTCGAATGCGATGGGTGCTTGGATCAGAGTTTCGGGAGTCGTCCCATCGAGGTTGGCCCTAAGAATGCGATCCTCGAAACTCTGTGCCCAATAGATCTTCCCCGCCCTCAGCGTCGTTGCGGGCAAAACCAACCCCAGCGCTGTAAATGTGAGTATCCACAGGCGTTTGGTTCGAACGTCCATAGCTTAGTCCCCCTGACTTCTGAGCGATCCAAAACTCGGTCGCACAACGAGCCGCCTCAGGTTGACCTCCGACTGCTTCCTACGAGTCCAAATGCAAACCGCTGCCGCGCCGGGAGCAGTCACCCCTTGGTCTTCGGAATTTCGCAGGACCCACCCCACTACGGAAAGTCGGAGGTTATCGGAGATTCGAGCACCTCCAAAAACAGGATGGGGGCCGACGAAACGCGTCGTCGGCCCCCTTTCCATATGTTACTTATCCGCCGGTTGCCAGCCTACGGGCAGTTGGCCAAACACGCGCCCAGGGTTGCCTCAACCTGCACGAAACACGCATGCATCTGATCAAAAGGCAACAGCATGCACTGTGCCGCCGCAGCCGACGCCTCGCTACGGCACACATCCGCGCAGCTTGGAGGCGGTGGCGGCGGCGCTCCGCAGTTGGTCATGCAGGTCTGCATCGCTTGCATGGCGGCCATCGCGCACATCTCGATCGTTGCATTGGGGCCCATAATGCAATCCCGGAAAACGTTAGCGGCGGCCATCCGACACATATCCTCGCAACTCGGAACATAGCCGCACACGTCACGCATGCAGGTCTCGAGGGCTGCGCGAACATCCATCAAGCATTGTTCTTTGGCAGCGCCTTCGAGTTCCATGCATACGGCAGCTTGGGCCTCGGCGGCGCTGTGGCACTGCTCCTCACAACTCGGCACATGCCCGCATTCATTGGCGAGACACGCCTCGAGCGCCTGCCGAGCGGTTGCCTCGCATTCCTCCGGATTGCCGCCGTTGTTCAGGCACATCTGCCGTATGCCATCAGCTCGGTGCCGACAGACTTCCTCGCACGATGGCACGATGCCGCACTCGGTCTCCAAGCACGTTCTGAGTATATTCTGTGCCTGGGGTGCACACTCCTCCACACACGCTTGCTCAGTTCCACCCCCAGTTATACAAGTGTCTACACAACAGTGCATGAACTCCCTCGCCCGGTTCTTACACACATCCTCGCAATCCGGCGGTTGGGGAATGCATTGCTCGACACAGCGCACGAAGGCGTCGCGCGCATGCGCCTCGCATTGCGCCGGGTCAGCGCCGGGTTGCGCCATACACATCACAAGGAACCTCTCGGCGGCCATTTGGCATTGCTCTTCGCACGTGGGGGGGACCGGCGGAGGAGGGCAAGTGGCCGTCACGCAGTCCTGGAAGGCGGTATGGCCGGCAGCGGTGCAATCTTCCCAGCTTCCGCCGGCGGCGATACAAGCTTCGACTGCAGCTTCCGCCTGATCCCGGCAGAGCTGGAAACAATCCGGAACGTCGTTGCACTGATCGGCCAAGCAACGCTTAATAAACTCGTGGGCTTTCGCGGCGCATTCTTCCCAAGTGCCGCCCGTTGTGCCGTCCGGAGGTGTCAGACAGTCCTTGAAAACTTGTTCGGCGTTGTGACTGCAAGTCCGTTCGCAATCACCGGACCCGCCCATGCCCCCGGCTTCCGTTACAGGAGACGAGATTTGGCTAAGCGACGAAACGTCGGTCGAGGATGGTCGAACCGCGGGTCTGCTCGACGAGTTTTTTAAGGCGATTCGTTCTCCGCCCACGGCGACCGAAATAATGCCGGCGAAGATTACAATCGCCGACAACCGACAGCTTAACTGTTTCACTGACATGCTCTGTCTCCTTCTGGATCTCGAATATCCCTCATTCCCTAATGTGCCGGCATCCCGTTGTCCGCCCCCAGCGGACTTTACCAACCAGCGGCTGCCACACATGCCCAACCGGTAGGTACCTTCCCCTGATCGAGCACCGTGCATTCTAGCAAAATAAAAAAGACATGCAAGTCCCCCCCAATTTTTTGTAACTGCTTGCAAATGCAGCGGTTACGTCGTTCGTGATGAAGGACAACAACCCGGCGCCACAACCCGGAAGGTAAGTCCTCGCTTGAGTTTGGGCTTATTACTACGCCGCGGCCATCTTGTCGCGCATCATGTCGAAGATGTCGTTGAGACAGGAGACGCGGCGGATGATGTCTTCGGGAAGTTCCTGGCGGATGATGCCTTCGACGGTGGCGATCATGTGCACGGCGTCGAGGGAGTCGAGGCCGATCTCGTTGAGCGGTTTGGTGAGGTCGATCCGGTCGGCCGGGACGTGGATGGTCTCGGACAACCAATCGAGGATTTCACGCCTGGCCGATTCGTAAACGATCATGATCCGATCCCCTCTCAATCCATCCGAACGAACGCGACGTCGTCGCGTCACGATCCCCCCAACTCTTATTCTTCACCACGAAGGTCACGAAGAACACGGAGAAACTTCACCGTGAAACCTGCTCTCTTCGCGGCCTTCGTGTACTTCGTGGTGCAACACGAACCCCGAACCAAACCGCCGCTTTGAGATCTCAAATTTGAAATCTCAAAGATCCCTCTCCGTCCCCCCGAGCCCCGACATTCATGTCGGGAGACCGCCCGGGGTAAACGCCGGGGCTCCGAGCTCCGGCGCCGCCCACGAGGGGCGGCGCTACCTCCGCTCGCTCCCGCTCGCGGTCCCCACCCCCCTGAGTCCCCCCTCGGAAAGGGGGGAGGGGGTCCGGTCGCTCACGCTCCCGGCTCGGATTGCGACGCGCGCCAGCGGAAACTCGATGTTCGCGGCCATCCAATCAGTGACGCGCTGCCGCCAGCGGCGGTAGGCGTCCGGCTCGCCGTCGGCGCGGACGAGCAATTCGATTCGGTCGCACTCGCGGACCGAGGCGCGGATCGCGTCTTGTACGGCCGCGGATTGCGAGGCAATGTCGCGCTCGAATTGATCCAAATCGTTGATCGAACGGGCCTTGAGTCCGAAGCACAGGCCAAGGTGGAAGTACGGCTGCCATTCGGCGGGCAGCATACGTGCAAGTTCTCGTGCGCGGTCCAGGCGATCGGGATTGACGAACGCGGCGGCGAGTCCGGCGCCGGCGGCTATTTCGACCGCGTGATCGCCGAACGATCGAACCCGTTCGATCAACACGTCAGGCCGGCCCATGAACAAAAAATAGAACGCCCGTCCGACGCCCTGATAGGCGGCGTTGCGTGCGTAACCGGTGAGCGAGTCGAGCCGACGCAGCGACGACGCGTCGCGCGGATAGTCAAAGAATGCGTGCTTGAAGCCGTAGCCGTCGAAGCAAAGATAACGGTGCAGCGGATCGAGGCCGTCGGCGACACGCTCGACGCGACGGGCGTCGTGATTCCGCATGCCGGACCAAAAGCCCAGCCCGACGTAGTAGAGGTAGCGAAACTCGGGCCGTGGCCGGACGATGCGCGACTCGAACTTTTGCGGATCGTACCGAAACAGGCGTCGAACCGTGTATCCCATCGCCGCACCCTCGTGGGCGAAGGGGCGAAGGAGCGCGGGAAGCGATGCGCAATAGACCTCCCACGCATTCGGTGCGGACCGTGCGATCATGTGATTGAATCCGCCGGCGAAGCCCGCCAGAATCGAATCGACGCGTTGAACGTCCGCGTGATCGAAAACCTGTAGGCCAAGACGGCGGACGGTCATGCGATTGGTACGGATGGTCCAGGGAAGGAATGCGTACCGCCACCAACCCGTCGCCGCCAACAACACAACGAGGCTCGCCGCCACTGCGATGATGAACATGCTCTGCGCCATGCTTTGCGCTGTTACGTCGATGAACTCACGAACGTTCAGACTTCCCTATACGCATACGCGGCCCCGCTACGAGATGTAAGCGACGCTGATTATAACATACCCCTTCGTCCGAGGAAACCCCTTTTTTGACTCATTTTGCGGTTTACCGGCCTGCGTAACGGCCGGAAACCGGTTTCGAATCGGCGCAATCCGGGCATGTTGCACGTCAGGGAAGCGGCGCATAGCATTCCGCCGCGGTCGACCGCAATCGGCTGTCCTGTCAAACCAGGTAAGGAATAGGTCGCGATTTGAAACGGCTGTATGGGTATTGCATTCATCATCCGCGGCGTGTGATTGCGTCGGCGGTGTTGCTTTGCGCGGCCGTTTCACCGGGGGTGTTGCGGTTGCAGCTCCGAACCGACGGTCACGCGCTGGTGCCGCACGACGCGCCGGAAATCGCCGTCGATCGCGCGATCCGGGAGGATTTCGGGATCGACGATCCGGTGGTCGTGGTGATTCACTCGAACGACTCGTCCGGCATTTTCAATGCGCACACGCTGACACTCCTCGATGACCTGACGACGATCTTCAAGACGATGGACGGCGTTCGTCCGGGGAACGTCTTCAGCCTTGCGACGGAATACGGCGACCGCGTTTTTCCCGGGACGCTGCGTTTTCGCCGGTTGCTCGAACCCTTGCCAACGACGCCGGAAGAGCTTGAACGATTGCGCGACGACATTCGCGCGATCAAGCTCTATTCGGGGACGATGGTTTCCTTTGATGAACAGGCGGCCACGATTCTGGTCGGGGCCGCTCCGGGCGTGGATCGCGTGAACCTGTACCGGCGGATTTGGGAAACGATCGAATCGCGCGGCGCAATATCGGAGAAAGTCGCGGTGATCGGCGCGCCGGTGGCGGAAGCCCTGCTGGGCACGCACATTCTGGAAGACCTCGGGGTCCCGTATGCGCTGCTCGGCCAGAAAACGGAATCGCATACCTCTTCCAAACCCGTCGCCATCCCGAAGAGCGCTTACGAGTTGCGGGTTTGGATCGCGCGATGGATCGGCTTGGTACCCGTGGCCTTGGGAGTCATGGCCCTCGTCTTTTTCGTATGCCATCGGAGTTGGCCAGCGGTCGTGCTTCCCCTTCTGGAGGCGGGAACATGCCTGATCGTGGTCTTTGCGTTGATGGGGTGGTGCGGCGTGCCCGTCTACCTGACCATCGCGGTGATGCCGATCATTTTGACCGCGGCGGGGGTGATGGACGAAATGCACGTCTTTGCTCGGTATCGCGAGCGTCTGGCCGATTCACAGTCTGACGACCACCGTGCCGTGCTCCTATCGACGATGGAGGAAATGGGCCGGACGATCATCATGACCAACACCACGGCGGGGTTCGGTTTTCTCGCATTCGCTCTCTCTCCCATCGGGCCGGTCCGCGCGTTCGGCGTCTTCACCGCGATTGGAATGGCGTTTTGTCTGTTGTGGACGCTGATTGTGATCCCGGCCTGTCTCTCTTTGATCAACGCAGAGCAGGTCGTCGGTCGCCGTCGCGCCTGGGCGGGGGGAAGTGCTGCGCCGCGGATGAAGCAATGGTTTGGCGCGCTGGGAAGCGGGGTGGTGCGGTTTCGCGGTGTGGTCCTCTTGGGCGCAATTGCCGTGGCCGTCGTCGCCCCACTGGGCATCCGCAAGGTCGTCGTGCAGGACAGTTGGATCGACGGGTTCGCGGCGGAGAGCGAATTCCGACGAGCGACGGATGCGTTCGACGAACAGTTTTTGGGAGCACACACACTCCTGGTTTGCGTGGACGCCGGGCGACAGCGAATGACCGGTGAGATTGTGGGGGCTGCGTTCGACGTGCTTTGGACGAAGCTGCCCGGCGACGTGGTCGACGATCCGGCCGCGTTGGTCGGCTGGCGGCTGCGATTCAAGAGGCTCGATCAGCTCCCCCCCCCCTTACAAAGGGGGGGCTCGGGAGGGTCGCCCACCGGCGATGCGGACGCGCAGCGGCGAGCCGTTCTGGACACGTGGTCCACCTGGGTCACGGAGGCCAAACGGGAGGGAAACAACGTAGTTGTGAAGGGGATTCCGAGCCAGGGCTTGCCGAAGTTCGGGATGCGCCTGACGGACACGGACCGCGTCGGGTTTGAAATTACGCCTTCGAGGCTGCTGAGGCCGGACACGGTGCGGCGGATCGGCGAGCTGGAGTCGTTCATCGAAACACAGAAGGCGGAAGCCGTCGGCGGGGTGGTCGGGACCGCGGAATACGTACGGACGATCAACTTTCTGCGCCGCGGACGAAAAGAAGCGGAGCGCAACATTCCCAACGACGCGGAGCAGATCGAATGGTGTTGGCGTGAATACGGGCGAATTCGCGGCGAGGAGCGGGTCCGACAACTGCTCGACGCGGATTACGCACGATCCGTCGTCACAGTGCTGATGAAAGACGCGAACTTCGTCGGGACCGCGCGATTGATGGAGAACATTCGCGCCTATGAGGCCGAGAAGCTCGCCCCACATGGAATCACGCTGTCCTTCGCGGGTGACGTAGCGGTGAGTCAGACGTTGATCGGGGCCATCGTCGGCACGCAGGTCGTGTCGGTCGTCGCGGCGTTGGCGGGTGATTTCGTAGTGACAACGCTGTTCGGTCGATCGCTGGTGTTCGGGCTGTTGTGCATCATCCCCAGTTCGCTCGCGGTATTGTTGAACTTCGCGTTGATGGGATGGCTGGGAATGCCGCTGGGGGTCGCGACTTCGATGTTCTCGTCGATGACCCTGGGCATCGGCGTGGACTACGCGATCCACCTCATGCAGTGCTACGGCCACGAGCGCGCGGCCGGCGCCTCGCGGGAGAGCGCCGTGATCGAGGCGATGAAGATCACCGGTCCGGCGATTCTCGGCAACACGCTGGCCGTGACGCTGGGGTTCGGCGTGCTGATGCTTTCGCAGGTGCCGGCGAACGCCCGGCTGGGCGGTCTGCTGGTGTTGAGTCTTTTCAACTGTTTCGCGGTGACGATGCTGGTTCTGCCGGCCGTTCTGGGTCGTCGCGATTCGATCGCACGTAACCCCGCACCTCTGCCGACAGGCGACGATTCTTAAGCCGGCGCGCTCGAATCCGCGTTCGCCTCTCGTCGCGTCGCGGGCGGCGAGTCGCGAAGCAATCGCGGACCACGATGTAAATCCTCGAGGATCCGCCCGTCGCGCAGGGTGATCTGTCGATCGCAACGGGCCGCAACCGTCGACTCATGGGTCACCATGACGATGGTCTTTCCCTCGTCGTGAAGGCGGTCGAAGATCGCAAGGATCATCTCGCCGGTGGCGGTGTCGAGGTTGCCGGTCGGCTCGTCGGCGAGCACGATCAACGGGTCGTTGATGATGGCGCGGGCGATGGCGGCGCGCTGTTGCTGGCCGCCGGAAAGCTCATTGGGTCGATGGTGGCCTCGGTCTCCCAGACCGACCATTTCGACGAGCACTCGTGCTCGCTCGCGGCGAACCTGTGGAGGGTGTCCTTGATAAAAAAGCGGAACCTCCAGGTTTTCCAGGATCGTGAGCTGCGCAATCAGGTTGAAGCTCTGGAACACGAAGCCGATGCGCCGGCTGCGAACGTCGGACAACTCATCGTCGTCCATCTGCGAAACATCGACGCCGCCGAGCAGATAGCGTCCGGAGGTGGGGCGATCGAGGCAGCCGATGAGGTTCATCAGCGTGCTCTTGCCGGAGCCGCTCTGCCCGCAAATGGCGACCGACTCGCCTTGGACGAAGTCGAGATCAACGCCGCGAAGTGCGTGGACGTCGATGTCGCTTCCCGGCTTGCGGTAGACCTTGGTCAGTTCGTGGACGGATGCGATCAGCACGGGGAGGCTACGGCGCCTTTCCGACGGAGGAACCACCCGCTTTGTCGGTCTTGGTTTTCGAACCGGGAACCTCGGCGGGCGCCGGTTTGGCCTCGGACGATTCGGCGGATTTCGGAGCGGACAGAGCCCCGGCATTAATGCCGGGGTTCCGAAGAGAGAGATCGGCGGTCGCTTCGGATGTCGATTCAGGCTTGTCCGTGTCCGGAAGCTTGGCATCGGACGACACCGTGGGAGCGGCCGACGACTGGCGAGCGGGACCGCCGCGCTGACCGCGCGGTCCGCCGCCGCGGCGCATCGCCCCACCGCCGGGGCGCTCATCGGGAGGAGCATCCGGGATCATCCGGCGATAGTCCTCGCCGAACGCAAGCAGGACGCGCTCGCCCTTCTCCACGCCGGCGGAAATCTCGGCCCACTCCGAACCGATCGAGCCGACGTTGACCGCCACGGGTTCGGCCCGCTCCCCGATCCGGCGGAACACGTAACGCTTGCCGCCTTTGGCATAGATAGCCTGCACGGGGACGGCGAGCTTTTCTTCGACCGTTTCGACGAGGATTTCGGCGTGGGCGGTGACGCCCGGTTTGAGCGGAACGTCGCTGGGATCGAGAAGAATCTCGGTCTCGTATTCCTTCAGGTCGGGGTTGAGCCATCCGCTCTGACTGTCGGCGAGCGCGGCGATCTTGCGCACGTGACCGGTAAAGGTCTTGCCCGGAATTCCTTCAATAGTGACCGTGACCGCCTGATCGGCGTGAAGCTTGTCTGTCTTAGCTTCATGAATGCGGACGACGACCATCATGGATGAAGTGTCGGGCAGTTGCATCAGAACCTGTCGCTCGATGACCTCCGCTCCCTCCTTGATCTGCTGGTCGTTGGACATCATCCAGCGTCCGCCGCCGCCGCTGTAATAGACGACGAAGCCCTGCGTCGGCGCGGTGATGCGGCATTTTTCCTTTTGGGTGCGGAGCTTGCCGAGCTGGTCCTGAGTCAAGGCCAGCGATTTTTCCTTTCCCTCGACATCGCGGCGTTTCTTGATTTCCTCGGCCTCGGCGTTCTTGCGGACGCGTTCGGCCTCCTTGGTCGCCTCCTCGAGATCGGACTGCCTCTGCTTGAGGTCGGCGACGTGGGTGTAGTTCTTAAGCACCTCGAGGGCCATGTTGGCCTTTTCGAGTTCCCAACCGGCTTTCTTGAAATTGAACTCGGCCTCCTGGTACTCGGTCTGTGTCGTGTAGTTCTTGGCGAAGAGTTCCTTGGAGGCCTTGTAGTCCTGCGCGCGGCGCTCGAGCGATATTTCGGCCTGGTCGATCGCCACGTGCGCGTCCCTGAGCCTCTGCTCCCAATCGCCCTTTTGATATTTGTCGAGGTCGAGTCGTTTGAGTTCGATCTGCAATTCGGCCTTGCGGATGTCGCTGGCGTTCTTGTCTCTTTGGATATCAAGCTCGGTTTTGGCGGCCTCGTAGAGGGTGATTGCGTTCGACTCCTTAAGCTCTTCCTCGCGGATGCGGTTTTCGATCTGGTCGCTGGCGAGAACGACGAGCAAGTCGCCTTCCTTCACCGCCGTGCCTTCGGGGATCAGGCTGATGATCGTCGAGCGTCCTTCGACTTCGCACTTGATGTCCGTGGATTTGGCTGCCTTCAGCTCGCCCTTCTCCTTCAGGACGACGTTGAAGGTCCTCGCCTCGACGGCAGCGGTCAGTCCATCGCTGCCCGTGCCCGCGGAACGATTGCGCATCGTGAGGGCCCAACCGACGGCGCTAAGTAGAACGACGACGGCGACGGCCATTAGGATCGGCAGGGCCGATCGTTTTTCTTTGAGCCAACCCGTTGACCCTTGACAGGGTGAAGCTCTGTCAAGGGTTGAGGCGGACTCGGCTTGGGCTGAATGCGGACCGACGTGCGAAGGCGCGCCAGTCGAGGGTGTGCTGAGTATGGTGGTCATCGGGCCTGGTCCCCCAAAACGGACGGACGCTCCGATCGCCCTTGCCGCTTCGCTACATGATAATCGAAATGCCCGCGAGACTCAAATCACGCCGCCATTTAGGGTTATGTACAAAACGGTAAGACCGCAAGGACGTCGCGCGATAAAGATAGCGCCGCCCTTTCCACCCTCCGTTGCTCGTTTCGGCCTGTCTGCGTGCGTACACGCGCAGGCAGGCAACCAATATCGAGCGCCCGGCATTTGAGACGATTGGCGATGCGGTTTGTTATGGTCCAGCCGGGAGTCTGTCGCCCGGTTCGGGGAGTGCGGGCAGTTGCGGGCGTACCCACCGGCCCCTGTCCGTGACGCGAAGCGTCTCGGTGTCGCGGCGGAATTCGAGAATGGCGACGCGGTAGGCGGCGATTGCGCCGGCGAGGCTGTTACGCGCGGCCAGCAGGTCGGTTTCGGCATCGACCACGTCTTGGTTCGTCGTCTTGCCGAGGTCGAACTGGGCCCGGGCGGCCTGGAGTCGGAACTCGTTTTCCTCGACATTGGCGGCCTGAATCGCGCGGAGCTTGGATTGTTGTTCGACGCGGCGGACCGCGCGGCGGACGTCGGCTCGGACGGTGTCCGCGGAGCGCTCGTAGTTGCGCTCTGTTTTGCGCGTGGCGATCAGCGACGCGCGATAGGCGTTACGCTCGGTCTTACGGTCGTCCATACGGAGTTGGAGCATGCCCTGCCAGGTCGTGCGTTCGGTGTTGTAGCTCGTGGAGTTGAGGCGAGTCGGATCGGTGTCGAGCGTCGCGCTGCCGCCGGCGTTGAGGTCGGGCAGGATGCGATTCTTCGCCACGAGCACGCCGCGGCGAGCGTCGTCGACGCGATCGGCGTCGTTCAGCAGGTCGAGTCGCAAGCGAAGGGCGACATCGAGGGCCGTGGCGACGTCCACGTCCGGAAGCAGATCATCGAGGGCCTGGGCGTCGGCGTCGGATTCCTGATCGAGTACGTCGAGCAATTCGTCGACGGGCATGCCGATGAAAATCTTGAAACGGTCCAGCGCCGAGGCGTATTGCTCCTTGGCGCTGACGAGCGCGGCCTCCGCCTGACGGAAGCTCGACTTGGCGCGAGGCGCCTCGAAGATCGTTTTGCTCTGGCCCATGCGGTTGATGAAATCGGCCTTTTCCCAGTCTCTCTTACGGCTTTCGTAGCTTTTGTATGTGTTGGCGATTGCGGACCGAAGCTGCTGAAGATTGAAGTATCCGGAAGCCGTGTCCACGAGGAACGAACGACGAAATCGCTCGTAGGTGCGGACGGCGTAGATAAGATCGCGTTCGGCCTGATAGCGTGATTCGTAGGCGACGCGGCCCGCACCGCGAAAGAGCGGGATGTCGGCTTCGAGAATGAAGTTGCCGGACTCGCCGGACGTGGTGTGTACGCCGAGGTCGCGCATCAGCGTGTTGATGACACGGGCGGTCACCTGGCCGCCGTAAGGGAGTTTCTGCGTAACGGCGAGATTGCTGACGGCGGTCATGGCGCGGTCGAAGTCGCGGACCTGTCCGTAATCGGCGAATTGGGCCTGGACGGACGCGACGAACAGCGGCGTCCACAGGTGGCGTTCGAGGGTCAGATCGAGCGCGGCAATAAATAAGTCCTCCTTGGCATCCTGCACTTCGCGGGCGCATCGGTCGGCGTAGGCCAGTGTGTCGCTCAGGCCGAAAACCTTTACGCGGGGCTGTTGCTCCGGTGTGAAGATGCTCGGCGAGAGCGGGACCTCACCCGGTTCGCCTCCGGCGGGTTTCGCCGAATCGGATTCCGTCGAGGTTTCGTCAGGACGGGAAGTGTTGTCCGGCAGCGCTTCCGTGTTGTCGGAGCGGGCGTGATGGAACGGTTCGGGTATTTCGGAATCCGTGGGCCGCGGGTTGAAGCGGTACATGCGGTCCGCGCCGCCGATTTCGCCCGACTCCGGGCCGATGTCGGCATCCGACGTCGCTCCGAGTGCAGCACGCTGGCGATCCTCGATGACCCGGTGAACCTCGCGATCCGTTTGCTTGATGATGGTCGATTGGCAGGCCGTGATAAGACACGACGCCGAGAGAAGGAGCGTCGCGCGACGGATTACGAGACTCGGAGCCCCGGTATTAATGCCGGGGTTCTGAATCGGACTGCGAACGTAGTAACTGGTCATCGAAAGGTAGGGATAACCGCGACGTGCGGTGATCGTCAACGCCGAATGCGACGGATTACGAGTCTCGGATCCCCGGCATTAATGCCGGGCTCAGGGAGTGCCGGGGTTCTGAATCGGACGCGGCGTCGGGCATCATCGTCGCGGTTTGGCGCGCTGGGTCCGTTGGGCTTTCTGGGCGTCTTCGGAAGCTTTTTGCAATCGCTGCCACCACGAAAGCTTCGCCCTCGGCGGCCTGTCGAGAAAGTCGTCCTTGCTCTTTTTGCTAACGGGTGGTGCGTGGAGCGTGCCGGCTTCCTCCCGCTCGCGGATGTGTTGGCGAATCCGCGCCTGCTCCAGCCAGCCGAACACCGAGCTGAACATGATGTACAGATTCAGTCCGCTGGGCATCTTGTAGAAGATCAGCATCATCATGATGCTCATCATGGGCATCATTCGCTGCATGGATTCCTGCTGCTGGCGTTGCTGGTCGGTCATGTTGGGATTGGGTTTCGGCTTGGGCTGGGTCTTCTGCTGGACGTACATGAACAGCGCGACCAGGAGCGGCAGCAGATTGAACGAGGTCAGCTCCCAACCGAAGATCGGCACATACATCGGTGCGGAAAATGGGATCATCGCATCCTGGGCCGTCAGGTCGTCGATCCACGTCCAGCCATAGAGAAACGGCGCATGCCGCATGAAAATGTTGTTGCTCAGGCTGAGATAAAGCGCCACCCAGATGGGCATCTGAATGAACATCGGCAGGCAGGACAGAACCTGGCTGGCGGGGTTGATGTTCAGCTTCATCATCTCCTGATTGAGCCGCGCCTTGTCGTTGGCGTATTTTTTCTTGATCTCTTCGATCTTCGGGCCCAGCTCGGCCATCTTGTGCTGCATCCGGACCATGTTGACCTGGCCCTTCTTGGTGATGGGATGCAACAGCGCACGGACGATGAGGACGAGGATAATGATGGCGATACCGTAGTCGCGCACGACGAAGTGCAGCGAGTTGAGCAGCCAGATCATCAGCTCCACAAGGAACGTGAAGGTACACCAGCCGAAGCCCTGTTCGATCTGGAAGTAATAGTTTCGGCTGCTGTATTCGGGCACAGTGCGGAACGCATGTCCGTCTTTTTCGCCCAGGAACATCGCGGCCGGATAACTGACCTCGGCGCCGGGTCGCAGTTCGAGTGCGGAGAACGTGAAACGCACCGTCGCGTCGTCCGTGGTGAGCGGGTCTCCATCCGCGTCAAAGGCCGAAAGCTCGCTGATGTACGTCGCGGTGCTCTTGCCGTCGGCGTCAACGGGAGCGATGGTGCAGGTGAAGTAGGTGTTGGCCGACGCCGCCCACAAGAGACGTTTTTCCAGTTCGGCGCGTGACCAGGCGAACAACTGGACCTGTTTGTCAGCGACTGCATGTTCCAGCATACGCGTGCCGACGACATGTCCCGTGGCGGTGGCAACGCCGACATCGATAAAGCGATCGTCGGTGCGCGGATCGATCGCCTTCACGCCGAGTCCGCCGCGCGATGTCAGGACGACGCTGTGCGAATCGGCTGACGGGTTTTGCACCGCAATCGTCGAATAGAGATCATGCCGACCGCCGACTTGGCGCGGCTGCCTCGGCAGGCGCAGCGTGCGCGTGATCTTCAACGCGGGCGTCTGCCGGCTCCCTCCTTGGTCGCCGGCAGCCTTCTGAAGCTCGATCCAGAAGGAGACCTTCTGACCCTCTTCGCCGTCGGGCGTGCGGTAGTCCTCGACGGCGCCGGCGTGCCATCGCTTGTCGTACAGGACAACGTCCTCACCATCGATGTTTACTTTTTCGACCGCCAGCGAGCGAAAGATCGTTCCGTCCGGGCGTGTAATCGGCGACAAGAGAGCGTAGCGTTCGGGAGAATCGAGCCGCGCCGCGTGATCGGTGAGCAGCGCCTCTTCGACGGACGCGCCCACGTTCGAGAGAGTCAGTTGCATTCGGTAAGGCGGTGGTTGTTTGTCTTCGACGACGCCTGCCAGTGCGCCGCCCATGGCGAGTTTCCGCTCCGCCTCGGCCTGGGATACGGAGAATGCCTCGCGGCGCGGCGCTGGAGCCGGCTCGACGCCGACCTCCGTGGCGCCGCCCGGCGGAGGCGCGACCGTTTCCCGCCCGGACGGCGTAACGGCCGATTCGCCTCCCGCGCCGGCCGGAAGTGTTGTGCCGGCTTCGCCATTCCCAGCGGTCTGCCGGGGAGTCGGCGGCGGCAACAATCGCGGCGCGACAGCCATCACGATGACGAACACCGCGCCGGCGACCAGTAGGTTTTTCAGCAAATCACGTTGTTCCATCGTTATCCATGCCGGTTGCCCGGCGGCGTCCGTTGTTTGTTCGAATGACCGGGGGTCCATCGCGGCCGCGTCCGCGACGCCGCCGCCAGGGGTCGAGTCGCGCGCCTCGACTAACGACCCTCAAAGAGACGCGTGCCGAGAAAATCATCCAGCTCGGGAACGTCGTAGATTTTCCGCGCCGCCTTCTCGACGTCGTATTCGAGGCGGACGAATTCAACCATCAGATACGACTCACCGTCGCCGACAACCGGTGGATCGCATTCTTCCGGGGATTCGCCTGTTTCGTGGATCACCACGTAGCAGAGTCGCGGATCGCGGTCACGCGGTTGGCCGATGCTGCCGACGTTGATGATCGCCTTCTCATCCGACGTGACCGTGTAGATGCCGACCTCCGATAGTTCGTCGGGGGGATCGAAACACGGATCGTCGAGGAACACGCCCGGCACATGCGTATGCCCGACCAGGCAGGCCATATGCTGCGCCTCGAGCCGCTTGAAGTTGTCCAGAATCTTTCCGGGATTCGTATACACGTCCTCGGGGAACAAGTACTCGTTCACCGGTCGGCGGGGCGAGGCGTGGACCATCAAGAGTCCTTTGGCTTCACGCCGGATCGGAAGGCGACCGAGAACCTCCCAGCGGCGGTCCCGCCGTGCCTTGTTCGACTCGTCTTCGAGCACCTGCCGCGTCCAGTAGGCCGCCCGTTCGGCGCCGACATTGAAATTCGACGGCTCAAAGAAGACCGCCTGGTCATGGTTGCCGCACAGCGAAAACTCGCAGCGGTCGATCACCGTGTCGAGGCATTCGCGCGGACTGGCGCCATAGCCGACAATGTCGCCGAGGCAGAAGATCGTTCGGATCGACCGCCGGTCGATGTCCTCGAGCGCCGTCTGCAGGGCTTCGTGGTTGCCATGAATATCCGAAATGACCGCGAACATCCGCCCCGTCAACCGTCCGTCAAAAGCCAGCGTTTCGCCCGCATCCGTCTTGCACGGTCCAACGTCCCGCGATCGGGCGTCCAGCCCGGCGACTGTAGGGGGTCGCGCGTTTCGCGTCAATTGCCGCAGTCGCCGTAAACGCGGCAAGAACTGAGTACAGGATAACGCCTCCGAACCGCCGCGCCGGGAATGGTATTCGACGATCCCCGGCCTCGATGCAGGCGCGGGCCGTCGGAACTTGTATCATGGGACCTTGGATCATGGACCGGAAAATATCCGACGCAGCCTTCGGAGACTCAACTTACGCGCTGGCCTTTGAGACCTCGAGCGCGCAGGGGTGCGTCGCGCTCGGTTGCGGACCGAAGGTATTGGAAGCCGCCCGGTTCACCAAAGCGCGCGCCCATGCAGCCGAATTCCTTCCGACGATCGACGCGCTCTGCCGCGCTCATGACGCGGAACCACAACGGATCGAGTGGGTCTTCGTCTCCGCAGGCCCGGGCAGCTTCACGGGGCTTCGCATCGGCATCACCGCGGCGCGGATGATCGCGCTGGCGGTTGGGGCGCGCGTCGTCGCAATTCCGACCCTCGAAGTCATCGCGCAAAACGCCCTCGACAGTCCGACCCCTCCCGATCAGGTGGCCGTGATCCTCGATGCGAAGCGACGGCGCGTCTATTCCGCCACCTTCGCGCGCCGCCCCCCCCCCCCTTACAAAGGGGGGGCTCGGGGGGGTCGTTATGTCGCCATCGACGATCCGCGCGAGGCTGATCCCGTCGAGTATCTCGCCGCCCAGTCGCCAACGTGCGCCATGCTGGGCGAGGGCGTGCTCTACCACCGCGAGGCCGTCGCCGCGTCGGGGCTTATGGTCCTCCCGGAATCGATCTATCCGCCTCGGGCCGAGACGGTGTACCGCCTCGGAGTCGAGCAAGCGTTGCTGGGCCGCGCCATCGCCGCCCGCAATCTGATCCCCATCTACATCCGCCCGCCCGAAGCCGAGGAGGTCTGGCAGGCCCGCCACGGTTCGCAATCCGGCTGAACCCACCGGAGATTCTTTGCCCTTCTGCCCTTCTACCGATTTGGCTACTCGCGGACGTGAAGAGCGACGGCGGTCACGTCATCGACGTGCCAACCCGCCCCGTCAAGCTGGACGATCCGATCGTCGAGTGCTGCGAATTGTGCGGGGGCGCCGTGGCGAGCCAAGTCGTCGAACCAGGCGGACCGCATCCCCCCCCCCTTGCAAAGGGGGGGCTCGGGGGGGGCGTCCGACATGGGCGTAATCGGGTCTTTTCCCGTGAGCAACGCATCAAGCCCGTCAGTGTGAAAAACAACCATGTCGCCGGGTTCGAGCCGCAATTCCTTCGTCTCAAACCGCGCATCCTCATGCACACCCAGCGCCAAGCCGTCACTCCGGCATGGCCTCGCAGGCCGACCGCCACGAACGAGCACCGGATATGGCGCTCCACCACGCGACCAACACATGACGCGCGACCTCTCGTCGTAGACCGCATAGACGGCCGTGACGAACTCACAGTCGGATAGCGAACAGTTGAGTAGTTCATGATTGAGGGCGGCGAGGACTTCCGCAGGGCCGTTCGATTCGCTGACGCCGCGCGCCCGCCGCCGAGCGCCGACCGATCCCTTCACCAATGTCGAGAGCAGCCCTGCGGCAAATCCATGCCCCGTCGCGTCGGCGATCACCAGTGCCACGCAGGTCTCATCGATCCGCACGATGTCGTAGAAGTCGCCGCCGACGGCTTCGGCCGGACGGTAGAAGGCGTGAATCTCCGCACCCTCCACGGCCGGTATGCACGACGCGAGGAGCCGCCGCTGCATCTGTCCCGCCTGCGCGACCTGCTCGGTGAGTCGGGCCAGTGCTGCGGTCTGTAGACGCTCCCGTTGTCGCAGCGTTTCGACTTCGTGCTCCATCGCCGCCAGCGTGCCGAGTACGTCCGGCGACCAGCCACTGTCATCGAGAAAAATCTGTGTTGGGGATTGGTTCATGTTCGTGAGGCAGCTCCGTCCGACTCCGTCCGGGCAACAAGACCGCACGTCGCCGTCTCGCCCCGCGTCAAGTCTTTCGGCTGACAAGATGAACCGCTGAAGTTTGCGGACCCGATGGGTAACGAAGCGGACGACCTCAGACCGGCCCGGTCTCCGCCGCGCCGATTTGGAGGGCGCCTTCCCAGTGGGAAGGTCGTCCGGTCCGCCGCAGCGTCTCGGCGCTGCGCGCGTACAACGCTAGCACGCGATCGTCGGGTCGCAGCGCCCGGCACTCGGCGAGCGCGGAAAGGCACAAATCCCACTCACAGGCCTGATAATAGGCAATCGCCCGTGCCGACAGGCCGCAGAACTCGGCGAAGCCGGGGTCGGCCGTCCGGGGTTGATCGGCCAGCTCGTGGACGTACGCCGGCGCGGACCGCCCCGTCACGGCGATCCGGCCGATCGGGCGGAAGACAAAACCGTCGCCCGCAGCCTGCCGCGTCCGATCATCCACCAAGATCGACGTGCCGAGCGATTTGTTGGCCTGCTCCAGCCGCGAACCGAGGTTGACCGTATCGCCGATGCAGGTGTAATCGAGCTTCATCTCACTGCCGTAGTCGCCGACGAACGCCTCGCCGGTGGAAATCCCGATCCGCATCGCGAGCGGTTCGCCGCCGAGTTCGCGCGAAAGGCGCTGGTTAAGCTCCAGGAGTGCGGCGCGAGAGGCGAGCGCCGCCTCGCAAGCCGCCCGGGCATGGTCGGAACACACGCGGATCGGCGCATTAAAGAACGCGAAGATTCCGTCGCCGATAAACTTGTTCACCATCGCACCGTGTTCGAGCAAGACGCGGCTTACAGTTTCTAGGTAGGGATTGAGGACGTTGCGGGTGCGTTCCGGGCCGAGTCGTTCGCTGAGTTGCGTGAACCCCCGCAGGTCACTGAAAAAGCAGGTGACGGTGGCTGCTTGCGGGGCGAGCGCTGCGCGGTCGAATCGGTCCGCGATCCGGGCCGCGATCGCGGGTGAAGTGTACTGCGTCAGTGCGCGATGCAACCGCCGCCGGGCGCGCTCTTCGGTCGATTGGCGATACAGCGTCACCCCGCCCCACACGCCGGCGACGGCGGCTGCCGCGGGCAACGACGCGATCTGGACCGAGCCCAATCCAAACGCCGCCATCCCCGTTGCAACGAACGCTGCGCCCGTCACGAGCAATCCCGCGAGACTGAACCGCCATCCGCCCGCGCACCCGGCAACGGTCGCCGCCAACCCGGCTAGTATGACGACAACGACATTCCAGATCGGCGGCGCTTCTGAAACGAAGCGGTTCTGTAGAACCATGTTGATGATGTTCGCGTGCGCGATCACGCCCGGCGCCTGCGAATGGATCGGCGTGGTGACCAGGTCGGCCACGCCGGAGGCGGTATACCCGACAAGGCATAATTTTCCGCCGATCCGTGCCAGAAGTTCCTTGCGGAGTTCGACGTTGCGGGCTTCGACAGAACGGTTCGCACCCGCGATGCGAGAGGCAAGCCGGTCCCCGTTGAACCACTCGTAAAGTCGATCAATCCTGGCCCGCTCAGCCACCTCAGCGTCTTCGCGCGGCTGTTCATTTCGCCAGATGCTCTCGGCACGTTGCAGCCAGACGATCGCCTCCTCCTCCATCTCACGAATCGGACGCTGAATAGATTGAAGCTCTGAAGATGCGGACTCCGGCGTTGCGGGCGCGGCTGCCGCCGGCCCCCAGGTCTCGCGACC
>ERZ1292630.742-Hain-H41-02um-R3-742-length-33303-cov-7_pt1 | contig 33303 bp, 7 predicted proteins | sample MGYA00564408_ERZ1292630 | MGnify/ENA primary metagenome ERZ1292630 (study PRJEB36523, sample SAMEA6512641) | groundwater metagenome | collected 2019-01-08 | study: AquaDiva: Metagenomics assemblies of 32 groundwater samples
TCCCTTCTTTGAGCGTGTCCCCGGTGGCACCTGTGCGGTCAGCGCGCTCGGAACCGGCTAAGTCCACGAGGTTGATCCGCGAGACCATCTCCGTCTGCGCGCCGCCCACCGCGGCGTGGGTTTGCCGCTGCGCAAAGTTGATCATGACGATCGCGTGCGAGCGACTGGACGTCGCGTTCATCATCGTCGCGGCGACGGTGCGCAGCTTGTTGCCGTCCTCGAGGACCTTTTCGACGTCTCTGAAGTCGCGAACGACCACCTTTGCGAGATTTTCGACGTAAGGACCTGTTACAGGATGCTCCCGGACTCGAAATTCGGCTCCCTTCGCGGCCGGGCTCAGGAGGCACCGGCACTTCTCGTTGTAGATTTCAAGGTAGCTGGCTTCCACATGGTAGGTCCATGACCCGGCAGGGGAGGCAGCGGCGGCCTTTGCGTCGCTCTGGGCAAACAACGCATCACATACACGGGGAATAATACCCTTGTCGGAGCCATATCCCATCATCGTGTACGTCTTCCCGCTTCCCGTTTGCCCATAGGCGAACAAGCAGCCGTTGAAGCCTTGAAACGCTCCCGCGACGAGCCGGGATCCGACGCTGTTAAATACCGTTTCCTGCGACGCAAAGTCGCTTTCATCCGGTCGCGTCGACCAAAAGCTGTAATCGAAGGCGAAGGTCAGCGGGTGCACTTTTCCGGCTGGGTCGCTGATGGTGGTGGTAGGGCCCGACATCGCGACGACGCTGTTCGAGGCTTCACGCAATTCCTTTGCGCTCAAGGGTCGCGATCGCACCGCTACGGCGACCGCGTTGGATGCGTCGGCCGACATGGTGACCAAATCGAGGGGGAAAACCGATATGAGTGTGGGGGGAGGAGACGACCGGCTGCTGCGGTTCACCCGATCGCTACATCAGCACACATTGTCCCATGTCGTGATTGAACGCGGTAAGGCGTTCAAGATAGGACCCCCGCGTGGTTCATCGATACGTCACATGGCCACGCGCAATGGGGGAAAAGCACCATAACGAGACCTCGTTCGACTAGTGCGCGAACATTTAGCGCCACCTCCCGCCGGCTTTCTCTTGTCCCAGTTTTGTTGTTGAGGTTGACACCGTGCACGTTTCGATAATTTTTGTTTTGTGGTTAATCACCTGTATGCAAATACGTCTAGATAGCTAGCAGCCGGGGCGTCGAATGTAGTCGGGTGCTAGCGAGCTACACTTTTCTCCCATTTTCTTGTACAGCCGTCGCGTATTCAGATCCGGCTTCAAGTGGAACGTGTACTCGCCCGAGATCTGGCACAGCGTGTTGTCGGGATCCGCCTGCTGACACATCGCTGGCCGACCCGCACCAATGCGACTACGGTCAAAGATGTTCATCGACGCGATGTCCCAAATCGTTTGTTCCGTGCACTGAATCTCACTGCTTCCCACTTCCGAGAAGATGCCCGCGGCTTTCCACATCGAGCAAACGAACACACAGCACACCATCGTGCGCCCCACGGACGGCTTGCCGTAGCGCGTGGTGTTGTACTCCCAGTGGTCTTGCTCCGGAAGGGTGTACAGCTGCGTGAACGTCATCGAGTTGCGGTGCTCCCAGACGAACTTAATGACGTCGGGGACTGGGAGGTCTTGCGTGCCGGCGCGGAAATTGAGAGCTTGCCGGAAGATATTCTCGGGCGACGCGGCCATGAAACGGTCCGCGAAGGTGGCGATGACTGGAACGAACTGCCTCGTCAAGCAGATCGACTTGAAGTCCGGGGGAAGGCACGGGAAGTTGTCATTGGCGAGGTCGATCCAGCCGAACAGGAAGTTCAAGTAGCCGTAGTTGTAGCCCTCGTGCTGTTGGAAGAAGGCCCATGCGGCCGTCGCGTTGAACAAGGTGCGGTACTTTGGCGACAGTGGAGCCCACACAATGTTCATCTGAGCGTTCTTGACGTTCATGCGCCACTGGGCCCACGGGGTGCACTGGATGCCGTTCACCTTCCAGTAGGAATCTGTCGCTGTCGACTCACAGACGTGCAGGTTGCCGCTGGCATCGCGCATGGCGACGGTCGTGTGCCCTGCGGTGGCCCCTTCTCCCCATCCGATCATGGGATCCAAGCCGTCGTAGCGCACGAGGGCGAAGAGATCGCCGCTGTGGATCAGCGACGGGTCGATATTGTCCATAATCCAGGTGCCGTTGCTGCGAGGCGTCGAAACTGGCTGCATCCGGCTGGAATGCTGCACATACGTCTGCAAGAATTGCGCATTCGCGGCCATGGTTGCGTTACTGATGGGAAACTCGGCGAAGCCGGCCATCAGCGTGACCGTGTCGATCACGTCCCCGATGGTCTCCACCAGCGGCCGTGGAAATCGGAAAACGCTCACGCCGGAGTGGTTTAACAAAATCCACCGCTCAGCGTCCGTGTAATTGGCGATGTCGAGCTCCTTGTTAAACGTGGCCGATGGCTTGTCAGCCAACAAAAAGACACCCGTACCGCCGCCCCAGAAGACGAAGACATCCGAGCACAGGAACTGCAACTCGGTGCCCGTAGCGACGTTGATGGACACCGAGGCTGGCGTGGTGCCCGCCGTGACATTGATCGTCACCGAACTGAAGCATGACGTGGTGAAATCGAGGCTGCCGGACATGGGGGTCACACTGCCCACAGGCTGCGGTAGGAAACCGAAAAAGGGGTAGTCGGACGTCGTGCCTTGCATGCGGCGCGCTTCTTTCCGGACACTTGAAAGCAACGATGCGTCATCGTGCTGCTTCGCGGCCTTGTTGTGCCGACGAGCGGCCGCAAACAACTTCCCAACCACCGACGGGAGTCCGAGTGCGGCCTCTGGCTGACGCACAATGGCGGCCAACGCAGCTGGAAACTTCTTGGCGACGAGGGACTTTAAATCGGCAACGTCGAATCGGCCAATCTTCGCGCGGCAAGATTCATCTTTTCCACATAGCCAAGTCGCGACCGTTGCGGGCGAAAACGCGGGGGACCACCACCCCGCGTTGAGAGATGCGAAGGGGCTCCCCACCGTGAAGGCGCCGGCGAGCATTACGCACAGAAGCGCCGACACGACGAGCGCCATGCGGTGTGCCATTAAGGGACTCACGAGGCACGACAAATTAAGCCAATGAGCGAAGAGAACAAAAAGTGTGAACTGCGGAGTGGTGGGGAAGTCGAGGTCACCTCTCACGGCAGCTACCAATGGCAACCATGTGCGTGGGGAAGGGGGTCTGATATTAATGACCACTCCCGCATCGACGACGTGGGAATGCGCCTTTTCCGCCTAGGTGTCCTCTCGTCACTGTCCTCTCGCTGGGGTCCACTCCTCACACGTCACGTGCGCGGGATTCTGCCAATGTGACTGGCTGGAGTTGGAGGAGGAAAGAGGGGGTGAATGAAAAAAAAAGGGGGGGAAAAAATTCACAAACGACGCGGCACACGCTCCCTCTCTCACGTAACTAGTACCACGACTGCTATGTCGCGGCGGGAACGACGCCACGGAACGCCGATACTGTGTCGTCGTCGTCATCATCGCAATCGACAACCGACAGGCGATCGAACTTCACGAGTGAGTGCTCATCGTCGGAAACTGGTGATGGGGCAAGTGGAGAACCATTTTTCGACTGCTGTTGCGGTTGTGAGTCGATTTGCGGTCCGTTGCTGGCCACTGTCCCGACACCTTCATTTAAATCCTCGGGTCGGGCGGCCGCGTTCGTCGCGGCATCCCTTTCGGCGATGAGCTGAGCGAGATACCTCGCTTTAATGACGCGCGATAGATTGTGGCGGCTCCACCAAAACTCCCAGACAGTCACCACCACAGCAATGACGATGGACGCGATGGTGATATAGAATATGACATCCAGCAGCGGCTGATCTGGAAGGTACCGCACATTGGCAGACTCCGCTTGAGAGATGACGAGAAGCGCCGTCAAAATAGCCTGCGCCGCGGTGACGACGGTATCGACCGGCCGGCGGTGAGGCTGGGCGACGAGCACGACGAGGGCTAGCAATAGAAAGATCACCGCCGTGCCGTAGTACAGGATCATGCATGGAACGGCCGCAGCGGGTCGGAAGACGGTGATGAGCGCGACAAGGGCCGTCCGGAGCAAGTGCATGTCGCTCGCCCAGCCAATGTCAACACTATTAAACGCGTCGATCAACGGGCTGAAGGCCGAAATATGGGGGTGCTGCGAGGACCAGAATCCCGATGGTAGAAACAAGCGCCGCGTGCGGTCTAGCCACGGACGGTCCGATATGGAGGGGTAGTTCACGTAGATCAGCTCCCCGCGCTTCATGGAGGACTTGCACAGCATGCCACAGCCGAAGCCGACGACGAGAAATACTAGGCAGAGGGCGGTCCCGATGGCCCCGATCGCGATCATGGTCGAATCCGCGTCTTGCAGGAGGGCGACGCTTTCCAGCGTAAGGCCCTGGAACGCGAACAGAATAACTTTGATGGTGTGACTGGGAAATCGCGCGCGATGCATGCCGCGACGTACCGCGCTCGGCTCCGTGGCGAGAAAGAGGTCGAATTGTTCCTCGTCCTCCTCGGCCACTGGTTCGTCGACGTCGAGGACCTTCGACTGAATGGAATCCCGATCGTTGTTTGGCCGGCTGGACGAAGCGACGTCAGGGGCGACAGACAGCCGCGCGAATGATGGCACCACCGAGGTCATCGCCACCTCGTTAACTGGCGGCTCATCGGCGGATCGCGGCGGCGGCGATGCACCGGCTTCCGTGCCTTCGTCGTCTTGCAACGCGACCTTTGCTCCGGTTAATGGGTTGGGCACCACCGGTTGCCCGAACCCTGACATATCGCCAGCCCAAGTGTCTCGTCGAACGCTCATCACGAGACTAGTCCCGTCCTCTCCCAGGCGAAATTCTGGCATGTGGCGCTGCCCTTTTCGGTGCTCAGCGACGATCATGACGCCAGTGAAGACGAGGTGGACCAGTGCGGCCGCGACCACAATGGTCAACAGCGCGAACCATCGATTCGCGCGGCTGGGCCCGACGGTGAAGGGCACCGCTGATGGGGAAGCGATGCGCTTTTTCAACTTCTCCGTGCAAGGCTGAGAGGAGAGAGTCTGGGCCGCTTGGAATCCGGACATGGCGGGCCCGCCGATGAGGCCGCCGGCGACCGCTACCGACGTCGACGCCGGGGCATTCACCACCGGCGCTTTTCGCGGCGGCCCACTGCACAAAAACAACTGAAACGGTTCCACTTTGCCACTGGTCTCGTTCAACGCCATGACTGGAACACTCACGCGCGCCGCGCTGTTGGCCGTCGCCGTGTTACTGTTGTCCACACAAAGGCACGTGGTACGATTTGGATCGATGCGCGACTCCGGATTGAAACAGGTTTGGGTGGCGGTGTGCACGAGCAGCAGCTGTGAGGTGGCTGGAAGGCACCACGACGTGTTCACGATTTGAGCTTGGCCACCGGTTGCATTGCTGAGTAGCCGGACCCAAACGTGCGCTTGATTGGCGGCGCACGTGGTTTCTCCACAGGACTGCCCGCCTCGATCGCTTCCGCTCGTCGACTGCGCAGCACACGTCGGGACGATCGAAGTTGGTGTGGCGGTGCCCTGAAGTTCGTGAAATCGGTGACCCTCGGCACCACTGGCTGACGTGGGAGATATAAAAAACCACGGCGACGACGCCGCTGCGGCAGAAGCAGCCGTCGCATTGTCCCCTGCCGCCACCGCCACGGCCTGTGCCGGCTCCACGCAAAGACTGAGGACCATGGGCTGCGAGTAGCAAGGGTCCGCATCATCCGCAGTTGACATTAAGGCATGATAAATCGGCAACTCGAAGGCCGCGTCGGATCCCGCGCTGCAGCCACATTCCCCTGTAGCGGTTCCACGTAAGCAAGACCCCGTGCCATTATTTGCAGATGTGGCAACGGCCGACGAAGGGCCGCAGCCGGAGGCTCCGCGGAGAGTGACACCGTTAACACCGCGGGGAAGTGGGTTGACGAGCTCGCCTTGTTCGTCAGTGGCGTCAGTGGCAGTCGGCGTCCCACGCACCTGCTTTTGCAGCTCTTCCGGTTGCACTACAGGCACCGATGAGGCCACGGTGACCGAGCACCAACGTCGCGCCAGCTGTTGCAAGTCTTTCGTGTTTGCACAGGTCGGCACCGACAACAACCGGCTTGTCGTAAACGACACGCACAGATCGACAACGACGTCGACGGTCACTGGCGGCGCGACTCGCAAGTACCGTTGTGCGTCGCGCAAGTAGGGACACGCTACCGATGACAAACGTACCGAGGATGTGTTGGTGGACGCGTCGGTACCGCTGCTGCTGCCGGAGTACTTCACGCTTGACGTCATCGCCGCTCGCAGCACACAGGCCGAGTGGGCGACGAGACAAGTGGATCCCAATGTGAGACACATAGTGTCGGTCCACGCAGCAGCGTTCTCGCGTTTGACGACGATGCTCACATCGCCGACGACGGGTGAAGTGACGGACAATGACGGTCCATCGGTTCTCGGGGAAAACTGCAGCGAAGCTACGGCCGCCGTTGCGTTGAACACACATGAAGAGGTCTCCGCGTAGCACGCCGTCACCGCCTTTTGAAACACGGTATCGGGATGGTTGGCCGCCGTCAGCTGCACGAGGGGGCTATCGTCGACAGGCACAGCTGCTTGAGGTTGCGCATAACAGCAAGAGGCGTAGGCGAGAGGGGACATAAGATCAGCGGCAGAAAACGTCGCGTTGTCCGATTCACCCCCATTTTTTTTTCGCAAGCAAAAGGGCAACCGATCTGGCAAAAAAGCACTCGCTGGCTGGACGATGATCCCGAAGTCGATCGCCGTCTTGTTGCTGCTGTCCAGGCCCCCGATCGAGTTGAATGTCGTCACGTTGAAGACTGTGGAGGTGTTGCTGCCGCCTTTGGTGCTGTTCGTCGTCGAATGGGTCGTCGCGGACAGTAAACCCGGAACGGTGTGAGTGCTGGAGAGCAGTGCAGCCGTGACAGTCGGCGTCGTAAATGTCAACGTCGAGGACGCTGTCGTCGTCGCCGTTGCGCTAGTGGCCGACGTTGTGCTGGGAGCGGACGTTAAGGTTGCCGTTTGTGTCGTCGTCGTGAGAAGTACCACTCCGGTAATCTGCCGGATTTTTCCGTAGTAAGAGTCGGCGACGACGAGCGACGTGCCGACCACGCCGATGCCCCAAGGTCCGTAAAAGGTAGCCAGCAAGTTGTCGGTGTTGTCACTGGTCCCCGCGACGCCTGTCCCTGCCACCGTCGAGACCGTTCCGCCAACGGGATCGATTCGTCGTAAGGCATTATCCGAGAAAACATACAAAAACACATCGTCCGTGGCCATTTGGTTGGCGTAGGCGGTGAAGGCGAAAGCCGCCGCGGCGCCGATTCCATCCGTGTTGGCGTTCGCACCGGATCCGGCGACATCGGCCGTTGCCACCGTGGCCAAGTTGACGGACCGAATCTTGAAGTTACCCTGATCCACGACGTACATGTAACCGGGAGAGGCGAATGCGGCCAAGCCGGTAGGGTTGTTGAAGCGCGCCGCGGCGCCTATGCCGTTCGTCGACCCTGATGCCGTGCTACCCGCCGCAGGCCCGGCAAAGGTCGTTACGGTGGCGCTGGACAGAAACGACATGATCGTCCGAATTTTGTTATTCAACGAATCGCTGACGAAGACGTCCGGTCCGACGACGAGCAAACCCGCTGGCGAGGAGAACCGCGCCGCGGCACCGGCACCGTCGTCGTCGCCCCACGCGTTGCAGTCACCTGCCACGGTCGCGACGTCTTTGGTTGAAATCGTAATCAACTTGACGCAGTTTATGGTCGTCACGGCGAGATGCGCGTAGTCGCCCATGATGGCTATCGCGCTCGGGTAACTAAATTCAGCCAAGGAGCCCTTGCCGTCGGTGGTTCCCTCTTCGGACGTACCCGCAAGCGTCGAAACGGTCAGCGTGCCAGACGACGAGTCGAAGACACGGACGGCGTGATTGAATTTATCGAGAACGTACTGCAGCGTGGGATCGCTGGCAACGGTCGCCACTGCCACGGGAAAACCCAGCTGAGCGTACGAGGCCGTACCATCGGTCAACCCCAAATAGAGAAAATTCCAGTTTCCGGGGAATGTTCCGATTGCATCCGACGCGGTGCCCGACATTTTTCGCGCGAGGACGTACGTGTCCAAGAGGAACGTGTGCGTCGTCCCGTCGGCCGCCAGCGCCATCGGCAGGTTGAAACGAGCCGTCGTCGGGGTTGAGGAATCCGCCATGCCCGAACTAATCGTACCGAACGCGGGGCCATAGTACACCGACGACACACCTCCGGCGAGCGCGACAGTCCGTATCTTGTGATTGCCGGTGTCGGAAACGAAGTAACTGGTGCCGTCGGTCGACAGGCCCGTGGGAAAGTTTAACCTCGTGTCAGCAGGACCCGTACCGGCTACTTCGCCCCCTTGCGCCGACCCACCGATGCGATAGCCGCACGCCCATGATCCGGTCACGTCCAGACGCTTCACTTCATGGTTGCCCGAGTCGGAGAAGTGGTAGTCCGTGTCGGACGTGCCTTGCCCCGCGATGTGCATGGGGAAGTTAGCGCGGTTACTGGCCGACGTGCCCCCACACACGTCACCTCCCGCGAGTGAACCCGCCGTCCCACCCACGACAATGGTGTCTGGGCCGCTGCTGTCGAGGAACACGACCTTGATCTTGTGGTTTCCACTGTCGGCGAGCATGGCTTGCGTGTTGCTCGCACCTCGAATGGTCATGCCGATAGGGGCGTTGTAGCGGGCACCGGATCCCAGCGTGGTGTCGTCGCCGCCTTCGACGGTCCCAAACGCAGGGCCATTGGTCACGGTCGTCTCCAAGGTTGAAAGAGAAATTTTCTTAATCTTGTGATTTCCAGTGTCGGTGACATACAGGTTGTTGCCAGCCGTGTCGATGGTGCATCCAGATGGCATGTTGAAACGGCTCTCGATCGTGGTGGGGCTCGCGGCTTGCCCGACGTCGCCCGACCGGCCCGTTTTGCCTCCCAGAATGACTCGATAGGCATTCGTCGCCTTTGCTGCTTTGAACACCAGGTGCCGAGACATGTCCACGATGTAGACGTAAGTGGCATCGTGGCAAATCGCTCCCGAACCTACCAAATAGGTTGGCGCGTTGCGAAACGCGACACCGTGCACAACGGTAGCGACGGTGCCTGCATCAACCTTCTTGACCTTGGCATTTCCGCCGTCGAAAATGTAGGCGATCGTGCCTCCTGCGTGGACAATGCCCGTGGGCAGATTCAATCGGGCGTCGGAAGCGGGCCCGGTCAGGTCCCCCGATCCCACTTCCGACAGGTGACCCACGGATGTGGTGGTCATGACGTTACCATAGGGCGACACGCCACGAATGCGGTGGTTCCCGGCGTCGGCAATGGCGATGGTGTCGCTGCCTGAGTGGTACGCCACGTCGACGGGAAAATTTAGCCTGACGTTTGACGCCACCGACGATTCCGCAAACCCCGCGGATGCCGTTCCCGCGGCGGGACCCGCGATGATCGAACAGGATGACCCGTCCGTCGCTAGCTTTTTGATCTTGTGGTTGAACGTGTCGGCGACGTAGAGATAAGTGCCGTCGGTCGTGATGCCCATCGGACGGTTGAAAGCGAAGCTGCCCGTGACGCTGTCGCCGGCGGCCACGAGGCCGACGCCACCGCCAATGCCAGTGCACTGGCCGGCGCTGTCGAGCTTTTTAATGTTGTGATTGTTCGTGTCGGTGACGTATAAATAGGAACTAAGGTACGCGACGCCGGTGGGGAAATTGAATCGAGTCAGGGTGGAGGCCCCGCCTGCGCACACGTCCCCCGCCTCCAGCGTTCCCACCGCGGCGCCGGAGAACACGGTCACCACTGGCGGGGATCCGATCACGATCTTCTTCACCTTGTGATTGAGGCTGTCGGCTACGTACAGCGCGCTTGAGCCATCGTAGCTGATCCCAACGGGATGGTTGTAGCGTTCGGATCCCGACGTGATGCTGTCTCCGGCGCTGTTCGAGGCGCCTCGGGCATAAATGGCTAAGGCACCGGTCGACTCCGTGAAGAGGCGGATGGCATGGTTCGCGGGGTCGCACCAATACAGGTCGCTACCGACGAGCACGCCTTTGCCGGCCGTCCCAATCCCGTAGGTGTGCGTAGTGAGCAGCGTGGTCACAGCCGCATCAGCGGACCACGAAGTCGATAGCTGAATGCACAGGATAATGCAGAAGAACCCGACGCCGACGGTACGCCGGTAAGCCGCGTGACCGGCTGGAAGACCGACGGTCAGGCACTTCGCGAACCGATGCAAAAAGAGAGGACACATTCACGAGAAAAATAGAGGACTGGCTGGAAGAGTCAGAGGCTGAGTCAACCCCTCCCTGCTTTGCTGTGGCAACAGCATGCGACCGAAGCGAACGGTAGTGAGGGAATGGCGTCAACTGTGTCACAAACTTTCACAACTGCACTTCAATCCCATCGGTGGTGCCTTTTCTCAGCGACCCCACCGCGTCGGTCCGGCCGGCAGGTCGAACCGGTTCAAGTCAACGCCCGTTCCGCCGTAGTTGCACGCGTCGGCGGCTTCCAGGTCAGCGAGTCGCCGCTGCAAAGCTTCTTGCAGCTGCTTCGCCGTGCGGAACCGCGCAGCGCCCACAGCCACGTTGCGAGAGCGGCACTGCCGGCGATGCGTCAACGCCGCGACGGTGGACGTCAGAGAGGGCGCTTGTGACGGGGGCGCGGGACTAAAGCGGGGGAGGGCGGCAGATGAGTTGCCGGCCAGCGCTCGCCAGGGTGCGACAACTTCACCGGACGTGCGCCTCCCAACACCTCGTTCCATCTTTTTGGGCGACTGCCCGCCTCTGGCACTGCTCTTGGCAGTCAGCGAACGCGTCGCATTTCTGGGTGGAAACGAGGATGTGCCGATGATCCCATGCGCGGTTGGATTCGCTTGAGCTGATTGCGACGACTCCAGCAATCGGCTAGTCGCCTCAGATTCACGCCGGGCGTCGTTGGCGCCGTCGTCGACATGATCGCCGTCCAACGCTCGTTGCTCGTGATGAAAGAACACGAGGGGGGATGTGCATGCCAGCGGGGCTCGAGTGGCCAACTGATCAATGCAATAAATGTACAGGTAACTCGGCAGCCATCCGCCAGCTGGGAAGACGAAATGAGGTTCGTGTGCCGCAGGCAGCTGCGAGGCACCACCCTCGCCCCCGCCATTCGTTGCGTCCAAGGGAGCCGAGGACGACGCGCGGGAGACGGAAGGCAGCGACGCGATGTAGTAGTCGTCGCTAACGGCCGCTTCACGGACGATCTGTTGGGCAGTGAACGCCATGGCCGCGGTGCACTGCACGATGCTCGTCGTCACATGGACATCCGCGACGGACTCATTGCTGACGAGCAACCGACGGACGGCGACGCGCAAGGTCGAACCAATAGGCAGCCCGCGGCACAAGCGCCGAAATATCGACTTCATTTCGGTGGCTGAGATGGGGTCCATGTCCTTGATCGCGTCCTCGCTCAACCTCGCCCCTTGATTTACCGGCATGGACGACGATCGTTTGATGGCCGCGAGCGGAACACACACGAGAATGTCACAGTCGGCTTGGCCTCGCAGGTGCGATGGTCCGACCGCAGAGGAGTGGTCACGATGACGCCGGCCCTTGCGATCTTCTGCCCGGTGATGATCGTTGTGGGAGGTGGAGGACACCGACGACGACGATGACGATGCGCTGAGAGACCGGCGCCGTTGAGAATGTCGTTCCCCCTCCTTCGGAGGGGTGCTGCCTGTCGCATGCGACGCAATCATCGAGCGGTGGTATGCGGCGCGGTCGTGCAGGCTGCGCACCGTGATCCCTGAGGGCGACGATGGCCGGTTGTTGGGTGCATCAGATTCCGCCGTGCTGTAGAGTCGGCTTTCCTGCACAACGACCCGACACGGAGCCTCGCTCTCGACCCGCACGTAAAAGTTGCCCTCTGGGGTAAAGCAGCCATGGGCGGGGTATCGACACAAAGGATAACCCGAAGGAGAGAACGGCACCGCATCATCGTGGTGCCGACGGTTGTGGTCGTCGTTGTCGTCGTAGGTCCCGAGAGAGGACGCAGTCATGTTGGACGCCATGAAATCGACATCCAAGAAGTCCATGCGGGGCGGCAGCGCCCATGAGTTCGTCGACGGCGGCTGGCCCATCGTTGCGCCAGAGGGTGCCGACATGGGCCGCCGACGATGACCAGCGGAGAACGATGGAGCCGGCGTGCCAGTGAGGCTGGCCGACGACGCTTGCGTGGAGCGTCCAGCAAGCGACGCGGTCGCCTCGGCTGCGATGCGGCCAATCACATTCCATCGCACAAAGTTGAGCCGGCGGAAGCGGCCCCTTGGCGTGACGATCGTCGCTTCGGTCGCCGCGCTCGTTGAGCGAGGAGGTGACGCAGCTCGGCGTTGTGTCTCCGGCGACGCGGGGCGACTCACGGTACGATGACTCGACGTGGACCTTCTCCTACTCGCGGAGGCCACAGGGGGAGGCATAGTTGCTAGCGTCGTATCGCAAGAGAGAACGAAAAGGCCGTCCCTTGTGCGCAGTGGGAATCAACAAAACGGACCGAAAACGTGCCCTAGGCAACACCGTTACGAGAAATTCCAAAGCTCGACGTCACCGATTACAGTGACGAGGGGTCGATTGTGGGAGCCCTATTCGGGTATCATGCCCTTCAAAAAGGATTCGGCAAGCACATTCTTGGCGCCCTTGGCACGGCCATCGCAGGTAAATGCGGTGGTCATCGCCATGCGATAGCCACATGTAACCCGCTCGACGCGGTGCGGATGCTCGGCGCCCGATGTAAAGACGAGTAAGTCGCCTAGCGCGGGCGCGTGGTCGTGCCTCCAGTCGTCGGCGTCATCGGCTTCTTCGCTTCCCAGCGACTCGTTTCCGCGACGCGACAAGAACACGAACCGGCCACCACAGAAACATGGCGCGGCCCGCCGCTCGCCCCCCGCATCGTCCGCCCCTGCGGCCTCGATGACTCCCTCCGATCTGCACTGCTGCTCGACGGCGTCCGCGTCTGGCGTCCGTAGGCCCGACGAGAACACCGACGACGTGAGGTACAGCAGAGTCGTGACGTCGAAGCTCGGATACTGGTCGATGTCGACGTGGCTGTGCCAGTACTCGTCATTCGGAGTGTCTGCCGAGGTGTTGGTCATCAACGATATGAAAGCGGGGGATGCGAGATAGAGCAGCGGCTGCGATCCCTCTGCCGTCGTCGGCAGAAACACCCGTTGCACTAATTCATGTATCCGGCGAACGACGGCGCGGTACGTCACGGCATCGGCCACATCATACGGCAGCGCGCCGCCGTGGCGCTGAGCATACGCCTTGATCAGGTGAAATAGGTTCACAAAACGTTTCCCGGAGCTCACCACACCCATATGAGCATCCACAAGCGTCACGCCGCCAGAGCTCCCGCCCCCAAGGCGCATGACCGCTTCGGCAAACGCTCCAACACTGTGGACTTCATCTTCGCTCGCGAAGCGTGGCACGATGAAGGCGGCACAGGGAGGCGACAGATGTCGTCCGGCACTCGTGTAGCACCGATCGGCAAGAAGCTGCCCATCTCGGCTCCGGGGAGAACCCGCCACCTTCTGAGAATCGCCACACTGCGCGTTGTCGGCATTGAACATTGTGGCGGCGGGCAACACGTGACCACCTGCAGGAAGTCGGGCACGGATGTCGTCTCGCTCCAGTAGCGCAACGAAATCTGCCTGAGTCAGCCGGGCAGGTTGGTGGCCGGGTTCCTTCTGCGGAAGGCGGCCGCTCCACGTCCACGCCACTAGCAGTCCAATGGAAGCCACGAAAACGGCAACGACGGGGCCCCGGATTGACGAGCCCGATGTCGACATCACAGAGCACAGATTTTGGATGGGGAGTGCCTAAAACAGAGGAGGGTTTACGAAAACGGCACCGTTTCAAGAGCATGCGATCGGGCGAAACAACGTCGCCTGGCGTCATGCAGAGACAGCAAAAGACATCGCGTCCAAGCGGCCGTAGGTATGTGACAGACACCACTCACTACTCTTCGAGTGGAGTTACGCCGGTGAGCCATGAGATTGGGACTGCACCGGTTCTTTGTCACTCGGGTGGTGTCCAAGAATTCTCTTTGTTCTTTCCTCGAGGAATGGTATCATCCCATGGCGGCCTGACCCGCCAGTTCGTTACAAAAAAAACATTGGCTGTTTCTAGCACTTTTCCACATGTGTATGGAAGGAACACACGCCAAACATCGTCATAAATGCGACGATGACCGGTATGGTGGGGGCTGTGACCCAACCAAAAGCGGAATATGAATGTGTGTGTTATCATCACGGTATCATCAGAACGGTGTTACGAAAAAGACGAACGGCTTGATGCCATTCATGTCGACCGTCGAAACCGGCCGCAGCAACCTCCACGGCGACGTCGCTGTCGCGGACGGAGGAGCCACCACCCCATCCCCCGCTTTGTCACGACGCGTCGCTCCAACGTCAGGCAGCACGCCGAGCAGCTGACAGAGAAGCTCGTGCTCCGTTGAGAGAATCAAGGCCCGACCCTCGGGCGGCCGCAACACGCGGCGGATTTCTTCCATGATAGGGGGATACAACCGTCCGTTGATCGCTTTATTGCCACATCGCTGTCCGAAAGGCATGCCGCACAAGACGACGTCGATGCAGCCGGGACGCAAGGGCAACCGTTGCGCATCCCATTGATTCCCGCCTCCAAGTTGCTCGCTGTGCACCCGGTAATTGTCGCCGCCTCCCATCAGAGCGTGCCCACGCAGCGCAAGGTCGACTTCACTTGGAAGAAAGTTACGATACTGCAACACGCAGTCATCAACCGTGAGGTCGCCGGCGAGGCCAATCGCGCACCCAGCGTAGCGACCCTCCACCGTGTTCGTCTCTCCACCGCGCGGCCGCTTCGGCCACGGCAGCAAGCCGCACTCCAGCAACGTCGTTCCGCTCCCCGCCATGGGGTCGAGCACCACATCGGTGGGTCCCACGTCGGCGGTCCGCGCCATCCAGTGCGCGATGGCGGGATGCATCGAATTGAGACCTTTCACTCGGCGGATGTCATGTTTGAAATGAGTTGGATGAGGAAAGCTCTTGACGTCGTCTAATACGGTGTCGCCGCGGTGGAGTCGCACGCCGATACTGCGGCGCTTGCTTTCCATCGCGATTTGATCCACGACGCTTACATCGGCGCCCATTCGGGGATAGTTCACTCTGTGAAGTTGCAGGCCGAAAAGAAGCGTGCGCGAATCATGCCGACAGACGAACACGGTGTTGCTGAACACAAGAGACACCTTCCATCCATCGGCCTCGTGCTCCGCCCCGATGACAAAGCCCGCATCGGTTGCAATTTGTTGAGAATTGAACGCACGTGCGTGCTTGTCCAAACGCACCGCCTCCACCTTGAAGCTCACGGGCTCGTCGTCGTCGTCAACGCGGGACGAACGGTCCTCGGTCGTGGAGGACGCCGAGGCAGCCGCGCTTGTGGTCGACACGAGGGCCGGTGGCGCAAACGCCTTTAGTCCCCGGAATGCCGTGCGATAGTGAGCCACGGCGGCGAAGGTCGACCGACGCTCGGCGCATCGGGAGACGCACAGGCGAACGTCGGACGGCGCGTCGCAGTCCGTCCAGCACCCGAGTAGCAGGCCGACCTGCTCATTGGATCGCAAGCGAACCAACTCTTCCACGCAAACCGGAGGCAATAGCACCGGCGCTGACGGCGACGTGAGGAAAGGGGATTGCGCCGCCGTATCGCCGGTATTGTCGGTCGTAGTGCTCGTCGTCAGTGATTGTGCCGTGCACGCCGGCAGAACAAACAACGTGCCGCGAATCCGGCCGCGCCGTCCATCCATGGCTGCAAACCTCGGCATGACATCCGTGACAGTCCAGTCGCACCCCAGCGAGGAGCTGCGGGATGCCGACTGGATCAAAAGGGACAGGACAGTGGTGGGGGTCGATGCCGGCTGTTGCTGTGGCCGTTGCTGCTGCTGTTGCTCGCCGTCGTCGTCGGCCGCATGGTGATTGTGACGGCTCGACGTCGTCGCTGCTGTCGTCGCGACGGTGCCGCAGAGGTGAAACGCAATGACCTCGGCCACTTCGTGCGCGCACAGCTCCTCGGTTCCCTCGGGACACACTACGAAGTACCCGAGAAACGCGGGCTCCGCGATTTCGTGGGCCATGCAAAATGATGGAAGGGCCATCCGAAGGAAAAGGGATGTGTGCGCGAATTAACGAATCCAACACCAACGCGTACTCTGAGGTGTGTGTGGGCGCAACTTGTGCCCTCAATGAATGCGTAATTCCGTCCCCATTCCGGATGCGGCGGGGAGAGGGAACACACATTCGTCTACAATCGAGTCGCGGGGGGAGAGGAGGTCGGGGCTGAAAAGTGTCTACTTTTGGCTGCTGATGACTTACCTCATCTAGAATAAAGCATGTATGAAACCCGACGTTGACGCTGAGAAAGAAAAATGGATCAATCATCCGCGGCGATGAGGGCGCAACCCCTCAATGTCCAATGATCCTGAAGCGATGCGCCCTTTGGCGCCTCGCCGACGCCCTCCGGCATGCCAACATGCGCCGTGGGAGCGACGACGGCGTCCACAGGAGTCGCCGCCGGCAGGTGGAAGGACGCGATAAAGTTGGTCGACACCCCCGTGGTGCTCAAGCTGCCCGCACGGGTGCTGATCTTGTAAACAGGGCAGTCGTACCTCCCCTGAGCGTCCGCGTTCGACGTCGGACCGTCTGCGCGTTTCACAGCGGGCGCCACGCTGCTGGCGTCGGTTTCCGAGCTAAGGGCGGCGTTTGCCTTCCAGACTGGCGTGAGTTTGAGAACAGGCATCTGGAAGGCGACCATGCGCGGCAACGGCTCCTGTATCTGGGCCGTCTCGCTGTCCCACCGCGCTCCCTCCAAGTGGAGCCCGTGAATGTAGCAGCCATCGTCCAATATGGTCTCCAAGGCAGGGCTTTCGGGGTCCGACGCCACGGTTACGGAGGCCTCCAGGAACAGCTCGTCAATCGCGAGGCGGTGCCGGCGCCCACAGGCTTGAATGACTCCTGTCAGAAACCCCTGTGGAAACGTGAAACCACCGAGCCAAAAGCTTCCAGGGACACCGAGATCATTCCAGTCGCGGAAAAATTCGACACGTTGAACGAAGTCGCGGAACCAAGCGCCAAGGGGTTTCAAACTTGGATACGCCGATCGTGCCCAGGCGGTGGGAACACGCATCAGGGCCAAGCTCTCCGCCGTGGCTTCCAACTGCGCGTCCAACACTACGAGACCTTGCAGCGCCAACTTCAACCGGGCCAAGCTATCTCGGACACAGCGAATCAAGATATTGTACCGATCGATTTCCTGCATGCACACGGTACCCAGCGACGTGACACAGCCATTCACGACCTGATAAGTTTCCTCGTGAGACGACGTCCGGTCGATGAGCAAAGGCACGCGGCGCTGCAGGTCGAGCACGACCTCCGCTGTGGACGACGTGCCACTGCCACCTCCACCTAGGGCTGGGGCCGACGATGAATCCGGCGCGGCCTCAGCACCTCCACCTCCCCTCACTTGCGCAGAGACGACGGCTTCCATGAGACTTCGAGACACCCAGGTTCGGAATGTGGCTTCCGCATTCGAGTGAAGGCCGCAGGTGGTGGCCAATGGTGCGCGGGTGAAGGTGTCTGCGAAGCACTGCAAGTCCGCGACAGTTTGCAACGCCTGCCAGGGAGGCAATACGGGCGCGTCCTTACTCTTCCAGTACGCCGCTTGCGCATTCGGCATCGCCGCGACGACTGGTGAAATAAACCGGCGCAGCATGGCGCCGACGCCCATCATGTCCCGATCATCGGTAACGCGCCCACCGTAGCAGATGGTGCCCAGCATGTAGTGAGTGGCGTCCCAGTCGATGCTCAGAACCGTGCCCGTGTCGTCGGCGGCGGCGCTTGAGACAAAGCCGAGCGCCGCCTTCAACGCGGCGTCCAAGTCGCCCGTGTTCCAGTCATACGGAACGTTCCATCCGAGAGGTCCGAAACGGCGCCGCTCGCGCGTGACGCTGTGAAAAAGGAGCAACGACGCCACGAAGCGCAACCACACGCCGCGTCGGAGGCGGGCGTCTCCCGCGAGACCCGCGGGCTTCGCTCCTGCAAAGCTACTTGAATTCAGCGATGCCATGCTGGTGTTATCGCTCGCCACGACCGACGGTGAGGCCGACGCTAGGCCGCCGCCGCCGCCCCCGTCATTGTCCCATGCCTGCATTGCCTTCGATGGGGCCACGGCGCTCGCAATGGCGTCGAGCATGCCGCCTGCGATCCCCGTGGGCGCCTCTCTGGTGGCTTTCACCGCGTACTGAACGAGCAAGACGGGAAGTTGCGCCGCCGGAGCGGACGTGAGCCACAAGCGGTATTCGTCGTGCGGGTGCTGTAGCGCCGCTTCCAGAACGATGGTCTCTAATGCTGGGAGCCACGCGGAGTACACATGACAATTTTGCAGATAAACCCAATCGCCGGATCGAACCGCTTTCGCGATGAGGGCCTCCGCTTTGACGCCCTGACCTTGCCCGAGCGACAACATGGCGAGTTTGGCGCCTGACACCCTGCCCATACTTTCGGCGAATTGTTGGAAGTGCATCGTCGGGTCGGCACCGGGAGACAGCAAGAGAAGGATGGGGGCGTTCGCCGTGCTGTCGGCGAGAATATCGTTGAAGTCAAAGCGGGCCCCCATCATGGACGTGCGTGAGACGCCTTCCGCAAGCGTGTCCTGCACGAAGAGCTGGGCAAAGTCGAGCAGACGTTCCGTGCGCAAGAGTCGAATCACGAGCAACTGCTGGAAGGGGTTGAGCGCCACGAAGGCGGCGGGAAGGGACGTCACGTCGAAACGTTCATGTAGAGCTGGCGGTTGCGTTGTCGCGAAGGACGACGAACGTCGAGAGGATGTCGTTTTCGATGAGGACTCCCCGTCGCCGGTTGTGCCCAGGGCAGCTCGCTCGAAGGCGCTCCCATCGAGCAGATCTCGCCACGCGTGAGCCTCGTCTACAAAGCTGCGAAGGAATGCGATCGCCGCCGGCGCAGCAGACGCAGCGAGCGCCTGAACGCTGCCGCGGCGGCCACTTGCACATCCTACTTGTGCGAGTCGCGTTGACGACGACGACAGCACGGTGTCCGCCACTGCTGCAGAGGGGAACATAATGCGGCTGAGTCCCACCGTGTCGCGCCACTGTGCCGCCGAGATCACATCTGCAAGGGCGCCGGGGAAGTTCGCGCCGCTGCCGTCGGTTGCGCCTCCCGCTTGGCCATCGTCATCACCGGACGAGTCGTCGGCCGCCGCGGTGCCCCGGTCGGATCCCTGCAAGAAAAAGCGCCATTCGGCTTCGGTGACCGCGTGTTTACCGTTGCCGCCGTGGTTGCCACGCGCCACATGAGCGGCCACCAAGAACGCAAAACAGACCCTGTGGCGCTCGAACATGCCTCGGGTGCTGACGTGTAGATGACGCCGGGTGACCGCATGAATCAGCAACTGGCACCGATCGGCGACCACATTCGACGCTGTGGCGGTGGTATTGACCAAGGTCTGCGTGAAGGTGCGCACAAATTGGCTCAACGCGGTCTGATAGCAGCCTTCGACGACACCCATGTCGGCGATGGCGGAGTGCACAAGGGAGCCGCGCTGCGCCACGCATCGGTACTGCTCACGGGCAAGAGACGTCTCCTCTGACGTTTTCAACGCCACGGCGAGGCTCTCCGTGATTTCGGTGCTCGTGGTCTTCGACTGCTGCAGCGTCAGCACGAGATCCTCGTCGTCCAGTAGCGATCCACTTGCCTTGGACGACAGCAGGGAAAGAATCTTGTCCTCGAGCTGGAGCAGCTGCCCTTTGGCATCCGCGACTTGAACCACGAGACGGTCGGCGCGCTCCTCCAAATCCTTGCGCTCGTGCCGAACCACGTCCGCAAGCAGTTGTTCCTCCAGGCCTTTCGGCGTCACGGTGAAGTTCACGAGTGTCACCTTGATCTGAATGTCAGGGAGGTAGTGCGGATTGGACATGCGTGTCGTCATGAAAAACACAAAGTTAGGGTCGTATTCAATCGAGGTGTCGCGCAGGCGCAACAACAGCCGGCTGCCTTGCTTGACCAAGTGCTTTTGCAGGAGTGGTTCCAACGTGGCGTCGACGGTTTCGCCCATGTTCTCAAGCAACACGGGTTGCCCGACACGTATCGCATTCTCCAGCGTTTTCATCAAGTTAGGATCCCGCGGTTGAAGCACCTTGATGCCTCGGTCGCGATACAGCCGTCGCAGCCAAACGTTGGCTTGGCCCTGAGGGTCGATACATAGCGGCCAGCGCGACGCCTTCGTCACGATCGTGGCGTTGTCCTGGCTGACGTCGTCACTCGGCAATCCCTTGGCGACCCAGTGCCGCCGGATCACGGGATCGACGACGTCCGCCACGCGGAAGATGCGACCTGAACTCCACACCATCCCAAGCTGGGACGCTTTTCTAGACCAAGCATGGATCATGTGCCCACGAATATGCGCCGTCACAGGGGCAGCATACACCATCGTCCCTGCCGCGAGAGCCGATGTCACGATGGTAAAGGGAGCCGTCGTCTCCAGGTCGTCGATCGTCACCGCCCAGCGTTGGCCTTCCTCATGCAATCCCGAGAGAAGTCTTTCCGCGCGCGACAAGTAAGTTTGCGTCCGCTGCATCTCTTGTTCGAGTGCGGAACGCCGCTCGATTGAAGCCTGATGCTGCGCTCTGAGGTGGGCAATTCGCTCTTCCAGTTTGCGCAGCTCGGCTTGCTTGGTCTCAAGTTGGGCCATGGTCGTCCGCAGCTTCGCCTCGGCGGCCTGTAGCCGCTCGCGCTTCGGCTGAACCACCTTCAGAATATCGCAATAGTTGTCCACGGCTCGGCACCACAGGCAGAGGGACACGCAGGCTTTGGACACGGATTGGACGGCCTCCGGGCGGAAGTCCTCCAATTCTGTGAACTTCTTGAGCCGACGCTGCACCTTGTCGGACACATTGTCGACCACGAACAGCGGTGGCTTTAGCGACTGGATGAAGTCGGGACGCGACATGACGCGGCGCGCACTCTCCCACCCACGTTCCTCCTCGAGCACCGTGAGCACGGCGTCCATAACCATTTCAACCTTTTTCGGAGGCGTCACGTACGACTTGGCCTCCACGATATCCTTTGTGTTGAGCGCGTTGAGCGCCTCCTGTGCGGCCAGGTACGCTGGCATCGCACGGTCGAGGTCCGACTGGCAGTCGTCTTTGATGGACTTCGCGTCGGCGGCGATCATGGCGCAGTCCCGTTCCTCCACCGACACCACCGCCGCCACCTGCGAGGCTGCCTTCTGCTCCCTCTCCACGTCTTGTGCGAAGGCGGCCGTCTCCAAGCTTTGTCGTTCCAACTTGGGCTGCATCTCGACCAAGGTTTGCCGCAACAGGTGCACCTGCTTGTTGGCTTCAGCAATTTTTTCCACCCCACTTCGGAACTTGCCGAGTTGGTTAGCCAGCTTGTTGGTTTGCTCCGAGAGCAACGATGCAAACAAGTTGATGGCTGCCAAAAACGAAGCTGGGGTGGTGTAGATCGATTTCGGGTAGTGCTTCGGCGCGTCGGCGTGCATGAACACAAACAAACTGCCAAGGCCGGGCAACTGTTCTTCGGTGACCAGGTCGGCGACGGGTGGGCGGCGCAGGACTCTATCGGCGACGCTGAGAAGCGCGACTTCTGGCCACGGCGCCAGCCAATCTAACGTCATGCAATTGACGAGGCTCGGATACATGCGCAGCCGAGTGCGGAACGCGTTACCGACCGGGCTCAACGTGAGAACAATGCGAAGGCCGTTCCGGACGAGAGTCGTGAAGTAGCTGAGCATGCCGTTGATCGTTTCCGGACGGCCAAGGGCGACCACCGCGTCGCGAACACTGGTGACGATGCGATCGACATCCTCCGGTTGATAGAGGTTCGGCACTTCACCCGTGTTGAGTAGACTGTTAATGTCCTCCAAAAACTGCTCTTTGATCAGCTGTGGCTCCGTGAGTAAGAATGCGGTGGTCTTTCGCTCGCAGCCGACTTGCAGGAGGGTATCGCGCAAGTCATCGCGGAAGTCATTGACGCCGTAGTTCTTATGCAGCGCGATTTGCTTCATGTCAATCCCGCACACGAACGCCGCGAGCTGCGCCAACGACTGCTTGCCCGTGCCCGCGAGCCCAATGAGGAGCACGTGACCCTGAGGGAGCCGTAGGGCCCGGCAAATGCGAAGCAGGTGCTGCACCGCGTCGTCGAAGAGGACCAGATCCATCGGCTTCGAGAATTGAATCGCATACGAGAGCATTTTCTCGGTGAGAATTTCATGGAGCCGATGGTCGCGAAGCGACACGGGTGCGTAGGTTCGGTCATCAGGATCAACATTACCAAAGTCACAATAGAGGCTGTGACGCGCTTCCACCACGAGTGCATCGACGGCCGCGGCCGTCAGGTCGCCGGCCGTGCTAGTGCCATCAGCCGTCGCAGCCGGAGAGGAGGCGTAATGCTTCACCGCGACCGACCTGCAAGTGTTCCAAAACCACAAGCGGTCAGGCTCATCCGCCAGTCGGTCATGAAACACACGCGCGGACTCATGCACCCACATGTCAAGCAGATCGCGGGCGCTGCGACAGTCCGTCGGGGTGGCCTGCGTCAGACCTTGGACGGCGCGGCTGACGTCACGACTGTTGAACACGTAGTGAGAGCGATCCGGAGTCGGCAAGCACCGCGCGGTCACCGCCCGGAAGAGTTCAATCGTCGCCCGTGACACCCTATCAGTGAAGGCACGCACGTCGCCCGAAAATTTGGAGAAGAGACCCGCGAGCAAAGTGCGGTACACGCTGTGCAACGTCGCATCGTTCATCGTGGGTACGCCGAGGCACGTGAACCGGCTCGTCAATCGTGGCGTCATTTCGTTGCGGCCTCCGCCCGGCGCGCCGCAGGCCGCCACGACTCGCACCCCGTGAACGTCCTTGAAGACGCACTTACTCGCGTCGTGAAAGCCGCCCTGCACGATGAGTTGCCTCACCAGCTCGAGCGGCGGGCACGCACCATAATCCTCGACCGCGGGGAGGTTGAGGTCGTCGATGAACGCGAGCATCGCTTTGCCTTGTTCGGGGCCCAAGCACACCACACCAGGCAGCTTGGACGGATGCTTTCTGAGTTTGGATTCCAGTCGATCCTGAACTTGCTTGCATGTGGTGGTCGCCGAGAAGACCAGTTGGGTCACCTGATAATTCGAACTCGCGTCCTCCGCGCCGAGATCATCGTTGAAGAGGGCCTTAACGGTCACCGATTTGCCCACTCCCGTGTGACCGGTAAGCAGCACATGGGCGTTGGTGAGCCGCAGCCGCGTGGACACCTGATGTGGCCCCGGACTCGAATCATGCATCGCCGCACCATCCTTCATCCACGACACGGAGCCACGCAGCAGGGCGGTCGCGAGGTATCGCGTCGCACAGCTGTCAGTCGTCGGGATCACCCGATCAAAATAGTGCGTCGCGGGCAGATACAAATACTGCGGCACGAGGTGCTGCCAGCGCACCCAGGTGGCGTTACCGCGCCGAACGTAGTAGTCGAAGACACTGCCCTCCAGAGGCGGGGCCACAAACGGCACCCACGACGGGGCCGCCGCGGTGTTGTGCGAAGTCGCTGCGGCCGCCGACGAAGCTGAGGAAAAAGAGACCGCAGGGAACGCGATGCCGGTCAATTGCCGCACGCGCACGTCGAAGACGGCGCGTCCATCAGCCGTTAGGTTTCCGCCGAATCCCCAAATGAAGCTCTGCAGCAGCAGCATGCTCTGCAGCAGTTCCGTGCCGCCCTTGGCAGGCAGCGCCGCGGCGACGGCGGTTTCGCTGCGATCCACCACGGTCAGCAACAAGGCATCCGCCGGAGTGACTTCCCCCGTCTCCTCGTTCACGGTGGGCTTTGGCAGGGCGACATCCTTGGCGTCATCGGGCAACGGGCCAGAGGACGCCCCAAACGCGCCACTCGAGATGGCCTTCGCATCCGACAAGATGAGCAAGCTGCCGAGGAGTTTGACGGTGCTGAGGATGTGCTGAACGGACGAAGTAGGAATGATTTCATTGGTCGACGGCTCGCCCTTCGCCGTCGTGGCTGCATCTTGTTGTGGCCAGTCCAGGTGCGCGGTGATCAATCGGTGGGCCGCGGCGATGAGCGCATCTAGCTTCCATGGGCAGCTCGGTTTGCCTTGCGGCGTCAAGCCGTAATGCGCGGTGAGAGCAGCAGATAAATCGGCCATCGCGGAGGTCAGCACCGGATGTGAACGCACCGCGACCTGGTTGGTTGACCCACCCAGCTGCTCAACTTTCATTGCGGCGAGTGCCGACGACGACGACCCGCCCAGCGCCAGCGCGCCTTCGTCGATGTACACCATGCCGCAGCGAGACACGGTGGCCAGCGACGCCACCTTCAGGTCCTGCACTTCAAAGCAGAACGTGACGGTGTCGGGCATCTTCAGCCGCTCGCCGTTGACCAAGCACAACATTTTGTTGTCGTCGAGCACGGTGTTGAGGTTTTCGATCCAGATAGCGTCCACGGGGCCGTCGAACACAATCCAGTGCCGGTCGGCGCTGCGATTGGCTGCATCCACGACGCTACGTGCGATGCTCGCGAGAACGCCATCGGCCCATTCCCTCGTGGTGGCGTTCACACTGCCGTAAATGCCGTCACGCGAGAGCGACTTGGGATTGATCACGTGGCGATGCGTGACTCGATAGTGAGGATGGGCGGACGACGGCGGGTGCGCGCCAGTGGTTTTCGTCTGGGATCCCCCGGCTGGGGCCAACGCCGCTAGCGACCGCTGAAGGATTTCAAAGGCGGTGGATTTGCCCGAAAGCGTCGGACCCACGAGCATCACGCCATGGCGGGTGACCATGGTCTCACACAGTTGCAAGACCTTCGTGACGAATGATTCTGGGGCGACGAGAGACTGCGATTCCAGTTGCACCACGATTTCTCGGCATAAGGTGTCATCCCGACGTTCGATGACGGGCACGTTGGGGTAAAGGTCATTCACGAGGGCGTTGAAGAGAACCGCGTCATCTTTGAGAAACTTTGGTAGATTCGCGTCACGCATGGCCTGAACCAGAATGAGATTTTCGTCCTCTCCAGGAGGGGCGGAACGCTTCAACCGGCCCGCCATGACGAGAATCGACTTCACCGCGCGCATGCCGAAGTCGTAGTGACTTTGCTGCGACAGCTGTTCGGACGCGAGCCGGTAGAGTTGAACCATCTTTCCAGCGAGGTACCGCGCGTTGGCGAACCCTTCCGAAAAGAACATGATTTCCGCGATCAGGCGGTAGTCGGGGACCATCATGCAGACGGGACGGAAGAGCGCTTTGAGATTATCCGGAAGCTCCGTGCGGCCGGCGTAGCCAGGATTCATCGTGACGAACACACCAAAATTGGGGTGCAGGGCAATGTTGTGACAGCCATCGAACGTCATCCGCGAGAGCCCTTGTGCGACGGCCGACGTGATATCCAACACCTGCTGCGCGATGACGGACAGCACGGAAAGTTCGATGCGGTTGAACTCATCGAAACACGCCCAGGCACCCGTTTGCGCCAGCCCGGCGAACATTTGACTCATCATGTTCGTATTCAGGCCGTCGGAGCAGTTAAACACGACGACTTGCCGCGCGAGGGCCTTGCCCAGATCTTTGACAGACTCTGTTTTCCCGGTGCCTGCCGGCCCTTGAGGTGCACCCCCGAGGTGCATCCGAAGCGCGCTGGTACACGTTAGGAACGCCCGGTCCGTGAGGGGCGTCAGCACAAGACGCGGCGCATTGCCGATGTACTCGAACGCGTATGGAAACGACGCGTCGACATGCCTCACCTCGACCTTGTAGGGCATCGCGGCCGACACCGACCGACCATAGCCGCTAGCGGCGTCGTCGTCCTCGTCGACGCGGGTGTCCACGTAGTAGCGGAGCTGCGAAGTCCACACAAAGTCCGACGCGGTCGTGACCTTTCCACGCACAAGGCGCTCAATGGCGTCTCGATTGTGCACGTCCACGACGAGGAGCGTCCCAACCAACGCGCGCTGCGCCGCCGATAACGCAGAGCGCACGACACCCACCATTTCAATAATCTGGGCCGCGTACCGGTCGAAGTAGGCTGACATAGCCGACGGCTCGGTGCGCATTGCGAGGAAGGCCTCTTCGACTTCGGCTGTCCAACGAAGCATGTCGACGGCTTGGATGCATTGCGCCGGGATGCCCGTGACAGGAAGGGGCGGAACGCCTCCTGCGGTGCTGCCGCTCGGGGACCCTTGATTCACGGACAGCATCCAGGGCACGCGGTCCTTCGGCCGGTACGACGTCGCCGCGTGTTTCATGTGGTCCATCAACGACGAAACCATCGCTTTTTCGAGCAGCGCTAGCCACGTCTCCACGGCGCCCTTGGCTTGCACGACACCCGACGCCAGCGCCACGTGCTCCCCTTCGGCTGAGATGAGAGCGTCTATTTCCGTGGCGACAGGTTCATTGCGGAACCGAACGTCCTTGATGCCGTCGAAGCACTTACGCAGGTGTGGCCGCACCGCCTTGGTGTCACGGGAATCGGCGAGAATGCGCAGCAGCTCGTCGTTAGATAAGAAGTAAAACCGGCCGAAGGCCATGCGCTTGGTTTCAAGGAAGTCCTCGATCTTGCGTTGGATTTCATCGACGGCGCGATGCCCATCCTGCAGGGTCGAAAGCACCGTCGGCTCCATCGATACAAGAAGGCAGTTTTTGATATTATGCGCGCGTTGAATGAGGTCCTTGAAGTCCGCGTCCACCGCGTGGAACGTGGCGGTTTCCGCAGGCAGCTGCTTCTTGATATCTTCGGACGCGAAGATAAACTCGAGCGCCATCCATTGCCCTTGCACGTAGATCCATTCGTCGATGACGGACGCGAGATTGGTGAGCCGCTTCTCCCAGTCGAGCAGACGAGGCTTCACCCCATGCGCGTACCTGGATGACAAACACGACTGCAGCGATAACAAGTGCTCCTCCAGCAGCAGAACAATGTCTGACACGTCGTCGAGAATGTAGGTATCGCGACTGTCACGGTAGAGCTTGACGTTGAAGTTGACCGTCTCCCAGGCTTCGCGAATGGACTCGAGTGCCTTGCCAAGCTGCGCTTCGCCGGTCGCGATGGCCGATTGCTCCGCGATGATTTCGCGACAGGACGGTTCGAGCAGTTTCATTTGTTTGATCGTTTCCAGCGTCAAGGACGGGTCATAAACGCGCGCTTGATTCTGCAAGATCGCCTGCCAATGCTCCCGACGCATGGCGGTGTTTCCTAATTGCAACAACGTGGGCATCACCTGCTTCTCATCTTTCACCATCTGAAGCAACTCTTGGGACGCGTCGCACTTTTGCCGAGTGTTCAGCTGGCCATACGTGACCACGAACATTTCGTCAATTTCCTTCGCGTACTGCGTCATGTCGAGCTCGGCGATGGGAGTGGTGTAGTAGTGATTTCGCTGGGACAGGAATCGCTGAACGGTCGACCACAGGTCGCGCTTCGCCTGGATCATGAGCCGCAGCGTGTCTAAATGGCTGGTGTCGGACCGTGGCTCACCGAACAGCTTCTGCCAGTCCAGGAATGTGCGCATGCTTGCGTCTGCGTTGGCATACGTGCTCTCCACGCCAGCGAGGAACTCGTTCACGTTGGCGAGATCCGTGGTGAAGGTCTGCAGGATGGGTGACTCCATGACGTTCAGTGCGGCGTAGATGACGTCGTTGGTGGAGGCGACCTCGTTTTCGAGTCGCCGGGCCATCTCCTTCATACTCCCTGCTTTGAAATCAGTGGCTGTGATGATCGCGGCTTCGTACGCCTCTCGGCGCGAGCCGCTGCCTCCTCCAGTGGCGGTGACGCTCGCTGTGGCGTCGCCGTGGGCACGACTGGCCGCTGCCGATGCGTTGGCCGCCGCCGACGCCGCGTCACCGATCACCATTTCCCTGCGGGCCGTCACTTCCGTGGTGTCCGTGGCATAGAGGTGCGCCGTCTCAAACAACTCGTCGAGCGCCTCGAAAATGCGCTCCAACGCCGGGTGCTCGGCGATGACGCCGTTGAGGGACACGACGAAGGACGCGAACTTGTTCAAATTCGACGGCTTGTCGGAAATGGCCTTGATGCGGGCAGTGTAAATTTGCTGGAGGCGGTCGAGGCGGAGCTGGGCGACCGCCAGGAGCCGTTGCTTCGCCTCGCTCTGAATGTCGCGCAGTTTGGTGGATATAAATTCGGCCACATTGGCGCTCGTGATGATAAAGGTGCCCCGGCGCAGAAGGACCATTTCCTTCACGACGGCCAGGCCCTCGTCGGCGTTGCGTAGCACTTCTGAAAAGTCGCCTGCCCTCAAGCAGGAAGTGGAATTGGGATCCATCGCGCGAACCATCTCGCCGATGGGGGCGCCGTAGTTTGCGGACATAGTCGTCGTGGTGGATTGCGCCGACAACGTCGCCGGCGTCGTAAGATGAGGTGCGGCGTCCGGCGATAGGACGGCCTCAGACAGCTTCTGCTCCGCCTCGAACCGTTCGTTGAACGTAATGCGGCGCATGGGCCAGTCCTGATTCACATACGTGAACCAGCGGCGCGCGCGTGCATAGGACCGTGTCGCCTCGGTAGCGTCGTCGTAACCTTGATGGAATGTGGCGCTGGTTCGCTGATTGAACGTCACCATGCGGTGGTCGGCGCTGAGCGTGGCCGTGAACGGGAACGGTTTGATGGGCAGTGCCGAAGGATATTGGGTCGCCGACCCCACCATGTTCGCGGGGTCCCCTCGTTCTTGATGGACGATTTCCATGAAGGGTCGGAGCTGCCGAGTCATGGGCAGACGTGAGATGGAGCTCGCCGCCGCCTTCACGTTATCGCACACTTCGTCGTACATGCGGATGTAGTCGTCGACGCTGGGATGAAACGTAATCCCCGTTGCCGTGTTGCCACCGGCGGCGACGGCAGCCGACTGTCCCAACGGTGACGATGACATAGTCATGGCGGCGCTGGCAACGAGATTGCGGCTCGACGCGACGCTCGCCGTCGCCGGGGGTTGGAAGGTGAGGGCCGTGATCAAGTAAAGCATTTTTTCTTCGTCCTTTCGTTGTAGTTCGTGAACGAGCAACTGGACGCTCCGGAGAGCCGCGAGGTAGGCACTCTCGACGACGACCTGGTCGATGAGTCGGATGTACTGTGGCAAATGGGCTTGGTCGTCCATCGCCGCTTTCAACCAGCGCAACCGCTTTTCCCGAGCGATCCGGGACGCCGCCATGGGCTGGCTACTCCGGCTCGACACCGCGCTGCGCGTGAACACCGCCGCCTTCGCGCCAGTCCCCCCTTCCTCTGCGTCGCGTCGCTGTTTGGCGGCCTTTTCGCGCGCTTCATCTTCTTCGAGCACGAGAACGTACTGGTGCAGCGCATCTGGCGTCGCAAGATCTGGGACATCCGCGCGCTGCGTCACCGTTTCACAAAGCTCTTGGACTTGGTGTTCAATGCGGTCACACGCCGCGCGGAATGTCTCCTGCGCGGCTTGGCGATAATCGTTGGACGTTTGCAGAAACGACTCCCGCGTGATGCCATCGCGGCTCTGCGCTTTCCATTCGATCAAGCGGCGATCGCGGATGGCCCATGCTTCCTTGACCGCTTGCACCACGCCCCGGGCAAAGGTTGGCTTGGCTAAGAAAAAGTTCTGTGCAAGAGCGGCACGGGTTCGGAGGAATAAGTGCTGCTTAATGTGCCGTCGCCAGCGGCCGAACAATTTGACGAGCAGATACTTCGCGAAGAAGCGGATCTTTGTCAGGGTTTGAAACATGCTCGCTTCCCGCATGAATCCCGACAAGGAAACCACTTCGCCCGGCTGCCCGTCCATGGTCACGTGGGTAATGCCGGTGGAACTGGCGACAAAGTAATCGCTGCCTTGCGCCGCGTGGCGGTCGACCACGTGCAGGATGTATGGGTTGTACGGCTCGCATGGGTGCTGCGGATGCCGCACCAAGAAGACAAATTTCACCGGCGTCTTGGAGGCTTGTTGTCGCGTCAGAGCGGAAAAGTAGCCGGCAACGTCGTCCATGGTGCGCATGCTGGCGGTGATTGGCTCTTCATCCGGGGCGACGACAAAGGTCGCCGTCGTGACCGGCGCCTTCGCCCCATCGGCGCTGAAGGCGCTTCGGGTTGGCGACGGCTGTCGAACCGGGGATGCCCTTTGGCGTGCAGCTGACTTGATGGCCTCGGCAAGCGCGGCATCACGTTCTTGAGGACCGCATCGAGAGGACAGCGACGGCTCGGTCGCGGACGGTGGCACATGCATGGCCACAGTCTGAGGACGATTGGTTCGAGCACTGGTGGGCCGCATCGGCACGGCGACCGTGAGCCTCGCGGAGCTGGGCCGCATGGTGGATGTGTCGTGCGCGAAGACTTCGTCCTGGTTGAATGCGTAGAGCGCGTCGCGAGCCGCAGCGGTAGGGGGCTGATCGTTCGCCTGCGAGGGCTTTCTCTGAGCGTCGCCTCCTCCTGGAGGGGCGAGTTGCGTCGCGGGCGTGTACGTCACCTTCCCTCCAAGACTTGTCAGAAAGAAGGGGTCTCGTGCTGCGGCCGTGGGAGTGGCCTTCGCCGCCTGGGAGGCACGACTGGAAGTAGGTCGCGACGTGCGTTGCGCAGCGGCAGCCGGAGGGGGCCGCGGCGAGGCGGGGACGCCACGGGCACTCTGAGGACGGCTCATGTGATGAGCCACAGGATAACAGCAGAGAGGAGGCAACGGAGGGGTTTGACTGATATTCGAACAAACGATTGGTTGACTTTGTGACTCATTAGTGATGCGCTATGGTGGGTCACATGACACCGTGCTCATCAAGAGTAGCGGGACGGAAGGGCGACGGCGCGGCCGACACATTGCCGATACTGGAGAATAGTGTGAGAAGAAGGGAAACGCCCCCTCTCGCACATGGTGGAAAACTGTTTGAACAAATCCCACGAATCGTGGGCTCTAACACAGAAGGACCCACAGGCGCCTGTCGAGTGAGCGGGGGGTCTAACACGCGGAGAAGCGATGCGGCGTTCTTCTTTCTCCTCCGTGTATGCAGCGCTTGTTGGTGGCAAAGGCAGCGGGAGAGGAGACCGAACGTGTTGGCGACGCACATGTTTCAATCATATCGGTTCAATGCGTCCGCCAAGATGGCCTCCCGGATGACGCCGCCGTCGTTGTAGCTGCGCGACACGAAGGAACAGTAGTCGAAGTTGCCTCGCTTGGCCTTGATGCTCGACGCGTCATAGTCGTAATGTGGCGGCTCGTCGGCCTCGTAGACGCCGATTTTCTTCTTTATGGACGATGCTTGCCGAGGTGAAATGGAAGGAAGCACGACCGCCGTCGGCTTCTGCCCCGTGGCCTCTCGCCGCTCCCGGAATTGAAGCAGCATGCGGTCCTTGGCCGACATCATCCCCCCTCCTCCATGCGGATTCGACAAGGGGGCCGCGGCGGTGCTTGTCGTAGGCGCGTCGTTTTCATTGAAGTTGTCGCCTCCGTGCTCCCGCGGTTTCGGCGCCCCTCGTTGGCGATGATGATGAGAGACGTGCGGCCCCACGCTGTCATCTTGGTGCGGATGATGTGGCCAATGATGATACGAAGGCTGCGGCGGCGGCTGCGTGGCAGCTTGGTCGCTGCTCTGGGCGCCTCCCTTCGCCGCCCGCGATGTCAATTCGTCCTCCAGGGAAACACGGCGGAGTTGCGAGGCCCGGTTCAGCAGTTCGGTGGTGTCCGATGACAAGCGGTCGGGCATGTAGACGTGGGAAGGAGGTGGAGGAGGAAGCGACCCCGCGGCGGATCCATGGTGATGCCGGTGTTGTGGGATGATCTCCAAATCTGGCATCTTGAAGTGCGGGTGAACACGGTCGAACTCCGCGCGACGGGCGAGCTCGGCTTCCTTCTGTCGTTCGAACTCCCGGTGCTTTTCTTCCGTGTCCCGGTGCTGTTTCTTCAGCCGTTCGACGAAATTTAGCAACGCTTCCTGACTCAGTTCCACGTTGGGATCCATTTCGGGGTCCACCGGCCCTTTCCCGCCGCCACCCCCCTCGGACGCACGGATGAACTGCTTCAGCGTGCCCTTGTCGTAGCGGACGCGTTGCTCCACGTCGCTCAAAATGGTGTAGGCGAAGTTGATGGCCTTGAACATATCGGCGCCACCTGGGTTTTTATCCGGATGGTACTGCATGGCCATCTTGTGGTACGCTCGCTTGATGCGTCCCTCATCCGCATCTCGAGCGGCGCCAAGCACCTCGTAAAGCGAATGAGTATCCGTGAGGTCGTAGACGTGCTGAAGCAGCGACATTTTCCTCGATCGTTCCACACACACTCCGCCACAATGAGGGATGGTGATTGTAGAGAGAGATTTCGAGAAAACCGCCTGTTCGGAACCGAGAGGTGATGGACCTTCGCTGCAGACAAACAAAAGGGTCGACAATGGACTCTAGCCACCCCACTGAAAGACCATGGCCGAAGTGCGTGTGGTATGCGTTCAAGATATTTTCTGACCAAAACATTGCACGTTTTGTTCGGTCAGAGAAAAAAAAGCCACCAGCTACCTGGCCCATGACTGTTTCTTGTTGGTGTACTTTCCAGCGCCGACCCGTGTGAAGGCGGAAACCGACCGACCGCCAAACGACCTCGACTTGAGGTTTCTGACCACGGCGCCGTCTCCCATGGGCCTCACAGGGGCGCCGACGAGCGACGATCCCCGACGACGATGGCTGTCCGCGACCCAAGGGCAGGTGTAGCCATGCGCCTCGAGCTGCAACGGGCGCACGCGATGCGCATTCTCCTTCAACACATAGTTGCGGAGTCGGCTCCGGCGTCGCCGTTTTTCCTGCCCAATTACGCGCTCGTCACGTTCCACCAAAATGTTCTCGCGCCCCTCGCGCTGTTCGACCGACCGTCGATGATTCGCGTCGATGAGTGAAATATTTCCGAACCGAGAGTGGCCATAGACGGCCTTCCATGGATTCTCGGCCACCTCCAGAGCCTTCTCGAAACTCGTGGAGTCAGAGTCGAGCAACGATTCCGTTAGACCCGACTCCGCGCGCTGTCGTGCCTCGACGAACGGTGCCACCCTCATCATCTGCCGTTGGTCGGTTTCACCGATGGCGTGGCGCTCCTCCTCTAGCAGCGCCGGGGACATCGCCGCGGGTCCAAACAGCTGTGCGGAGCGAGACGCGAGAAGGGTGGCGGGCAAGCCCGTGCCACGGGCAAGCCACTGCGTTGGGAGTGGTGCGACT
>ERZ1292630.743-Hain-H41-02um-R3-743-length-33297-cov-8_pt1 | contig 33297 bp, 33 predicted proteins | sample MGYA00564408_ERZ1292630 | MGnify/ENA primary metagenome ERZ1292630 (study PRJEB36523, sample SAMEA6512641) | groundwater metagenome | collected 2019-01-08 | study: AquaDiva: Metagenomics assemblies of 32 groundwater samples
GAATACGTGTTCACATTCCCCCGGAATCAGCGTTCAGATTGGACCGGAGCAGGCATTGTGGCCGGTAATCACAACCATCGCATCAACCAGCGTGATGGATCCGCTCACTCAGGGCGTCCCCCTCGCGGAATGGCGCGACACAGGCCTCGACCTTTGGCAGAGGGACGTCCAACAGCTCCGCCAACTTCGACCGGGAGACGTGACCAGCGAGGAACGCGAGGATTGCCAGCGTCACAAACCTCCTCGGCACCGCGGGCGGGTCATTGACTTGCGTTCGGCTCTCGCGATCGATCTGACGGAGATCCGGGTCTGCGTACAACTCCTGCGGCGTCATCTTGCCGAGCTTTCCTCGATTCCCCAGGCGGAAGAGCATCGCTTGCGTCGAGACGCCGAAGCTCACGGCGAGGCGGATGATGTCGTTGCCGGACAATGCCTGTGCGTGCGGCCGAAAATCCGCGATGCGCTCCTCAATAGCCTCGCGAGGCATCAGCAACTCTGCCGCGAACTGATCCGCGAGTTTGTCTTCGCGCGTCTTCGACTCGGGCTCCGCGCCGCAAATCCTTCCGCCCTCGGATACGCTTCTTCCATCAGCTCCGGACAGCAAAAGGTGAAAATACTCATGCGCGAGGGTGTAGATGCGGCGCGGCGCAGGATGCGAGAGGTTGATGAAAATAGCGGGCCCGAAGCTGCCAAGGACGCAGGCCCCCGAAAGCCCCGAGTCGGTAAGGAAGGCAAGGACCTTTATTCCAACCCGCTCCTCAAGCGCCTCGAGCAGCGACCACGCAGGGGTCGAACCAAGGTCGAGACGCTTGCGCTCCTCAGACGCGAGTCGCCACGCGTCTTCGAAGCTGGCCATCGAGGGAGCAACGGGCCTCAGATCGACGGGACGTACTTCACCGATTACTTCCTCCAGCCATCGATACTCGCGGCAAAGGTCCTCAAATCGGGCAATCGCCACCCGACCGTCATCGCTGAGTAGCTCAGCCCGAAGAAAGACCAGCTCCCGCGCCTCCGACGGATCATCCTCACGGAGTAAGTCCTCGACTGGGAGCCCGTACAAGCGCGAGAAGAGAAAGATCTCGTCGGCGGATACCGACCGCTTGCCGTTCTCGATTTCAGAGATCGCCTGTCTTGGCAGCCCAAGACGTTGGGCCACAAAGTCCTGCGTCATTCCGTGCCTGGCCCGAGCCTGCTTCAAGCGCAGCCCGAGCCTTACTTGAAGGCGCTCACAAGAATTTGGCATACGGTCCCTCCTTTGTCTTAGATTCCGACTACAACTCAAGTTTCGGCATGATACCGTCGGAAATCAAGACACTTTTGCACGGTAGGCGACAACGTGCCGCTATCGGGGATCGTCGAGCGCACGTGGCGCTGGGAGGCGGGGCTCTCGTACCGGCCGCGCGCGGGACTCTCGATCGATGGGAAGCTGGGCTACGCCGACGTGACGAACGCCGAGCACGTCGCGGGGCGCGACCGCGCCGACATCATCGGCTCGATGGGGCTCCGCGCGCGGTGGTGATCGGGTGGACGAGCATCCCCTTCGCGATATCCGCCTGCGCCCGCTCGTAAAGCTCCGGCGTGTCGAGCCCGGTGAGATATCCCTCGAGTTCCATTCCAAAGACAGGCTCCTCCGAGTCCACAAGCTTCGGGAGCACATCCTTGCCGAAGTCGCTGGGACCCTCGGGCGGAATGAAGTCGAAAATCCCTGGCTCCAGCACGTAGATCCCCGCGCTGATCAGCTCGCTGAAGATCTCGTCCGGGCGCGGTTTCTCCAGGAATCGCGACACTCGTCCCGAGGGCTCCAGCCCGACGATCCCGCCCGCCCTGGGATTCGGACCACGGAACAGCCCCAACGTCGCGAGCGCCCCCGAGCGGGCGTGGAGGCGAAAGAGCGGCCGGAGGTCGTAGTCGAAGAGGTTGTCGCCGTAGATCACGAGGAACGGTTCCCCCGCGAAGTAGGGCTCAAGGCGCCTCACCGCTCCCGCGGTCCCCAGGAGCTCCTCTTCCACCGAGTAGCGGATCGTGACGTCCCAGCGGGAGCCGTCCTGGAAGTGATCCACCACGACCTGGGGCTTGTGATGCAGGTTGATCGCGATGTCGCGGATGCCCAGCTCGCGCAGCAAAACGACGTGGTACTCGAGGACCGGTCTTCCACCGACGAGCACCATCGTCTTGGGCCGGTCGTCGGTGATCGGCCGGAGGCGCTCTCCCCGCCCGGCGGAGAGGATGAGCGCCCGGGCGGGCGCCTCCGCGTCGGGGCGGTTCATCCGGCCGTCTGAACGACCTGCATCTCGCGCATGACGCGCTCGCTCTCGGCGTAGTAGTCGCGGGCGTCGGCCTGCGTGCGCACCCAGTCGACATACCGGCGAACGACCTCCGTGGTGCTCACGGTCGGTTTCCAGCCGAGCGACTGGAGGGCGCAGATGTTCGAAAAGGTGTGCCGCGTGTCGCCGTAGCGGAAGTCTCCGCGCACCAGGGGCCTTAGCCTGCCGCTCTCGTCCGCGACCTCCAGGACGATCTTGGCAAAGTCGAGAACCGAGATCGCCTTCCCGCCGCCGACGTTGAACGCGCGGAAGTCGGACTCGGACCTCTCCATGCACAGGACGTTCGCAGCCGCCACGTCCCCCACCCAGACGTAGTCCCGAAGCTGCTTCCCGTCCTCGTAGACCACCGGCGGCGCTCCGTTCAGGACCCGGAGCGTGTAGATGCGGCAAATGCCCGAGTACGCGTTGTAGAACGAGTTCCTCGGACCTTGCACGTACGTGTAGCGCATGGCGGTCGCCGGGACGCCGTAGCGGCGGCCGAGGTTGAAGGCGAGCAGCTCGAGCGCGTACTTCGAGATGCCGTACGCCGTGAAGGGGCGCACGGTCTCCTCGGTGATCCAGAGCGGCGCGAGATCCTGTCCGCAGCGCGGGCATTTCGGCTCCCAGTCCCCGCGCCGCAGCTGCTCCAGCGGGCGCGAGTCCGGGTAGATCACTCCGTGCTCCGCGCAGCGAAACTTCCCCTCGCCGTAGATCGCCTGGGACGAGGCGACCACGACCTTCCGCACCGGGAGCTTCTTCGCGACGATCAGCTCGTAGAGGAGTGCGGTGCTCTCGGCGTTCGTGTGGATGAACGTGCTGAAATCCGGGAGGTAGTCTTGGTAGGCGGCCAGGTGGATGACGTACTCGACGCCCTCGAGCGCGCGCTCCATGTCCCGCCGGTCGGACACGTCGCCCTTCTGAAACTCGGCCTCCGGCGGCAGGTAGTCCGGCTTTCCTCGCGGATGCACCCTTTCCTGAAGGTTGTCCAGGATCCGCACCGCGTAACCTTTCTCAAGCAGCAGATCCACGGTGTGGGAGCCGATGAAACCCGCACCGCCGGTGACGAGAACTCTCGGCTTCGACGCCTTCACGCGACGCTCCCCTGCGCTCCGGCCGAGATGGCGACCTCGCTGGGTCGTCCCGACCGCGCCGATCGGTAAAGGGCGTCGACGATCTCCATCACAGCGACGCCGTCCTCCGCGCTCGCGACCGAAGGCTCCTCCGACGGAGCGGACCGCCCTTCCACGGCCGCGAGGAAGCCCAGCCATTCGCGGGTCCAAGAGGCGAGGGGCGCCTCGTAGTCGAATGTCTCGGTGTCGGGCGGGCCCGACTCCGGCTTTCGCTTGTGCCATACAAGACGCTCGGGCCCGTAGCTCCCGCCCAGACCCTCCGCGCAGAGGGCGCCGCCGTCGCCCACGATCTCGAAGGAGAAGAGATTCTTCCACTGATTCAGGGAGACGTGGAATTGAGTCACGCGCCCCCCTTCGTGCTCGAGAGTTCCGAACGCGTTGTCCTCGAGAGGCTCGATAGGCCAGACCATGGTCCGCGTCACGGCAGCGGCGCGCTCCACCTCGCCGAGGAAGCAGCGACCCAGATCCACGAGATGAATGCCTTGGTCGAGCAGCTCACCGCCCCCGGCGCGCTCCGGATCGGCGCGCCACTCGCGCTCCAGTCCGGGGCGTCCGCCGTGGCCGTACCGCGCCCGCGCCCAGAGCGGCGATCCGATCCCTCCGGAATGAACGATCCGCCGCGCCTGGGTGAGCGATTCCGTGTGGCGATGGTTGAATCCGAAACAGAGCGTCCGCCCGGCGTCCGAGGCCGCGGCGGCCATTTGGCGCGCCTCGGCGGCGGTGCGCCCCGCGGGCTTTTCGCAGAGGACGTGCTTCCCCGCCTCGAGAGCGCGAAGGGTGATCGTGGCGAGGAGATCGTTGGTGGTGGAGACGATCACCGCATCCACGTCGGGAGACGCCACCATCGACTCCCAAGAGGGCTGGATCGAAACGTCGAAATCCGCCGACGCGGCCGCGGCCCGGGCCTGGTCGGTCTCCGCGACCGCGACAAGCCTGGCCCCCGGCTCGCCGGCGAGGATCTGCGCGCGACGCCGCCCGATCAGGCCGAAACCGACGACGGCGACGCGGAGCGGCTGGGCCATCGTCCGCGCTACGCCGGAACTCGCACGGGTTCTACCCTGCGGAGCGTGTAGAGATCGTCCGGAAGGTCCCGGCTGTTCCGGAAGTCGGGCCACGGGTCGTTCACGTGCAGGAAGCGTCCCGTGACGTGGTCCGATTCGGAACTCGCGAGGAAGACCGCCAGGGCGACTTGCTTCTCCGCAGGCGTGCCGCCGGTGCGCCAGACTTCCTCCGCCTCCGCTCGGCCCTTCTCACCGGCCCTGGCCCCGGCCGCGAGAACCTCTTCTGTCATCCGCGTCTTTGTCGCCCCAGGGCCGATCACATTGACTTGGATGCCATACTCGCGTACCTCGTCGGCCAGGGTCTCGGTGAAACGAACGACGGCGGCTTTGGAGACGGCATAGGCTGAAAAGAACGGACGCGCCCCCGCGGCACCACCTCCAGAGATGTTGAGGATCTTCCCCCGCCGCTCAGGAATCATGTATCGAAGCGCGGCGTGGGTAGCGTAGGCGACCCCGACGAGGTTCACCTGGAGGGTTCTTGCCCACTCCTCCATAGAGAGCGAGTCGAACCTGCCTATCGGTCCTTGGATACCTGCCGCGTTCACCAGAATATGGGGCGCCCCAAGCCCGTCCGCGCAGCTTTCAACCGCCTTGATGATGTCTGCTTCGGATCTCGTGTCGGCCACCAGAGCCAGTCCCCGGCGGCCGAGGGACCTGATCTGTGCCTTCGTGGATTCAAGTTCGGCTGCGGTACGCCCGAGGACCGCCACTTCGGCTCCTGCCCCAGCAAGCCCGAGAGCAATCCTCTTGCCAATTCCGCGCCCGCCGCCAGTCACGAGCGCCACCCTACCTGCGAGGAGCAGACCCACGGCTCAGGCCAGCACTTTCATGAGTGGAGTAATTGTAAAGGGATCCAGTCTTCGGATCGTATATAGAGGCGTGCTATTGATCTCGTCGATCTTCCCAGCCCACTCCTGCCAGGGATCGTAGGGCGCAGCGATGAGCTTGCCGGTCAGCCTGCCCGAAGCCGGCGAGGCGAGAAATACCGCCAAGCCCGCCGCGACGTCGGGCGAGACCGCGCCCTTCCCGGTCTCTCTTGCTTCCCTGATCTTTTCATAGAGCGCCCCGGCTTTCGCCCCCGCCGCCAGCACGCCATCCTGCATCTGCGTGTCCACCAAACCCGGCGCGATGACGTTCACCTGAACGTTCGACTCGCGCAGCTCTTCCGCCAGGGTGTCCCCAAGCCGAGCGACTCCAGCTTTCGAAGCTGCGTACGATGAGAAGTTGGGCAGAGGGGCCGTCGCGCCGCCACCTCCGAGCAAGATGATCTTCCCCTGACGCCGCTGGCGCATGTGCGGGACTATGGCTCGGCAAACGTGGAACGTTCCAAAGAGGTTCACCTCGACTGCCTTGATCCATGCCTGGGGATCCGATTCCGAGAGCAATCCAATCGGTCCATAGATACCCGCGGAATTCACCAGAACATCCACGCTCCCGTAGTGGTCTATTCCGGCCGCCGCCAACTTCTGGGCGTCTTCCCAGCGGGAAATATCGGCGGTCGTGACTTGTGCCTGTGCGCCCAGCTTTCGGCAATCCTCTGCGACTTTGTTCAGTTCCGAACCCGTGCGCGCGGCGAGCAGCAGACGTGCGCCTGCTCCGGCGAACGCGAGCGCAATGCTCCGGCCGATGCCTCGGCCCGCCCCGACGACGATCGCAACTCGATTCTCAAGGGGACGATTCACACGCTCACCTCGCTCGTCTGCGGCCAACTCGACTGCCTTCCGATCCCGTAGTACTTGAGTCCGGCATCAACGATCCGGGTCGCATCCAAAATGTTTCGCGTGTCGAGAAGCACGTCGCCCGCCATCAGCGATCGAATCCGTTGCCAGTCGACTTTGTCGATTCCGTCCCATTCCGTGATCAGCACAATCGCATCGCAACCCTTGGCGACATCATATGGGTCCGCACCGATCCGCATGGGAGGTAGCTGCGAGACCTCGCTCAAGTCCGCCAAGGGGTCGAACGCGGCCACACTTGCACCCTGGTCCACGAGTTCCTTCACGACCTCCAGCGATATTGCCCGTCGCATCGTGCTCGTACCGGGCTTATACGTGAGACCCAAAATGCCGATTCGGCGCTTCGCGAGGCCGTCCAGCAGGCCCGAAAGCCTTCGGGCCGGGAGTTGCCCCCTGCGTAAATTCTGCACCCTGACCGCGTCCAGCAAGGACGTTGCCGCACCGCTTGCGCTGCCGAAGTGCTGGAGCACCCGAACATCGCGGCCCAGAGTGCCGCCCGCGTAACCCAGGCCGGGGCTCAGGAAGGCATGGCTACCGATCCGCTTGTCGAGTTTCAGAATCCGCGCAACTTCGAGAGCATCCGCGCCCAAAAGCTCCGCTAGATCCGCGATCTCGTTGATGAAGCTGATCGACATGGCAAGAAACGCGTTGGAGGCGTGTTTCGCCATCTCCGCGGACCGAACATCCGTATAGACGAGGGGCCGACCCAAGGGCTCAAAAAGCGCGCCGACCCGCTGAGCTGTCGTTGGGTCGTCGCAGCCGATGGCAAACCGATCCGCCGACCGGAAGGAATCGACCGCACTGCCGAGTCGCAAGAACTCGGGCACGTACGCCACGTTGCAAGAGCGGTGGCCCGATTTCAGGCGAACGGCTTCGGCCAGAGCAGCGCTCGTCCCAATCGGGACTTGGGCGGTGACACAGAGAACCGCGTCCTGGTCGATATGGGGACCGATGCTCTCCGCCAAGGCGAAAACCGACGACAGGTCGGAATCGTCATTCACGTCCACGGGCGTGTCCGTGCTGATGAAGACGAACTCCGCCCCTTGGATCGCTTCGGAGAACGACTTTGTGTACGTCAAGCGGCCGCTTTCGAGATTCCGTCGCAGGATCTCTGGGAGAGACGGTTCGTGAACGGGCGGGATCCCTCTCTTCAAGTTGTCGAGGATCTTGCCGTCGGAGACGCCCCGGACGCTGTGTCCTAACTCCGCAAAGCACCCCGTCAGCACGGTGCCCTGATGCCAAATGCCGGTGACGCATATCGTCGACATCAATATCCTCCGGTCAGCCCAGCATCAAATGCCAGTTCCCCTAAGCACTGCGACGATTGTCCTGGCCAGTATTAGAACGTCCAGTCCGAACGACCAATGATCGATGTACTCCAGATCCAGGCGTACCCAATCATCAAATTCCCGGATCCCATTTCGTCCGTTTATCTGCCAAAGGCAAGTGATGCCCGGCGTCACGCTGAGCCGGCGACGTTGCCATGGCTCGTACCGCTCCCACTCCGAGGCGAACGCGGGCCTAGGTCCAACCAAGCTCATATCTCCCTTGATTACGCTCCAGAGCTGGGGTAGCTCATCGATGCTGTATTTCCGAAGGAAGCGACCGAAAGTCGTGACACGCGGATCACGCCGCATCTTGAAGACCGGCCCCTTCATTTCGTTATGTTCATTCAATTTCTCCTGCATCGAGTCCGCAAATAGGATCATCGTACGGAACTTGTACCCACGGAACGGCCTCCCGCCCCGTCCAACCACATGCCAGGGATATAAGACTGGGCCCCGTGACGTAAGCTTTACGAGCATAGCAACGATCAACAGAAAGGGAGAGAGAACGACCAACCCGGGTATGGCAACCATCAGGTCCAGAGCGCGCTTGGCGAATCTAGAGGCGGGACGGCCTAACAGGACGGACTCACAAACGTGGGAGCTGCCGCTCGGACTTTGGCGCGCGTCGCGAACAGCTTCTGTCGCTGTTGGGGTCATCTTACGGCGCTAGCGACGCCCGACCAATTCTGGAACACCTTCCGCGGTCACCGCGCGCGCCTTCGCCCAGGCGCTGTTGAATTCCTGGATCGTCTCCACGGTCTTCGGGTGGTGCGCCATCTGCTTCAGGAAGACGTAGGGTACCGTGAGGATGTCGGCGCCCGCCAAGAAGCTCCGGTTGATGTCCATCAGGTTACGGATGCTGCCGACGATGATCTGCGTGCGGGTGTTCGGATGGAGCAGTTTGGCGGACTCCTCGATCACCGGCACGGGATCGGTGCCGAGATCGCTGATCCGGCCGAAGAAGATGCTCACGTACGACGCACCCGCCATGGAGGCAAGCACCGCTTGGTTCGTCGCCATCAGGCCGGTCACGTTCGTCGGAATGCCGCCCCGCTCCAGGGTGCTCACGACGTGCATCGATTCCAGCCCCATCGGCACCTTCACGACGATATTCTCGTGCCACGAGGCGTACATCCGGCCTTCCTCGAGCATTTCCTCCGGGTCTTCGGAGACGATCTCCACGCTGACGGGCCCTTGTACCAGCTCCACGATTTCCAGGATGCGCTCCTGCAGATCGAAGCCCGATCCCTCGCCCGACAGGATCTTGGGGTTTGTTGTGGCGCCTTGAACCACGCCCCAACGAACCGCGTCCCGGACCTCTTTGACGCTAGCCGTGTCGATGAAGAGCCGCATCGGGGATACCCTCCTGCTCGAGAAGGTGCTGGGCGACCTCGCGAAGCGAACGAACGGTGAGGTCCGGCTGCACTCCATGCTCCGCGAGGTGGTGGCAAAGATCACAGCGCACGCGCCCCAGGAGCACCGTACGGCACCCGGCCGCAAGGCCCGCCTGGACGTCCGTCACGCTGTCTCCCACAAAGAACGACTCCGCAAGGTTGATACCACGCTCCTCCGCTGCCTGCAAGAGGAGCCCGGGCTTAGGTTTCCTGCAGGCGCAGTCTCCACTCAGCTCCGGTACGCTGCCCTCCGGATGATGAAGGCAGTAGTAGATGGCGTCGAGTGCTGCCCCACCCTGCCGCAAGGAATCTTCGATTCGGTCAGTCACGCGGTCGAGGGCGCCCCGACTCAGGCGGCCCTTGGCGACGCCGGGCTGATTCGAGATCACCACGACCTGGTAATCCAGGTCGTGGAACGTGCGGATCGCCTCGCACACCCCGGGCAAGAGACGCACGTGGTCTTCGTGGAAGGGCGAGTCGATGATGCCCGCCTCCTCGAAGTACATCAGCTCGTTGATGACGCCGTCTCTATCGAGAAACGCTGCTCTCGACCGACTCACGAATCCGCTCCGTCAGGGCACCGCACACGAGATGCTCCAAGGCGAGGTGCAGCGACTCGACGTGCGGGGTCGAGTCCACGGGGATCGTGACGCACGCATCGGCGATCTCACGGAGATGGCCTCCGTCAAAGCCGCTGAATCCGATCGTGCGGGCTCCCCGCTCTTTGGCGAGGTAGACGGCGCGCATGAGGTTCTGGGACCAGGGTCCCGCTTTGTCGGCGCCTTTGCCACCGTGTACGCTGATCGCGACGACTGCGTCGCCCTTGCCCACGAAGGGTTCGAGCTGCTCGCTGAAGACGTGCTGAAAACCGTTGTCGTTGGTGAGGGCGCTGTTGAGCGGGATGTTGTCGTTGAGGCCGATGACCTTGAAGCGAGGGGCCCCTTCGACGATCGTGCATTTCGCGAGATCGCAGACGAAGTGGGTAGCCGTGGACGCGGAGCCACCGTTCCCCATGATGAACACGGTGCCGCGGTCGAGCCAGGTGTCGTAGAGGAGATCGATTACGTTCGCAACGTCACTACAGTCAATCCGGTTGACGACGTCGGCCATCTCGCGGAAATACGTCCGCGCGTAGTCCGTGCCTGTCATGCGGCCTCCCTGCCCCCGAAGGGAACTATAGGTTGACAAGCACCTTCGATCCAGAGAAATCGAAATTGAAGTGCATTTCCGGCAGCCCCTCGGCGGCCATGGCCGCGCGGACCCGGCTGCGGGCTTCCCCCTCGGCGTAGAACATCAGAAATCCACCTCCGCCCGCTCCCATCAATTTGCCTCCCAGAGCGCCCTCCGCCATGCCCCGGCCGTACCAGCGGTCGATGTTGGGGTCCGACATCCTGGAGGAGATTCGCTTCTTGGCCTCCCAGTGCTCGTGCATCAACCGCCCGAAGCGAGGCAGATCCTCGCGAAGGATCGCGTCCTTGATCTCCAGGCCAATCTCCTTGATCCGGTGCATGCTGTCCACGACGTTTCGCTTCCCATCCTGGGCGCCCTGCCCTTGTTCTTGGAGTATGCCGTGGCTGTCACGCCGGATGCCCGTGTAGAAGAGGAGGATGTTCGCGCGCAGCTCCTCGGCCACGTGCCGACCAACGGCCAGGGGGCTAACGTGGACGGCTCCATCCTTGGCGATCTCGAGACAGGTGATCCCCCCGAACGCGGCCATGTACTGATCGTGCTTCCCTACCGGCTGCTTCGCCCGCTCGATCTCGATGTGACATGCTTCTTCGGCCAGTGCTTGCGTGGGAAGGTTTTCCCCCTTGGACGCATGGAGGGCCTGGAGCAGCGCGACCAGAAAACTTCCCGAGGAGCCGAGCCCGGTTCCGGACGGAACATCCGCCATAGCCGCGATTTCCATCCCGCTGTTGGTCCCTGTGACAAGAAGAGCCTCGCGGAGTAGGGGGTGCTGGATCTCCGTGGGAGTATGTACTTCCTCGGTCTTCGAGTACTTGAGGCGGATCAGTTGGTCTACAGCGGGATGATTGACGTAGATGTAGACGTATTTGTCGATCGCGGCGCTGAGGATGAAGCCGTCATGTCGGGAGTAGTAGGATGCGAGATCGGTCCCACCTCCACCGAGGGGGATGCGAAGTGGGGCTCGTGCGATTATCATGGGCTTATAAGACCAATTCGGCCATCTCCCCCTGCCACCGAGCTATCGGCAACGCAGCCAAGATTCGACCAGACGAACCTCTGTTGTGTAGAATGGAAAGCACTCAACGCCGTATCAACCTCCAACTGGCGCTGGAACATCGTCGGAAGGGCGGGTTGACCCACTCCTCACCCTTCTACCAGCTCATGAGATCCATCAATCGCTAAGGCGCTATAACCTGCACCCCGATCTCCCACACCTTTACGGGCCATTTTGATGGCGGCGAGGATGCCCTCGCTCAACCTGGGGGCATCGCAGTGCGACGAAGTATGCGTCCGGGCTGTGGGATCGGCGATCACCTGCGGGATCTCGTCCGCCAGGACCGGCGGGACGCGCGCGTCCGCATCGAGTTGTAGCACTCAGTCCCCTCCTGCCTGCTCGGCTGCGAAGTTGCGCTGCGCGGATAATCCAGGGAACGGCCACTCGAAGATTCTGGTCTTGAAGCGCGCGGCGGTGTCTCGGGTTCGGTCCGTGCTCTACGAGTCGACGACGATAATCTCGTCCGCCCACTCGACGCTCCGGAGGCATCCCTTGATGTCACGCTCCTCGTTGACCGTGATTACCGTGACCGTGAGCTTCGGAGAGCGAGGCCCGCCGCCCCCGCTCGGTGATGACTCGCTTCGCTGCGTCGCTGCTCAACCGTACCTTCGCACGTAGTCCGTGATCTTCTCGATGAAGGCCTTGCCTCCGAAGCGCGATGCGTTCGCGAAGCAGCGCTCCGGGTCGAAGTGGAGTCTTTCGAACTGGCGGACCGCCTCCGCGAGCGAGTGCGGCGTCGGCTCCGGATAGAAGAGCGCCGTGGCGTTGCGCGGGTCCGACGAGTGTGGGATCATGGTCTCCCACACGCCGCCGACCCCCCAGCATATCGCAGGCGTACCGTGGGCGTTCGCCTCGATGGGGGTCAGGCCGTACTCCGTGTTCGCGGCGTGAATAACCGCCCGCGCGCGCCTGTAGTAATCCACCAGTTCACTGTCCGGGATCGCGCCGACGAACTCAATGTTGTGCCCCGCCCGCCGCTCGAGCGCGCTCCGCTCCGGGCCGTCGCCGACGATGACGAGTCGGGCGTCGAGGAGCCTGAATGCCTCCACGACCACATCCACCATCTTCCATGGCTCCAGGCGCGAGACTAGCAGGAAGAAATCCTCTTTGGTGTGCGGCTGGAAGGCGTCCGGGACGTTGAGGACGGGCGAGAACACTACGTCTGCGTCGCGCCCGTAGTGGCGCTTGATCGCCGCCCGCGACGCTTCCGAGATGGCGATGAACCGATCGACCTCGTGCGCCCGCTGCAGGTCCCAGCGCCGCAGAGCAGGCAGAGCCGCCCGCAGAAGCACGCGCTCTAACCCGCGGACTTGGGGATAGCGCTCGGGCTCGAACAGCAGCCGGAATGGGTAATAGCAGTAGCTGATGTGCGTCGCGGAGCCCTTGCGAACGTAGCGCGCCAAGTGGGACGATGACGACAGCACGACCCGATACCGGCTGAAGCTCGCCGATCCCATTTGGAGCGCCGCTAGTGGGAACCATCGCTTGAGGGCTCGCTCGCTTCCGAAGACTCTGCGATCCACCAGTTCGGCGATCCGATACCGGCCAAACTCCTCCAGCGTACGATCAGGCAGGTACACGGAAGTGAAGATGTCCGCGTCGGGGAAGGCCTCACACATGACGGAGAAGACCTTCTCCGCCCCACCTCGCGACACGAGTGCATCGGCGACCAGCGCGATCTCGGCGCTCACGGGTGCCACCGCTTCATTGGCATGTCGAAGTCGAGCATGGCCGCTCGATGGGCTTGAGTCAAGCGGCTGTGTTCCGGGCCTCCCGTGCTCCAAGCACTTCGCACCCTCGCGACCCGCTTCATGCCCGTCAGCTCGACACGCAGCGATGGAACACCTGCATGTAGGTCTCGGCCGTTCGCTCCCAAGTGAAGCCCTTGGCGCGCGCGAGTCCCTGTGCGCGCAACCCCTCCCGGAGCGCATCGTCGCTCACCACGCGGTGGATCGCACCGGCCAGAACGGGTATGTCCAGCGGATCCACGAGCACGCCAGCGTCTCCGACTACCTCTGGCAGTGAGGACCGATTGGACGCGACCACGGGCGCTCCGCAGGCCATCGCCTCGAGGGGTGGCAGGCCGAACCCCTCGTACAGTGACGGATAGACGAAGACGGAACAGCAGCCGTACAGGAGGCGGAGTGTCTCGTCAGTCACGAAGCCGGTGAATCGGACTGCCTGCTCGACGTCGGCCGGAAGCGTCACCCGGGCGGCGTTCACCCTGAAGCCCCTGTGTTCGCCGACCACGACCAGTTGATGCGGGATGCCGTACCTACGCTTCAGTTCCTGGAACGCCAGCAGCAGGCTGTTGGCGTTCTTGTGCGGCCGCAAGCTCCCTGCCATCAGGATGTACGGCGCCTCGAAACCCAACAGCGCGGCCACGCGGGACGAGCTGCCCGCTGGGGGCCGATGGAACACCTTAGGATCCACGCCGCAGTAGGCCACCGTGATCCGCTCGGCGGGAACCTGGAAAGTGCTCGCGATCGCCCTGCGCGAGAACTCGGAGAGCGTGAGCAACTCGCGAGATCGAGCGATGGCCTTCCGGATGAAAAAGCGCGCGTAGGCCTTCTGGACGGGATTCGTCGGCATCGCGCCCGAGAGGTGGGCCAGGTCATTGATGGTAACCGCCATGGGCCCACGCCAGCGGAGCGGCACGTTGTAGCTCGGGACATGCAGCAGGTCACAGGATCGCTGGATCCGGTATGGAAAGTGCAATTGCTCTCCGGGCCCGTACACGCGCGAGTCGAAGGGAACGAGTCTGACGTTACGGGCCTCGATCCTCCACGCTTCCAGCAAGCCCTCACTGCCGAGCAGCGTCAGCTCGTCCACTCGGGAGGCGAGCCGCGGGACGAGGTTGCGAAGGACGGTGCCGACGCCGAATCGGAGCCGGCAATCGATGACCAGTCTCACGACACCCCGAGTCTGGTCACCGGAGGGAGAAATATGGCGCCGGCAGAATGAACCGTCCGCCAGCCAACAAGTACTCCTTCTCCCGCGCCTGGAACTCATCCACGAAGTGCCACGGCAGCACCAGGAAGAAATCCGGTTTGGCTGCGCGCGCTTCGGCCTCCGAGACGATCGGAATGTGCGTCCCGACCGTAACCTTCCCCCACTTGTCCCGGTTGCGCTCCGCGGCGGCCTTGATCAACGAATGATCCAATTCGAAGTACTGCAGCAGGGTGTTGCCCTTCGTGGACGCGCCGTACACATAGACCGTCTTCCCTGCCTGGGTCTGCTCCTTGACGAAACCTACGACGTCACCCTTGATGCGCTCGACGCGGAAAGCGAAGTCGGTGTAGGGCTCAAGGTCGTCCAGCCCCAGCGTGGCCTCCTGTTCCCTGAGTGCGGCCACGCGCTTCGTCGCCATTCGTCGGTATGTTCTATCCCCGAAGGCCGTCTGATCGGCCGAGCGCAAGCGGATGTACGCCCGAAGGCTGCCCCCGTTGACGTCGTTCAGCTCCGCATCCACGACCTCAAAATCATGCAGGCGCAGGAGGTACTCGAACGCTTGCAGAGAGTAGTATTCCAGGTGCTCGTGGCACACATTGCCTAGCTCGTTGGTGCGTAGCATCAGCGGCAGATAACTCATCTGCACGACCCATAGCCCGTCCGGGTGCATGACCGCCTTCACGTCGGCGACGAACTTGTTCGGCTCCTCCAAGTCATAGAACATGGCGATGCTCGTCACGATTTTCGGGCGATGTGTGCACAGGTCCGGGTCGCGATGAAACGCCGCAGCATCGAAGAACCCCATCACGACTTTGCTCGCGACCGGGCGCGACAACTCCGCGAGATTCTCGGCCGGGTCGAAGCCGATCTTGTAGAGGCCCTCTGTGCGATAGGCCGCCAGCAACGTGCCGTCGTTGCATCCTATATCGAGCACCGCGTCGCCCTGCCGAAGATCGACGAGCTGCTCCACCTTGTTGGCGACATCGGCCAATGCGTCGCGCATCGTTTGGTTGGTCCCCGAGCGGTACCAGTAGTTGCGGTACATCATCTCGCCTGGGACCGCATGCTTCAGCTGGACGAGGTGACAATGGCGGCAGAGCATCAGTTCGAGGGGCGCCTTGGCACCGTCCGGCTCGCCTGGCGACAGGAAGTTGGACACGTAGTGTTCGCCCAAAGACAGGATCGGCGTCAGGGCGCTGTCGCAGACGCGGCACGTGGTTGTCGTCTTAATGCCCTTTAGGTCGGATACGTACTGGTCGCCGGGGGACAGGACCGCCGTCGAGGCTCCGTCGCGGACGTGGAATGGGGTCGTGGTTTTCATGTCCTCATCTCCTTTATGGACTCGTGGCCGTACGTGATTTCCAACCGGAGCCCGCGACAAGCATGACGGACACATATTCTGCGCTCCGGCCTACGGGAGCCGTATACCACAATCAACCACTCACACCATTTCTCAGAGCCGTGATGTCGGCCTCGACCATGATCCGGACCAGGTCGTGGAAGGGGAGGGATGGGGTCCAGCCCAGCACGCTCTTGGCTTTCGTCGGCTGACCGACCACCACGTCGACTTCCGCCGGGCGCAAGAACTCGGGGTCCCGGATCACGTAATCGCGATAGTCCAGGTCCGCATGGGTGAACGCAACCTCGCAAAGTTCCCGTACGGAGTGCGTCTCGCCAGTCGCCACCACATAGTCGTCCGGGGTGGAGTGCTGGAGCATGCGCCACATCGCCTGGACGTAGTCCCCCGCAAAACCCCAATCTCGGCGCGCCTCGAGATTGCCGAGCCGCAGCTCCTTCGCCAACCCCAGCTTGATGCTCGCGACGCCACGGCTCACCTTGCGCGTGATGAACTCCAGCCCGCGTCTCGGGCTCTCATGGTTGAAACAGATCCCCGAACACGCAAAGAGTCCGTAGCTCTCCCGGTAGTTGACCGTGATCCAGTGGCCATACGCCTTGGCGACGGCGTAGGGGCTGCGCGGGTAGAACGGCGTCTTCTCGGTCTGCGGCGACTCGACCACCCTGCCGAACATCTCGCTGCTAGAGGCCTGGTAGAACCGGATCCGGGGATCCACGATGCGGATCGCCTGAAGCATCCGGGTCACCCCGAGCGCGGTGATCTCGCCAGTCAGCACGGGCTCCGCGAAAGAGGTCGGCACAAAGGATTGCGCGGCGAGGTTGTACACCTCGTCCGGCTGGTGTTCTCTGAGGATGTTCACGAGCGAGCCTTGATCGAGCAGGTCGCCCCGGGCGATGACCAGCGCATCCTGGATTGATCGGATGCGCTGGAAGTCGTTGTTGCTTGTCTGACGTACCATGCCGACGACGCGGTAACCCTTCTGCAGCAGGAACTCTGCCAAATACGAGCCGTCCTGGCCCGTCACGCCGGTTACCAGTGCAGTCGGCACGATCCGCCCTCGCACGCAGCACCCAGTGTATTCGGCAAACGAAGATAACGGGCCGCGCCCTCCCGAGGCGTTATGCTGTCTCCGTTCTCCGGACCAGCGGCTATGGGAGCCTCCCCGGGATTGGGTTGAACTTCGATGTGGCTTCTCTTGACCGCGGCTTCGCAGGGAGCCATCAGAGCCACGATCTCTCGTCCGCCTGATCCTGTCCCCTCGCGGCACTGGCCTCGACGGCGATGGTCCACCGACAGTACTTACGACATCGACCGGTACAGCGTCCTCGTATCCTCAAGAGACGCCTCCCCGGCAGGCGTGGTGCCCCGATGGTAGACGTAGTGCTCCCAGAATTTCGCGCACTTCATAGACTCCACAATGGCGGAGTTGTACGCCAACCAAAACCCAACGTTTCCATCTAGGAAGCCGCCCCTCAAAATGTACATATAGGCAAAACGAAACGCTGGGTATAGGGGAAGCAACCAGCGAACTGCGACCCGGTTCTTCACCCGTGCTTTATAGATGGCCCGGATCCCCAACTCCGATTTCGATCCGGACCAGAAGTCGCGCAGACACATCCACAGGACAGAAACCGGAAACCACCCATAGAGCCGGAGTTTGTTCGCCTTCGCCTCCTTCAGCTCAAGCACCGCTGAAAGCAAGCCCTTGCGCAAATGGTCGTGCAAATCCCGGATCGTTCTGTGAACCAGAGCCCCCCTTAAGACTCTCGTCGAACCCGTGACCACAACCTTCTCGTGGGAGTGCCCCTCCCATCGTCCCGCGTCCCTTCGGTACAATCGCAACGTATGGTCTGGATACCAGCCTCCATGGCGGATTTCCGTCTCAAGCCACACGTTCCGCCGCGGCACGTAAAATCCCACTTCCTTGGGGCCGGATCCGAGTAGCGTCTTGATCTCGTCGCGCAGTTCAGGTCCCACGACTTCGTCCGCATCGACACTGAAGATCCAATCACCACGTGCCTCTTGAGCGGCAAAATTCTTTTGTGCAGAGAACCCCTCGAAAGGACGGACAACAACACGCGCGCCGTGGGATTGGGCAATTTCCTGAGTCCGATCCTGGCTCCCCGAGTCCACGACGACAATCTCGTCACACCAGTCGAGACTCCGGAGACACGCGTCTAGATCCCGCTCCTCATTGAAAGTAATTACAGTCGCAGATATTCTCATCTGAATAGGCTCAAGAGTGTTCGTCGTGGACGTGGTCAATAACGGCACCGTGCATAGAGCCGTATGCTGTCCGAAACGTTTATCTTTAGAACGCTTTGCGCTGCGCTTCCCGCGGCGTAGATGCACTTCTTCGCCAGCCGCTTCAACGCTGACCGGTACAGCATCCCGGTATTTCCCTGGCGGCATTCCAGCACCTCAAACCCCGCCTTGCGCACGACGCGGCTTAGACTGTCGCCCGAAAAGTGATAGAGATGGAGCGCTGCGTTCAGCGGAAATTTATAACTTCTGCGCACGATGAAATTGAGATTTGGCACTTCTACTACGAGGATGCCATCCTCTTTGAGCAATCCTCGCACTCGACACAGCGCAGCCATCGGGTCCGGCATATGCTCCAAGACATGCCACAATGAAGCGACGTCAAAGCTCTGCGGCGGCAAACTGAGGGTCTCCAGCTCTCCGACCCTAACATCGATGCCGTATTTCTCGCGCGCGACGCGTGCAACCACTGGCGAGAACTCAAAACCCGTAGTAGCCCAACCTGCTTGGGCCGCTATGTGGAGGAAGTCTCCGTACCCCGACCCGACATCCAGAAGTCGCGTTCCCGGACCCGTGCGCCATCTTTGGAGATCTCGGAAGCGTTCGCTCCAGAGCCCGTGCAACTGGCTTGCGGTGTGTTGGTAGTAGCTTCCCCAGCTCTGTTGCTCCATAAGATCTGATTGCGCATAGTAGGTATGAAGTCCGCTCAGTGTAGGTCGAGGATTCACGTAGACGAGACCGCACGAGACGCACCGAACCATGTGCAGTCCCGAATTGAGGCCAATCGTTTTGCTCGTCACGGCACCGCAGAGGTTGCACGCAGCCCGCTCTGTCGGCAGCTCTTTCAGATCCATCTCTGCTCCTCCTCGCTTCCTGGGTGCTGGACCACAGTCCCGTGTGCGGCCGCCGTACCAATCCTCACGTGCGCCGCGCTTCACATCCTCCAGCCGGCGATCGCTCAGCTAAAGTTCGCAAAATCAGCGGGATCAGCCTCAGCTGTATCCCGAATAACTCAGTCGTCCTCAATCTGCGTCGTGACCAGAGCAGAGCAGCTCCAAGGCTACACATGCGCAGCACCGCTACCGCACAAAGCGCGATCGCCAAGAGATAAGTCTTCCAGACCGCGAAGTGCTCCTGGCAAAACCTCAGTTGGCTCTCACAGTAGGCTGCCTCGAGAAACCTAGCCCTAGCGGGGTCCCGCGCGTATCTCGTTATGTGGTGGTGTTCCGCGAGCGCCCCGTGACAGTAAAATACTTTCCAGCCAGCCCTACTCGCGCGCACACACAAATCCGAGTCCTCACGGTACATGAAATACCTCCCGTCGAACCCCCCCTCCTCAGCGATGAATTTTCGTCTGATCATCATGAACGCCCCAATTACGACAGCCACCTCTTGGTCGCGGTCATATCGCTGTTCCCTGGCGTACAGTGCCGAAACCCGCAGCCTCTCCGAAACGCTTCGATGAGAGCTGAGCACTTTCTCCTGCCGCTTGGCGCGACTCCAGCGCATAAACGTGTAATTCGCGAGAGGGTCCTCGAGCCGTTGTTGGAACGATGGCTGCAGCACGCCGTCAGGAAATATAACTTTTCCCCCAGCTATTGCGGCTTGGGGATGGTGCCGCAGAAACTCAACCATCGCATCTATTGCACCCTCCTGCACGATACAATCATTGTTCAATAGCAGGACGAAATCGCCCAAGGCGCGATTCATTAGCTGGTTGTTCGCCGCGCCAAACCCAACGTTTCCCCCATTCTCGATCAGGCGGACATCCGGACACCTGTTCCCGATCAGTTCAACGCTTCCATCCTGGGAGGCATTGTCACAAACGAGAACTTCGAATGCGCACGACCTCACGGTGCTCATCACCGCATCAAGACATTTCACAATGAGATCTTTGCGCTTATAGGAGACCACGCACACCGAAAGCTCAACGTCCCTCCCTCGAGAGGAGGTGCTGCTATCGGGAAGGTTGGGCATTCCGCGCTCCGGTCTGCGGCAAAAAGTGATCCAGATTGAGGGCGCTCCCAAGCAGTATGGCCACAAGGATGCTGATCGTTCTGGACTCTAAGGCAGAGCTCAGTCCGGCGTTCACAGCGACCATCAGAACGATTGCGGTGCAAATGGCCGCATATGCCTTGATTTCAGGGTCCCCCGTCGAATGAGCCAATCGCAGGTGGCGAATCAGAAGTGCGACCAGCATGCATAGGAAAAGCACTAGCGGGACCCATCCGACCTGTAGTAGGATAAGTGCGTAGTAGTTGTCTGTTATGTGTAGAAGCGGGGTCGCGCCTGAACGTTCGGTTGCGCCGCCCTGCGTCCCGAGGCCAGAGCCCGACCAAAGCGATGATCCGCGCGAAAGCACCTGCCCCCAAACCTCAATTCTCTGGTCCGCGGTCGTGATTCCAGGATCATCCTCGACCCTCACTCTCGCGCCAACCATGTCCCCGTAGGGAGTCTGCGCGAGCCAGACCATGACCGCTACGAGCACCGAGAGAGGCACCAGGAACCGACCTCTCCTGAGGAGTAGAGCCACTGTTAGGATCCCGACCAATAGGGACAGGTAAGCAGACCTAGCGAAGGTCAGGGCCAGGGCGAGAAGGACAACGCCAAGCACGACGGCAAGGTAGCCCCTCCGCCAATTGAAACAGTTGCTAGACGCATACGTCATGCAGATAATTCCAGCGATCGCCATATGTAGTCCAAATTCAAGGGGATTGCCGGTTCCCCCCGTCGCTCGTGCGAATCCAAGATATGTGAAAGGCAAGTCCGACCCCATCAGCGCTTCGATATCGTAGCCCAGCCAGCCGAAGACAGCCTGGCTTGTCAGCACCTCGGCAATCCCGAGCAGGCCGACGATCACGGACGCCCCAAGGACGACTGCTACGACCGTACGGAGCCGAGACTTCGTATTCACAAAATCGGCTGATGCAGGCAGCAACAGGAGGTACAGTGCCAGATTTCGATAGCTAATCATCGCTCCGGCTAGGGAAGCGGCAAAAGGGATATAGACTGCCATGACAGAGACGTAGGAAATTACTGCCAATTGGGGCAAGCGTGTCCACGGGTTGCGTTCCAGCCCCGCGGCCCGCCGCAGCATCCACGATAGAACTAGCATGCCAGCCAACGCATCGCGAATCAGAGCACCCATCCAAATCGATCCAGCCGGTGGCAGCGCGAAGTCTGCGAACGTCTGAAACGGAACGTACGCTATCAAAAGCACGAGAATAGAGAACGGCGCGAAGAGCGCAGTGGCCCAAGTGGCTAGTGCGACGCACACCCCCGTCACGGCGACGGTGCCCGCCGGCCACACAATCGCCGCCATGACCAGCAGGGTGGCGAAAGCTATGACCGACAACGTGTCGGCTCGCCGCGCCGCCTCCCCTGAACAATACCGTAAATCCACGCTCAGATCTCTTGTTCCGACGCACGAGAAATGCTCGTACTTCTATTTGGTAGCAGCCGGGATACAAGGCGGCGGTCCGTGTCATCGACGCAGCCAGTTGATAGGAGCATCGTGGCGTACGCTGCGACAAATATGCCAGTACAGGCCACCAAGGAGAACCACCCCGGGGTCCAGGTCGGCAACAGATGGCTCGTGGGCAGCTGTGAACTGAACAAGCCTGCGCCGGCAGCCACGAGGCCGGATAACAGAATCCTTCGGCCGGGGACTGCTTCCTGGAGAGCTCCGCTGCGAGTCATCATGATGTGAAACCTACGAAGAAACAGTGCTGACGCAACCGTCATCGCGAGCGTTGTCCCCGCCAGCAGCCCCGTGAGGCCCAGCGCCATGACACCTATCAGGCCCAAACAGATCTGGAGTACCGCCAGTCCTGCCCCAAAACGCGCCTCCACACCAGCCTTTCCGATTCCCTCGCAAATCGACGTTCCCAGGCCAGTCAATATGTGAAAGGTGTGCCCCAAGCCAAGCAGTCGAATGACCTGCACGACCTGCTCGTCCTCATGTCCGAGCCATGCGCGCGTTATGAGCGGAGCTAATGCCAGAATGATTCCGCCAACTCCGATGCCAACGGCGAGAGAGTACTTGCTGCCCCTGCTATAGAGCTTCGCCAACCGCCCCGAATCGCCCCTTTCAGCCAATTCACTTGCCGCCGGCACAATAGCGGGGCCAAAAATCAGCGCCATCCCGCGAAGAAGCGCGATAACCGTATAGCCGAGTTGGTATTTCGCCAGGGTCTCGAGGCTTAGAAAGTGGCCGATAAGCACTCTGTCCGAGTACGCAGCAACGATGCCAGAGATCCGAGCCACCTGAACCGTCGCCCCGAACCTATAGATGTGGCTTCCACCGCGGCGCCGGCGCGGAAGCTCAAATCTCAGGGAGGGCAGTAGACGTTTCGCGAAGAGCGCCAGGCCCCCCACTACCAGCGCGAGCGAACATAGAAGCCCAATCACCACACCGGCGAGCCCTCGCCCCAGTGACAGGAAGAACAGGGTCAGGACGATCATTGAAATGACCTGGAGAACGGCGATGGCGTTGGTGATCTCCATGCGCTGCAGGCCGTTAATGAGACTTTGAAGTACGCCCACCACACTTGAAAGCAAGAAAACAAGCGCTGTCAGTGGGAGAAGTACTCTCGCCTGGTCCCAAAGTGTGGAAGGAACTGAGAAGAAACGGAGAATCATTTCCGCATGCGTCCACAGCACTCCAGCCAGGACTGCAGATGTTGTGACATAGAAGAGCACTGCGACGGTGAATGGTTGGTTGATCCTCTGCAGTGTATTCGACGCATTGAACTCGGCAACATGCTTAGTCAATGCAGCACCAAATCCCAAGTCCACTAGCCCGAACTGCCCTGAGAGCAGCAGGATCAGAGCCCAGAGCCCGAAGGTCTCGCTCCCCAAGACGTGAAAAACAATCGGAGTGAGAAACAGACCACCCGCGTATCCTGCTGCCTTCCCCAAGAAGGTGAACGCCGTATTCGACAGGAGCCTATTGACGAGGGGTCCCGTGGCCCGTGCCTCAAGCTGCGCAATCATCAATGCCACTGGGTGTAGCCTTCAGAACGAACTGTACAGCGAACAGACCGGGCAACGCTTCGAGGAGCACCCTGGGGAGCCTGTAGGCCGAAAACCTGCGCTCCACCACCCTGAAGCCGGCCGCTGAGACCATCTCTAGGGCTGTAGCCTGCGTGAAGAATCGGACATGAGTGCGATCCAGAAGGCCTTCATCCTCGTACCGGAAGCGGCCCATGAGGAGTCCTATGCGCACCCGATAATTCGCAATATTCGGTATCGAGGCTATGACGAAACCTCCCGGCTTCAGACAAACCTTGCAGCGACGCAGGACATCCTCCGGATTGAGGAGATGCTCCAAGACATCGCCGAAGATGATGACATCGAACGCTTCTCCTAGCTGCTCGAATACGTTTCCAGAGGATACGTCCGCGTTGATGACCCGACGACAAAAGCGTTCGGCGAGCCGCGCACGATCCGGATCCATCTCGATTCCGACCACTGAGTTCCCGCGCTCCGTCAACCGTCCTGCCATGAGACCTGTCGAGCACCCTACGTCCAGAATCTGTCCCGGTTTCGTACCCATCATTTGGAGCATGAGACTATGAGCGCTCCTCGGGGACGCCAGAGACAACTGGTTGTACTTCACGACGTAGTCCTCCCTCCCGCTGATCCGATCACCAGGGAGGGCAACGCCAATCTGTTTCCGAGATTTGGCCCGCCCCGCAGACTGCACAATCGCGTGCCCCTCAATTTGCGAATCCAACTCCGTCTCGCCCTTTCACTCTTGCTTGCGACCGACCCACACGCACAAGCACTATACCCAGGCTCATCGCGAGACCCATGAGCGTCCCCAACGCGGCGACGAGCCCCCGGCGTGGTGCATTGCGCAGCGTCGGGATTGCCGCGACGTCTAAAATGTTGAGTACAGGTACATCACGATGCTCTTCAACTTTCGTAAGTTCGTATTGACGCCTCAGTGCGAGGTATATTTCCTCCTGTTCACGAAGGCCACGCGCCAATCGTCCTTCCTCTAACAGGAGACGCGGCGAGTTTCCGATGCGCAAATTTCGCTCCCGAAACGCGCGAAGTTCCTCTTCCGCATGAGTTAGGTCCCCTTGAACTTCCATGAGCCGACCTTCGATAAATCGCCGGTTCTCCCCCGCCTGTGACGTGAAAGAATGAACGGCAAAGTCTTGCAGAAGCTCAGAGAGCGCGTTTGCCACGCCAGCGGCTACCTCCGGACTTCTAGCTCGTGAACGGATCGTGAGGACACCCGTTCGCCGATCTAAGGCCGCATCGACATTACTTCGCAATTTCTTCACAGCAAGTTCCACTCTCTTCCCACCACTTCCGCGAGGCTGCACAATGTCGATCAGAAGAAGCGCGCTCCCGTCAGGGCGCTTCGAAAAGCTCATCCTCAGAACTTGCTCCAGAAGCCTCCTGCTCCGCACGATTTCCGGATACATCGCAGGCGAATTGCCTTTCGGGCTCGTCTGAAGACCAAAGTCCTCAAGGTTCGCGCCAAGTTGCCCTATCGCTGAAAGCTTGTCTGCCGCCACAGCGGGAATGATGGTGGTAGACGCCTGGTAACTCGGGGGTAGGAAGAAGGAAATAATTCCGGCAAGCGCACCCGTTGTCAGTCCAATGCCAAGAATTCTTCGGCGGTTCTGCCAGATGGTCCGGTTGTATTCGATTATCCCCGGTTCCGTGGCGGCTCCACTTTGCCCACTCACTACTTCGTCGCCTCGCTCACGAGAAAAATCGTCGTCGCCGCGCCGGACAAGATCCCGATGATCGTAGCGATGTCCTTCAGCGTCTCCTTCTTCTCGCTGGGCGGCTTCGTCGGGACGATTACCAGCGCGCCCGGCTCCGGCTCGGGGTCGAACCAGAATTTCTTCACGGACTTGACCTTTCCGCTCGCCTGGACGATCTTGACCCGGCGCTTGTCGGATTTCTCCGTGTAACCGCCGGCCTGGCCCACGTAGTACCCAAGGGATCGTCCCCGCTCGAAGAGCACGCTGGCCTGGAGTCCGACCTCTCCGACCACCTTCACCGTCTTCGGCTCCCTGGGGATGTCCACCGCGTCACCGTCCTCGAGCACCAAGTCGTACCGCCGTCCGCGCCGCAGCGCCACGTCCTCGACGTCTAGCGCCAGCCGGCCCGCGCCGCCCTTGGCCCGCGTGAACGTGGCGGCCCGTGGATACGCGGTCGGTTTCAGTCCGCCGGCCCGCTGCAGCAAAGACGACAGCCGCTCGTCCTTCGCCTTTAGCGAGTACATTCCCGGGTACATCACCTCCCCGGTGACGGCCACGTTCCGCTGCAACTGCCAATCGGGGATTTCCCTCACGAAAACCTGGTCGTATTTCTGCAGGGCGAACGATGAATCCACCGAGTGGATCCCATAGTCGTCGGAAATCGGAACTTTGAAGATCGCGGCCGCCTTCGTGTTCGCGATTGTCGTCGAGTCCACGCGGGAGACCTCGGCTTCCAGCCGGAGCGCCGACTCCCTGAGGCCTCCGGTCTGGAAAATGAGGTCCATCACGGTCATCCCGTCCAGGTACTCGTACGTCCCGGGCCGCCGCACGCTTCCGCTGATCGAGACGGTGTGCCGGTCGCGGATGTCCCAGACGCTGCTCACCGCGACCTCATCCAGTTCCTCCAGGACGAGGTCGTTCTCGGCATCGCCCTCCAGGGCCTTCCCAAGATTGAACCGGTGGATGCTCTTCGACAGGTCGGCGTGGGTCCGAACCAGCGTCGCGCGGTCCAGGTACGCGTCGGACGTGAGGCCCCCTGCGTCATTCACCAGGTCCGAGACTTTCATCCCGCGGCGGATTTGAAACGTGCCGGCATGGAGCAGCACGTCTCCGGAAATCGTGACCGTGTTCTTCCGCACATCGTTGATCCGGAACACTTGCACAATGTCGCGGTCCACCAACTCCGGGTTATTCGTGGAGTCGGCGAGCATCTCCTTCAGCGACAGATCCAGCGCCACGCGATCCTGCCCCGCAAGGGCGTCCCGCTCGGAGAACGGGACGATCCGGTCGATCTGCACGCGGTCGAGGAGCGCCGTGGACTGGATTCCGCCGCACAGCTTCAACAGGTCGTGGAAGCGCTCCTCGGGGCGCAGCTCGTAGATCGCCGGCCGGTGCACCTGCCCCGCCATCGCGACCGTCTTCCCCACCGGCGGCACGAACACCACGTCCCCGCTCTGCAGCCGCACGTCCTCCGCCTTGCTCCCCGTTAGGATGTAGCCGTACAGGTCCACGCGCCGAAAGATCTCGTTGTGGCGGATGATGCGCACGTCGCGCATCGAGCCCCGGGCCGTGGGGCCGCCCGCGTTGTAGAGTGCGTTCAGGACCGTCGAGACCGACGAGATCGTGTAGCCGCCGGGCCGCACCACATCCCCAAGGATGAAGACCTGGATGGTACGCAGTTTCCCAAGCGTTACGTCCACGAACGTCGTGGGCCGCCGCGCGCGGATGCCGGAGTAGACGGTGGCCAGCCGATCCGAGATCAGCCGCTTCGCCTGGGCCAGCGTCAACCCGTTGAGCACGACCTGCCCAATGTCGGGCACGCTGACGGTGGCCTCGCGGCTCACCACCGCGGAGTGGCTGTACTGGTTGTCCCCCCAGACCTGCACGATGACCTCATCGCCGGGGCCTATCGGATAGTCGGGGTCCACGGGCCCGGTGGCCAAAGGCTCGAACGTGGTGGGCGAGTAGCGGAAGATCTCGTAGCCGAAGGGGAGTACCGGCATGGAGGCCGGGACGCGCCGGGCGATCTCCTTCGTGAACTCGGGGAGATTCTCCGCGCGCATCTCGACCCGCTGCTCTTGGGGCGCGCTTCCCGGCGCGCTGGGCTCCGTCGTCAGCGCGTCGCTCGGCGGACTGGGCTGGGACGTGCCGGGCTCGGTCGGCTTGCCGGCGGTGCCGCCGGGCATGTAGGCGTCGAGCGCGCTCGGGTTATAGCCGCGCTGCTGCAGCTCTTGGCGCACCTGGTCCGCCGTCTTCCCGGACTCCTGGATGCGCTGGCGGACCTCGCCCTCGGAGCGGCCCGACTGCTCTACCTTCTGTTTGACTTGGGATTGGGTCTGGGCGGAAACGGCCGAGGGGACAGCAAAGCTGAGCGCCGCGAGCAAAATCACGGCGTTGCGCGAGGAGCGAGGCGCGGCCAAAACAACCAGGTTCGTTTTCGACCCCGTCCGTGGTGTGCGCAACGCCAACCGCCTGGATCCGCGCGGGTTGTGGCCCCGCGGGACGCTGCCCCCCCGAGTAGCGGATCATTGGTACCATGCACCCCACGGCCTGTCAACTGGTTACGGCCGATTCGTGGTCGGTCGGGGTCCGATCGGTTTTCAGTTTACGGCGTGAGTTGGGCCTCCCACGTCCCGTCGTCGACTGGTGTCGTATCCATCATGATCTCCCACGTGCCCGTTGCCATGTTCGTGGCGACCGTCAACTCGCCCGTCGCCGTCATGACGGCGCCCAGATCGTCGATGCCGCCCAGCGTGATGGTCTTGATCCCGGGACTCGTCTCGTTTCGAGAAACCGTCCCGTCGAAGAAGAGCGGGATGTCGCTGTCGAATGACTGGGCCAGGCCTACGACCGCGGTGTCGGCATAGACGACCATGTTGAGTTTGCCGTATCCCCCCGACGTGGCGCTGAAGGTCCCGCAGAAGACCTTCACCGTGCTCGCGTCCCCCACGATGCAGCCCCAAAACCCGGACCCTCCGGGTCCCACCCAGGTTCCGTTGAAGGTCGGAGGAACATCCGAGGGGTAATACGTGCCGCGGATGAGGTACCCGCCCCCGGTCAGGTAGAGGGTGTCGAGGACGGTGTCGTAGGAGCCGGTCAGCGAGATGGTGCCCCCACCGACGATCTTGAGCGTACCGCTCGCGGTCACGACGGTAGCCGCCGCCCCGCGGATGCCGCGGGCGAGGCTGGTGGAACTGACGGTGATCCCGAGTGTGCCCGATACCGTGCCGCTTGTGAGAGAGCCCGTGAAACTCGTGGACGGCGTGACGCCACCGCCCGGGTCCAAGGGGTTTTTCTTTTCGTCGCTTCCGCAGCCGAAGAGCGCGAGGAGCATCGCCGTTGCGGCGAGGACAGCGAGGGACGGCCAGAGTGTGGAGTGGGTGCTGCGGTTGGAACGGGGCATAGGTACCCTCCTGACTTCAATGTTGCGTGCGTAGGGTCGATGGAAGGCTACTCCTGGCTCTCTTTAAAGGCAAGCACGGCTGCCAGATCCCGAAACTTCAGGCCTGAATGAGCGCGGCCGGCGCGGCACCCTTCACGAAGCGCTCGAAGGAAACCCTGCGGTGTGGGTCAGCCAGCAAGACGATCTCGGAAACCTTCACCGGGGCCAGGACTTCCAGCCCCACGATGTTCCCCTCCGCATCGAAATCCGCCAGAAGCACGTCGTGCTTGATCTCTCGAGTGGTGGCGACGGGACTGTGGGAAAAGTAGATGTAAACAGCCTCGATCGTCCCGTCGTCCCGGGCGCTCGTGGAAATCTCGAACCCAATCGGCTGATTATTCGATTTGCCCACTACCCTGGTCCTCATCGGGGTCTCTCCAGTAGACGGTGACTACTCGCACGAACGTGGACTCCAACTCCGCTATCACAGTAAGCGTTCGACCGCCGCGGTTGAGGCAATTTCAGCGGACACACGGTTCGGGTGCGCGTACGAGGCTGCCTTGATACTCGCCACGGCGGTCATCGCCGCGGCGGGGTACCGATCGAAGGGCGCGGGCCATCACCGGACAACATTTGAAGCGCTTCGACGACGGTCCGGATACCGTCGAGCCAGGAGGGACTGACGAGATCATCGGTGACCGCAAGGTCATGGGCTGGAGCGCGACCGCGCGGTAAACCATTGGACGTGAAGCACTTACACTTGAGGCTTTGGAATTCAGAAACTTTCGATCGGTGCCGATAGTCTAATGGATGCTAGCGCAAGCACACGCCGATCATGATAGGATGGATCCATGAGTGATTACCTTTTCGCACAGCCTTCAACCCTCTCCGGCATGGCTAGGGTCGCCGACTTGTGGGCGCAACTTGACGAGTACAACATTTGCCCCACTGGCGAGGAGGCCGATGCCAGGGCGGTCTACTGTGACTGGCTGGCAGTGGGCAGGGCGATGCTAGCCGCCATGAAGAAATACTCTGAGCAGACACCAGAAGCAGCGGCATAGCTACCCTCCTCCGGTACAGGCGCGACCGCCGGCGTCTGTCACGCAGACCCGCACCGAGGTCTCGCTAAGCCATACCTATCAAGGCCCGCTTCCCCAGCCTGCCGACCTAGGAGCGTGCGGAAAAGCGCGAGAAACTGGCTAGCGTCGAAAGAACCCGCTAGAAACACGATTTCAAGCCGACCGATAGCAATGCAGCCGCCCCGGACCGGCTGATCGACAAGGGAAATTTGTGGTACCGTAACCCCGTGACCCTAGCAAACATCCCCTTTCATCGTCCCTCGGTCACCGAGGCCGAAGTCGCTGCCGTCACGGCGGTCCTCCGCTCCGGTTGGCTCACGACCGGCGCGAAGGCGAAAGAGCTGGAACAGGCAATCGCGGCCTACGTCGGATCGGCTGCCACGGCGGGCGACACGGAGGCGGCCCCGGACCTCGATCCGGGCGGCTACCACGCCGTCGCGCTCTCCTCCTGCACGGCCGCGCTCCACCTGTCGTTCCTCGCGCTCGGGCTGAAAGAGGGCGACGAGGTGGTCACCACCCCGTACACCTTCGTCTCCACCGGCGAGACGATTCTCTACACCGGCGCGCGCCCCGTCTTCGCCGACGTCGAGCGCGCGACGAAAAACATCGATCCCGCCGCCATCGAGCGCGCCATCACGAAGAAGACGCGCGCCATCGTCACGGTATCGATGGCGGGCCATCCGTGCCGCGCCGCCGAGATCGCGCAAGTAGCGAAGACCCACGGCATCCCGGTCGTCGAGGACGCGGCCCACTCCCTGACGGCGCGCATCTGGTCGGTACCGGTCGGGACGCAAGCCGACATCACCTGCTTCTCGTTCTACGCCACGAAGGTCGTGACCTCCGGCGAAGGGGGCATGGTCGTGACGGCGCGCGAGGATTGGGCCGAGCGGGTGCGGCGGCTCTCGCTCCACGGGTTGTCTTCGGCCGCGTGGTCGCGCTACGGCAAGGGCGGCTGGTGGGAATACGACGTCACCGAACTCGGCTGGAAGTACAACCTGACCGACCTGCAGGCGGCGCTCGGCCTGGCGCAATTCGCGCGCGCGGAGGAGTTGCGCGACCGGCGCGAGTCGATCGCCGAGCGCTACACGGCTGGATTGGCCGGCGTGCCGGGACTGACGCCCCCGACCGTGCTGCCGGGGATGCGCCACGCGTGGCATCTCTACCAGATCGACGTCTCGATCGCCGCGGGAGCGCGCCGCGATCGTAATGCGCTCGCGATGGCGCTACGCGAGGACGGCATCGGCAGCAGCGTCCACTTCAAACCGCTCCACCTCTTCCCCTGGTATCAGGAGCGGCTAGGAGTGGAGCCGGGCCAGTTCCCCGTCGCGGAAGCGATCTTCGCGGGGACCTTGTCGCTCCCCATCTGGCCCGACATGAGCGAGGCCGATGTGACCCGCGTGATCGCGCGGGTCCGCTTTCACATGATGGGTCATGAATAGCGAGGGGCGGCGATGACCGGCATCGACGAAGAGCTGGAGTGGGGTCTGCTGCAGGAGGCGACGGCGCGGGGCGGCGCGCGGGAGTTGGCGCGGCTCGTCTTCGAGCGCGACCCCGATACGCGGCGCTCGCTCTGGCGGCTCGCGTTGCGCCGGCTGGACGACCGCGAATCGCCGCTTCGGAATTTCGAATTCCTGATCGACGTGGCGCAGGCGGGAATCGACGACTCGATGACGCTGGCCAACCAGGCGGGCGACGGCGAAACGGCCTCGACCTGGGCCGACGCCGCGAATGTCCTTTCCTACAATTTGTCGGCGGCGCTGGCCGACTGCTGGCCCGACGATCCTGCTCCCCGCGAGACGCACCACTTCGAAATCGGCCTCCGCGCCGCCGAGGACTGCATCCGCTGGCGCTGGGAACTCGGAAAGCCGCCCGATCGGCGCGGCATGGCCTACTGGGCCTCCGGAATGCACCACCTCTCGCTCGGGAACCTGATCGAGTCGTACGGCGCCTTCGTCACGGCGGAGAAACTGGCCCGCGGCACCACGAAGGGACACCACGGCGCCGGGGTGGAGCCGGAGGGAAATTTCGGCGTCATCCTCTACCACGGCTACGCCGGCATCGCGCGCTGGCTGATGGGCGAGGACGAGGGTCGCCGCGACTACGAACGCGCCTGCCGCGCCTTCGAGCACACCGGCGCCGCCGATCCGGAGCGGAAGGAAGACGCGCAATTCGGGCTGGAGCAGCTGCGGTGCGTGGAGAAGAAGTTCACGCCCGGCAAGAGGTCCTGAGTCCCCACCCAACTACACGCACGTCTCCACGGCCCAGGCCCTACTCCCCATCTTCACGCCGAGCCTGGTTTCGCTCGCATCTCTCGAGTTGATGAGGTCGAGCTTTTCCGCTGGATACCTCGTCGCCAACCTGCCTTGTGCTACCAGCAACCGCAGAAGCCGGTCAGCTTGTGTGCCGATGGGTACCACATCATTCTCCCATCGAGAAACCGTCTCCAGGGTGACACCCATGCGCCTTGCGAACTTCGCCCCCGAGAGGTCTAGGCACTTCCGTAGGAATCGAATCTCCATCCCCGTGAATCTGGTCACCTTCTCGACAAGGCACTTGGCGATCAGTCGATGGAGATCATCGATGCGCGGGATCGCGACCTCGTAATTCCCGCATGCCGGACAGCGGCTGACTTCGATGCCCTTTAGGGTGACATAGCGTAGCCCGCATGCTTCGTACTTGTAGTTTTCCAGGCGCGTCGTCATGGCGACGCCGCATTCGATGCAGTTCATCGATCGATTTGCCTCCACCCACGCGGGTTACCGGATCTTTCTCCAGGCCGTAACAACAACGAACCTCGCGGATGAGAATCCTGGCTTGATCCGGCTTCAGGGGCTCTACGAATTCATCGGCCATTGTAAGTCAATACTTGATATATTGTCAAGTTCCTCTCCCTCGCGTGCTCTCCCTCGCGGACCGTCGCCTTGAAAGCCATTGTCCAAATTGAGCTTGCGCGTCGGGGTCAGGCCGAGGAGAAGCACCTGCGGGGGTCGTTCGTTGCTACTGAAAAACTTTCGCGCCGCCTCCACCAGCACGTCCGCGGTTCGTTCCACCGAGGCGGTGGAGCCCAGGGTCCTTCGAGAGTCCGTGATGGGCCATGAGGCTCTCGAAGGAGCAGTTTCCATCCACGTGGCCGAACTAGATGTCGGCTCCTTTCGGGTCTACGGCGCTCCCTACACGCCCAACAACTCCTTCACCTTCGCCACGATCCGCTCCGAGGCGTGCCCGTCGCCGTAGGGATTCACGCGCGTCGCCATGGCGGCGTACGCCTTCGGATTCTCCAGCAGCTCCACGGTGTTCTCCACGATCGCCTTCCGGTGCGGCCCCACCAGGCGGACCACGCCGGCCTCCACCGCCTCCGGCCGCTCGGTCTCGTCGCGCAATACCAGCACCGGAACGCCCAGCGACGGCGCCTCCTCCTGAATCCCGCCGGAGTCGGTGAGGATCAACGTCGAGGCGCTCATGAGATCGCAGAAGGTCTTGTAGTCGACCGGCCCCAGCAGATGCACCCCCGGCGTCTTCCCGAGCGCGGCCCGCGCGGGGCCGTCCACCTGGGGATTACGGTGCACGGGGTAGACGATGTCGACGTCCTTCCAGCGCGCGGCGATCTCACCGAGCGCCGCGAGTATCTCCTGGAGCGGCGCGCCGAAGTTCTCCCGGCGATGCGCGGTGACGAGAACGAGCCGCGTCCCCCGGCGCAGAAAAGGCGGAAGCGGCCCCGGCGTCTTGACGGTCTGGAGGAGCGCATCGATGACGGTGTTCCCCGTCACGGAGATCGCCCCCTCGGCCACGCCCTCCGCGAGCAGATTCCTCCGCGCCCGCTCCGTCGGCGCGAAGTGATGCGCGGCGATCACGGAGGTGACGCGGCGATTGATCTCCTCGGGATAGGGATACGCCGGGTCGCCGGTCCGAAGCCCCGCCTCCACGTGCGCCACCGGCACCCGCGCGTAGAACGCAGCCAGCGAAGCGGCCATGGTGGTCGTGGTGTCGCCCTGCACCAGAAGGAGATCGGGCTTCACCTCGCGCAGGTAGGGTTCCAGCAACGTCAGCGCGCCGGCGGTGATCTGCGTTAGCGTCTGCCCTTCACGCATCAGGTCGAGGTCGTGATCGGGGCGGATGGAGAAGAGGCGGAGCACCTGGTCGAGCATCTCCCGGTGCTGCGCGGTGACGCATACGAGCGAGCGGATCCCCTTCTCTGCGGCAAGCCGCTGGAGAACGGGCGCCATCTTGATCGCCTCGGGACGCGTCCCGAAGACCGAGAGCACGGTTTTCATGTGGGGGCATCTTACGCTGGTTGGAGGTCACACCGAAAGGGCGCGCGATCGGGGAGAGTCGGAGCCGGGGGG
>ERZ1292630.744-Hain-H41-02um-R3-744-length-33267-cov-7_pt1 | contig 33267 bp, 11 predicted proteins | sample MGYA00564408_ERZ1292630 | MGnify/ENA primary metagenome ERZ1292630 (study PRJEB36523, sample SAMEA6512641) | groundwater metagenome | collected 2019-01-08 | study: AquaDiva: Metagenomics assemblies of 32 groundwater samples
GGTTAGGGCACGTGTTGGCGGAGATAGGAACGAGTGAGAGATGCAAAAATATTTGCCTGATTCGAGTAATGTGAGCGCAACCCAGACGCAAGGAGATAGTCAGGGTGTCGAACATCTCTCTGTGTGTCCTCTCTCTGAGACTACAGCCTTCCACTTACACCTGCGCAAATGGCTCGCTTCATCATCCTCGTTACCGCGCTCCTGGCCACCGCCAGCGTTGCGTCGGCGCAGCTCACCACGTACGCCGGCGCCTTCGTCCCCGGCCGCCCGTCACCGACGACGTCTACTTCACCGACCCGACGAACCACGTCGTCCGTCGCCACGTTCACATCCCCACCGGAGCGCTCCAGACGTTCGCCGGGCTCGCCGGCACGTCGGGCGACGCCGGCTCGCGCGCTTCAAGGAATCTGCTACAACGGCACCAGCCTCTTCGTCGCCGACACCGGGAACGTCGAGGACCCTCCGTCGTCCGAAAAGTGATCTGTGTGGGTGAATCAACGTTTGAGAGAGAAAGAGAAAGCGAAACGTTTCGACAGGAGACCGAACCGGTTGGGAGATCCACCTGTAGGGTCCCATGACTTTGTCTATGACTGAGTCTACCAAAAGGGAGTGGAAGAGGAGAAGATTAGTTGTCGTCATCATCATCGCGGGTCTGGTCGTCTGAAAACATATCCCGGTCGTTGATCATTCCGTGGCGATGCAACACCCGCTCCATCGCGGTCGTGCTGAAGTCGTCTCTCGCTCCAAACTCGTCGAATCCGATGATGGAGTGAAAGGTGTTGCCCCCCTCCACCAGCATTATCGTGGGGAGCATCATGACGCGGAACCGTTCCGGAAGCGACGGTACCTTCTCGACGTCGACGCAGATGAACAGCGACTCCCAGTGCACGGGCGCCAAGGCTTGGATGTGGCGATCCACAATGGCGCAACGATCCGTTAACCGTCGTTTGAAGTGACAAATGACACGCTCCGATCCCTTTACAAGGTCGAAAAATTGCTTCGGATCGGTGACTTCGTGGTAGCGGCCGTGGCCTTTCGCCACCCAACCTTCCCGTCGCTTAGCCATCTCTTCGACTTGCCGCGCTCGCTTGGACCGAATCGTTGCCAGCTCTTGATCGTCCATGTTGTCCAGGCGGTCGAGCTCGTCATCCACGGCTCGTTCTATGACCGTGGCGATCTGCAATGCGGCGACCTCGTTGGTCATATTTTTTTCCTTCTCACCCTTTAAAGAATAACCAACGAACAAAAGCAAAACAAGTGGCGACTGCGATTTTCTAAGTTTCAATAGAAGCCTCTGGAGCACTCACACTGGTGGCACAGAGCAGCGCTACTCGTACTTCATAGATCTGGTTTCGTGTCGACGACCGATGAGGAGTCGTAAAACGAGCTCGTCGACCAACAGCGAGCGACAATGTCGTCATCCGTTTTCCGCGCTCGGAGCGCGGCGTAGCTTGGGCAAGGCAAGTCAGGCGTCATCGCAAGACACGCGGGGATGTCCCACAACGCGATGAACGAGTGCCGTAACACCCCGTGGACCACCGCGTCCCGCAGCGCCAGCGCGTAATCATTGACGATGCCCCCCGTACCGCCATCTCGCGACCGCGCGTACAGTCGCGATCGCCAACGGATCAGCGTGCAACCCATCGCCAGCTCGGACAGCGAAGCACCCGCTTTGCGGGCCTCGGCTTCCCACGCTTGGCCCGTCTCGTTGATAATGCGTTTGTACAAGGATCGAGTTTGTTTGTGGTCGAGATCCCGCTGCTGATCGCCATACGTTTCGCGCATGGCGTTGAGACTGGGCGGCGAGACCAGAAAGGGATGGTGCCGCTGACTCCAGCCCAGAGAGAGTTGCACGAACAGCGCCGCTGAGCATAACAACAGCAATGCCCACAAAAAAATGCTTCGCGTTGCCATCCAATTGCGAGTTGAAAGCACGTAAACTTTTCAAAAACGAACAAATCCAACCAAAAGAAGACCAAGCGAGAGTGAGGCGCATTTGAAGTCACGGTCTGAAGTGACCGAATCCGCTCCGGACTGCTCGCTCCCAAGAACAAGTACAAATGACCGATCGTGGAGAGGAGAGGCCAGAAGAAACCATAACCAGAAGGTCAATTCAACAACATCGAAACGAAGAGAGCGGTGGGGGGAAGTTACCAACACCCTCCTCCTACCGGAACGGCCGGAGTGATCCGGCGGCGGTGGACCGTGGCGTAACGGATCGCGGCTGCCCGGGAGAGTCCGGATCACGATGGACTTTCGGCTGGGACAGTTTTTCCAGTTGGTGGACCATTTCGTCCGCCGTTAACCTCCGACCAGGTTTCACAACAATCAATTCCCCGGAAGGCGGGCGGATTTCACTGAAAATAGTTTGACGTTCCGATGCTCGAGCCCAGGCACTCGTCCGCGGTTCACGGAGGGATGGGGCCGAAACGTGTCGCGTTTCATCGGATCTGGGTGGTGGTTTCGCGCCGGCGGCGGACCCACCCTGGGCGGAGTTGGCGGCGGCTCTCTTCGGAGGTTGGCGACGAGCAGTGGGAGGCCGCATGACGGGCCCATGTAGGCGGTCCTTGCGCTGTCCGAACAACTCCTCAAACGGCGCGGGGGCATCGAGACTTGGAACAAACGTCCCACGGTCCACGACGACGACGCGTGGTGGCGGCCGATGTGGAACGCCACGACGGGTCACCGACGCGCTCACGGAGCGGAGATTCTTGGAAGACGGTGGTGACGCTGCGGCCGGGTGAGCCGCGGAGACGACCGGCGCCGCCAGTGGTGGGGGTTGCGGCTCTTCCTTCGGCTTCGCTGGCTCCACAGCAGGTGCCGCAGCAACAGAGTGATCGGGAGTGGCGGCTCGAACCGACCCAACGGCAAGCGACGAAGGACGGCTGACATTGTCAGATTCGTCGCGGCGAGGTACAGCCGCTGCCGCAACGGCGTTGGCGGCCCGCGGCGTAGAATCAGCGACGACAACGAGGTCGTCCTTTTCGGAAATCGGAGGCGGCAGGCGAAGGTCGCTCATGGTGAGCAAGGGGGCCCATGCTTCCAGCTCCGCCAATTCCAGTGGGCTGCCCGAAACGGTCGTCAGCGCGGCAACCACCGTTCCGCCGGTGGACTCGACGAGGCGCAATCCAAGAGACTGTTTTTCAGCCGGCGCGACGTTGTCGCCTGGCCCAACCGGGGGGGATCCGTCCGTCACGGTCGGAGACAATGTCACGACTGACCGCAAAATGAAGAGCCGATAGACGCCTTCGAACTTGCACCGGACCGCGCATCCGCTGACAAGGTCAGTCGCCCGTGCCGCAATCGCGGCTTGACGCGCGTCGTCGTTCGGAAGCTGATTGGGATCACATTCTAAGGTCGCTTGACGGATGAGCGACAACAGAGACTTTCGGGTGAGCTGCCTCGCTTGGACCTGCGGCAACGTGACGCGAGGTAGCGACAAAGACTGAGCCTTTTCGGCGAGGAACGCGCGTGTAAGGGAAATGATGCGCTGCTGCTGCGGCGGGCCCACGGTGATGGTGGGCGTCCCGGTCCGCGCCAGATACGTCTTCAACGCGTCAAAATCCGTTGTCGTGAACGGCTTGTTTGATATGGTATCGACCGACATGGGGTCATATTGTTCGCCAGAAACGATGTCGTGGATGACCACGAGCAAGACGGTCGGCGCGCCACGACCAGGCAACGCCGCCGCCGTGGTGCACGAGGAGCCGGCCACAACCACTCGCTGAAGGACACCGCAGTGGTACGTGCCGCTTTTTAAATGCCGCACCAGCGCGTATTTCAGCCGCTCGTCCAGCTGATTGGCAACCGCCGCTGTGTCTTTGATGCCAGTGGACAAACAGTCGATCCAGTCAAACGCCAGCTTGCGCGTCAGCTGCGCGCTGGTCATTGAGGCAACATCGAAATCGCACGCGGCGGCGGCGGATGCAGGAGGAGACGCTGACATTCGAGGCGACAATCCCTTTTAAAAAATAAAGAAGACAACGAGGGAGGGAAGGCAAAATTCTTCCTTCGGCTTGCGAGAAATTGACAACAGAAGTGGACCACCGCCATAAATAAAGGCCCGGTTGCATCCTTTGTTCGACGTTTGGTCAGGCGCGAAAGGGAGAAGAAAAAATGGTACACTCCACAGTCGCTTCCCATCACGGTACCGGCCCCAAAGCGCTCATTAGCGCAGTCAACGGGATGATGATTTTACCCGAGGCAATCGAGTTCGCGGCGACCGCTTCGAGACGGGTCGCCACCAGTGACAGATACACCTTGCGGCTTGATATTGCGGGCATGCTGCCGAGTGAGATACCATCTGCCGGTCCTTCCGACGCCCTGTGGTTCGTCGCCGTGGACGGTGGTCGTGGAGAATTTTGCACCGCCAGCGGCGCTCGAGGCCGCTGCGGCGGCGGATTGCTGCCGTGGAGCATCGTTCGTTGTTGCATGTGCGCCGCAGCGTCCCACAGTCGTCTCAGTCCCGCGTCGACTTCCTGGACCACGTCTCGGACCTGAAAAACCATCGAAGACGGTACACCGCCCCCCCCACCCGCTGCTCGCAGCCATGCACTTAGGACCGCGGACAGCATTTCGACGGCATGCCGCGCCGTCGAGCAGGGGGTTCGGATCACTCGGAACTTGACCATACGAAGGTTTCCATCACCGTTTGTGACGACGTCACGCGAGTGAATGAGGCTCCCCGCGTATTTCAAGTCGTTGTCGCTCAGCTCCGGCGCGGCGGGAGAGGAGAACGTGGGCCCTCCACCCTTCCCGCTGCCGCCACTGGTTGGTGGTAGCCACACAGACATCGACGGCGCGATCGCGTCGCCGTGAATGGACTCCCTTGCTTGTCCTCCCCCCTCCTCCCCCTCCAGGTCGCTGGCGCGCTGAGCGGCGCTTGTCCACGCTGCTAGGGCGTGAAGTGACGATGAAGCGTCCGCGACGCATCGCAGGCCCAGTGCGGTGATCACGATGGCCGCAAACCGCGACCAAGTTGGTGCGGCACCCACTGCCTTCGGCGCCACGGTGTTAAGCGCTCGCCTCCAACGTTCGGCGTTGTGCTGCTGTTGGCGGTGCTGCGCATCGGTCACCGGTGCACCGTGCCCCGTGAACGGAGTGCGCTGCTGACCTCCTTGAGGCCGTGATGCGATCAGCGACGCCATCGTCGCTAAAGGGAGAGTCTTCTTCTGTCCATCGACCAGCGGTGAACGGTCCATCACATACTCTTCCTGGAAGCCGGCTGCCTCATCGGTGGCACACACGATGCCTTGCAACGCGCTGACAATGGATTCCACGCTGCACGGCGCAGCAAGCGATGGCGGCGAGGAGTAACGACCGGCGGCCGTCACGTCGTCGTCATCGTCGTCGTCGTCACCACCGCCGCTAGTGGCCCTCTTTTTCCGATGTGAAGCGGCGGCGGCCGTGTCCGTTGCGGCAGGCGGCGACGCGCCATGCTGCTGCAACCTGAGGGGTCTCCGGTCAACAAACACCATTTCGACTGCCGCGGCGACGGTGCTTTGGAAGCGCAGCAAGAGCGCCTCGAGAGCGTCATTGATACTGCTGAGTTCGATTCGGGCGAACGACGCCTGGAGCGAGCGAAACAGCAATAGTTCCGCACACCAAGCGCCCATAGTAGAAGCGTCCGAGGACGGCACACTTCGCAATGCGGCCCGGCGAGCCGCTGCTTCCGCTTTACGACTCCGCTTTGACGCGTCGCCGCTCGCCGTCGTCGTGGTCGCGGTGACGGCAGGGGGAGAAGATGGGGCAAGCTGTTCGGGTACGACACGCCTCGCGTCGGCGGCGCCGAGTTCCTTCGTCACGAATTGACAGAGACCGCAAACGCCACGTTGGCGATGATGCACGCAGGGTGCCGTGTGCGCTGCGGCGCGACGACGATGCTCCGCCTCCATCGCCGCTTCATCCGCACCTCCGTAGACGAAGCAGGACGACGACGACGCCGCCGACGAGCCATGGATGCCGTGGTGGTCTAAAACGTTTCCTGGCAGCCGCCGATCCTCCACTCGATCCCCAATTTCGTCCTCTGAACTTGAGTCGTGTGGACCTCCGCGGCGTGGCGAGTCGTCGGGGCGCTTGGGAGGGTGAGCCGCTCGCTTGTGTCGTGCGGTACGACACATATCCGTTAGCGACTCGATGTCCTTATCTGTGTGGATGACGGCATGACGAATGACCCGTGTCGAAGGGGAGTGGACCATGACGTAGGGCTCTCCGCGCTGTTCCATTTTAGGATTGCGCGCCATGAAGGACGCCTGCACGAGGCCGCTCGAAAGCCGATTCTTCACCTCCGACATCACGTCGTGTGACGCCAGGGGAGTGTACACCACCACCTTCGAGATGCGTGCCGTGCTGGCACTATGCGTGGATCGGGTGGGAGGTGGATGAGGTGCGACAGGCAGAACGAGCCGCGGCATCGTCTTGCGTGCGGCATTCATTGCGGTCAGCTCAGTGGGGCGGGGAGCCGCACTCTGGTGGTGCACGACGACGGCAGGGTCGTGATCACGGTCACGGCGATAGGACACAAAGGAGCGCAAGCCGTGATGCTCGTAGCGGTCCACCGCGGAGGCGTTTGGAGTCCCTTGGCTTCCGCTGCTGCTGATCGCTGTCGCCGTGGTCGATCGGCGGTCGTAAGAAGAGGGTGGCCTCACCGAGGAGCGCAAGGATCCCGACGAATTGTGCGCGCCGGGGATGCCTTCCGGCGCGCTCTCGTTAGCCGCCGAGCGCCGCGGGCGAGACGCAGACGATGGCTCTTGCACACCCATACCGGATCAGGATTGAGAGAGGAGGAGACGCACTTTTTGCGAGTGAGAGGGAACAGCGCATGACGCCGCGTGCGATCGGTCGCCGATCACGGAGCTCGGTGGTTACGAACCGGAGCATCAGGTGAACATAAATTTTTGGCGGTTTTTTCCGATAGAGGGCGGGACCACTGACGCTCCTCATCGTTTCCCGATTCCTCCTTGGTGAAAGAAACGCACTCTCTGGAGGGAGGGGGATTTTTCTTGCTTGCTTGTTGTTTGGTTACGACGATCGCGACTGCGACCTGGGGAGCATCATGTCCTTGAGGCTCTCGACCACGGCGTAAACGCTGGTTTCAACGCCGTACATCGACCGGAGCCTCACTGTGCCTTGGCGGAGCCGTTCCACGAACGTTCCTGGGCCTTTCTCCACGTCAGTTCCTTTGATGAACACGAACACGCTCTTCCCACCTACTGCCACTTGCACGCGTCCGAAGAGGCCAATTTCGTCGAGCACGTCCACGAGGCGTCCGATTGGCGGCATGCAGCCCCCGCCACAGTCGGCGATGGTCGTCCCGCCGACTTTGGGCGTTCCCACCACCAGACTCAGAACCACCCCATCGATGTGACAGTGATCCGGGGCGCCTGGACGCAGTACGGCGGCGTGCATGCACGCGTGAACACCCACATGTCCTTCGAAAACGCTCACGTCACGTGGCTTCTCGTTGACATGTTGTCGCGGGGGGGCGGCCGTACTTGGCAGTGCGGATGCGGCTGACGTTGGCCGCCCGCCTTGCTGAGGCTTGCTCCGCACATAGTCCGGATCCGCCACTTCACGAGGAGCGCATGAAAAGATGGGGGCGTCCGCTCGCCGTTGTATTTCAATACGCGCGTTGGCGAAAACGATGCCCGTAAGGAGCGCATCAAAACCGGCGTCGTGAAACGCGGAGCCTGTGTTGCGGCAATCCCGCAGCAATCCAGAGCTAAACTTCGCAAAACCCAACGGCAGTACGACGTTCGCCGCGCTGGATCCCAGTCTTGCCATGATACCGGCGTGAAACCCGTAAAGGGTGTTGGGCAACTTTGGATCGTACGGCACCGACGGGTGCGTCTGGATGACGCGCGTGTCGTAGAGGTGCGGAAAGGTTTCATGAATGCGCTTCTGAAAATCGGCGTAGCTCTCCACCGGTGTGCCGGCGAACCACGCGTGATAGAATAGCAGGTCGCTGAAGCCGTTGTGTACGATGATGGGCTTCTTCAGCGCTGCAATGGCGTCGAAGAACTTTGTGAAGCCCAGCGCGCTGCTGTGATCATGGGGCCGCGAAGAATGCACTTTCCCGGGATGCAGCCAAAAATGCTGACTGCCTTGCGGCTGTGTTCTGTCAACTTTTTTCGTGAGCTGCATCAACCGGGCAATTGTGTCGACGATGCGTCCGGCATCCGGACTCCGAACGAACGGAGCCTTAATCGTTGCTTCAATGTCCACAGAGTTGGCGAACGCCTTGATGCGGGTCACGGTGTCGCGGGCCACATTGGCGTCGCCAGGTGGCAAACCCTCAATCTCGGCCTCAAGTCTCCTGATCTGAGCCTTGACAGCATCGGAAACAACAACGACTCCCGGGGCGTCACCGTCCTCGTTGGACCCCAAAGTCGTGCGCCGCGCGTGCTGGCTTGCGTGGCTAAGGTACCGCACCCCCGAGCGAATCCACTTATTGAAGTCCACGTCGTTGTCGGCCAAGAAGGCGCCCGTGGTCTCCACGTTCAGCGTGACGTCGGACGCGCCATCTCCGGGAAAGACGAAGGCCGTAAAGGGACGAGCTTCATACGTCGGTGGGACGTCGGCAGCCAACTCATCGGCGGAGGCATCAGTATGCTTTGAAGCGGAGGCGACGGCCGTCGGTTGCCGTTCCACACGCGTGAAAAGACAAAACCCGACCTGCACCACGGTATAGTGCTGTGCGACCTGATATTTCGATGGGAAATGCGCTTCCACGGAGGAACGAAATTCCAATTCTGCTTCGATGGCGGGCATCCGGATACCCGTCATTTCAAAGTCGACGGAGATGAACTCCGCACGCTGCAACTCGCGCAAAATGCCTGGCCACTCCAAGTCGAAATTATCTCGTGTTAAGTCCATTTGTCTTTCCCTCGTGCGGCAGAGAGTTTGGGTGCGGGTCCGGGTTGGGCGATGAAGAGACAGAGAGAGAGAGAGAGAGAGAAATGCGGTGGGAGGCGAGAGAGCGAGAAAAAATGGAACAAAGCGTTTTTTCTGCTTCAGCTGAAGAGTCGTTACTGACGATAACGGTTTTCCACCCGTACGAATGTTGCGACAAGTTAAAACAAGCACAGGAAGAGAGTTCGAGACCATGAGGCCAACCCCGGGCATGTCACACGTGCTCATTCTTTTTTGTGTTCGCGTCAACGTTGGAGAAGGCGTGAAGGGCATTTACCGGGGTGAAGAGCACTACAACCATGGTACGAGAAGGCTCGCTCGTACAACCATGGTACGAGAAGGCGCTCTCGCGCACAAATACACGTGAACAGTGTGCACCGGACGTGACTTGCAAAAGGGGATAATGCACGCGTCTCTCTCTCTCTCTCTATCAACGTCATGCGTGTGACAGCAACACCGCGTGAACACGGGCTCTCCAGGCGCTGACGGTAGACGCATCGAACCGCCACGTCGTGAGGCGCCCTAAGGAGGGATTGGGATTCATTTGCCGATCAGGTTCCGCGTCAACCGTCCTCCCGTTGTTTCCAGGAGGGGGCCCGCCGTTGGCTGAGGAGGCGGTGGAGTTGCCCATAGAACGGGGAGTCGAATAGTGACTCCAGAGCGATATCGCGGCCATGCACATGAACCCGCCGCAGTCCGTGGCGTTGCGCTGCTGTGGGAAGGAGTCTTCGACGCTTCCTCCCTCTCCTTGACCGCGATCCTCCGCCTGCGTCGGTGGCAACAAGGAGCCGACTAAGGCGGCACAAGGAGCCGATGTCGTCATCGTGACCGACGGCCCCCGCCAGCATCTGCCCTCCCGCCGCCTCGCTTCGAAATACGCTGCCGCCGTCGCGGCGGAAAGCGGCGTGGTACTTCCATCGCAGAAGCGCAGCAACCCTCTCCCCCTGGTAGGGCATGATTCCATCGTCCAAACTGCGAACGCTGGGACCTGTCCTACGGTATTCACTCGCAGGGAGCTGACGCCACGGTCGGAGAGGGACTGACTCGTCATCGTGGTATCATCCGCCGCCATCGCTAGCAGCTGAGGCAGCGCTTGTGACAGTGTGCTGAGCACGACCCCGGCGGCTGCCGCGTTTGTCGTCCCGTGGCTGTCGCAATGATAGGCTATGAATCGGCGGACGGTCCTCGACGACGGAACGCGATGATGATGTTGAGACTCAGGAGGAAGTGCATCACGAGACGGCGCCACGGACATGATGGTGAGAGGGCTTACGCCATCACCTGCGACCCGCTTGTCATCGCCTTGACAAATAACCGCCTCAGACCGCTCCACGACCAGCAGACTCCAATGCGCGCCGCCATTGGGTTGGCTGTAGTCGTTCACCGGAACGATCCAGACGGCCGCGGAAAGCAAGTCAGTTAGGGGAAGCAACGCCGGGGAGTTAAACGCCACCGCCGCGTGGATCACCGACGTGTCGACGAAGCAAATCTTATGGTTTGCCACATCATGACAACAAGAAGAAGGTGGAGACGACGAGGAAAGATGCTGCGGGACGGCGACCTCGATCGCAATACGGGGCGTGGCCCCCCCTGTACCATCACAGGAAGGTATCTCATCGCGGGTCCATAGTTCCAAAATGGCGTTGACGTCTGCACGCGACAGCGACGCCTTGCGGCGAGAAGCTAGCGATGATTCTGCGGAAGTGACGGCGTTCGCCGATATGTCGGCCATCTCGTCACCAACAGCCTTTGCCGAACGCTGCAAGAGTTGCCACACAAACGAGACGACGTTCGATCGCATTAGCGCACCTGGCTGAGCAGAGGCGACGTCGATGGGATAGACGTCGACGCAATCGAAGTACTCCCGACCCCGATCCCGAGGAGCTGCTGTCTCTCTGTTGGGAGGAAGTCGCCTCGACGTCGATATGGGGTGGCCGTCGGACATCGAGACGGTTTCATTCATTCATGCTCTGATGGCATCCACAGCCGGCGGTTTCCTCGCTCTCTCCTATTTACAATGCCACATCAGTGTTCAACTCTTGAAAACTCTCAAGCACGAGAGAGAGAGACAAAGCGAAGCTCGGAAAAAGCATTCACATCCACCTTTCTGGCATCATCGGGGTCGTAGGCGGTGTTTGCCCGAAAAGCAAAAATTGTTCTGAAAAAGTTCGGAAAGGCCTATTGTCCGTTCTCTTTTGTCTCTTGAGGTTAAGGACATCTTTGTGCCTGCGACACTGAAAACGGCTCGGCTGGCGTCGTCGCCGTCGCTGCCGCGGATGGCTGTGCCGTGGCACTGTCGTCCGGATCCGTACATTTCACTTTTCGCCGCTTCACTTTTAGTTGTGGAACATCTTCGGGGCGACATTCGACGGGGCCGTTCCAACGACCAACGGATTGCAATTTTTCCCTCACGGCAGATAAGTCCGCGGGGTCCATCTTTTGGTAGTTCCGGCGGACGAATTCTTCCGCGGACACGGGGTCCACGATGCCCCCCGTCTGCTGGAGCATCTCCTTGCTGTATCGGGCCGTGGGTTTGCTACCTGCGGGACTCTTAGGATCCTCATACAGCGGCACCAATCCGCCGAGGATCGTATCGTGGATGCGCAGGCCGCGTTCGAGCAACAGCGGGACCTGCTCAGGGGGCGCACTCCGATAAAAGTAGAACTCATGCTTCGTCTGCTTCCACGCGCGAATGATCGAGTTGTGGTCGGTGTCGAATTTGCGGATGTACATTTTTATCAGTTTCCGGTAGAGTCGCGATGGGGCGGCCCGACCGCCAATCACCGCGGCCGTCGCATTGGTTGTCGTGGCAGCCATGCGAAACCGCGATTGACGACAAGCACGTCTTTTTCCCGAAAGGAAAATGAAACCCGTCTCCCCTCTATCTGTTTCTTTCTTCTTCCCTATTGCAAAGGGGTCGACAACCTGTTGGTTCCGCATGACCACTTATCCCCCTCGTTCCTAAAAGCAACGCGGCGCGGTCCACACCTTTGAACACGTCGCTCGGTTCACTGGCCACGATGGGCTCTCTCGCTCGCACACACACTCTCTCACTCTCAATTATTCATTAGGCCAGCTCGATTTGCGTCGCATGCGCGATGGCTTGCAACAGCTTTTGCGCCATGATGTCGACGGTGGGATACGCCGGGACGTACAGTGTCTGCGAACAGGACTGGGCGCGGGGCAGGTAGCTAACCGGTTCTGAGCTCATCGCGACCACCAGCGGACTGGAGAGGGGCAGCCGTCGTTGCCCCGTCACAAACCACACAAGCTTGAGACGGTCGGACGAGGTGAAATGCTTTTCAACGGCCGTGTTGAACATGTCTTGGAAGTGAGACGCGGGCGTCCCAGCCGGCAGTGCAGCCACTGCGGCCACGGTGGTCGACGAGAAGCGCACGAAGCTCTTAAAGTATTCGTAGCTCGGGTCGACGACGCCGCACACCCGCGTGCGTAGATCCTTCCAGGTCATTTGATGCACGACTGCCGCAGGGACGACCTCCTCGAAGCCCATTCGTAGCGCCTGCAGCGGCCAATCGAGCGCGTGCACGAGCGTGTGTGCCGCGGCTTGACGGCGGAGCTCAACGTCAATGAGTGCCTCGGCTCGCTGAGCAAACCGGCGACGACTGCTGTTGCTGCGACCCGTGGCGAAGGGAGCTGCGCTTCCGCCTCCGCCACTCAAGTGACTTTGAGGTGTCACGCGATCCTCAAGGACATCAAACGCTGTCACGGATGGCGTGGTCACCGCGGCGGGCGGCGGGGCAGTTGAGGAATGTGGTGCGAAGCGAACCTGGCTTGGATTCTTCGACATGAGCCCACGCTGCTCGGGCGAGGAAGGCTTCAACGCGGGAGATAGGGCTTGCGCGGACGCGTCAAAGCGCGGGGGGAGAGAAACAAATGCGGGTGCCGCGGGGGAAACCATCGGGTCGGCAGCAGCCGGTTGCTGGGGTGGTTCGGCGGGACCCACCCCCGTTTCGGCGGCGGCCGCCGCATCCGTCTCCACCTCGCGGATCGCCTGGTCCCTCTGCCGCCATGCGGCCCGCACTCGCTGCAAATTCGCGTCGAATTCACAACCGAAGAAATCAGTGACATCGGCGTGTGTGAGGTAGTCGACATTGAGCGCGGCGTCGCCTGCATTCGCGTCGACGTCCGAGCGGTAGTCGTCGATCGTCAGCTCGTCTCCCACGAGGTATTTCCACACGAACGGGGAAAAATCGACGGCGAGAGGCATGTTGGCCGCGGCGAGGGCCGCCATGATGCGCCCCAAGCATTGCAATAGTCTCCACGTGAGGGGGCATTTCAACCCGGCCGATCCGTCGTCGATATTTGGTACGAACCCCACGCCGTTCGGTGATGGGACGAGCAGAGGATTCCGATGGAAGGACGTGAACGGGTAGCAGCTGCTCGCTTCCGCGGTGAGTTCCTCTGCTAGAAGTGACCAAACCTGGCGGTACGGCCCTCCCGCGTCCTGGGGCACGTTGCGCGACAAGGACGTGATCAAGTGTACCGTGAAGAGCGGCGGCCGCAGCCACTGACCCCTGGGCCATCCGTCCGTGGCGTCGTCAAGCTGCTTCAGTAACGAAGCGCCGAGGACCTCCGCGATGGACCGCGCCGCATCGCCGTGCGTCGTCATCCAATTCAGGGTAATCGTCGGCGTCGGCGGCAGCAGCCGGCTGTTGACCAACAAAAGCCCCGGAGGGGCCGGGAGGCCTGCGTCCACCGTGTAAACGGTGTCGGCGGAAACGTTCGCAGTCGTGCCGCTCGTGGCAGGGACGATGAATAGCGCCATGCGACTCAGGTCATTCTTCCGTCGCCGCCAGTGAGGGGAGACGAACGCCTTCAGGAAGCGCAGCGCTGCGCCGGCAGAATCCGGGTGGCACTCCACGATGGGGTCGGTCGCCACTAGGGCGCTTGCGTGGGCCAGCACGAGTTGCAGCTGTCTCACGTGGGCTTCGATTTCGCCAAGGGGATCGTAGCGGACGAGGACGTCGGTGGTCGCCGAGCTATGGTGCAGCATACTTGACGATTGCGCGGCGAGATCGGTCGTGGTCTCTCCTTGGGCTGCCGAAGGGCTGCCAGCAGCGGCGGCCGTGCCGGATGGCCCTCTGGCTGCCGTCGTGCTGGTGCTGTTGGCCGCCGTTGGCTTCGCAGCTGCGGCGTCGCTGGACTTTCGCTCCGAAATGGCGGCGGCGGTGGTGCGGTACACATCCAGCAGCGTCACCTTGCGCGCCCGCCATGCGGCATTGAGCGCCTGGTAAGCCTCGGTGGCCACGACGAACTCCGGCGGGCTGGCATCGCCTGCGGTCGGACCGACTGCTTGCCCCGCCCGGTAGGACGGGGTCGTCGCCCAGAATGGCGAATGCCGCGACAACAGGCCACAAGAGTAGTGGCAACCTGGGATGCCGTCGCATCCGTACACGGTTGTGGCACGAGTGGGTTGCGCCGGCGACGATGGGTGAGGGTAGTTGGAAGGGCTGGTGCCGCCTCCCCCTTCACTACCTGCATGAGACGACGACAACGGTTGGACAACGTCATGACGCACCGACGGGCAGGTTAGGCCCCCGAGGTCGCTGCAGCCGGCGGACGGGTACAGATAGTGAGGCAGGTCGCCAATCGGCGTCACGCCTTCTGGGTGCGTCGAGACGGACACGTACGCGTACCACGCGAGGGGGGGAGCGGCGGCAGCAGACGCAGCGGAAGATGGAGATACCACGGCGGCACCTCGGACCGTGTTGGCTGACGGCGGTACCGCAGCAGGCGACATCAACGGCTGGCTGGTTATTCGGGCGGTAGGGGGCGCGGCGGCGGCGGAGGGTGCACCCTCCGTGGAGGATGCCCCTCCAGTGGCACGCGATGTTGAAGACGGGGGGGCGCCGCCGCCGCGCTGAGCCGAGGCGGACGCCAGGTGGGCCGCCAAGGCACCAGAAATGTCGTAAGGGGGGCCATACACGCCTTCGACGCTGAAGGCCATGCGCTGTTCCTTCAAGTCCAACAAGCAGCCAATAACCGTTCCCGCCGACAAGGGCATCTTCGCCGGCATGTAGGCCGCCGGCGATCCGTTGTGCGTCACCAGATTGCCATTGAATCCCCACGACAGCGCATCCCCTCCGACATGCGCGGCGGATGACCCGTGTTCGGCGAAGCCCCAGCCGACGGAGAAGACCAGCGAGTTCAGCTTGCTCCACGGCAAAACGACCTCAAAGTAGAGGCGCTGCGGAGCCGTCGCTTGCCGCACGGATTGAACTTTTCCAGCGCGCAACACGCCACGGCTGAGGTCGCCGATGACGGTCTTGAAACACCGCCGCGTCTGGGCGAGCTGGCGCATCACCTGCGCGCGGTGCTTCCCGGATAACACGTTGCGCAATACGTCAGGATGGAGGGGCGGCTGAGGCGGCACAATGGTTCCACCGGTTGCCGAGGAGAAACCATTGCTCGGAGCGCCAGCGCTCAATACGGTCGGCATCGCAGCGACTGCGACCGCAGCGCCGTCACCAACAAGGGGGGTGGCCAACGCGGCCTTCTTCGTCACGGCACTGGCGCTGCCTTGCGAGGGGGCGGGCGGTGGTAGGACGTGGTGCTGGACGCCAGGCACGACGACGACGTCTGTCTGAGCGCCGGGAGCCAAGTTGGCGACCCACTGCGCCGTAGGGGGAACGGGGGCACTGCGACCGGCGGCGCCCGCTGGCTCGAGCAGCCCTCGCACAGTGGGAAACGTACCCTGCTGCGCTGCCGCTGCTGCGCCAGCGTTGCGCCTCGGACCGTCGGACGAGCCGTGGCTAGGAACATTGACCGCCGCCGCTGCGCTCATGTCGTCGGTGATGCGATGAGATGGCGACGGAGCGGCCACACCCCCCGGTGCCGTCGCGCTCACACTACCGACGACACTTGGAGGCGAGGCGACGGGTGACAAGAGTGGCGGCGTGATGCCGTCGGTGCGGCCTAGCGGCCACAGTGCGAGACAGCGGCCCGCGTCGATCATCGGGCAATCGGCACGTCCGAAAACGACGACGAGTGGCGAGACCAACGACGACGACCACTCCGCGTCATTTGAGGTCGTCGACGCGTTCATGAGGCAGGGGTCGGATGTCGAATGACGCGGCGGGACGAACGTATTGCCGCTGCTGCCTCGGTTGCTGATGAGGTTGTCATCCATTTCTTTGACCAACATGAAGAAGTCGCGGCACGCGAGCAGGCTACGGAGCGTCTCGATCACTCGGCCGAACGTACCATGGACGCAGCTGCTGCCCGTAAGCAACGCGAGTTCGGCGAGCATCTTGTAGCGGGCATCGGGAGGCACCAGGGGATGGGTCATGTCACACCAAACCGCCGTAATCTCCCAGAACCGCTCGTGCACCCGCCGCACGTCGCTTAGAAAGCTCTGAAGCAAAGGTGCGAAGCGATGGGGAGCACCCCCTCCGCTCCCGCCGCTGCCCGTACTGACGGATAAGGACGAGCTGACACTGGAGGACGCATCCAGACGCCCGCCGGTTTGGGCGGCCGCGAGCGTAGCGGCTTCGTGCGCGAGGCGGGCGTCGACGCGGTGATCGGCATCGCGAACGATCTTTCGCACGTTTAGCGTGATGATGAGTCCCGACGCCATTAGGTGCTCCGATGGACCCTCGGCGCGGTCGGTGCAAATCGCACAGCCGTAAACGATATTGAGCTGCGCCTTCAAAAAGACGCTCATGAGCATCGTGAGCCGCCGGAGCCATGAGGGTTCCCACACGGGCGGCAGTGCCGCGGCGTTGCCTCCTGCCGTTCTCTGCGACGAGAGATGGTTGTGCGGTAACGCCAGCGGGGGGCTCACGCCATCGGCCTCTGGCGGGGAGGAGGAACAACCCCCCGAGGGGGAGCGAAGGAGGAGGAGCCCGCGCGGCGGCGTCGCCGTCAACGCTTCCATAACCATTTGAAACTCCGCCACGAGGCGCTTCGATAGCACCATCAGCATGTTGCTCACCGCGCCAGTGTGAATTTTGCTAAAAACTTTGGCGCTGCAGAATCCGTTGACCATTTCGACGAACCGGACGAGGTGGTTGATGTCCGTGATGCGATCCACGACCGCCGTAAAGTACTCGGCGAGAATTTCGGGTCGCGCCGCAGTGACGATCGGCAGCAGGGCCACAGCAAACTCGATCGCGGTGATGTCGGAGCCGGGAAGGGCGGCTGTGCTCAGCATCACAACCTGGTGAAGCACAGTCCTTGGCCAAGAGGAAGGCGCTTGCGCAAAGGTCATCACCTTAGGAAGTGACGCGGAAGCGGAGAGGGCCAAATTTCCAACGGCTACACTGTTCCCCGCGGCAGCACCGCCGAGGTGCGCGAAAAGGCCGGCGAGCTGCGTGATGATCGCGGGAGCAGAGGGCATCGTCGAGAGAATGGACATGTCAAGGGACATGGGTTGGGTGGCGACGTGGCGGCTATGTCCCCCGGCCTCGCTGCCGCCGCCGGCTGCCGCGGGAAGGGTCGCCGCGGCGGGAATCGCGATGGCGACCGGGGATGACGCAGGTGCCGCCGCCGCGGGGAGCGCCACCATGGCGACGAACTGCGACACGAGGCTGGTCAGCGCCGCCGCCAGCGACTGGTGCTGAGGGGGAGCGACGCCATTGACTCCGCATTGCAGCATGGTGCAGGCGAGCATGCGACTCAACGGACGCGTGACAGACTCCGAGGATCCCCCAGCGAGCATCGTGGCCACAATGTGGTGCATGAACCGCGGAACGAGCAGCATGCGACAGAGCGCGATGACGCTGTCGTGCAGGACGTGCAGCCGCGACAAAGACAGCGCGACGGTACGCGAACTGGCACCATAGGAGGCGGCGGCCGCAGCCGCTCCAACACCCGCGGTCACAGCCGCAGTGGTTGCCGTGGCGGAAAGGGCAGCCACGACGGTGTTGTCGCTGCCGGGATCGTGGTACTGCTGCCCCGCGCCGCCGCTGACTTGCATGTGCAAATTCCCCAGGTGCCCGAACACACATGCGGTCTTGATGGCGCCCGTGTCGACCGGTCCCAGTGGATGGGCTTCGTCGTCGTTCCGCATGGACGCCGCCGACGTAAACACACCGCCGGTGGGCCCTCCGGGGACGACGAACCGGTAGAGCGCGTCTGTCGTTGGCACGTCGTCGCAGCGGCGCAGCAGCACTAGAAGCTGCTCCCGGCCGGCGACCAGCATCCGCCCGATGATCCACTGGTCGTTCGACGAGACGAAGGCGCGCAGACTGCCGATGGTCGTCATCGTCGCCTGGTCGGGCGGATGCGTCGTGGATGACCCGAGGGCCGCGCCACTTATGGAGAGCTCGACTCGGCCGGAGCCAAGATCCGCGACGCCGCGGACGAGAATCGCCGCGCTTCCGTTGAGGATCGGGCCAGGAATGTCAAACGTCGCCGCGCCAACAAGGGGGTCGATGAGCTGAGGACCGGTGCCCCCCGCCGGTCTCGCCAGTGGTGAAGCCGTCACCCCGGTCCCGGTTTCCCATGGAGGAAGGAGCGCTCCCATCGCCGGGAGGACGCTGCCCGCAAGCTGCAGCTGCATGGTGCCGATGGGCAGGCCGCTACTGGTACACACCGTGCCGCGCCACTCGGCAACCGTCGTGGCAGGTAGCACCGTGCCGCCGGCCGGTTGGGCGGAAGGAAGCGAGGAGGAGGAGCCTCTCGTACTACCCGTTGCCGCCCCGCCGCCCACTCCTCCCGGTGCCGCACATGGCGGCAGCACGCCAACGCCAACGCCAACGCCAACAGCGGCAGGGGGCGCCAAAATGCCCTTGTCCCCCACCCCACCGTTCCCCTGGAAGAAGGGCGCGCTGAGAATGGACTCTGCGGCGGCCTCGCTGAAAATATCCGATTCGGGAACCACCATCCAGCACCCACTTGAATATCGCGGTTTGTGGATGCCGAGCACTGTCGCGATGGCGGCCGCGGGGGACATGGTGCCCAACGTCTCCAGGGGCGGAGGGGGAGGCAGCCGCTGACGCCGGAAGGCGAATTTGCGATAAGCATCCAGCTCCAACGCGGGCCGGAAGCCAAGACTTTCGTGCGGTAGACGCTCCATCAGCAGCAAATTCATCGCGGCGGTTGACAGCACTTCGCTGTAGTGCTGCGAGAAGCGGCCGACGACCATGCCGTCGCACATCGCAAGTTGTAGGATCACGCGGGCCATCCCGTCTGGAAACACGTCGGAGTCCGCGTGAGGCAGCAAAGGCAGTGCCGCGAGCGCCAATTGGGCGATCATCAACAAGTGCCGATCGAGCCGGTCGATGTATCGTGCGAGCTGAGCCGCGCCCTTGGCGTCGCTGTCGGCGTGCGCGGGCAACAGCAGCGCGGGCGGCGCCATCGACACGATTCCACCACCACCACCTCCTCCGCCGCCTCCACCAGGACCATTGACGGGACCATACAAGACGCCTGCGTGCAACATGGGACCGGCGGGACCCGCGGCACGGCCGTACGCGACGGCCATTGCATACTGCAGTTGAGCCGCCGCGGCGACCGCCCTTCCAGGGGCCGCAGATTGTGACAAATGGAGCGCGGCCATGTGCGCCGTGTACTCGACGAACACCTGGTCGCACGGGACCACACGCTGATAGAACGAGTACCCCGTTTGGGTCGGAATGTTGACCTGATAGTGACAGCTGGACATGCCTTTCTGATCCCTGTCCTTCAGATCCACACCCCGACGATACACCGTGGCCGCCTGAAGATTTTCGTATGGCTTGGCACTGCGGAAGCTGACTTGCACCCCTGGGGTGCCCACGCAGACGATGAACACCAGCCTCGCTTCACCTTTGAGTCTCGCAGGGGTTTTCATCGCGCCAACACGGAGGAAATTTCTCTCGAACACGGTCACTTCGTGCTCCACCCGCAAGAGCACGGCGTCCCCAAAGGTGAAACCGGGATTCAACTGGCACGACCCACGCAGCCAAGGCAACGGCACGACGCTCCCTGAACTCACGGCAACAAACGCCGACTCGTCGTGCGATGAAGCGGTGGCGGGCTGAACCGAGCGCAGCATGCGAGACTGTAACGTGCGGTGCGACGACGTGAGGGGCGGAGTGGCCAACAAAGAAGGCGATGAGGAACTTTTCGTGGTACCTTTTGGCGATGAAGGCGGCGACAGTTTCGTCCCGCCGCCTCCGCCGGAAGTCAGAGGCACCGAGGAGGTGGCAATTATTTCGTTAATGGCCCCGACTTCGAACACGCCGAACCACGCATTGAGCGGCAAGTTGTCGCCGCGGCCATCGTCGGTCACAATGTTCATGCGCTGGAAGGTGACCGACGCCGCGGAGGCGTCGGCTTCGAAGACGAAGTACACTGGGTTTTGATCGCTCGCCGTTTCGGCGATGCCCACCGGGTTGGTCCGCCACTCCCCCATGTCCCTCTTCGAGGCAACGTCCTTCACCGAGGAGTTTTGCGTCGGCCAGTTAAGAATGACTCGGATGGCCGTTGGCGGGACGTAGACGGACTGCGTGGGGGACGACTGCACGGCCACGTCGCGCAAGTAGACCGGAACGGTCGACAGCGGGACCAGATTGGCCGCTCGGTCCGCGATGTAGCTAAAATCGTGGTGCACGTGAATCATGTTCTCGAAGCATGTGGGGCATAAATTATAATCCGTGCAAATGTCACACCGAAACCACGATCCACGTTTGAGGGGCTGTGATTCTCGGGATTGAGCGGCGCAGCCCGCGCACAAGAAGCGTTTTAACCGATTCGATGTGTCCGACGTCATTCCTATGCCGGCGCTGGTGGTGCCTTGTTGCACGGATCCCACGGCGGCGTGGGGGCTTCCCGGTGACAGGCTCGTGGATAGGGAAAGCCCAGGGCCCGCCAGGGAGGCTTCCGTGGGGCCGAGCGGGCTATGCTGCGCGGGGGAACTCGCCATCGCGCCACCACCACCGCCGGCCTCGAGTAGCGGAAAATGACGAGGATGAAACCGCAGGGCACTGCGCGGAACGATTCCGTCCAGCAAAATGGCAACCGCATCCGTGTTAAACAGACTCACGAAAGGAAGGAGCGTCGCGGAGGCAGGAATGTTCTCAAACAGCACTCCGATGAGCTCCTCTTGCGGCCTCCCCTGTGGCGTTTTAAACGCGGTCAACGTGCCTTTGCTGCGGTCTATTTCAATCCGCACCGTATCGCCGCCGCCGAAGACGACGGATCCGGGAGTCGGGGACGGGGCAATGGCGTCGGGGCGCAGGTGCTTCATGCGCCAGCCGGGATCGTCAACGTCGTGCACCGCCCACACCTCGGGCGGCGAGATCGCCTGGTGGTTGTCGAATCGAGCGGGTTTGAACGTGTCGGTGCACACGCCGACGTAGTAACCACCCCCGAGGCTCACGTTGGTCTCACCGCGACGCAGTACGACGCGGAAAGAGAAGGGCAAAGGCGACGCGGCGGCCGAGGGCAATGGAGGCCGGGCGATGACCACGCAAGGGCCGGTGGGCGGCGTGCCCACCAACGCGGGCTGAACGACTGCGACTTTTCCGTGGTTGGATAATAGAATGTTCGCCGTCGGGGATGACGCCTCGCGGCAGAAGACGAATCCACTAAGCTGCGACTCCAGGGCTTGACCACCTACACAGCGCTGGCATTGGTAGTCTTGCCGCAGCCGCTGCCGCTCCTCGAGTGCGATCAGCTCCTTCGCGAGCGCCAGCTTCGAGCGTAGCTGCCACTCCTCCGCGGCGATATCCTCGCGTTCCTCCTGCTCTGGTCCTTCCACGTTGGAGAGGATCGCTAGGTCCACCAGGGCTTTGGCCAGACGGGTGAACAAGGCCTTGCTGATGGCAGCCGACGCGGCGGTGTGGCGGCTCGCTTGAGCAATGGCGCACCACCGGCCGTGGTAGTCCATCGGACGAAAGGCTTGGAGTTGATGCGCGACGCACGTGAACGTCCGTCGGGCGTCGACGCGTACGCGGCAGTTGCCGCTGGCTTCGTCAATGGCGAGGATCGTCACGGTGTAGTTGCTGCGGCCGTAGCGGACCGTCACGGTGGCGGGGCTTGGAAGGGCTCCGATTTGCTGCAAGGCCGCACGCGGGTGCAGCGCCGCGATGGACTGCACCACGCGCTGACTAACCATGGCGGAGGTGATGGGGTTGTCCTCGAGGGAACGGAGCGCGTCGATTGCCATCGAGCGGCGGATGCCGGCGGGACCCACCGAGAGGTCGATCGTGCCGTCGACAATCGCCGCTCTGGCGTCGGAGTTGAAGATGAAGCTGAACGGGACAATGTCAATGTCCGCCGGAAGGTCGCGGAAAAGTTCACCGATGGACTGCCCATCCCGACTGAACGACACCGTGCCTGCGGTGCGATCGACGTCGACCTCGACCACATCCCCGTGGCCAAAGGCACGGCGAAACGCGTTGGTGTTTTGCACGCTGGGATTCATCGCGTGCCACAGCTGAGGCCACGTGTCGTGTAAGGCCCAAACCACGGGCGGCTGCTGCTGCTTCCAAGGGTTGCTATTCGTCGCGAAGCTCAACGGAAGAAAGCTTCCACGCGCCACGCCAATGTAGTAGCCTCCGTGTAGGGACTGTCCGCGCGTCGTCAGATCCCGCGAGATGCGAACCTGGAATCGGAACCGGCCGGAGCGAGGAAGCGTGGGGCCCAAGACGACGGCTCGCTGGCGATCGGGCAGCATCGCGACCTCTTTGCTCCCGAGGAGGACCATCGACTCAGGGTCGTACTTGACCCAACTCAACGGCAAGGGGACGCGCGTTTTCGAGAGCTCAGGCAACGGCGGCGACACGGTTTCTGGCCGCTGGGCCGGAGGTGGCATCGCCGCCGCGGAATGTTGCAGCAGCTGACTCCGGGGCTCGTCATCACCGCCCTCGAGTCCGCTCCCCGTCCCCGCAAGCGACACCACCGCCGCCTCGTCACGCCGCCGTTGGCTTCCAGAAAGGTCCTGAGACGAGGCGACGGCGGCAGCCGAGGGTCGCCGCGGTTGGTCGTTGGCGATAGGAAATAAGCCGAGAGGAACTCCAGCCAGATTGGTTGGGGACGCGCCGCCGACGGCGGACGCCGGACTCCACGACCCACCGTGCATCATGAGCGGATCTCCGCCGCCGAGATCGGCGCTCGTGGCGGGACTGGCGGCCAACGTTGCTGAGCCGCCAACTACTTGGATCGGGCTATCTGGCATTGGGGTGTGACTTTCCGGCTGCCCCGTCCCACGGCCCACGAATGGAGCCTCAGGCGGAAGCAACTCGACCAGCGCTCCGCCGCCGATGCCGCTGGAGGCGAAGCCGTCGGAGTGGAATGGCGGCGGCGGCACGTCCAGCGATGCCCCGAACACAACGCTGCCGTCGCCGCGATGGTGCTGCGTGAGGGGACACAACGGGGACCGCACGGAGGCAGGCTCCCCTTTTTGCGGCGGGTGGAAGTTGTTGTCGGCCTCTCTCGCCGCGCCCCCCTCGTCCTCCTCACAAGCCGTGGTCGTGCTGCTTCCAGGGTGCTTCGGTGCCTGCGACAGGTCGAACAAGATGGGAACCAGCGCCTTCAACTGGTCGTGAAAGGCGTCGGGCTCCCCGTGGGAGATTTCATGCGGCAGCCACACGATCATCATGGGAAGTAGCTCCAGCGCACGGTCGTGGAGGTCCGTTGGGGTACGGGGCAGTGGCTGCCAGACTCGACTGTCTCGCCAGCGACTCTGCCGACGCGATGTGCATGCTTTATTCGTCCAAGAGCCGAGGCGATCCTCAATCGCGAACAGAGGGGACGCCCAGGCCGGCGGCTGCAGCGACGGCGCGGCGGCCTCCCTTGCCGAGTCATTGGATTCCTCCACTCCATCTGACGCGGTCAGAGGCGGGTGCTCTTGAGCAGGTCCGTGGTGGTTATCGCCAGCAGTTGCTTGCAATTCGGCCAAAGGCCTTCCGAGCAACGAGAAGTCGAGCGTGCTCTCCTCCGGAGTTACAATCTCGGCGCCGAAGGCACCGTCGGCCAACGCGGAAGGGTGAGGAGCCGCACGAGACGCCGCCGATGGGGCCTTGTGGGAGGAGCGGCGATTGGCGACGGATGGCACGGCGGCGGCGTCTGCCGTCTCGGTGGGCGACGATGTACCGCGTCTTCCGGTCGTCGTGCCCACGGCTTTCGCGGCAGCCGATAATGACGAGGCGATGGGGTGCTCCTTCGGAGAGGGGGTTGCCAGCCGGCTGAACTGCTGCAGGTAACTCAGGCGCATTTTCGAGCTCCCACCCGCGCGAAAAACGGCGACTACCACTTCCAGAACTCGCGCGACGATGCCACCGACAATGCCAAGCCCATCCTCGGATCCGGCACTCCCCGAGGTCGAGCGCTGCATGATTGAAAATAGCGTATCGAACCACTGGTGCCAATGCCGGAGGCTCGCTGGGCCGAACCGCCAATAGTGCTTGCTCACGGTTGCGATCGCCGCGTCCTCGTGCGAGCGAGAGTCTGGGAGCAACACTTCCAAAAGGGACAGCGCCGTGGTGTTCAGCGCCGTCGTGGAAAGCTCGGTCATGCTCGCTTCCACGAGCAAGCGGCACGCGTCGAAGGCCGCCTCTGGAAACGGGTTACAATGGTAGGAGGCGGACGATCCATCCGTCACGTGGCGGTGTGCCCACCCCCCTCCCGCGGCGACGACGACGACGCCTGCGGCATTCGTCGTGAGTCCCCCGGCGGCGCCGCCGGCGATTGAGGCACCATGGTTCACCCGCGACCGCGACGATACCTGAGACAAGCCCGTTGCATGCGGCGCCCCCAAGTGGCCGAGCTGAGTCTCCCCGGCGGGCGCTGCACTGCTACGGTACGATCCGCCGACACCACTTTGTTGCTGCGGCTGCGAATCTGCCCCGCCTGCCGTGAGTTCGAACGAGTTCACCACGCTGCTATCAAACAGCATCGCGGAGGCCCCGAGGCCGCCGAGCTGGGCCAGAGACTCATTGGCAGTTGCCAGCGATGACGAGAACTGAATGGCCTGGCCGTTGAAGGCGCTTTGGATCACGACAGGAGGATGGTGAAGGAGGAGGGCGGCATGGTGGCCCGGCGTTCCCACCGCGGCGGGCGCCGAACCACCTACCCCCGTGCCGCCGCCAGACGAAAATACACCGCTGCCGTACCGCTGCTGCTGGCGTTGTAGCAACGTGTAGTAGTGGTCGGCACCCTGGAAGGCCATGTCCTTGATGCTGTAGACAAAAGGGGTGTAGCCGAAGTTCACTTGACAGGCCGTCGGCGACAACGCCGTCGCCGCATTTGCTGCCGCCGCGGACGGCGCGGCGCTTTGCCCCACGTGGAACCACAGGAATTTGCACGCCGGTGGTGGCGAGGGCGTCGGGGATGGGTTATTCGCGCCGCTGACGTCCACCTCCGCCGCGCCATGTCCTGCCGCGTTCGCGGCCTGCGCGTCGTCCGCGATGTCTGCGAAGGTGGGCATGGCGAGAACGACGCCAATACTCGCTGGGGGTGGCACCGGTGCTGGAACCATGGCAGCGTCAAAGACGATCGGCGGCGGCGCTGGAGAGGCGGGTGCCTCCGCCTGAAACTGTTCCAGAATCCGATCGAGGCCGACGCAGCCCAAAAGCAGTCCGTTAAGGCACACAAACACGATGCGCGGCGCGATGGATACCACGCCAATCCCAACCGTGTCGCCATCGTGCAAGGGCAACATGTGAATGTCACTGTTGAGTCGCGACGCGCCGATGGGGGGCCCAACGCGCGTCGTAAGGGTCCCGTCACTTCGGTACGCGATCGTGATGAGCGGGGTGGGGTCGCTCGCGTGCGACTTCGACACCAATGCGTGGTCCCACAGGGCTTTGGGATCCGAACCTGGGAGGCGGTACGTGGAGACGGCGACGACCGTGGTATCAAGCGGCTGACCCGCCACGGCCAGTCGGGCATTCGCCAGCGCAGCGGCCGTCGCGGTCCACGTGACCTCGGCGTACGAGATAGGCGCGGGGGCATTCTGGGGGTGATAGTACAACGGCCAAGGAAAGTCCGCGCACAGCAGTTGCGCCGTCTTGGCCGCGGACGTGCGCACGATGTTCAACGGCCCTCGAGCGTCGGGGACGGCCAGTTCGATTCGCACTCCGGGAAGCTTCGCCGTGATTGTGTTTTCGACGAAGTGGCCGCTGAAGGCCACGAGTCCAAACCAAGAAAGGCGGGAGGACACGTCGGCAGGGGCGCTGGGCCGTGAGATCACAGGCTGCCCCATGTGACTGCCACGTGTCCCGGGGTAGGCGGCGGGGCGCCCCGAGACTTCCCTCCCCGCGTGCTGCTGTTGAGCAGTCGGCGATCGAAACGCGGCGGCGGTACCTCCCGTCGCCGCCGCTGCTGCCCCTCCTCCTCCTCGGCTCGCGGCGATCTCCTCCTGCTGCAGCTCGAACGCCGCGAGCCTAAGGACGGTGTCGCTCACCCACGTGGTTTGACTGAAGGCCATTTGACGCTCGCCCTCGAAGGAGGTCATGAGCTCCATGTCGTCGTCCGTGCGCCACCGGTGCACCGCGAGTGCCAGTGCCTGCAGCGACGCGTGAGGATGCAGCTTACCCTTGGCGGCGAGGGCTGTCACGGATCCAGCGAAGCGCCTCGCGCAGGATATCGCGGCGGTTCGTACCAGCGATTCAACCTCGACGCCGGCACCGAGGTAGGCGTCCATAAAATTGCTGGTGCCTCTTGACCAAAAAAAGTCAACGATGACGTCGCCCCAGGACTCCAAGACGAACCGGTTCGGTGAGTGCGAGGCGGCTTGTACTCGATACAGAATGGCCAGCGCGTTGCTGGCGTCCCACGCCCGCCGGTTTCGCTCCCTCAACTGCGCTTCTATTAGCGGTGGGCCCAGACCGTGCATGAACAGCGCCACGGCGTGGAACAGACATGAATTGGACTTAAGGTACTCGCGCCTCGACTGGGAGAGGGCGACGACGGACGTTTTGATGGCCGACCGGCGCATGCCTGGAAGAAACACGATGCGCTCCACAATAAAGCGGCACAGGTCCACCCAGCGAGTGCGCTCTCCAAGCGCCCCTTCGCCTTGCAATCGGCTGGCGAAGTCGCCAAAGAGCCAGAGGCGATGCACGTCCTGCTGCGCGTCACTTTCGAGCAGCCGCTGCTTCAGCGCGATGGCGAAACAATGCCGGATCACGTTGACGAGGCCGCGGTTCGAACGACCCCCACCGAGGCCGAGCTTCACTAGCAAGTCGCGCACCGCTTGAGTGGCTGCGACGTTGTCGTCGAAGACGTCGTCCGGCGCTACGAGGTCGACTGCGGTAAAGCGACGAACCACGGTGTCACATGATGAGAGCGGCGGCGTCATTCCAACGTCTGATGAGCTACCGGAAACCGCGGCGGTGGTCCCTGTCGTCGTCGCGTTGTTGTCGCGGCGCATGTTGGCCGCCGACGTGAACCCGCCTCCTGCCGATAGCCCCCTCTTGAGGTTGCCGATCGAGGAGGACTGCAGCAGACGCTGGGAGTTTTCCATCGCGGCGGACTCGATGATGTGGACGATTTCACTATCCGTTCGCTGCCACTCTCGGCGGCGCTCCTCGTTGTACCCGTCAATGTTCGCCAAGCCGCCGCGCAGAAGGCCGCCGCCGTACTCGGCGAGGATGTCGTTCGTTACGTGCAGGAATGTCGCGTTCGCCATTGCTGCCGGAGGAGGATGGCTGAACGAGGCGAGAGACGCACCATGCTGGGGGTCGGCCACCGCGGCAGTCGAGCTCAAAGCCGCTGGTGCCCGCGGAGGAGCCGCGGCGGGGGGGCTCGCTGCCGCGGTCGCCACTGGAACCGCTGTCACGTGAATCACGGCACCCGACGACGGCGGCACACAAACCATGCTCGAGGTGTCGGGGCCGCTGGCCGTTCGCGGCAGCAAGCCGGCTCGCATGGCGGCTTGCAACACGCTGATGTACGCTTGCAGAATGTAGGTCGTGGCCGAATGGGCGACCAGCATGCTATGCTGCGTGGTCACGAGCGCGACGGTATCCTGCGGGCCCGAAAGGATGAGCTCGCCACCGTGCCGGAATTGGTGTCCTTGGCCGATGCGCAGGTTGCGCGCAGAGGCGTCCTGCCACGGCGCTTTCCGCAATACGATGCGCAGATTTTGTGCAAGCGGAGAGGAGCGCAACGGAGGAGCCGCGGCTCCCCCCGCACCGGCGGCAGCAGGAGGAGGCCCGACGTTGGATGCCATGATGATGGTTGGTTCCGCAGAAAGCGCTTTGTCTCGTCGATCGGTGCTTCGTTGCAGCGCCACCACCATAGTGGTCAGCGCATTCGCGGTGCTGAGGCGATGCCGCCAACACAGCTGGGACGGCGTGGCGGCGCTCGTCGTCACAGCGGCGGCGCTCGTCGTCGCGGCGGTGGTGGTGGTGGTAGACGACCGTCCCACGCCGCCTCCACTGGTGTGGGCGCTTGCGGAGGGCACTGTGGCGCTGCTTGCGGCGCTGCAGCTGCGCCCGGACACCAGCGCGTTGCACTGAAAACGGAGTACGACGGTCTCCTTCATCGCATCGTCCAATTCGCGCAGGCGTTGGAGGTAGCGCAGAGGCGTACGCGTGAGGAGTCTCGTGTCGCGCAGCGCGCGGTCGTCGCGGCGGTGCGCGAGGAGAAGGAAGGCGACGGTGACGAAGTCGCACTGGGGACCGAAAAAATCCGATGCACGTCTCGTGGCTTCCTCGGTGTCAATGTATGCGGTCTGTCCTGCGTCAGCTTTTCTCGGCGACGTGGCGATATTGTGCGGCCCTTCGCCCCGATGGGAGGCCGCCGCGCCTCCTTTGTCATCTCCGGCCGACGCTGTGGTGATTTCAGTGTCGGCCAAGATCGCGAGGGTCACCGACACGAACACATCCGGCGTCAAAGCCGCGTGACACATCAGCGCCAGCCGCGTGCTCACCCGGAAGCCGACATCGGACGTGAGCAGCAGTCGCGCGAAGCGGACTAGCTGATCAATGCTTAGTTCTTCTCGGCGGTAGAGGGTTTCAAAGTGGACGGTGCACTCTCCCGGGTGCCTGAGCAACACGTTGGTGACGACCTCTAGCGCCGCGGCGTGCGGTCCAACGTCACCGTTTTCACTTCCACGACCTTCTTGCCGCGAAAGAAGCTGCCTCATGCAGCCTTGACAGTCCGACGCGGCCGTGCATCGGCCTATCAGCGACTGCCACTCCGCGACGTCTTGCTGTCGCCCCATTCGCAGCATGAGCCCCTTCAGAGGGCCAAAGACCGCCTGGACGAGGGCCAGCATGCTCGTAGCGGCCTGCTCCATGCTGTCATTCGTGCAAAAGAACGTGTAGTGCTGCGTGAGCACCGATAAGATGCGGCAGAGATCATTGCTCAGCCAGCCGAGGGTCTGATACCGTTGGCGCTGCACGTTGAACAGCTCAGCAGACCCATCGCTATCCGCATGACCGACGACTTCTGCCGTTGGGGGGGAAGAAGGTTCCGGGAAGGGTGGTGCTGCAACATCTGCGGAACGGATGCTTCCAGCTTCCTCCGAATTGGGACCGCCGGTTGGTTGCCAAATCTTTGTCGGCCGACGGGCGTTGGTGGTGGTTTTCGCGCTCGCGACATCGTCGCGCGACAGAAGCTCCTTCGCGAGAATCCAGTCCGTTAGGCACCGAACTTTTTGAAGCAATCGTTCCAGATGCTGCGGATGGTCGAAGACGACGCGTGACGTGGCGTCCTGCCACAGCAAGACGCGGAGCGCAAGCGACGACAACCGCACGAGGCGCCTGGTGCTGCGGAACGCGTGTGGGGATGACGACAGCTGCAGAAAGTTGAATTGCGAATGACGTTGATGACTGCTAATGTTGTTGTTGTTCGACGTTGTCGCTTGCGGCTCGACTGATTCCTCCTCCGAGCAGCACGCATCGATGGCCTTCCAGGTGTCCACGATCCGAGCGACGTTCGCCCCGAGCGCACCTACATGGGACGCCGTGGTGACGAGAAGCAGACTCATCGACGAGTCGTACACCACCTGCGCCGCGGTGCTCGCGACGTCCGAACCCACGATGCGCGGAGGTAAACTCAGCGCCGAATCTTCCGCGGTGGTTGGCCCCTCGCTCACCAGCATCGTATGCCGATCATCGCCATGTGGTGACGCGAAGGCGTCGTTCGATTCCCCCCCGCCGCCCGCCGCCGCGCTTCGAGCTCCGTTGTAGGCGGCGCTGCTCGCACCTCCAACGACCGTGGTCGCGGCGTTGAGTCGGCAGTGACCGACAGCGGAGCCAATGACGAACCAGCCCTCGACCCCGACGAGCAACGACAGCTGCAACCCTGAGATGTAGGCCGCGTAGAGCGTCGACGAGGCTTTCGCAGAGCTCTCTTCTACGTCCGGCGCGCCAACGTGTTGTTGCGGCGACGTCGCACCCGATCGGACTTGGCCCAGGAAATCCATCGGATCGGACACCGCAGAGGATCCTGGAAGCAAAAACGGTAAGGCGGACTGCGGAGGGGTCCCACCTGTTGGAGCGGCGGCCGCACTGTGCGCCGGTCCCCGAGACGACGGAGGGGGTGGCTGAGGGGCTCCCCGCGGAGCGGGCAGTTCGGGCTGCACAATGTGGCGCCCCACGGCGAGCTGCAACAACACCACGCGATCGTCGATGCGGGACGCGTCCGCCGTCGTGTAAACGTCGTCGGGGACGGTGCAGCGGCCCACTTTAGGGGTGACCGTGGATGCGGTCGGTGATGACACGCTACTAGATGCGTCAAAAAGGAATGATCCGTCGCCAAACTCCTCCCCTGCGGCTCCTTCGTCGTGGCGGCAGACAGATCGAAAGTATTGCGCCACGGGCGTCTTGGCATCCCAAACGGCGACGGAGGTCACGTCAACGGGTTCCTTTCGGTGAACAACGAGGTTCCCACCGACACCACCGCCGCTGACGTCGGCCTCCAGTAGCGAAGGAACTACCGGCGCGGGAAGCCCGTCCCCGCCGCCTCCTGCGCTGCGTCGTCGTCTCCGCGCCGGCCGCGTCATGGTCGAGCCTCCTCCGTGCTGCGGGATGAAGTCGGAGGGAGACGACGACTCGACCACGTCGAGGGACCGCAACCATTCTGCCCGGTTTGACACTTGATCCGCGACGAGGAAGCCGCTTCCTTCTTGGAACAAAAAGCTAAACAAGGGCCGCGTGGCGTCCGCAGAGACGTCGTCCGACGAGGAGCGACTCGACCACGAGGCACATGGACCGAAATGCCCTGTGCACAGCATGTAGTGAAACGTCAAACCGCCCGGATCCTCCCGGGAAAGCAGTTGCTGCTCCGCTTGGGGGGTGCCGTAGTCGAACACCAGCGGTTCACCAGCCAGGGACGCTTCGCGGAACGCACACCCCTCGAACACGCAATTTAACACTTTGAATGGTTCTTCGAAAGAGGGGCTTTGTTGATTCGACAGCACGTTGCAGAGGTGCGAGGTGCGGACCCACCGGTCACCGTCACACGTCGTCGTCGCGATGCGCACGGCGAGACCGTCGATGCAGATGCTGTGAGCCGCGACCTCGTCCCCTCGATGGGAATCGAATTGACGATTGTTGCTGGAACTGCGCGTTGCGAGCGAGGAAGATCCGGCCTTGACGTGAAAGACGACCTGGGCAAAGGTGCCCCTGACGTCGTGCGAAAGGGCACACCGTACGACCGTCGTCGACGTGGTCGACGCGTTGTCAACAGGAACCGCGGCATCTATTATGTGCCTTGAAACGCTCAGAATGGGCGCGCGTGTGGGGCGCAGGACGCACAGCGACGCCCTGGACCCAGTGGGCAAAAAGGGTGCGCGGCGAAAGACGGACCGTCCCGAGGACGGCGGCGGTCCCGCCACGACAGGCGGCGGCGGTTCAGATGGTTGGGGACCGTTTGCAGACAGCTTCGAGGGGGAATGAATCGCCGTTGCGTCGACGTGCACAGTGCTGCCGAGCCCGCGTGCGGTGGGAGCGATTGACCGCCGCGCCAACCCGTCGTCCAAATCCACGGCGTTGCTGCGCGGTGGCCGCGGGCCGATGTGCGGCGCGATAGGGATCACGGGGCCATCGAACACGTAGCGATGCAATAGCTCGAGCGTGACGCCGTCCAGATGATAGACGATTCGACGGCCTCGGATGAGCACAAAGACGTCACGGCACCGCGGCGACGCCCGGGACCCATTCACGCAGGTCGGGTCACCGCTGCCCGTGGTTGTGTGAGTCGCGGCGGCGGCATCCACGGTGGCCTTTATCATGGAGGGTGACACCGTCCGGCGCCGCGTCGCAGATGGCTGGAAGTTGCGGGGGTCAGCGGCCACGTCGTCACCTTTTCCGGCCGCCAAGGCACAAGCGTTGAAAGGTGGACTGAAGGAGAGCGAATCAATGGATTCCCCGCGCTGCAGAAAGCGGCCCGCGTTCTCCACGGTGTGGAACTCCGCGATGGTTTGGCAATCCGTTTGGGATCCGTCGCCCTCAACCGCGGCGTGCGGAGGTCCGAGAAATGACGCGCGGCGGCGTTGTTCTTTTGAACCCGTTTTCCCCGATGGACCGTCCCCCCCGGTGGCCGCCGGCGTCGGCGGTGCGCGACCGCAGCCGGGTCGGCACGTGACAGGATGGAGCCGAACCACGCCGCTGTCGAACGCCACGACGAGTCGTTCCATGTCGCTGGCCAAGGCGATGGCCACGACGCGGCGATCGCCCGCCATCGCGAGGCCGCAATCAAGGAGGTACACCGGAGTGCCCGACGCGGCGGTGCCCACCGGCGGCTCAAAGACGATGGATTCGTGGGATACCAGGCCGCGGGTGGCCGCCTCAGCGAGGGCATGTTCGAACGCAGTCGTCGGGGTGCGATGGCCTTTCTGCAACGAGGCGGCGATTTTGAGGGCATCGAGAGCCCCGTCGAAACTCTGTGCGTTGGCGTGCACCGCGAGACCGAACCAAGGGTTTCGCGTGACGTCGGCGGGGCTGTTTGGCGTCGAGGAAGTCAAAAAGCGACCACCAGCCGTAGCCTCCGCAAGGGGAGCGACCATACTGGCAAGTCCCCGTTGCGCCGCCGTGGATCGGCCCGCCGATTCAAAGCGCGGCGGTTGGCCCAGAGAGGCGGCGCCCTCGCCCCCGGGCTCGACGATGCGAGGGGGGGAAGGAAGGAGAGTGACGGCAGCTTCCGCTAAGTAGACGTCGGTACCCACCAGCACGCGGCGGGCGACGCGAGGCAGGCACAAGTGGTTCACGACGTCAGCGGTGAGCTTTTCAGGGGGCGACGCGGCCACGAGGCACATCATGGCTCCAAGCACGAGGTCGCGAGGAGGGGTCACGCTCGGAATAATGGAGGTCCCGCGCGCGGGGCTGGCGGACGGGATGAGCAGCGCGTCGGCGCCGTTGAGGAAGTGGATCCACGAGGTCGGAAGGTGCCAGGCGTCCTCGCAGACCAGCAGGCCGAAGCGGCCGAGCCGGCTTGGCACGATCTCCACGCGGTCGC
>ERZ1292630.257-Hain-H41-02um-R3-257-length-57397-cov-8_pt2 | contig 33235 bp, 17 predicted proteins | sample MGYA00564408_ERZ1292630 | MGnify/ENA primary metagenome ERZ1292630 (study PRJEB36523, sample SAMEA6512641) | groundwater metagenome | collected 2019-01-08 | study: AquaDiva: Metagenomics assemblies of 32 groundwater samples
TCGTTAGGGTCCAGCCACACGCGGGCACGGCCGCAGCCGAGGATGTCCTTCGCCAAGCGCGCCTGGAGCTTTAGAGAAACCATCGTGGAAAATTCACCGCTGTAAACCGGGAGGGTTGATCAAAAACAAAAGAACGGCGTGTTGGACAAAGCACAGACCATCGCACTGTACGGAAATAGTTGTCTTGCTTCAGACCCTGCCGGTGACTCGTTGTGCGACCATGCAGGCCAGCAGGCTGCCCACCACGCCAGTGACGACGCATGCGACCGTCCCCGCCCCTAGCATCACCATGCAGGGGGAACCACCAGCGTGGTTGTCGAGCGGCACCGGACGTGGCAAGGGCGCCGGCGCAGGTTGACGTGGCACGCTGTCCCGGGGAATACCGTCCACACATTCTGCTAATGCCCCCTTCCAGTGTCCGGCGGCGAGGTTGGTTTCGATCTGTCGTCCTCCGTCTCCCACCACCGCGAACAGTTGCGCCAGATACCCTTCCCCATAGTCGATCGCCACGGCGGGGTCCATCGCCCCCCCTCCCCTGGCAAGGCCCTCTCCGGGCGCCATCGTCGAGCCATCTCGTGTGGAGGTCGACGGATGGATGATGTCCTTACCCTTCTTCTTCTTCTTCTTCTTCTTTTTCTTCTTCGGCCCAGCGGCGGTGTCGTCGAGGCTGATCGGGGCTGCCTCGCCGCCTGGCGCCACCGTCGCCGTTTGCGTCACCGCAGGCAGCGACGCGGCCGCGTCGGCTGCTGCGGTGTCATCGTCTCCGGCATCATCGTCATCTTCCGGATCACCGCCGCCGGTTCGTTCGCCGGTCGCGGCAGGGTCGATCGTCGTTGGCGCATCTGCGTCCTTCTTCTTCTTTTTCTTCTTTTTCTTTCTCTTCTTCTTCGCCGTCGCGTCACCGGCCGCGACGTCTCCCGGTAGCCCGCCCTCCGCGGTGGGTTCAACAGTGACCGAAGGTGGTGGATCCGCACGAGGCAGCGGCGCAGCAACTGGAGGCACCGTCGTCACAGCGACCGCTTGTTTGACGCCCGTCGTCGGCTTGACGGGAGCGGCGCTTCCTGCAGCGACGTTGATCGCCACTCGAGGCGCGTGAAAAAGACGGCACATGCAGCCAAATGGGCAACCCAGCGTCGCTTCCGCAGCGAGCTGCAAGGTCAAGGCGTCGCGCTGCCGCTTCGTCGTTGCCCAACCGACAAGCCCGCCAAGCGCATGTGCGTCAAGTTTATCGACGCTGACCTCCGGCTCCACGGCGTTCGAGCATACTGGTCGGCTCAGGACAGAAATCAAGAAAGCCTTGAAGTGACGGAGCAGCAGCCGATCGTCGTCGACAATGCCTTGCATGCGGCTTCCAAGCCGCTCGGAACTGCCATCGGCTACGAGCATGCCTGCACCCGAAAAGTGCTCGTACGACTCATCGTCCGGGTGCATGCATACGTAGTGACTGACGCGGGCCTTCGTGGTGCGAATAATGTCTTCCTGTTTTGCTTGAATGTGCGCGGCTTGCAGTTGAACCGCCGTGGCGGTTTCCAGGTCCGTGTCGGGCAGTGGGTTCTTCGGTGAGCTGTCATCATTTTCGACGCCGGGAGCCGGACGTGGCGAATCGTCTGTGGGGGCCGCCGTGAGGAGCCCGGCGACGAATTCTGCGACGTGCCATCGCGTGATGTCGTCCAGCCACACGTTGGGTTGTGCCAAGCAGTTGTACTGCGCAAGCATCCTGATTTCATGAACCAAACTCGCCGGGAGCCACGAACAGAACGCGCCACTGGAGGCGTGACCCTCAAAGGCGTCATCCGGCGAACCATCGCGCTCGATCTTGGACGCTGCTCGTGTTACTTCTTCGTCCGTAAAGATACCCCCGACGTGAACGATGCCGGTATTTGCGAGCAGCAGGTCACGGATAGCCTCACCGCCGGCGACGGTAAGCTCCGTCCCCAAGAAGTCCAAGCTGCGCACGTGGGTGTGACTCCTGAGACTGTGACAAAGCGTCACGATGGCAATTTCACGCACAGCAAGCCGTCGGAGGACGATGGACACGACACTTGCGTTGTTGCGTAGCGCGGACGCCATGAAGATCACGTCCTGGGTGCGAAACGCGTTCGTCCCGTAGCGATCGTCGATCAGGATGTACCGCAGCGTGTGCCGCCGAATCTGATACAGCAAGTGGCTCGGGTTCTCCTCCACCGTCCATTGGGGGAGCGGGTATGGCATTTCGTCTTTCAACCATCGCAGCTCGTCGCCGCGCGAAGACAACGACGACTGCTGCCGCTGTACGGGTGGGGGGAACGAAACGTTGCCCCCTGCGTCACCACCGGAAGGTACACCCAGTTCATCGAGCAACGATCGTGGAAGCGGTAGCATCGGTGCGCACCATCCGCCGTTGTATCCGTCCATACTTTGCGCCGGCACGGCGTCGTATGTTGTTCGGCCCGTAAAGAACACCCGCGGAGCTTCGGACGGGGCGGACGTTGGGGCCTTGGTGGCACTGCTCCGGCGTGGCGGCAACGTGGCCTCGCTTTTCGTTTCGGCTACTGGAACATGAGGCGGTGACGGTTTGTGATCGGAAGCGGCGGGATCAACGTCAGCGGCTCGATTCGCGATGCCCCTTTTCGGCGCTCCTCCCCCCGCCGAGGGGCGACTTCCTCCTGACAAGAAGTCGGCGAGGCTCACCGTGGCGGGCTTGCGTCCGCCGCGAGGTTGCGACGCCACTGACGGGGCTGATGACGGCTGTGTTCGCGTGGTGGTGGGAGGTGGTAACGCTGCCGCAACGGCACCATCGTTGTGACTATCTTCGGCGTCAGCCCACGACAGGGCGCCCTCAACGGCCCCTGCGCCAGTGACAGGCCCGTTCGCCAGAGGCCGCTTTTTGCGCCCACCCATTTGGGGAAATGTTAAGCTAAGTTGTCGTGTGAATAGGACAGAGAGACAGACCGAGGGGGACAAACCAAAAGCACGGATTCCAATGATGATAAATGACGAAACTGACCGATCAAGGAACCCCACAGGAAGACCGTTTCAGGAACGAGACACGAACGCCCTTGCTACCCAGTTGACGCCTACCCTCCAACCGACGCCGGCGGCGACGCCGATGACCAGCCACTTCAACGCCAGCGGCCCCACCGCGACCTCTTGCAGCTGAGGTACCAAGGCCGACTGAGGGCGGCCGAGCGCACGTACCTGTGGATCACAGGCATCGTCCTTGTTGTGAGCGGAGTGACGTGCACGACTGTGGTTCGGCGTGCGATAGTCCTCCAGGGGTCGTCCGTGGGACCATTCATGGACACCATCGCGAGGAGCCGGTTCCGTGGCCGACGCTGACGATGACGTGCTCGCACCCCCACCGGCATATGGCTCATCATCATCGTAATCGACGGCGAGGTCCGATAGCGATCCGTAGCGGGCCAGCAGCTCATCTCCATCTCCGCGCAGGTCACCGTCGTCCACGCCGCCTCCGTTCGGGTGGTGCTGAGTCCACTGGCTGCATGCGGCGCCGTCATCTATGGGTTCATGCATCGCGGGGGGTCGAAACGCACGCTCCAGAGGATTGCTGCTGGCGCGAGGCGACGGTTTTTCAAATTGATAGGCAGTCGGTGAGAGCAACGCCCCCCCTCTGAAGGTGGCCAATGCTGAGGCATTGCCGGCGGCGGTGTCTCTGGACTTTCTGGCGCGGTGACGCTCCGCGGGTGTTTGCGTCCACGTTTCCACTTGCACCGCGCGGCGTAGGCGTTCGAGTTCACGAAGATCACGGGCAAGAGACGTGGATGAAATGCGGCCTTCCGTCGATGACTCCCAGGACGACTCCGTAGCCGCACCTGTTCCTTCGTCCTCGGCCGTTTCGTCGAGCATCCAGTCGTCACGACTCCCGTCGCTACTGCGGCTGGTATTGGAACTGACGTCGAAGACGTCCTCCTTCGCGCCCCCATCCTCCTCCGCACCCCCATCCTCCTCCGGCCCGTTGAGGAAGGCCTCTCCGTCGTCGTCGTCGTCGTCAGCCGCCTCATAAACGCCTTCGATAATGTCAAGCCTCGAGGAAGACCAGGATGCGCCCATTTTCAGGGGGTCGATCGATTGCGGGCACGACTCGTACGTGGCAAGGCCGTCGGCATGGGTGCCGTCGTATGCTGAAGTCCGCGGCGCGATTTCTCCGCCCTCGCTATCCTCGCCCTCTCCGTCGTGGTCGTCGTCGTCGTCGTCACGTTCATCCGGATGTGGGTCGTGGTCAATCGCGGAAGGCGCCATCACTGTACCCAATGAGGTCCGGCCCTTTCCCAAACCACACGTAGCAGAAATTGAGTCGCAAAATTTTTTGAACCAAAATGAATGAATTATTGAGCGTTTCAGCACCCCACGCGCCCGAATTGTGCCGAATCAACGAGGGACGCGCGTTGCAGGGGAAAGTGCCGCGAAAAGAGAAAAGTGCCAAAAACAAACGGTCGTGGAGCGCCGTCCACCTCGTCTGGTTAACGAAAACAAAGAGAGGGGGAGAGGGGATGAGAGATTTTTTTCGAGAGCGCGTTCGTTCCTGCCGTCAGACAGCAGCAAAAAACACACGTCACAAAACAGGTCTAGTGGAGTCTGTTGGGTTTTTCTGGGGGGTTCTCCGGAAGAGGGAGTGCAACGGGGTGAAAGGGGATGTCGTCGGGCCTTGCAGGTCCCTGTGTGAAGACCGAAAAGGTCACAAGGTCCACAACACGAACGTCACTGAACAAGGGTTATTTATTTTTAGTTGGGGGGAACGGACCGGATGCGGTATTGTGCCCCCTTCCTCTTTCACAGTTGCCATACCGGGCGATGGGCTTCGCCGAAGGCATCCAATTTGGGCGCCGCAAAGCCATTGGACGATGCAAACAACCGGCTGGACACCAAGTACGGGTCGGCGGATGAGGAGGGACGGCGGTCCTCGAAATACCCGCATCCGGTGTTTTGGCATTGGACTGGGATGCGAATCGATGTGTGCCGGGTGCCAAACCCAAATGCAAACGTCCGCCAGTTTGACGTCTCATGCTTCCCGCTCAGTCGCTCGTTGTTGTCCGTTCCGTATACGGCCACTTCCTTCATGTGCGTCGCTCGCAGCCGCTCGCAGCTTTCGACGATGACTTTCAGACCGTTGGCCGTTCGCATGGGCGCCGTGCTGTAGTTGGTGTGCATGCCGCTGCCGTTCCAATCACCCTTCACCGGCTTGCTCTCGAAGGCGATGTCGAGGCCCTTGTCCTCTGCCACGCGCAACAGGATCCAACGCGCGACAACCGCATGGTCGCCTGCGGCGATGCCGACGTTCGGGCCCACCTGGTACTCCCATTGCCCTGGCAGCACCTCGGCGTTGATGCCACTGAGCCTCACTCCCGCGGCTAGGCACCGTTCTAGGTGCTCTTCGGCAACGTCTCTCCCCCACGCGGTGGCACCGTAGGAACAGTAGTACGGCCCTTGCGGCGCGGGAAATCCATTCTCCGGCCACATGTAGGGTCGGCCGGTCTTGCGATCTAGAATGACGTACTCCTGCTCAAACGCAAACCACGGTTCGAGGCCACGATGCGGCGCGAACACATCGTCCGCGAGACACCGGGTGTTGCACGGCGTGAAATCCTTGCCATCGGGCGTAAAGCACTGGCAGAGAACTAAGAAACGGTTCAGCCGCATTGAGACGTCGGCGCCGGATCGGGGAAACGGGTGAAGGAAAGCCCTCACGGCCTCGATGATGATCTCGGTATTTTCGCCCTTCGCTTGGTCGGTGGACGAGCCATCGAAGGACCATTGTGGGAAGAAAGGCGTGAGTTCGGCCGGGGACAGATTGGTGAGCGCGGACGCATCCAACGGGGGCAGCGGACCACGGAGGACGCGAGTCTTGCCGCGGATGTCCTTGTGGGTGTTCTTTCCGGAAATCCAAATGTACTCGGCGATAAAGTCGGTCGTGCCCGCAGGGGCCGCGAGTGACATTTTCTGGAAAATGAAGGGGACGGCGTGTGACAACCGCTGTGTAGAGATGACCAAAGAAGTAAGATAAGTTGGCTCGGGTGCGCAGGGGATCACAAAAAGAAACCGCCAAAAGAAATGGGCCCCTCGGTTTCAAGACAGGCGAATCAAAACCAGGGAGCAACCGTTGCAAAGTTCTTCGTTTGCACGGCGAATACTTTGTACGACTTCCCCATTTCGTCGTCATCCATCAGGCGGCGGAAATTCTGCATCATGCGCATGGCCATCTTGGTTTCCTGATCGCGAATCGCGCTGGCCAAACGAACATCCATGCCATTCCAGGCTAAGAAATCCTGCTGGGTCATGGGGCCGTGAATCGCGAGGTGCTGCTGAGCCAACGGCAGGCGCTCCAGCGCCCAGCGCAGCTGCTTGAAACTCACCCAGGCGGATAGGTCGATGTCGCCGGGCGATAGCAGCGGGTGCACGAACTTGTGTCCGCGAATACCGCGAAGCGTGTCCTTCATGTGTTCATCCTTTCCATAGTCGACAATGAGTGCCGCCGATTTCCCACTTTCAATCATTTTCCGCGCGAGGGTTTCCATCGCCGCCATTCCATGCGTGCACACTTCGACGGTTTCGCCCATGGGCGTGTCCGTGCGCAAGCGAATCTCGTCCGGCATCAAGAAGGATGCGAAGCTTCCACTCGGGCTGCCAACGAACTTAAAGTGCGCTTCATGCGAAGGGTCATCGTCGACATCGACCAACGTTTCGACCCAGCCGCGCTCGGTGAACGCGTATGCGGATATGGGGAGGGCGTCGAACCACTCGTTGCAGACAAAGAGGGACGCTTCACCCTTAAAGGCTGGGAGCGCATCGAGCGACAAATGCCATCGGATGCGACCGGCGGCCGTTTGAAAATCTTTCAAGGCCGATTTCTGCTCGGTTTGACGCGCGGCACCCATTTCTACCATGTGGACTTGTATGAAGTTCAGCAGCTGTGGCTGCACATGCATAATTTGACGTAGGATGCCTTGCATGAGCGTGCCTTTACCGGGGCCGAGTTCCACGAGGTGAAACTTGCGAGGGGTACCCATTTTTTGCCAAGTGTCCAGCACGAAACCTGTCAGGATGTCGGCGAAGAAAGGGATCTCCGCTGCGGTAATGAAATCCGCTCGTTCGCCGCCGATGACTTGCTTCTTCGTGCTGTAGTAACCGAAATCGGGATTGCCAAGGCATTCGCGCATGTATTGTGCGAGGGGTAGATAGCCTCCGGTCAAAATTTTTTGCTGCAAGACGACGGTGAAGTCACTCTTGAGCTCTTTCTTGTCTGCCCGGTTCACGGTCGCTCGATCCGGCGTCGACATTTCGCTGTGGTGGATGTTCACACGGTTGCTGCTTAGCAGAGGTCGGGTGGGCCTTCCTATCCCGGTATTGGTCACCGCCGTTGACGCGCTGCAAAGGCGCACGGGAGGGCACCAAACGGCGGCCGGACAGCGCCTCCCCGACATCGATTTCATTTTAACACCCGTAACGCGTGATGTTTTGCTCTTTCCTCCTGCTCCGCACCCGCGACGATACTTTGGGACGCACGACAAATGAAAAAAACCAAACAGTATGACGTAAAATCCAGCCGGTTCGTTCGCTTTGGGGGTGAGGAAAGAATGGACCGCCACGCCCTCACTGTTCGGGTCACTGCCTATTTCAGGGAATAACAAACCCCGGACATTGACTCAGTAGTTGATCGCCTCTTGCAACACGGTTTTGTGCCGAGCCGCGGCGGGCTTCTTGCGACAGCAGCAGCAGCAGATAATCGCAATAATGATCAGGAGCAGCACGCCGGCGCCGCTCGTGATCCCTATTTTCATCCAGTCTAAGGGGCAGCACCAATCGAGGCACTTTTTGTCGGACGGGACGTTGTTCGGAGGGCCGTGGCAGGTTGGCTCCGTTCCAAGACACTGGTTTGCGGCACACGCATCCGAGATTTTCAACATGGAGAAGAAATTCCCGCAGCTAAGCTCGCATCCAGACATTATTGGTGAGTCGATTTTCAGATGTCACAGAGGAATCGGCGGAAAGTAAAAGTGACGCTGTCTTGCTATGCTCGAGGATACAGAGGCAACACAACCAGCCCAGGTGTATTTTTTGTCAGTGCTGGTACTTTGTGCGAACTTTCACAAAAGGGGATGTCGAAAGCGGAAACGAAGTTGTCTCTTTGTTCGGTTTTGCCGTCGCCTATCCGGGGGGGGCCGTCCAGACGAAAATGGGGAATCGTTCAGCGGTCCGTGACACTGTTCGGTCCGTAGCGCTGCTGCCGAGACCCGGGGCTCATTCGTGGAGACTCCTTTCGAGCCGTCGGTCCGCTCCCACCTGTCAACGCCGCGGACGCCACGGGATTCGGTGCGCGATATGCAGGTAGCGCGTGGCTTGGCATCAGCGGGATCGCTCTTGCTTCGATGGACGTGCGCCTCGGAGAGTTCGTCGGCACCATCGGAGGTCGTCGCACGGACGAGTTGTGACTTTGATGGTCGGGGCTTCGTGGACGGTGCTCCGCGATGCCGCTCAGCGGTATCGACGATTCCGTGTCGCTTCGCGGAATAGAATTTAACCGCGGGGGCGAAAAGTAGCCGCGGAAGCCGTGCTTGGCCGTTGTGTCTATGTGAGATAGCTGGCCCGTCACTGTGGGATTGGCTGCCCCAAGCCGTACCGTCTCGACGGTGTCACCCGCCGCCGTCCCTTTTCGATGAGAGGATGCCGTGGATCGTGGTGGTCCACCGAGGCCGGAATCGACGGAAGGGGATCGCTGATGACTCAGGCGCCGTGATGCCGTGGCACCATTGCGTGCGAATGCGGACGCATCAGTTTCGGCGGCGAGCTTGACGTCGTACAAGCGCATCGTGTCTTGGAGTGTGGTTATTTGGTGTCGAAGACGGTGGTTTTCTTGTTGTGTGATCGCCGCGCTTTCCACGAGTCGCTTTCCCTCGTCGTGCATGGCTCGCAAGACGGCCTTCTGCTGGCTCAGCGCGTCCTGGAGAGCGGCAACTTGCAACGCCAGCTTCTCGGCGTCACCGCCAGCTTCGAGCTTCTGGTCGCGGAGCGCCTCTTCTTGATCCTGCCTGCTCAGTTGCACGGCGCGAAGCGTGTCGGTGAGCGCCCGCTTTTCAGAACGTTGTTGTGCGACAAGTTCGGACGCATACTTCAATTCATCTCTCAGTTGCTGAATTTGCGCTTGCTGCGACTTGACCGTTGCCGCGTCGCTCCGGACCATGACGTCTTCTGGGCGCCACAAGCCGTCTTGCAAGTTGAAGTCAGAGTCGCTGAGCGGGGATGGCGCTACCAGCCCGTCGGGGGATAAGGGGTGGTCCATATCGGTTTGCGTCGCGCAGGCGACTTGGAGAAAGGCAGGGAGGGAATCCACCCGCGACGTGGTGGTGCACGCAACTTTCTTCTCCACGGGGTCGGTCGCAGTACTTTGATCCGTGAACCACAACGATCGAATCGACTTCGACGGCACTTGAACGTGAGCGTCGAAAACTTCGCGGCGCATCGTCGCCTCCGTGAGAGCGGCGTTGAGCTGCGCGACCTCTTCGTGCAGCAGAACATTTGCTTCTTTCGCGTCGTTGACGTCTTGCACGGCATCCGACAAGTCGATGGACATCGCATCAAGACGCTGTCGTAACGTAAAAATGGTTCGTTCCCGATCGATAAGGTCCCGCAGCGCGCTCGACGTTGCGCCCGGAAGTGCCGCCGTTTCCGACCACAGTGCCTGGGCCGGAGAGGTCGCGCGATCCACGAGCTCGCTAAACTCCGGTTGATTAGTTCGTGGAACCTGTTCCCAAGTGGATTCCCCGATTTCCTCCCCGCCAGGGCTGCGAAAGTCTTGGTGGCTTGCAGCACGTCGCCCTTCAGGCGTTGGCACGCCGAGTCGAGGGGCCGGATCTGGAGGCAGTCCGTCACAATGCGCCTCAATTTCATCAGCCGGCGGCGGCGGCGACAGCAAGCCCGCAGCCCACTGCAGCGCGGCCACCGCGGCAATCACGTGCTGGTGTACCTCGTTCGGTTGCGGTTCCCATGACTCAATGCCGCCGTTTCCACCGGAGGAGGCTGCATCGAAATGAACCGCCGCCATGCTTTCCGTGTCGCTTGCCGCGGCATCGTTCAGCCACGCCAAGCGCGGCGCAAGGTTCATCAACGTGTATGCAAGATGTTCCGCAGCCAGTTGCGATACGCGCGCCGGGGTGGCGTCGATGTCCCAGGGCAAAGCGGTGGTCGCGTCCGCATCGCCGCCTACAGCCGTGGCATTCGACACTTCGAGCCGTCGGCGGAGCGCATCCATCCAAGCAGGCGTCAGCAGCCGATCGCCTTCGCTCACGGCGACCACCGAAAGAGACGCGACCCGATGGCGCAGCGCCTCGTCCAGCAACGCTCGCCACCGGGCTGGCCAGCTCGGCTTAGGATCCGAACCAGTGGGAGTGCGAGAGAACCGTACCGCCGGTGGTTTCCCGGTTGATGGTGATAACGGTGGCAGAGGTGACGCAGACGACGAAGCCTTCGGCGACATCGGGCCTGATGGTTCTCCAATCGTTGGGGTGTCCACGTAGGCATGCAAGCTACGGAAAAAATCCCCCGCGGTTGACGCGAGCACGAAGTAGCAAAACACGTTGCCCACCACCAAGCCGGTACGGCTTTGTCGCGGCGGTTCCCCCTCCTCCTTTTGGCCCTCCCCATCTCCAGCTTCCTCCCGCTGTAGTAAAGCACAGACGTCGCATTCAAACACGATGCATTTAGGACACCGGGGCATGCCAATTGCCTGTCGGCTGCCCGCGGCAGTTTGAGAATCATCGGTTGCAAGATGCCGGCCATCGAGACCGCGTCTCCACGCACGCGAGTCCCAACGAGGACACGTGTCAGGGCGATATGCAAGCGTGTCAACTCGCTGTAATGGCATAGCCTCGTCATTGTCGTTGTCGTTCTCTTCGCCATCGACGTGGTTGTTGGCATCGCCATCTGAAAAGGCGAGAAACGCGTCGGACGCAAGTTGCAGCGACTGATGCACAGCATCGACGTCGAAGATGTCGCACGCCGCCGATTCTCCGCGTGTGGTCCAACGTGGCTGAGCTAGGCGCATCAAGGCATGATGGCGCGGCACGGGCAGCTTGTCGTCCTCCACGGCAACGAACGGGTCGACCGGCATGTGGACCAAGAACTGGGCCGCTGCGGCGCCTGCGGTGGATGCATCGTCTTCAAGGCAGGTAGCGGAGATTCTGCCGTGCAAGTCCACTGCCTCTGACATTTGACGGATACCCGATACAAATGACTCGACGATGCTCATCGTGCGCCGCAGGGCAGCCTCGTCAGAGCCAGGGCAATAAATGCACGGAACAATTACGGAACGCCGAAGTCCCGATGCGAAGGCGCGCTTCACTCGGCGCACAAGCGCCGTGGCCAAAAGAGCGCATTCCGCAGGGTCAAGACAATGAACTTCACCCGCGGCGTCCAACGGCGTCCCTGGCTCTTCTGAAAGCTGCTGCTGCGCCGATGCTGAGGCGGGGCTGCGCGGTGGGTCGACATCGCTCGTGCGCCGACCACTCGCATGAGACATTCGAAATGTAAAAAACCACTGCGCCTCAGCAAGCTTGGAGAGCGGAGAGGGCTCAAGGTCGAAACAATCAAAAAAAAATTGGCACGTCGTTGGGTTCTCTCCTAGCTGGAAAATCTCATCCGTTTGGTCTCTCCCCCATCTCGCTTCATTTCGATCGACGCGATTCCTTCGCAACGCAACTCTTCGACATGTTGTCAAAACCTCGATTTCAAACGGATACCCCGAATATCTCGAGGGGCAAGCCGTCACACAATCGAATCCGACCGTCTGAGAGGCGTCATCGGGATATCGCTGCGAAATATGAGAAAGCACCGGGGGGAAAATCGTAGTAGGGGGAGGGATCGTCCCCGGCGAACCGCGATTCTGTCCGTTATTAAAAATGTTGTGAAAAAAATTGAGGAGAGGGTACGCTGCCAAATCAAGAAACAAAAAGAGCCAAATGGGCGCACACGAGCCCACAGAAAAAAACGCACAGCATAGCGAGAGAGAGAGAGAGGCACGGGAAGTGCTTCAGACCTTGACATTGAACTTGGCCATCATCAGGTCCGACATGGTCTTGGCGAACAGCTCGGCGGGCGTCAATGCTCGCGTGGCAGACGCGTTGCTGCTGGAAGGCGAGCTGGAGGCCGCTGGACGGGCAACGATTGCAGTTGGCACCGAACCTGCCCCAGCGGCCCGTGTTGCGGCAGGCTGCTGAGGCGCGTCCGAGGGTGCTGTGCGGACCGGTCCGGCTACCGTGAGGCGAGATAACAGCTCAGTGGCCGACGGGGACGCTCGCGGCGGAGCAGCCGAGCCGGACGACGCCTGCTGTTGTTGTTGTTGATGTTGCGCGGAGCGAGGCACCGGCAGCACGGGCGCGGATCCTGGGGTGGGTTGGTTCACGGTGGTTGATGCTGGGGTGTGTTCTTTGTGGCGCATCTGACGCTCCACCTCCAGCAGCGAAATGCCAGCGCCGGTCGTATCCGCCACGGTGATCCCCGTCGTCGACGTCTTTGGCTTTGGTTTAATTGCCGCAGGCACCGCGGTCGGCGTGCGGGTGACCGAGGCGGTCATGGCGGCCGCAGCCGCCGCGTTCGTCATGGCCAAGGGAGACCCGACGGATTGCGGGCCTTGCGCGCCATCTGCCGCGACCGCGTTGCTTGGAGACAGGACAATGAGGGATTGCAGCTTGCACAGGGCACCTCGCTGCGTTTTCAGCCGGCCACCGAGTCGCGTACCGGCAACAAAAATGTCGTCAAAAACAACCTCGGCAGTCACGCCGTCGCCGATGAGTCGCGTGATGGTACCAGTGCTGCCGAACGGCACGCTGCCTGTGGTCCGGCAGTACACCACACGCTTGCCTAGCGAAAAGGGCTGGTCCTTCAGCGGCAGTGGAACGGCGACGACGAAGCCCTCGGGGAGGCGGCAGGTTGGGAAATACATGTGCCGCGCCGCAATTCGCTTGAGGCGCAGCTCTTCCGTGGGACGTGGCCGAGGACTGCCTTCCAGCATCTGTTCGAGCTCCGTGATCAAGCCGTCGCTCACCGTGTCATCCGAGGCCTGCGACATCGGTTGATCGTGGATTTTTTTCGCCGCAAGCCAACCTGTAATTTCTGCGATCACGGAGCCAACTTCGCGGTCCTGCCAGGGGCCCGTCATGGCCCCAGCCATGTCAAATTGGGCGCTGTTGCCACCGCCACGCTCCAGACGCTCGAGAATTGGTCGAAATTTGTCCGCGTACTCGAGAATGAGGTCGCTCGCTTGCAGGCTCAGGTACCAGGTGCCACGGCCACTGGCATTCACGCCAGCGGAGCCGCCGCCCGCGGGACCGTGCGGACGGCCGCTATCCGCGGAGGAAGGCGGCAGATCGTCGTTGAGGGACTCGAAGACGTTTGACGCGCCGACGTACCATGGATTCTGCTGAGTCTGAACGAGCTTGGCATACCCAATACGCGCCAGATTCTTGCCCGTGAACTTCAAGCACAGTCCGAGCTCGGTCGACCCGAACTGGGGGGACGTTGAAATGCTCGAACAGAATTGCGACAGGGTGGCGGTGCTCACTTGCATGCGAAGGCGCTTACGAATCAGATCGCAAACCTCGCCGAGTGACATCCAATTGTCCTTGTCGCTCCAGTCGGCAAGTCCGGATGGAACTTCCTGCGGCACGGTGAAATGTCGCAGAATGACGTTGCAAAGGTCGCTCTCTGCGACGCGTTCGGTGACGAATCCCGTGCTTCCCAGGAGCGGTTCGCCTTTGTTCGTTTTGGGATCGCCACCGATGAAAATGATCTGCTGTCCGTCGCCGAAATCATTCGCATCGCGATCGCGCTCGACGTTTCGCGCGTCAGGCTGAATGTCGAGCTTGTTCATCGCTTCGACCAACTGCAATGGGTACATGGTCTCACGGGTGCTGTACTGATGCATCAGACGGCCCTTCCGCGTCGCGCGCATGCCGATGAAGCGGTTCACGTAGACAAAGACGTCGATGTTGGGCAAGACGATGCCCAGCTTCGCCTTTAAGTACTCGGTGTGGGTTTGAACGTCCTTCTTGAACGTACGGTACTCTTCCGTGCTCAAATCGGCCGCTTCGAATCCCTGGTAATTACCGTCCTTGTCCCAGCGTGCACGAAGTCGCTTTCGGCGATCGATGATGCTGCTCACACGGGCGCGCTTCCAGTGGGGAAAGTTGATCCAGACGGGCTGTCCCACGAGAAAGGTCACGTCTTCCGCCGTTTCCGCCACACGGTCGCTCCGGTCATCGACCACAAGTAGCAAGCTTTCACGACGCGACGGCATGCCAAAGATGTTCACGGCGCCGAGCTCGTACTTGACCGTGGTCATTTCTTGGCGTTGGTAGAAGGACGCGAACCCTTCGAGGTGTTGCTTACCGACGCGAACGTTGTTGCACAAGGCGGGCACAAAGTGCACATGGGGTGGCATCTCGAAGTTGATACGACGCACGCGAACCTGTTGTAAGTCGCCAAACATGGCGTTCGACAGCGTGTAGGGAATGGTGTCGTGGGCGAACTGGAAGTAGATGGGCTTGCCTTGCTGGTTGCGGGCTTTGTCCTCCGCCGAGACCAGATGCTGCACGCTGTCATACGCGGCGAGCAATTTTCGCTCGTCCATGAACGGGATCAGCACAATGCCCTCCCATGGGGCCCGCGCCGCCTCCCGGTCGATTTCCAAGTGCTGAGGGAAATACTCGACCAATGGGCTGTTGGAACTGCGCAGCAGACCATGATACGCCTTTGGCATCGAGCGGTACGACATCGGCGGGAGCACCGCAAGCAGCTGCTGATGGGGCAGGAACGGCTGCCCAAGCTCGAAGCGCACCGACCCACCGACAGCGGCTAGATTCACTAGGTCACTCGCCAAGGGGGCGTAATGGTGCGGGTAGAACCACTTCCAGCTCGGTGGACCCTGATAGTAGTACTGAGCAACCCACTCGAGACCTTCGACGTAGTGCTGGCGCAGAAGCGCGAGATCCTGCCCACGGGGAGCCCAACCGTCACGGAAACGGTGCTTGTCCGTGTAAAATCGCTGTTTGAATTCTGCCATGCTGGAGATGGGTGCCAGAGAAACCGGCGCTTCGTGGCCGCCGGACTTGCGTTGCTCCCGTTTTAGGTACTCTCGTTCTTCTTCTTGGCGGGCGCGCAACGTGTCAAGCTCCATTTCTCCAATACGTGCGAGCAAGCGTTCCACGGCGTTCCAGTTGATCACACGGTCCTTCAGCAAGTAATCTCCCCTGGACAAGACCAACTCGCGATACAACTGCAGCATCGTCGTGATGCTTCCATCGCCAATGCCCAGAGTCGGAAGAGCAGGCAAGAAGTCGTTGCCGACGAAAACACACATGAACACGAAGTCATCGATGCATTGTTCGAGGTTGAAATTCGCGATGGGTTCCAACGTGCCATTGATTTCTCCACCGCGAAGCTCCATTTCCAAGAACTCTCGCAGCAAACCAACATGAAAAAGGACGAAGCTGTCCGGGCGCACGAGCTTGGGGTCTTCCTTGATACCCTTTGCCTCATCCTCGGCCCGCTTCATTTGCTCCTTCTTGGACCCGGCTCCTCCAAAGGTTACGACTTCGCGGAGTAGAACGAAGTGGGGTTCGTGGGTGGCGAGGGCCAACATGATCAAATCGGCATCCAAGCCATACATACAGTGTGACTCGTTGGGATCGTAGTTGGGCAGCATCTTTCGTCGCCGGATCAGGTCGACGATCTTGTGCTCCCCTTCACCCGGGTCGTTGTGACCACTGAAGATCACCTTGCAGTTCTGCCAAGCGCTATCCGACATCTGCTTCATCGTGATGTAGTACTGAAACTGCTCGCTCACACGGGTCATGAACTCGGTACCAGGAGTGATGCAATTCGAGTCGAACATATCGGCTTCGTCGGGCACTTCTTCGCCCATTTTAAGCGCTTCTTCGCGAGCCACCATCATTTCGTAGCCTGCGCGGTAGCGACGTTGCCGCTGCTGATTCATCTTCGCGCGAGGTGCACACCCATCGATGGCCATGTAGAACATCTTTCGCGGCTGAATCGCGTTAAACAGCTTCTCGAGATAGGCGAACATCGCCTGCACCATTTCCTTTTCGGTGGGTGCGCGCCGCGTGGCGTCAATGTCGTTCGGATGCGTGCATTGATGAATGATGCCGTTCATGTCGAGGTACAAGTTGTCGATGGGCGGGGGGCTGTCTTTGAACGGCGTAATCACGCATGGATAGCGTTCAGCGATCCATCGGAAGAACTTCGGCACTCCCATGAGAGCACCGAGAGCTGTGAAGGGGGGGAAACGAACAAAGAGAAATGGGAGGGGGAAAACCACACTGTTAAAATGCGCGCAATTTGTCAAACAAAATGTTTCTCGCCATCAGTGTTCCGTACGACGCCATGGGGCTTTGGCGAGAGTGCAGCGTAGAACCATTTCGGATCGGTACACAAAAAAAAACGCACGATAAAAGTCGCTCACACTATCACGTTGCGCCTCAATGGTGCGGTCTGGGGCCTAAAAGCTGGAGTGGCGTTGCGCGAGGGCTGAGGCGACACGTGATTTCGAGACGTGATCGGCTCGTAAAGTGTCGGTGTCGGCGCACGCGAGAGCACCCGGGGACGATAGTTGATCGCGTCGTGGTTCGTGTCGCGGATAAGAGGTCGACAGCCGGGAACAGTTGAATTTGGCCGCTGTTCGAAGCTAATGTAGCTCATGGGCGTAAAGACGAATCCCGGCTTGCCGGTAGTGGGCACGGGAGCGGTTTTGAAAAGCACAGAAGGCGCAAAGGTAGAATCAGGCCTATCGCCGAGAGCAGGGGAGGGGGGCCGCGATCGAAGGTGGCCCTTGTCGTCCGCGACGAACTGCAACTTCCGCTGCAACTCCTGGCGAGCATGCAGAACCTTGGAGCGTGTCCTGGAAGAAAATGAAGCTGCTGGATCGTAAATCCGGTCGCACACAAGCGCCGATGCATCTCGCACATTGCTTCGACGAGAAAAAGTGACCTGCATGCCGTTGGCAAAGTTCAGTTGTATCTTCGCCAAGATCGGGGTGTGGCTGTTCACACTTTCAATGGCTGCGAGCGCGGTCGTTAACGTGGCATGAAGATCGAGGCGATGAGTCTTCCACGTGCAGCTCGATAACACCGTGCGGTCGATCGGCACCACGGTGGCTCCCTCAAGGTGAGGGAGGGCAAGAACCGTTGTGGGCACGAACGACGCGTAATTCAGTGGTTGCTGCTGCTTCATAGCAGACAAGACTTTCGCAGGGATCCGCTGATACATGTTGGCCAGGCCGGTCACTGCCGCGATCGGCGGTTCGCGCTCCTGCGTAGTCGGACGCACCGTTCGGAGTGGACCGGCACGTTCACCATATTGACGCACCGGGCTCTCGTGCGCAGCGCTGGACATTTTTGGCGACGCGTAACAATGCCAATTCAGAGGAAAGGTTAGGGGGAAACCGCTCAAAAAAAAGTCCAGACATGAAACGCCGTTGCGTCACACACCGCATCGAAACTGGTGGGAAACAAATAATCAAGCCGACACAGTGGAGATAATAGCGGCTTGGGACCCTGTCGGCACGATGGCCGCATAAGGTGAGGTGCCTGCGGTCGCCAGCCGGTCCGCAGCTTCATTGTCTCGGTCGCCGTTGTGGCCCTTCACATGCTCGAATGAAACGGCCGGCGGCGCTGCCGGTAGCGCAGTGTCCGATCGCATCCTCTGGTCGCCCGCCGCGTGCACCCGTGCGGCGCGGTCACGAATCAGTTCTTCCAGCTGTCGAAACAAGTCTTGATTCGCTACGTCGCTTTTGTCCTTGTTTCGCCAGCCCTTTTTGTTTAGCTCCGGAATTCTAGCCACGCCCTCGATGACGTACTTGCTGTCCGTTCGCAAAACGACTCGCTTGGGCGTCGTGGTTCGTCCAGCCAGACCATCTTGATCCTCTTCGTGCCGGAGGACTCGCAGCGCATGGATGCATGCGTAGAGCTCGCCACGGTTGTTGGTTTGCGGCTCGTCAGGAGGTAGACGCAAGGAAAAATTTCTCCTGTCGAGAGGGCCGAAAAATCCACCGGCTCCTGCAACGGGCGCCGCGCGGGGGCCTGATGGTCCAGCGGCGATTTTGTCGCTCCCGTTGTTACTGCAGGCGCCATCGACGTTTACCACAATGGCCCCTCCACCATTAGGGGTGGGCAAGGGCGGCGTGATCCGCACGGGAGCCGTATCGTCGAACGGTCGTGTGGCCCGTGGGTCCTCATCTTCCTCGTCAGGGAAGCACGTCGGACTGCGCGGCCGAGCTATTTTTCCTCGTCCTTGCGCAACAAACTGTAGAGCCGCCTCTCTCGACCCAAACGATTTGTGCACGGCACCAGAAAACCCTTTAACGTGCGGTTCACATTCCGCCCAAGACTCAAAAACGCCTACGCAACGGCCGCAAGCGACTGCGTAGTATCCACGGCGGTGCGACATCATTCGCGAGAGGGTCGCCCACACGTGATGGGACGATCGACCGACCGACTGCTGCAGCGTTGGCGCTGACGTCAGAATTGGTCTTGGTTGCGTCGATCTGCGATATTTTTTAAAAAAATACCGGACCTAGGATATCATTCAACCACAAAATTCATATTTTGTTTCGTGCGTTCCTCCAGAATCAGTATCGCGTCACCCCGCCCACGGCGTAATGACGCACCCCTCTGTGTCACGGCGTGAAAGTAAAAAGTGACAATAACTGACGTAAATCGGTTCAGTGCACCGCGCGGCACAATGGCACAAGCTGATCATCCACGATGGGGGCGGTGGGTGAACATCCCGATCTCGCCAACTGTTCCGCAACCTCGCAAGCGGCGTCATCCCTATGCCGAGGCACGTGTTGGAATGTCACTGCTTGCGCCAGCGGCAACGCCGCACGGGCCAGTTCGGTCCGCGCATCGTCACAGGCCTCGTTGTCATTGGCACGCCCCTCCCACTGCCTTGTCATGACCCGCTGGTGTTCGGCCTCGTACCACTCATGCATTCGGGCGATCTGCTCTCCGATCATCGACTCTAGCGACAGCCAGAGATCTGTATTTCCCAGCTGCCTGCCAGCATCACGGACCCATGCATTATTCATGGTGCGCGGCAGCGAAACGATCTCTTCGCACACGTACTTGCTCGCTGTTCGAATGGTCACGCATCGCGGTCGTTCGACGATAGCCGGTCCGTTCACGGCAGGGGGTGGCTGCTTCGAAGCTTCTCCAAGGTACCCGATCGCCGAACGCACGGCATAAAGGCACGCGTATAGCTCTGCTCGTTCGCAAGTTTGGGGGTCGTGAGGTGGTAGTCGAAGTGAAAAATTGCGGCGATCGTTCTCACCGAAGAATCCGCCGATGCCAGCAACGGAAGGCTGGTCTGCGGTCGAATGCACGTTTCCCTGCACACTGACCACAACTAACTCGGGAAAGTGCCGTGGGCGGACCTGCGCACCGACTGTTGCCGGGTTCGTCGGCTGCGGGCGGGGACGTTGAAATGCAAAAGTGGCGGGCGGCAGGTCGTCATCGTTGTCGTCACGCTGGCGAAGAGGCTTTCGAGCTTTGACGTAATCAGCCGCTTCCTGTCGTGAGGAGAATGATTTGTGATCGGCATTGTGATAGCCTCGGACTTGCTTTTCCGCTTCCGCCCACGTGTTGAAAACACCGGTTTCCTTCCCGCGGGCGACTGCGTAAAAACGCGATTCTCGCCGTCGAGAATTCTTCATCGGTGTTGCTCAAAATCTGTTGGTCTCGAATGATGAATCCAAAAGTGCAATTCCGTCGCATCTAGATTAAATTGGTGGGGAAACGGCGTCAGGGCAGCAATAATGCTGGGGGGGCGTTCAATCTTCCGTTCACTCTTCGTCTCGGCCACTCGAGCCGCCATGCCGCTTTTCTTTCGCGTAGGACTTTTTTCCGCCACCACCCGAATTGCTGCCGACTTCGACGGCGGTCACCCTCATTTGACGAGTGACTCGCACCTTGGCACGTGCCCTCGACATTTCACGAAGTGCCTGAAGAGCTTTCAAAAGCCGGTCCGTTGCCGCTTGTCGGTCGGCGATTGTGGTGTTCAGAGCGACCGTGATGACCTCAGAATTGGTTTGAAACGAAATACTACTATTTTGGCGTGGCAGAATGCTGAAGAGTGAGGTGCACAACAGCTCGAATCGCAAAGGCAGATCGTCGGCGCGGAGACTGGGAGCCGGGACCGGTTTCGCGGACGTCGCGCCGTGAGCCGACGTGGACGACGTGGCGAAGCTTCGAGCGGAGTTACCATTCATGGAGCGAGAGGGACGCATATGACGTTCCATTTGGTAGTGCAAGCTCCGCCGCGCGCGATCCATGACACTGGAGGCAGAGGTCATCTGGCTGCAGCATGACGACGAGCCATCATCGTCATCCACGATAGAGGCGAGTCGAGGGGTGAGATACGACTGCGCCGTCGGGGCAAGGCCACGTGGCGCGGCTGCGTCGGTGACGCTGGAAACAAAGCTGAATCCCAGATGCTCCGACGCGTCGACGACGCGGCTGAATAGAAGCGCTGTACGCCGCGAAAAAGGTCGCCAGTGTATCAGTTGAACGCGATAGTGTGGCGGGTGCTGCTCATCGATGGCGACCTCGACGTGGCCCGCTGCCCCATCCACCAGCGTCGCGTTGTTGTTCGCAGCTGTGGCAAGTCCTAACTTGACCTGACATTTTCGCATCTCGACGACGGTGCGTCCGGTTGCCAAGGCTCGATTGAGGTCCGAATCGGGCAGTAGATTGGAGTCCTCGTCGACAGCATCTTCGATGGTCAACGCTGGGGCACTTTCGGCCAGCAGGGCTGGCATCAACGTGGCGACTTTATGGCACACCGCGCACAGTCGCATCATTTTTATGGTCGCCACGCCGTCGTCGACGGCCCCGGTCACACTTGTCACCTTCTGCGGTGGGGACTCCGCGGGGCTTGCGGAGGGGGTCACGAGACCCGATGGCCGACGAGAGGCTGGCACCTTCTCTTGCAGCGGAGCGGGCTGCAACCAGGCGGGAGCGTTGACCATCTCCACAATACAGTTGGTGCAGAACAATTCGCCGCAGCTTCGGCAGTGGTGTCGACGGAGCGTGAAGCTGAACGGCTTGCTGCAATGAAAACAAGAGATGCGATGGTCGTCCGGCACCCATTTCTCGCCCATCGCCGAAGCGTAGACCTTCGAGTCGCTCGAGCCCATATCTTTTCTGTTTATTTTCTCACCCGAACCTCCAGACAACGTGACACACAACGGTTTGACTTTGCGACTTGATTGGTGCAACAGTGTCCACACCTCCCTGCCGTTCCAATTTTAGTAAACACTGGAACTGAAACACCCCTCGCGCGGATACACCCGAGCACTGTACACGAGACCTCACAACGAGCTGCTTTGCCCTTTTGTGGCTTCCATCACGACTCTTCGCTTGAACGCTTGGTGTTCCTTGTCGCGATCGCACCAGCCGTACGCGGTATGCATGCGGCTGACGGCCATGTCGCGTGGAGAAAGGGCCATGGGACGAATCGACTTATCAACGACTTTGTACCGAGCATCCACGTCGTGTGGGCTGATGGGTTGCCATCCTCCGACGTGTGTCCGTGCCGTATGGGCGGCACCCCCGCTGCCTGTCGTCCGCGCACTGGGAGGTGCCGGCACGAAGGCGAGCTGGTCGTCGTCCACTAGGGGTCGGTTGATGGGTTCGAGCGTAATCGTATGTGGCTTGTAGGATAACTGCGGGGCAGGGAACTGCACGGTTGGCTTGAACCTCGATATTTGTCGTACCAACCGCGAATGTTCTTTAACACTCTTTGAGATTTCCTTTCGTGGTTGTACTCGGGGCTTCGCTTCGATCAACCGGCAGGCCAAAATACAGTTCGCGTGATCCACCTCTTTCGCCTCAAGTGCGCGATGCAGGTAGTTGCTTCCTGCATAACTTTCTCGTTGTTTCTGAAGCGTGGCGCGTGCTTCCTCGCGTAGCCGATCGGCATTTACTTTTTGTTGGAAAATCTTTTCGGCTAAAATTCGATTTTCTCTGTCGATTCGTGTCTCGTCATCGCGCTTTCTTCGTTCGAACTTGCCGAGCATTGCGTTGGATGGTAGCGTTGACGCAGGCGGAGGCGCGGCTGTCGCCAGCACCCCCCTCACTTCTGACAGCTTCACGGCATGGACCAAATGCTCGACCGCGGAGTCACGCTCGCCACTGGAGAAGAAATTCTGTTGACGGTAACTCGTCGGCGGCATACGTTCACTCCGCGGTGGGAAACGAGGAATCGAATCGTTTGAGTGAACTTTAAAAGAGGATTGGCTGCCAATGGCGGGTACGAAAATATTGAATGTTCGACATGTGATGACGCGATAATTCCTTCCTTGCTACCGCACGGGGTCTCCTCCCCACATTCTACCGCGCTCTCTCTCTCGCTCTCGCTATTTTCTCTCGCCCATCTGATGCATTAATCGTCGTCCGTTGCTTCGATGTCATCGTCGGCGCCGGCAGCGGCAGGATCATACCTGCGGAGGTGCAACCTCAAGTGCTGCACCTGCGCGTTTCGTTCGGCCAGCATGTTCTTTAGGTTGATGAATTGCGACGACTGGGACAGCTTTTCGCTCATCTCACGGGTTAGCCCGGCTACTTGCTGTTGGAGGCCGGCGATGGTACGGTCACGCTCTTGTAATACGTGTTGCAATTGCTCGTGCGACATTTGTGCGGTCATCGACAACTGCTGCTGGAGTACGCCTTCTCTGTCACTGAGCTGTGCAACCTGATCGTTGAACTGTGATTTCTCCCGCATCACGCTCGTCAATTGGTCCGTCACCAGTCGAAGTTTCTCTTGCAGCTTTCGTTTTTCCTCGTGCACTTGAACTAACTGTCGGGCGGTCTCGTCACCGCGATCCAACGCCGTAATGGGCGCCAAGCTGCGCTGGGACTTGAGAATCTTTTGTTCCGACGCTTCCACCGCCGAGATGGCACGATTTCCGAGAAGGCTCATCGTGGCAACGTGCGACTGAATTTGATTGCGATCCAGTTCCAACAACAGTTCCTTCATCACCTCGCCGGAGGCCAACGCAATACACTCCTCCTCGCGAACCGCGGCGAGCAGCAACGCTTGCTTCTGGTCGTTCAGAATTTGGCCCACCTCAAATGAATTGTACGTCGATTGAACGAGCCGTCCGGATTGAAAGTTTTGTGCCTCGAAGTCGAAGTCGATGTGAAAGCGCTCCCGGCCTTGCTTGGCCCAAACATAAAACGGTTCCAAGACTTGTCGCGAGCTGAACGTGAGAGGGGCCAAAGCCTCCTGCTCCCGGTAGCTGGCCATCGATAAATATTTACCCGGGCAGGAAAAAAAATAGTTGCCCGTGCAGGAACAAGGACTCTTTGTTCGTGGATTGAAAATTTCGACAGCCCAGCCAACAAGGAAAACGATTTACGACATCGAGGCCCCACCCCCCTTTGTCGCAAACCCCCATCACTTTCGATCGGCACGCGCGTAGTGTACAACAAAGAAACGAAAACAGAAGGGGAGAAACGACGTGGTATGATGGAACGCGCGTCCGTGTACTTCATCTGTACAATTCAGACCCCTTTGGTGTCACAAAACTCGCATCGCATTTTTGGGTTCATGGAGATCGCACGGCAGGTGCGGGAGGTGCGGATGCTGGAATGGCTTGGAGCGAACGCCGGGTTTTCAGCAAGGACTCGCGAATCTCAGCGATAGACTTTGGTGTCGTGCTTCCGTGTGACGCCGCCATCGCGGAAACGCGCCACATTGCGTCTTCGCGCAGTCGCATCTTTTCCACCGTGTCGGCTATCCAATCGGCCTTGCTATTCAGTTCCGCGGCGCGTTGAGCAATGTCGTTGGCTTCTTGTTCGACAAGCTTTAGTCGATCAGTTAGTAGTTGCTGCTGCCGCTGCACTCTTACTTCGGCTTCTTGGACTGAATCCTCCCGGCGCTTCACCTCTCGTTCGCGTGTTTCCACCTTCAGTTCTCGTGCCAACACCAATCGTTCCGCTTCCTTCAGCCTCAACGCGTGAGACTCAATGCGATTCATCATGTCGTCGGTTTCGGCCTCGATGGCTCTTTCGCGCTCTGCACACGTCGCGATGCGGCCTTCGATGGACATCTTTTCTTCCTGAAGCTGGCGCTGTTGCTCGGTCAGCGATGCCTGGCAAGCTTCGATGTCGGCCTCCCGCAGTCGTAGCTGTTCATGTGCGGCTTGGATAATCGCTCGCTGGTCTGGCGTTCTCTCCAACTTACTCATGACTTCCGCATGACGTAGTTCCACGAGCTCTGTGCGTGCCTTCAAGTTGGCTTCTTGTTCTTTTAGGGCCATGGAAGACGCGTGAAGTACGCGGCGCAGTTGGTCGAGTTCGAGACGCTCGTTTGTCAATTGGTCGTCGTCCGGAAGCCGCGGCAACGATGAACGTGCTTCTTGGGGGGTAACTGGCTGGACATGAGTGCGTGCGGCGCGATCCGGTGCCGGCGATGCAGGACGTGCCTCCGGAGTGACGGGCGGAGCGGTGTGGACGGAGTGCTCTCGATTGACGAGTGGTTTTGGCGTCCCGTTGCCATCCAGGTGGGCCGCGGTGTCGGATGATGGGTCGTAGAAGTCCGCGCGCTGAGCCGTGTGCATCGGAGGGGGCGCGACGTTCAGAATGCCGCTCACAGACGAGGCGAAAGGGGGTGATGGGCTCACACCGTAACGCTTTGCAGAGCCGATGGTACTTGTTGCTTGCGGTTGAAATGGGCGGGTGTCCCGTTCCGGTGTTGCCAAAATTCGTGAAGGTGTATCGCTCACAGATTGGACGATGGAGATCGGGGAGTTGACGCCAACGTACTGGAGCAGCGTCCCGCAATCCGCTGGGTTGCATGATCGCAAAGCGCGCAGCGCCTGATCTTCAGCCAACAATGGCGGCGTTCCTGCTTTTCGCAACGTCGCTGTCAATTGCGTGCGGACACAGCGCTGTCGCAGCGTGGTTCGGAAATCATCCTCGCACGCGGGCACGTCTCCATCATAGCGCTTCAGCAACCCTTCGATGCAGCCCAAGGCAGTCACGTCCGTGCGAAAGACAAAGTACCAAAACGCCGCACGCGCGTCACTACCCGGTGAGCTCGACATGGCGACCACCTTGGCAACCAAGTCATCCTCTGACAGAGCACCGCAGGCGGAGGTGACGCTATCTACAATCCCCTTGATGTCGACGTGCTGCGTGGGCGCGAGCGTGTGGGCTAGGACAGCTTCTCGGCAACGGACGAGCGCTCGCATGGCCGCGTCCTGCGATGGCAGCCATGTGCCCAGAGCGACGTCATAGTGTTCTCGCAAGTAGCGAAACATCGCGGAAAATGTTGGGTGGGCGGCCAGAATACCGTTGACATCGGTCAAGCCAGCCGGACAGTACCTCCAAAGGCCGATTTGCAGGATATTTCGAAGAGCACCAGGATACCTTGAGTAGGCATCGTCCAACACCTCCAGCCATGTGGCAGTGCCAGTTCTGGCTCGTTCAAGCAGTTCGAGCCCTTCTTGGCCGCGACTGGCGTCGTAGTCAGAGTACAAAGTATTGATGACTGTCGCGAGTTCATCCAGGGTGACCGGTGGAAATAGATCCACAACAGCCGCGGAAGGAACGGCATTCGGCATGTACATGGATATTAGTAGGAAATGTGTGTGATTAACTCGCGCTTGGCGCCGGGGCGATTTTTAACATTACTGGCAAAGGGAATTCGCGAGCGGATCATTTCTTGGGAGCAAAATTGGGAATTGGGAGTTTATTGGCTCTAAGTGACAATATGGTAACGTACAACCGAACGCTGCAGGGGGTGAGTAAAAAAACAATACCAGGTCAACGGTGACGATAGGATCACTGAATCACTGGCTGACAAGTTGCTGTCTTAGCAAGGCGGCGCGGCGACCAGCAGTTTGATCTCCAAGCCGGTGTGCAGCTTCAAAAAGCGCGAGTGCCTCTCGTTTCTTCCCTACGACGGATTCCAGCATGACAGCGTAGTTAAACAAGGTCATGCAATCGTCGGGGTTCGAGCGCAGCGAACGTTCATACCACATCGCGGCCGACGGGTAATCTTTGTCCAGTGCCTCGCACATGTACGCGTTCGCTCGCGCTCCGGATGAATGTTGCGGGTAGTTGTCAGCGATGTCTTGCCAACACTTGCGAGCCTGTGCCTTGTCACCCAGTCGAAACGCGGCCCAGCCTTGAGACATCTTGTCCTTGATTGACTTGCGCTCGTTCGAGGACAGGGCAGCATCCGTGGCCTCGTGTGTTAACTCGTGGACGGCACTTCCGCTGCGGGGCTGAGGCACCGCCGCGGCTGCCATCTCGGCAGGTCTGCTGGAGTCAGCAGTGTAGAGACGACTGGAAGGCGCGGCCGCAGCCCTCGGAGTCGACACCAGGTGGTCGTTGACGATACGCTGTGAAAGGCCAGTCGATGCCAGCGTGGGAGCCCTCGTCGATGAGGCAGTCGTGGCTTGTCCAGCACCCGCTAAAAAACGGTGCCCTTTGAGTTGCCGAAATCTGGCGTACAGATCGTTTGATTCCGGTTCTAGCGATGACTCGGTTACCGCCGCTGACGAAACCGTTTGAATGGGAAACGGCGTTGTCGCTTGGAAGCTCTGCAGCGGATGATTCGATATGTGTGGGCTGTTGTTGCGAGAGGGGTCTGAAACAACGGATCGGATAGTGCTAAGTCTTTCTGCGATGCGATTTAGCGAGCGCTGCCGGGCATCGACGACAGCAGAAATCAGCTTGGGCGCGTTGTGGCTTTTTGCAATCCCTGTGAGTGTGTGATGCAATTCGGTGGCGTCCATGGCAACGCTCGCGGACTTCTCCTTGTCCAGAGTTCGAGCGTCAACCGTCCTACGATAGTCCTGATCGGCCTTGTCCCTAACAGATTGAATTCGCAATTCAGCTTCACGCTGGATCGACTCAATTTCGACGTTCGCTCGTTGGCGTATCACATCTCCAGACATCAGCGCATCGTTCAATGAACTCGTCGCCTGGCGTTCCTCTTCTTCTGCGGCACTCTGTAGATTGGCCGCTATTTTCGACAGTTCCATCAGTTGCGACCTTGCCTGCAGGGCAGCCTCTTCCAACGTGATACATCTTTTTCCATGGTGAACGCCCATGACCGCGCAATGCCCACAGCAAAACGCGCTTTCATCCACCACGAAGTATTCCGCGGCTCGTCCGGGATGCAACGGACAGGGAATCTGCGACAAGTCCACGGTGCAGTGCACGAGATACCTCGGCAGCAGCTGCTGCGGCGTGAAAATGAGGGTCTCCGAGGTGGCGCGGCTTTCACCTGCGAGCGACGGCGTCTCTAAAACGGTGATGCTGTCGAACTCTTGCGTCACATTGCTTGCGATTCGGCTTTTTTGTGATCGATCAGAGAGCACAACCGACTTGCCGATGATCACGTCACAAACCAGAATGGCGCAATTTGTCGGCCTGTCCAGCTGCGAAAACGGTTTGCGAGGAAGTCGAATCCGTGTGCCGCTATTCTCCACGTTGGGGCTGTCAATTCCGGAGACACTTGTCCAACCTCCAACGGTGGAAGGGGTCAATCCGTGGGTCGCGATCGCCATCAAACGACTGTAGTCGCCTGCTAACGCCACGCGTTCGACCTGACGTTGCCGCGCCGCTGCCAGTCTCGAAGAAAATGCGGACTCATGCTCTCCGTGACGGAGTTGAACCACCGCAAGGACGTTTAGGGCCAAAGGCTCGACCCCCAGGCACGGCGGAAGTTCGAGCTTGAGGGCGTCGTGCTCCTTCTCTCCTGGCGCCACATGTTGCTGCCTCAAAGCGGCCGTCACGCGTCGTCGCCATTCCGCTAACACCTCCTGGTGAAATCCTGAGTGGGGCGCATGGCCCATTTCGGCGATCAGTGACGCAAAGTTTTCTTCAGTGAGATAGTACAGCTCCGGTGAGGGAATTTGGCACTGTGTCAAATCTTGCTCAAGCCGCTTCCAGCAATCATGTCCTTCGGTGGGTGAAGCCGTTGCCGTATTATTCGATGGTCCTGGCACAATCTTGTTCGTAGGAGGACGAGCAGGCCTCCCCAGATCCTGATCAGCAGGTTTGGGCGCTGAGGTTGTGGAACCATTTGGGGCGAAGGACTTCTGTGATTCGGGAATCGGTGACGGGACGCGATCCTTGTGCACAACGGTTTGTTGGGCGACGGGCGGTGCGAGTTGAGGCTGCAGCGGCTGTGGAGGAGTGGGCGGGATGGACGCGACGATTGGAGGCAAACGAACGTCTTCTCGCTGCGCTGGAGTGGGCGCGGCCGACGGAGTCGTCGCGGACGGAGTCGGCGCTGGCGGCTCGTACGTGACTTTCGGGAAAAGGTAGCCCCGAGGATCGGGTTCTGGGCCGAACTTTGTCTTGAGCTCAGCGAACAGGATTTGAGAGTCTTTACCCCTGGCCGCTTCCATGATGGCCGGTAGTTCTTTCGACTGACCCGCGTTTGGGTGCGCTTGAAAAAAGGCTTGAGCCCGCAGTTTAGGTTCGATGCTTCTCGGCTCGGGTCCGTTGTCTAGCACCAACGTGCGCATGAGATCCTCTTCTCTGTCTTTCCACTCGTCCAGAACTTGTTTGAGAACGTCCAAGTGTTCCGGTCCGTAAAGTTCGAAAAACTCTGTCACCCGCTTGGGGTAGTTGATCGTTCCAAACTTTTTGAAAATTCTGGTGAATGTCATGATTTCGCTCGTTCTTGACAGTATGCTATCGACCATCTTCAAGCTATCGGGACTGGATTCCGTGGCAAAAATAACCAGACGCCTGCGGTAACCATTGGCGTCCTGAGCCGACACGCTGAAAGAAATACCGACTTGGCCGGCTGACGTCCCAACGATTTCTGTCACAATTTTTCGACGGTGCACCATCGCGAACGATACCTTTCGTTGTCGGCTGTCAACGACACGTGCTGCCCCCGTTGTGAGATGCACTTCAGATACGTCAACTGCATAGTCGACAGTGACGCTGGGATTGAACGTCAACGGCAAGGGTGCAGGAGGCAACGGTGTCGTGATCGACGCGCTCCAGTCGGCATGGTGATCAAGTGCGGCGTGCAGCACACCATTCTTGTCATGTAAGTCGTCGGCGCCTCGCACTCTGGCGTGCAGATCCGGGCAAGTCACGGCGAACGCAACGGATGGTCCATCCGGTGGATCGGCGGCGCAGGTTGCCGTGATCGCACGGACCTTGATTTCAAGGACTAAGTTACTCGGCAGTTTTCGAACAGCTTCTGGAAGTCCGGATATCCCATGAAGCGTCGCGGTGATAACCAGCGGAGAAGGATTTCCAGCGATGCTCGAAGGGGAAATGGCCTGTGAGGTTGCGGACGCTTCGGTTGCAGCCATTGGTTAGTGGTTATGTGACTGATGTGAAACAAAGGGGTAAAAAACAGATGACCTCGTGACGTGTGTGATAAAAATGGACACAGCGAAACCGCAACCTTGCGGAAACAGTTATTACTTGGCAACCGTCGTCGCCGACCCGCCCTTTTGCGGCATTTGCGGCTTCGGATTCGCGATGTGCTCCGGCATGACGCTATTGTGCCAGTAATACACTTCCTTTTTTGCCTTCAGCGCACGATAGTTCGGTTCATGCGTCATGGTGTTCATCTTGGAGAAGAAGTCGAGCCGCTCCTTTTCCCATGCGTCCCATTTGAGCCACGTCTGCTGCTGATCGTCGTGGTCCATTAGTCCAGTGGAAAAGTAGTTGTGCATTTGCTGCATCATGTCCAAATCTTCGGTCTTGCAGTGAAACCCGGGCAACCCGTAGTGGTGAATCAGCATGTTGATCTCTTCGGCCAATGGAAGCATATCGTTCCAATAGTGGTGGCCTCCAACATTCTTGCACCGAAGCACCAGTTGATCGCGAATGGGATCGACTCCTTGCTTTCGCCGAACCTCGCGCAGCTTCGCAACATACTTGAGAGCGTTCCATGCCGGAACTCGGTCATCGTCGAGACATGTCGAGATCATCATGCTCGGATACGTCACCTTGTCGTTGACGTTCAAGTACGGATCGTATTCAGCAATCGCGTCCAAGTCCGCGCGACTGTTTAACGGATCTCCCCAGTCTTGCTGTTCTGCGATCGACAGAGGTAGATTTGGGTCCATCATGGTGCTCGTGATGTCTAGAAACGGAGCTCGAAGCAGAGCAAAATTGAACAGCGTGTTCCCGTGCATGTTAGCGGCCGCCGCGATAGGAACTGCCCCCGCACTGTTTCCCGCGACGACAAGGTTCTGCGGTGTCGTGAAACCTTGCTTGACCAGGTGTTCACAACAGGCAACGAAATCACGAACCGTGTTCATTTTCTTCCGTCCCTTTCCAGCCTCCGCCCACGAATGCCCGAGTTCACCTCCTCCCCGAACGTGAGCAAACGCAACAACCCACCGCCGTCGCATCAGCCAAAGATACGGCAACAGCTGGAAATGGGTGCTGGGGATCTCACCGTAACTTCCGTAGACGTAAAGCAGACAATGCCTTGGCGTGTTGCTCAGAGGATCGTAGTCTGTGATTTCTTCGGTAAACAAATCACGCTTCTGGCAGATCGTGATCGGTACTTGAGTACCGTCGTGAGAGGTGACGAAGTCGCGATACATGTGGTACGGCCACATGTAGTCCCACGGTGACAAGGTTTCGTGCTGCCGTTGTGTGTACAAGGAAGTTGGTGCCATGGTGCGGACCGCTTTCGCGTCGTGTGCGGCGTTCAAGTTGTACACACATTCTCGCGGTGGTTGAATAATGCTGCTGTAGACAAACGACAGAACGTCTTGCTTGAAATTTTTATTCAAACCTGGCGTGACGTTGACCAGTGCGGGGAAGTGTAGCACGACGTCCGTCGTCCGGTCCTTGTTGGCTCGTTCAATCCCCCGGCGCAGATCGACGATTCGAATGTGCTGAAGACGTTCGAACTGCAAGTGCTGTTCGAACGCAACCAATTGGTTTTCGAACAAGTCGACGTCGGTAATTTGAACATCGTCTCGATGAGGTATCAATGGCGCCCATCGCTGACACGCTACGCCTTCATGTAGGGCGATTTCGTCTCGGACGTAAACGACCTCATAGTTGGGGGCGTTCCGCGAGGTCACCATCAAGAAGCAATTGCTATGATGTTCAAGCCAACCCCAGGCGTCCTTCCCTGCGATTTCCTTCGGTTTCGCCGGATGCGGGAAGAATACTTGCAGGTCCTTTGGAATGGTTGGAAAGCTTGCCGGCAACACTAGAACGTTGCCAGTCCCCTTTGCGTCACTGGAAAATACGAGAAACTTCGAGTCTTTTGTCTTTCGAACATCGACAAAGTAGGTTTCGTCATCATCCCGGTAAATTTCAACCGGCGGAGAGAGCAAACCAGGTCGCACCTCTTGCATCATGACGCGATACGGACGGTTCAACTCGTTGCATTCCGTGTAGTAGAATGAGTTGTTCGAGCTCCCGAATTCTATCGAAATCACGTTCGTTGAGCGAATAACATGAAAAAGACTCGCGTTGTCGATGGAGCGCACGTGACAAATGTATCGGTCACCACCTTCGACCGATAATGTGTATGCCACATAACGGCCGTCGTCAGACACGCGGCACACGCCGATGGAACAGTGGCTGTAGCCAAACTGGCGCTTCAGTTCATGTGGGTTGATGAGCTCCTCTCCTAGAATGTCCGCCTGACCTGGACGTTTTCGGAAAAAACCTACGTCGATGCTCTCCCCTTCTAGCTTGCGGGTGTAGTAGATAAAATCTCCGATTCGTTCCTCCCCCTTGTCGAACCCTCCTTCTCTACTCGTGATCAACGACCGACATTCCGATTCACTCCAAAGACGAAACTTTCCTGATTGCAAGTCAAGTCGGCCGTCCACATGGTAATGGTGATCCTGTTCCAATCGCGCAAATTTAACAGTTGTGGCATCGTGAAGGTTTTCCATGTATTTGTAGTCGTCACTGAAAGGCTTTCCCTGGAGTACGAATTTGGAAGGTTCCTTTTTTGCCAAAGGTCCATCGAAAAACATGAAGCCTTTCTGTTGGCGTAAATGGGGTGCAAAAGTGTTGACGGCCCAACGAGCTGCAGCTCTCGCCGTGTTGGACCTCGGCATCCAGTAGTCCGGCGCCGTTTGCTTCAACTGAGTTTTCATTTCTGCGCGACGTGGGGGGTGTGGTGTACTGAGCTCGATCCAGATTATTTATCAAGAAGAAATCAGTGTGAGAAGAACCCCCTTTTCTCTTAGCCACGGATGTTTTCACGTAGCAAGGACCTCGCTTGCTGAATATTCACAAAACGGAAAACAGTGCGCACTACAAGGAGACCTTCCCTCTGTGAAGTTTCCGCCGCCGCCGGTGACGCGCACTATTTCATTCGCTGCGCAGAGCCGGTTAAGCCGCCCTTAGGGCAAATCGACGGTTCTTCCGGGCCCTGGTGGAGGACAAGCTTGCCGCCGTGTTTTGCCTCGTTCTTCCCCGGGCACAGTCCGCCCCCCACAGACGATGTGGTCGCAGATAGCGGCGAAGGCGCGCGCGATCGCCATCAAAAGACTGTAGTCGCCTGCTTAACGCCATACGTTCGACCTGGTTGCCGCGCCGCTGCCAGTCTCGAAGAAAATGTGGACTCATGCTTTCCGTGACGGAGTTGAACCACCGCAAGGACGCTTAGGGCCAAAGGCTCGACCCCCAGGCACGGCGGAAGTTCGAGTTTGAGGGCGTCGTGCTCCTTCTCTCCAAGCGCGTCGTCGCCATTCCGCTAGCACCTTCTGATGAAATCCGGAGTGGGGCGCATGGCCCATTTCGGCATTCCAGCAATGGGGAGCATCGTGTTCTTGGCCGGTGCCCAAATACAGCAACAAAAGAAGAAAAATCGTGGTTGCGTGGGCGACGGTGCAGAAATCACCTCGTCGGGGACAGCGATGTTCGCACTGCGCATACCTCCCGCCAACGTGAACGTCATCATGTCCTTCATTGTTTCCACCGCAGCGGCCTCACGGATCCGCCTCGTCGCGTTCGCGCGATACAGCTCCGCCCTGGTCCCGTGGATGCCATTTAGCAGCAAACTGGTCGATTTAATGTCAAAATGACGCTTTTTTTCCTGTTAAATGGAGGGCTAAAGTGACATGACAGGGCTAAAGTGACATGACTGTTCACGAAGTGCGCGCTTTTTGTCGAAACTTGAGTGGACGGCGCCATCAGTAATCGTGCGGTACCGACCTTTCGGTTGACTCATGGCGCAGCGACGCTAGTGATGGCTG
>ERZ1292630.747-Hain-H41-02um-R3-747-length-33218-cov-6_pt1 | contig 33218 bp, 29 predicted proteins | sample MGYA00564408_ERZ1292630 | MGnify/ENA primary metagenome ERZ1292630 (study PRJEB36523, sample SAMEA6512641) | groundwater metagenome | collected 2019-01-08 | study: AquaDiva: Metagenomics assemblies of 32 groundwater samples
ACCGGGCGGCCCGGGCGAAGACGAGCGCCGTCCAGAGCAGCGCAATCGCCGTCTCGCCGGAGAATACCTGTTGCCAGTACAACCACTGAAGGTCCCGCTGCACCATGAAGGCGAGGATGGCGCCGAGTCGCGCCGCATACATCGTCCACGCCACGCCGAACCACGCGAAGTACGGCTGCTCGAAGCGGACGTACAGCGAAAAGCAGAGCCCGCCGGCCAGCACCGTGATGGCGGCCTGCAGGATGGCGGCATCGAGTTCGAGCAGGTTCGCGGGGTTCACGAGCTGGAATCGGCTGGAGGTTTCGTTGCGCGCACCGCCGTCATCGCGTGCTCGGTGCGCACGTCGCCGGCTCCCGTAATATGCACGACCCGTGCCCCGAGGTCCTGCAACGTCCGGGCAAACGCCTCGTGCATCTCGGCACGCGCACTGGCCGCCGGCCGGTCGCGCACACCATCGGCCACCCATGGAATATCCGGCGCGCACAGGAGGTACCCATCCGCCAACTGTTCTCTGCACTCCTCCTCAATCCAGTGCGGGCACTCGCCGTAATACTCGCGCGCGTAGACCATGGTGCTCACAAGATCTGTGTCAAACACGATGGTCCGTGCCCCTTCGCTCTGCGCTTTCTGGCGCGCCGCAATTGTCGCTCGTGCAATCGGTTCCACGTCGGCGTCCGTAAGCACGCCGCCGCGCGCCTCGGCGTAGGCGCGCGATGGCTCGGCGATGCACGGCGCGCCCAGGCGCCGGGCGATGATGTGCGCCAGCGTCGTCTTGCCCGTGCACTCCGAACCGGTGACGACCACGCGCCAGGTCATGCCGAGGCCGGCTCGGGTGGGGGCGTGTTCAGCGTCCGCCGCCATCCCACCCACCCCATGCCGGCCAGCACCAGGAAGACGGCGTACTGCACCGCGGTGAATGGCAGCCCGCGCTGGATGAACAGCGGCACGTACACCAGGTCGGCCACGAGCCAGATGATCCAGTTCTCGAGCAGCTTGCGCGTCATCATCCACTGCGCCACGAGGCTGGCGCTCGTCAGCAGGGCGTCGAAGTACGGCAGCGGCGAGTCGGTATACCGGTCGAGCATCGCGCCCAGCCCGAATCCCGCCACCAGGAAGAGCGGCACCAGCACCAGCCAGTGCACGCGGCGAGCGCGTGACACGCGCAACGGGGTGTGGCGCTCACCGCCGTACAGCCACTCGTACCAGCCGTACACGGACAGCGCGAGGTAGACGAGCTGCAGCACCGCGTCGGCGTACAGCTTGGCCTTCCAGAACAGGAAGAAGAAGATGGCGACGTTCACGATCGCCGTCGGCCAGGCGATGATGTGCTGGCGCGTCGAGAGGTAGACGCTCAACAGCCCGAAGGCGACGGCCACGAACTCCACCGGGCTCGTCGTGCGCAGGCCGTCGGCCAGTCGTTCCATCAACTCCGGCGTGGGAACGAACACCTCAGGGCTTCGGGCGAGGGTTCGTGAGGTAGTCCACCGCCAGTCCGGTCATCACCTGCACGCCATATGGAAGCGCCGACTCGTCGGCGAAGAACTTTGGACTGTGGTTCGATGACGCATCTTCCACGCGCACGCTGTCGGGGGTCACGCCCATGAACACGAACAGCGACGGCACCCGCTTGCCGAAGAGCGCGAAGTCCTCCGACGGCGTCCACGGAATGTCGGCCACGGCGCGCCGCGCGTAGCGCTCGAGCGACGGCTGCATGCGTGCCGTGAGTCCCGGGTCGTTCACCAGTACCGGCGTCCCCGCGGTAATGGTGACCGTCGCCGTCGCCCCCCACGCCGACGCGATGTCGGTGACGGTGCGCCTGATGCGCATGTGAATGTCCTTCTGCATCGCTTCGTCGAACATGCGAAGCGTTCCCGTCATCACCACGCTGTCGGGAATGATGTTCCCGCGCACGCCGCCGTGAATGGTCGCGATGGTCAGCACCGCCGGGGCGAGCGCCAGGTTCATCTGGCGCGACACGATTGCCTGCAGCCCGTTGATCACCTGCGCCGACACGACCACCGGGTCGATGCCGCCCCACGGCACCGCGCCGTGCGTCTGTCGCCCCTTCACCGTGATCGCGATGCCGTCGCTGCCGGCCATCGCGCCCCCGGCGTGATAACCGACCTCGCCGGCGGGTCCCGGACGCACGTGCAGGCCGAACACCGCCTCCACCCTGGGATTGTCGATCGCGCCCTGCTCGATCATCACCGCCGCGCCGCCGCGCTCCCCCGCCGGCGGCCCTTCCTCAGCCGGCTGGAAGAGGAACGTCACCGTGCCGGGGAGCTTGTCCTTCATTGCCGCGAGCACGGTCGCCGTCCCCAGAAGGATGGCGACGTGATTGTCGTGGCCGCAGGCATGCATCACGCCCACTTGCTGTCCGTTGTATTCCGTGCGCACGATCGACTTGAACGGCAGGTTCCCTTCCTCGGTCACTGGCAGCGCGTCCATGTCGGCGCGCAGCGCGACCGACGGGCCGGGGCGGCCGCCGCGCAGGATGCCGACCACACCCGTGGTCGCCACCCCGGTGCGCACCTCCAGCCCGAGCGAGCGCAGGTGGGCGGCGACCAGCGCGGCCGTGCGCGTCTCCCGGTTTCCGAGTTCAGGATGCTCGTGGATGTCGCGCCGCCAGGCGACCACCTGCGGGTTCACGGCCAGGGCGCGCCGCCTGATCTCGGCCTCCAGCGACGACGGGGCCTGCGCGGCGAGCAGGGGAGCGGCGGTGAACACGGCGAGCGCGGCGAGCGAGAATCGACGGGGCATGAGATAGGTGGTGGGAAGCCTTGACGCTAACCACCGGCACCCCCGGGCGACAGGAGGCTGCTAGCGGCTAGCTGCCAGCAGCTAGCTCCTCGCCTACGGCCGTCTCCCTCTATAGATTTCTGGTTTGCCCCAAGCGGCCGGGGCGGGCTGCACCAAGACCGCGCAACGATCATCCGGACTTATGGCGAAGGAAGAAGCGATCGAACTTGAGGGCACCGTCAACGAAGTGCTTCCCAGCGCCACGTTTCGCGTGCGCCTCACCAACGGGCACGATGTGCTGGCCACCATGGCGGGGAAGATGCGCCGGCACCGCATTCGCGTCCTGGCCGGCGATCGCGTGACGGTCGAAGTCTCTCCCTACGACTTGAGCCGCGGCCGCATCACCTTCCGGCACAAGACGTAGCACGCGCCCTCGTCCTGGCGCACACCGCCGGACGACGCACGAAACCGGGGTAGGTCGCGGCGCCACCAAAGCACGATGCGGCGGAGGCCGCAAAGGCCTCCGCCGCACGCTGGGTCACACGGTGATGCCGCGACTAATGCCTGGCAGTTGCCGCCGGCGCGTCAGGCATCAGGTACGTCGCCTTGTGGATCCGGTACGCCACCGTGTTGGACACGATCGCGAGGATGATGATGAAGGCGGCCACGCCCCATCCCTGCGACGACGGCTTCACCTGCTGCGGGTTCGACATCAGTGTTCTCCAGTTCAGTGCGCGAATTGTAGCCACCCCGCACCGCCCGGCGCAACGCGCCGCTGGCCGAAATGCCACGCCACTGGTCATCTTGCCGACATGCCTGAGCTGCGCAGTGCCTCGCTCACCGTCCCCCGCACGGCTCGATACGCCGCCTTCGGCCCTGCCCCTGCCGTTGCCCGTGAATGGTGGATCGTCATTCACGGTTACGGCCAGCTCTCCGCCGACTTCCTGCCGCAGTGCCGCGCGCTCGATGACGGGCGCCGCCTGGTGGTCGCGCCCGAGGCGCTTTCCCGGTACTACGAACCCGGCTCAGCTTCCACGCCGGCCGAAGCGCGGGTGGGCGCGTCCTGGATGACGCGCGAGGATCGGCTGAATGAGATCGCCGACTACCTGCGCTACTTCGACCTCCTCGTGGAGTCGCTGGGGGCCGGAATACCGGCGTTGCCCCCCATCCACGTGCTGGGCTTTTCTCAGGGCACGGCCACGGCGTCACGCTGGGTGGCCGCCGGTCGGGTGCGCGCGGCGCGGCTCGTCTGCTGGGGCGGGTTGATCGCCCCGGAACTCGATCTTGTCTCGCCGGCCGCGCCGCTGCGCAATACGCGAGTGCAGCTGGTGCTTGGTACGCGAGACAGGTTCGCGACGCCCGATGTCGTCGCGCGGGAAGAGGCTCGGCTCGCTGCGGCGGGCTTCACCTACGAGGGGATCGCGTTCGAGGGCGGGCACCGGCTCGATGATGCGACGCTCTCGGCGATCGCGGCGGGGTGATCCAACAGAGACTCGCTACTCTCTCCCCCTCACCCGCCGCACATCGCGCCGGTCCTTCTTGGAATCGGTCCACGACGCCTGCGGGTTGAACGCGCTGGCGAGCTTCAGCTGTTCCGCGAGTTTCGTTCGTGCGGCCAGCGACTCCGTCGTCTCCTCGTACATCAGGACCGCCTGCCTGGCCGGACCGCGCCGCGCGTTCAGCGAGCGCACCATCACCACGTGCTCGTAGGGCCCGAGTCGCAGCCGCACTTCGTCGCCCACGTGCATCTCGCGCGCCGGCTTGGGGCGCTCGCCGTTGCACAGCACCTTGCCGCCGCCGATGGCTTCCACCGCGATGGCGCGCGTCTTGTAGAAGCGCGCGGCCCAGAGCCATTTGTCCAGGCGGACGTGGTCGTCGGCATCGTCGGCACCGTCGTCTTCGTCGTTGGGGCGTCGGTGTGACATATTGGGAATATGCGCCAGTTGTCATTTCCCTGCCTCTGCCTCTGCCTTTGCGTGGTGGGTTGTTCAAGCGAGGACCCGCGCCAGGTGCGCGCCGCGCGCGACCGCAGCGTCGTCGACTCGGTTGCCCAGCAGGTGCGCCGCGCGCCGCGCGTGGCGCCGACCGGGCGATGGTCCCAGCCGCAGTTGACGCAGCGCCTGGTCAGCGCCGGCCTCGCGCCGCGCCCCGACGACTCCCTGAGCGCGCACCCTGACTACAAGGTGAAGCCGGTCGGCTTCCTTCTGGGCGACGCGCACCTGCTGGCGTGGATGTACAGCGACAGTCTGGCACGGCGCGCGGTGAGCGCGTCCATCGACACGTTGACGGCCTTTCCCAGGGATCCCGCGTCGGCGTGGGCGGCGTTGCCGATGTTCGTCGTCCAGAACAACCTCATCGCCGTCATCCTGGGCGGCACGGACCGGCAGCGCGAGCGCATTCGGCTGGCCATCGAGGCGGGACTCCCGGTTCCGCCCGCCTAGCGCTTCCAGCCCGCGCATGTCACGCGCTTCCCGGCCGAACTCGACGCCCGGGTGGACGCCCGGGTGGATGGCGCCACACCCTGGCACCTCCCCACATTTCGGGCTGCGTCCGGTCATTGCGGCCGGTCCCGCCACATCCCGAGGTCAGACATGAACACTCGCCGCACGCTGTTTGCGCTGGCACTTATCGCCGCGCTCCCCGTCACCGCTTCCGCGCAGGCGTTGCCCGACGGCAGGGGACTGGTTGCCAAACACGTGGCCGCGATGGGCGGCCGTGAAGCCATGGACAAGCACAGTTCGCTGCACATGATCGGCACCTTCTCGATGGCCGCGATGGGCATCGAAGGGCCGGTGAACCTGTGGCGCGCCAAGCCCAACAAGTTCGTACAGACAATCGTCATCGGCTCGTTCGGTGAGTCGGCGCAGGGCTTCGATGGGACGACGGCCTGGGCCAATCAGCCCGGCGCCGGTTACATCATATTGAGCGGTGAGATGGCCGATCAGGCGAAGTCGCAGGCCGACTTCCTCGCCGACTTCCCCGAACCCGGCAAGTACTCGAGCATCGAGACGGTGGCGCTCGAGGACTTCGAGGGACGCAAGTGCTACAAGGTGAAACTGGTGAAGGCCGCCGGCGGCGAGACCATCCAGTATTTCGACGTCGAGACCGGGCTCGCCGCGGGCTCCGTTCGCTCCACCGAGACGCAGATGGGCAAGATCGACATCACGTCGGTGCTGTCCGACTACATGGAGCAGGGGGGAGTGAAGATGCCGTCCAAGGTGATCCAGAAGACGCCGCAGGGTGATGTCACGCTTGTCTTCACTTCCTATGAGTGGGACAATGTCGATCCGGCCGTGTTCAACCTTCCCGATGGCGTGCCGGCGTTGGTCGCCAAGCCGAACTGATCGGCGCAGGGTGAAGGGTGCACAGAGGGGGCCGTCGGCATCGCGCCGATGGCCCCCTTCTTCCCGCAAACGGCTGAACACCGACCGAGCGCTTGCGGTCGCCGGGGCGTCTGGCGACGTTCTGCGCGTCACCCGCCACAAGGTCCCCTTCATGTCCGCCAAATTCGCAGTTCTTGGCTCTGCGTGCATTGCACTCGCCACTCCCGGCCTCCTGCCCGCACAACAGGCTGTCACCTCGCCCGCCACGATCGCCGCGCGCACCGCCGGCCTCGAAAGGCGCGACGGCTTCATACCGGTGTATCTCAACGACAAGACGGGCGCCGTCTGGTTGGAGCTTCCCGGCGACTCCTCGCGCGCGCTCTTTCTGGCCACGCTCGCCACGGGACTCGGCTCGAACCCCCTCGGGATCGATCGCGGATCGGGCGGCACCGAGCAGGTGGCGCGTTTCGACCGGCATGGTGACAAGGTCTTCGTCGTCTTCGAAAACTGGAGTTATCGCTCCAGCGGTGGCGCCGAACACCGGCGCACCGTCGACGAGTCATTCCCGGCGAGTACCATCGCGGCACTGCCCATCGTGGCCGAGGAGGGTCGCCGGTTGCTGGTCGACGCCACCGACCTCGTGATGCGCGACTGGAACGACGTCAGCGCCACGCTGCAACGCAGCCAGGAAGGGGTGTACGCCGTGGCACGCGATCGGTCGAGCGTGTTCAAGCCGTACACCAGGGCGTTCGCCGACAACACCGAGATCGACGTGGCGCTCACCTTCGCCGCCGCGGCACAGCCGGGCCGCGTCGTCGGCTCCATCGTGCCCGACGGCAAGGCGCTGACGCTGCGGCAGCACATCACGCTGCTGCGGTTGCCCGACGACAACTTCCGTCCGCGCGCCATCGACCCGCGCGTCGGATTCTTCGGCATCGGCTTCAAGGACTATGCGCAGCCCATCCAGGCGCAGCTGCAGCAGCAGTGGGCGGCGCGCCACCGGCTCGAGCGCGTCAACCCCCGCGACCCCCGGTCGCCGATCAAGAACCCGCTGGTGTACTACATCGATCGCGGTATTCCCGAGCCCCTGCGCACGGCGACGTTCGAGGGCGTGGCCTGGTGGACCGAGGCCTTCGACAAGGCCGGGCTCACCGGGGCCTTCAGGGTGGAGTACCTCCCCGAGGGCGCCGATCCGATGGACGCGCGCTACAACGTGGTGCAGTGGGAGAACCGCAATGAGCGCGGCTGGTCGGTGGGTGGCGCGCTCACCGATCCGCGCACCGGCGAGATGCTCAAGGCCATGGCGCGCATGGACTCGCACCGCGCGCGCACCGACTACAACATCTATGCCGCCTTCATGGGCGCCGCCGCGTCACCGGCGGATACGGCGTTCGTGCTGGCCCGCGTGCGGCAGGTGAGCGCGCACGAGGTCGGGCACACGCTGGGGATGCAGCACAACTACATCGCGTCCACGTACGAGCGCGGCTCGGTGATGGACTATCCGGCGCCGCGCATCAGGCTGAAGAACGGCGAGATCGACGTCTCGGCCGCGTACGATGCGGGCCCCGGTCCGTACGACGTCTGGGCCATTCACTGGGGCTACGGCATCTTTCCGCCGGAGTCCGAGGCCGACTCGCTCAAGGCCATCGTCGCCGACGGACTCAGGAAGGGTTTCCTCTACCTCGCCGACGCCGACGCGCGCCCCGAGGGCGCGAGCGATCCGCGCACCAACCTGTGGGATGATGCGGCCACCGCCGGCGAGTTTCTCAGGCACCAGACCGACACCCGCCGTCTCGCGCTCAGCCGGTTCGGCCTGCGCAACATCCGCGATGGCGAGTCGCTGGCCATCCTGCAGGACCGCTTCCCGCTGCTCTACTTCTTCCATCGGTTCGCGCTGAATGGCGTCACCAAGACGATCGGCGGCATGGAGTATTCCAACGCGGTGAAGGGCGACGGGCAGTTCGCCACCCGCATCGTCGATGGCCCGCGGCAGCGCGCGGCGCTGCAGCAGGTGCTCGCCGCACTCGAAGCGCGCGAGTTGGCGATTCCCGACACCGTACTCTCGCTCTTCATCCCGCGTCCGGACGCCGGCAACGTGGAACTCGTGAGCACGCGCACCCGCCCGGCCTTCGATGAATTGAGTGCCGCGCGCTCGTTGGCGCAGATGATCGTCGATGGCCTGCTGCAGCGCGAGCGCACCGCACGCCTGGTGGCCTTCGCCCCTCGCTCGCCCAACCTGCCGACGCTCTCCGAAGTGATCGATGCGCTGGTCGCGTCCACGTGGAAGCGGCCGGTCGACGCGAGCGCCAAGTTCGCCGCGCTGCAGCGCGTCGCCCAGCGCGCGGTGGCCGACGGCCTCATGGCATTGGCCGCCGACAAGAACGCGGCTCCCGAGGTGCGGGGCATCGTCGACCTCAAGCTGGCCGCGCTGCAGGCCTTCGCCCAGCGCACCGCGACGCTCAGCCAGTCGGTGGACACCAAAGCCCACACGCTCGCCGTCGCCGCGGACATCAAGCGGTGGCTCGAGCGCGGCGAGCTGCCGTCGCCATCGCCGGCACTGCGCGCCACGCCCGGCGATCCCTTTGGTGACGGTTGGCCGGATCCGGCAATTCCCTGAAACAGCGCGTCCCGAATGCGCGTACAATTGGAGGGAGGCACGAACGCCGTGCCTCCCTCCTCTTTTCATCCACATCGCGTTACTGCGGTCGCCCACGAGCCACTCTCATGAAGACCTTCTCCGCCCTCGCCCTTGCCGCCGCACTGGCCGCGCCGCTCTCGGCGCAGGACTCCAGCGGCCCCAGTGAGTTTCCGCGCTCTGGTGTCGCCGGAATCGCGCTCCACTACGGCTCCCCGCAGGGCGACTTTGCCAGGAACGTGAGCGCGGCGTTTGGCGCCAACGGTTTCTTCGGCTGGCGCCTCGGACGCTCGCCGTTCGCCGTGCGCGGCGACCTGGGCTACAGCATCTACGGATCCGAGACGTGGCGCGTGCCGCTCGGCAGCGGGCCGTTGGGCCTGATCAACGTGGATGTCAACACGACGAACAACATCCTCGTTGGCGGCCTTGGCCTGCAGGCCGGTCTTCCGGGCGCCGGGGTGCGGCCATACGCCGGCGGCTCAATCGGCTTCTCGAACTTCTTCACGACGTCGAGCGTCTCTGGATCGAGCCAGGCCACCAGCGAGGCCTTCGCGTCGTCCACGAATTACAGCGACGCCACCTTTGCCAGGACGCTCTACGGCGGATTCTACATCCCGGTCGGCAGGAGTGGCGGCCAGGTGGACATCGGGGTCCGCTACCACTGGAATGGCGAGGCGCGTTACCTCACCGAAGACGACATCTCCTTCGACGGCGGCAGCAATCCCGTGCTGTCGCCACGGCGCACTCGCGCCGACCTGCTTACCATCCAGGCGGGCTTCGCTTTCGGGCGCCGCTAGCGGTCAGCGCTCGGCGATGCGGTGCTGTCCGGTCACCCGCGTCGCCAGCACCTCGGTGGCCCGGCTGATCGCCGTGTCGAGGCTGGCTACCAGGTTGTCCTCGCCGACTTCGTCGAGCAGGTCCGTCTTGCCCAGAGCGATCATCGGTTGCGAGTGGACGCCGCTGAGGATGAGCGTCGACCGGTCCTTGCGTCCCTTCTTCAGCAGGTCACGGATGACGCCGAGCCCGGTGGCGTCGAGCACCGTGACGCGCTCCATGTGGAGCACCAGCACCTTGGGCGCTCGGTCGATCTCGGCCATCGTGTCGCGGAACTTCTCGGCGGCGCCAAAGAAGAACGGCCCGTCGATCTCGTAGATCATCACGCCTGCCGGCACGTCGAGCGTGCGCAGCGCCCGGTCGGCGTCGTCGTCAGTCATCGCGCGTACCGTCGTCGCCTCGCCCATCTGGCGGATGAACAGGAACGACGCCAGCACCATGCCCACGCCAAGCGCCACCGTGAGGTCCACGAAGACCGTCAGGAAGAACGTGGTGAGCAGCACCGCCACGTCGCCGCGCGGTGCGCTCAGCAGCCCGCGGAACGTGCGCCACTCGCTCATGTTGTACGCGACGACCATCAGGATGCCGGCGAGCGTCGGCATGGGGATGAGCGACGCCCAGCGGCCGGCGAAGAGCGTGATGAGGAGCAGCGTGACGGCGTGCACCACGCCGGCCACCGGCGTGCGCCCGCCCGCGCGGATGTTGGTCGCCGTGCGCGCGATGGCGCCGGTGGCCGGAATGCCGCCGAACAGCGGCGTCACCACATTGGCCACGCCCTGCGCGATCAGCTCCATGTTCGAGCGGTGCCGGCTGCCGATCATGCCGTCGGCCACGACCGCCGACAACAGCGACTCGATGCCGCCCAGTGCGGCGATGGTGAAGGCGGCGCCCACCAGCTGGAGGATGGTGTGGATCGTCACCGACGGCAGGTGCGGCATGGGGAACGAGACGTCGATGCTGCCGAAGCGGCTGCCGATGGTCGCGACGTCCAGGTGCAGCAGTTGCGCCGCGGCGGTCGTCAGGACGAGCGCCACGAACGGCGACGGAACGCGCGTCGTCACCCGGTGCGCGAGCTGCACGATCACGACGGTGACGACGGCGAGGATGAGCGCCGTCACGTCCGCCGTGCTGGCGTGCTCGGCCAGTGCCTCGATCTTCAGCACGAACTCGGCCGGTACCTTGTCGAGGCTGAGGCCGAAGAAATCGCGCAACTGTCCGCTGGCGATCACCACCGCGATGCCGCTGGTGAATCCGACCGTGACCGGGTGGGGGATGTACTTGATGACGCCTCCCATCTTGGCCAGGCCGAGCGCGATCAGGATGACGCCGGCCATCATCGTCGCCACCGTGAGCCCGCCCACGCCGTGCTGCTGCACGATGCCGTAGACGATCACGATGAAGGCGCCGGTGGGGCCTCCGATCTGCACGCGCGATCCGCCGAGCAGCGAGATCAGGAGGCCGGCGATGATCGCCGTGTAGAGCCCGGCCTGGGGCCCGACGCCGCTGGCGATGGCGAAGGCGATCGCCAGTGGCAGCGCCACGATGCCGACGATGACGCCGGCGGCCGTGTCCTTGGCGAACTGCGCGCGATCGTAACCGCGAAGGGTCGTCACGATTTTCGGGAGCAACATCAGTCGTCTCCCTTCCAGCGACGCGCGCGCTTCTGGGTTCCCGAACGCTTCTTCCCCTCGAGTCGTCGTTCCACCGACGCGCGCGTCGGCTTCGTGGCCTTCCGCTTTCGTGGAATTACCAGCGCCCGCCGCACGACCTCGGCCAGCCGCGACTCCGCCAGTTCGCGATTCTGCCGCTGGCTGCGGGTATCGCTGGCCACCACGCGAATGGTCCCCTCGCCGTCGAGGCGCGCGGCGAGTGCCTGCAGCAGTCGCGCGCGCTGCGCGTCGGTGAGCGCCGACGACTGCCGGACGTTCCAGGTGACCTCGACCCGGGTGGACGAGGTGTTCACGTGCTGGCCGCCCGGCCCGCCGGCACGTGAGGCGCGCACGGCGAGTTCGGCGCGTGGGATGGCCACGGACGGATTGATGGCGAGGGGATCGTCAGTAGCCAACGACGTTTGATGGAAGAGGGGGGAAAACCATTCAATCTATAATTATGCCTGCACGCCGGGCACTTTGCAGTCCCTGGGCTCTTGCATTATGCGGCAGAATTCCCGATCCTGTAGCTCTTGCATCCTGCAACGGTGCCACTCCCGAGGACTATGCGCGCGAATTTCTTCCAAAGTGCCGACGACAGGTTACTCGCCGTCCTGGATCCTCGGCGGGTCGTGCGCTGGCTGTATCTGGCCAAGTTCTCGGTGGCCACGTCCATCTACGTCGCGGCCATCTTCTGGTGGCGGACCGCCGATCCGGAAAATACGCTCGTCGCGTCGCTGACCTTTGCGCTGACGACCATCGTCGTGGTGGCGTCGTCCATCTGGACGGAGGTTCAGCGCAAGTCACCGACGATCGGCTTCCTGTACGGGCAGCTCACCTTCGACCTGCTGGTCGTCACGTCGGTGGTGCACGTCACCGGTGGAGCGACGTCGGGCTTTGCGGCGCTGTACATCCTGGTCAACGCGGCGGCGGCGATCTTGCTGCCCACGCGCGGCGCGCTCCTCGTGGCCGGGCTCGGCAGCACCTTCTACGTGGCCGACGTCATCGCGTTCGGTGCAGGGCCGCTGTCGGTGGCGCTGCTGCTGCAGCTGGTCGTCTTCGTGGGCGTGGCCTTTGGCACGAGCTCCATCGCCGCGAAGCTGCGTGAGCGAGGGCAGGGCAGCGAACGCCTCGCGGCCGAGCTGGCGAGCGTGCGCCTGCGCGCCGCCGACATCCTGGCCAACATCCGCAGCGGCATCATCACCGTCGACGAGTTCGGGGCGCTGCAATACGCCAACCCGATGGCCAGCGAACTCCTGGACCTCCCGCTCGAGACGGCGATTGGCTATACGGTCATCGACGACCTGCGGCGCGTGGCGCCGGTGGTTGGCAACGCGCTCGATCGCGCGCTCAAGCATAATGTGCACCTCAGCCGCGCCGAGGGTTTCCTGACGCGCGATGGCCGCAAGTTTCCGGTGGGCGTGACCACGACCTCCGCCGATGGTGACTGGCGCCACGTGCCGCGCACCGCGACCGCCATCTTCCAGGACATCAGCGACCAGAAGCGACTGGAGCAGCTGAACCTGCGCGCGCAGCGCCTCGAGGCGGTGGCCGAACTCTCCGCGTCCCTCGCCCACGAGATCAAGAACCCCCTGGCGTCCATTCGCAGCGCCGTGGAGCAGATCTCGCAGCGGCCGGCGGCCACCGACGATGAGCGCACGCTGGGCAACCTCATCGTGCGCGAGTCCGACCGGCTCGCGCGCCTGCTGACCGAGTTCCTCGACTTCGCCCGCGTACGCGTCACCAGGGTGGAGCCGGTGGATCTCGGAGTGATCGTCCGGGGTGCCGCGTCCCTCGCGTTCGCCCACCCGGAAAAGGCCGCGGACGTGCACCTCGACGTGCAGGTGTCCGGCGACTCCCTGCACTTCGACGGCGATGAAGACCTGCTGCAAGGCGCGATCTTCAACCTCGTGCTCAACGCGCTGCAGACCGCGCCGGCGAACTCCACGGTGCGCGTGACGGTGCGCGTCGTGGAGCAGGACCAGCTTCCTTCGGGCGTTCCGTTCGACCATGGCGCGATGGAGATCGCGGTGTCGGATGAAGGCCCGGGCATCCATCCCGACGTGCGTGACCGCCTGTTCGAACCGTTCAGCACGACGAAGTCCAGCGGCACCGGCCTCGGCCTGGCGGTGGCGCACCGTGCCATCGAGGCGCATCGCGGCTACATCCTGGTCGACACCGATTCGCGGGGCACCCGGTTCTCGATCCTGCTGCCGCGCACTCATCGCAGTTCCGGAGGCATCGCGTGACGCAACGCCCCAAGCCCTCGGTGCTCGTCATCGACGACGAGACCGGCATCCTGGAGACACTCGAGATCCTGCTGCGCGGCGAGGGATTCGTGCCGCAGGTCGCGCATGGCGGCCGCGCCGGCCTCGAGGCCCTCGAACATGGCAACCACGACATCGTGCTCACCGACGTGCGCATGCCGCAGGTGACGGGCGTCGAGATCCTCGCCGCCTCGCGGGCCCACGACAAGGACGTTCCCGTCATCCTGATGACGGCGCAGGCAACGCTGCAGACGGCGGTGCAGGCGGTCAACGAGGGCGCCTTCTATTACATCCAGAAGCCGTTCCGCAACGACGAACTCGTGGCGATCCTCCGCCGCGCCGCCGAGCACCGCCACCTGCGCGCCGAAAACACCACGCTCAAGAAGGAGATCCGTCGCCGGGACCGCGCCACTGAGGGGGCGCCCATCGGCGCCAACAAGAAATGGCTGGACGTCATGCGCATGGCCGAGGCGGTGGCCGGCACCGAATCGACGGTGCTCATCACGGGCGAGTCGGGAACGGGCAAGGAGGTCGTGGCCCGCTACCTGCACGAGTTGTCGCAGCGCGCCGACGGTCCGTTTCTCTCCATCAACTGTGGCGCGCTCCCCGAGGGACTGCTCGAGAGCGAGCTCTTTGGTCACGTGAAGGGTTCCTTCACCGGCGCGGTGAAGGACAAGTCGGGCCTCTTCACCGCCGCCGGCGGAGGCACCTTCTTCCTCGACGAAATCGGCGAGACGACGCAGGCCACGCAGGTGAAGCTCCTGCGCGTGCTGCAGCAGCGCGAGATCATCCCCGTGGGGGCCACCGAGTCGGAACCAATCGACACGCGCATCATCGCGGCCACCAATCGCGACCTCGAGGAAGAGATCAAGCGCGGCAACTTCCGCCGCGACCTCTTCTACCGGCTCAACGTGATTGCCATCCACCTGCCGCCGCTCCGCTCGCGCCGCGACGACATTCCGTTGCTCGCCGAGGCGTTCCTGCACTCGGCCGGCGAGCTGCGCGGCGAGCCGGTGAAGCGCCTCAGCGAGGACGCGCTGGAGCTGATGACCGAATACGCGTGGCCGGGCAACGTGCGCGAGCTCGAGAATGCGCTGGAGCGCGCCGTGATCCTGAATCCTGGTCCGGTGATTGGCGTGACGGCCCTGCCCGAGCGCCTGGCCGAACGGCGCGCCGAACCGTTGGTGTCGGAGCGGCCGACGCAGAACCCGACGCTCGAGACCATCGAGCGCGCGTACATCCTATGGGTGCTGCAGAGCGAGCAGGGCAACAAGACGCGCGCGGCCGAGACGCTGGGCATCGACCCGTCCACGCTGCACCGCAAGCTTGCGCGCTACGGAGTGGAGGCGTGACGACACCGGCGGCGCTTCCCCGCGCGCCGCTTTCACCTCGACGGGTTGCCGCACTGGCGGCGCTCGTCGTGCTCGTCGTCGCCATTGCCAGCATCACGCCAGATCCTGTGGGCGTCTTCTGGGACGACGGCGTTTACCTGCTCACCGCCAAGGCCCTGGCCAGCGGCGAGGGCTACCGCTACTCGTACCTTCCCGGCACGCCGAGCGCCATTCACTACCCGCCGGGTTTCCCGCTGCTGCTGGCCGCCCTCCTCAAGGTCACACCTGCGTTCCCGGCCAACGTGGCGGTGCTCAAGCTCGTGAATCCGCTCTGCCTGGCGCTCGGTGTGTATGGCACCGTGCGCCTTGGCGCGCGCAGCATGGGGTTTGGCGACGTACCCGCCGCCATCGCCGTCACCATTTGCGCCCTGATCGCGCCGGTGCTCGTGCTCACCAATGTGCTGCTCTCCGAGTCGTTGTTCTTTGCCACGCTCGTTGGCGCGTTGCTGCTTGTGGATTCGGTGGTAGCGCGCGGCGGTGGCCGAGCGGCGGTGCTCTCCGGCGTGGCCATTGCCGTGGTGGCGCTGGTGCGCACGGTCGGCGGGGTCCTGCTGCCGGCGGCGGTGGTCGCACTCTGGTGGCGCGGTCGCCGTCGCGAGGCGCTGTGGGTGCTCGCCGGCACGCTCGTCGTGCTCGCCCCGTGGCAGCTCTGGGTCTGGTCGGCGTCGCGCAACTTTCCCGACGAACTGCGGGGGAGTTACGGACCGTATCTCGACTGGGTGGTGGCCGGTTATCGGAACGAACCGGCGCTCGCCTGGCATGTGGTGGCGCACAATGCCGGCGAGCTCTGGCGCGCATTCGGAATTCTATTTGCGCCGCGCCTCCCGCATGCGATCCAGCTGCTCGCCGCCGCCACGCTGACCGCGGCGGGGGTGGCGGGACTGGCCGCACTTGCCCGTCGCGCGAGCGCCCTGGTGCTCTTCCTGCTGGCCTACGGTGCGGTGGTGCTGCTCTGGCCGTACAATCCGGAACGTTTCGTCTGGGCGCTGTGGCCCCTCATGGGCCTGGTGCTCCTCGCGGCGGCGCGCGGGGCGGGCGACTGGGGTGCGCGCCGCTGGCGCCATGCTCCCAGGTTGTCCACGATCGTCGTCGTCCTGTTGCTGGCGGGACACGCGGCGTACGCCGCGCGCGGGCTGGCCGGAGGGTGGGCTGGGGCACCCCAGCGCGGCATGACCGCTCGCCTGTGGCCGGCGGTGCAGTGGGCGGTGACGCACGCCGGACCGCGCGACGTCGTGGCCAGCGATGGCCACGTGATGATTGCGTTGTACACCGGGCGCACCACGATGCCCGTGTCGATGCTGACGCCGGCTGAGCACGTGCGCCCGAAGCCGGCGCCGCAGCTCGCGCTTGAATTCGGCGCGCTCGCCAGGCGCTACCGGCCGTCGCTGCTGGTGCTGTCGCGCGGCGCTCCGGAACTCGACGCCGTCCCGCAGTGGATGACGCTCGCCGACGCACCCGCGGTCATCGCACTGCCGCCGGTTCCCGGCGGCGGCTCGGCGTTTGCCATGCGCTGGCGCCAGTGAGCGATTTCCACCGCGAGAGCCTGGCGGCTTTCACGATGATCGCGATGGCGTTCGTGATCGTCCTCGCGCCGCAGCTCAACTACGTGCCGATCTGGGACGGCCACGTCTACGCCAGTTGCGCCATCGAGGCAGCAGCGTCGGGGATCACGATCGAATCGCTGCGCTGCGCCGGACATCCGTCACAAGGCTACGCGTTGCTCCTGGCCTTGTCGCAGTTGGTGCGGCCGGGCAACATCGTGCTGATGCATCTCACCAACGTGGCGCTCGGCATCCTGGCGCTCGGCTGCTTTCGGCTCGTGCTCGCGCGCGCCTTCCCGGCCCGCGAGCATGCGCGGCAGCTCGATCTGCTCACACTGGCGACCGCCGTGCATCCCGTGCTGCTCTCCACGCTCATTCAAGTGAACGTGGATTTCGGCGTGTACGTGTTCTTTCTTGCGACGCTCGCCGCCGTCATGTACAGGCGGCTCGCATGGGCGGCGGTCGCCGGCACGCTGCTCTGCTTCTCGAAGGAGACAGGCGTCCTGGTCTACGCACTGATGGTGGGGCTTTGGGCGGCCATCGAGGCCGTCGGCGATGAAGGGGCGGTGAGCGCCCGACTGCGGCGGCTCGTCCCCTCGCTCGCGATCCTTGCCATCCCGCTGGCGCTCTTCGTCGTGCACCTCGCCTGGTGGAACACCGTGCACGGGCGATCGGCGGTGTGGAAGCATCAGTGGCAGGTGGGGCCGATCGACGGCTTCAAGTTCTTCGACCTCAGTGAACCAATCTTCCTGAGCTACGCGGCGGGGATCTTCCTGCTCGGTTTCGGATGGGTGCTCACGGCGATCCTTGGTGGTGACCTTGCCGTCGCCGGGGCGCGCATGGCTCGGCGCCAGCCGGATCGCGAGGTGCCTGGCGCCGACCGCCGCGCGCTCGCCTTCCTCACGCTGCTCACCGTGATGCTCACCTATTTGCTCACGTCGTTCCGGACCTGGAGCAACCTGCGCTACTTTGCCCTCCTGTATCCGCTGCTGATCCTGCTCACCTTCGCGGCATTGCTGCGGCTCGGGATACCGGCGCGGATGCGCCGCATGATCGTCGGCGCGATCATCGGCCTGTTCCTGCTCGCATCGTACCGTTCGGTGGATCCTGTGTCGCGGGCCGTCTACGGCACCTTCTCCATCGGTGAGCGGCCGATGTACCGGATGGCCTCGATCACCGGCGAATTCGGTGGCCCGGGGCGCGATGAGCTCGTCTATAATCTCGAGTTCACCGGCTATCATCATGTACAGAACCGGCTGTTCCGTCTTCTCAAGCCGACGGCGCGTACGGTGATTGCCACTCCGCAGCGGGTGCGCTGGAACATCTGGAGCCCGCTCGACCCCATCGGCTACCGGCGCACGATGGCCAGGGAGAACGTGCTCGTGCCGCGCTACGCTGACGAGGTTGAGGTTGCCACACAGGCCGCGAGCATCCCGGAGCTCTGGTTCCTGGAGTTCTCCAACCACCTCGACATCGACAACGCCATGCATACGCTCGACCGTCTCTACCGCGAGGACCGCATCGTCAGCGTCCATGCCCGGGGGCACGTCCTGAAGGCTCACCATCTGGTACGCCGGGAGTCGCCGGTGGTACCTTGAATTCCATGAAAGTCGTCATCCTTGCCGGCGGACTCGGCACGCGCCTTGCCGAGGAAACCTCGTCACGGCCAAAACCGATGGTGGAGATCGGCGGCCGGCCGATGCTGTGGCACATCATGAGCCACTATGCGGCCCACGGAATGAAGGAATTCGTGGTCGCGCTGGGCTACAAGGCCGAGATGGTGCGGTCGTACTTCGTCGACTACCACACGATGGCGCGCGACGTCTCGGTGCGGCTTGCTGACGGCAGCGCCACCGCGCACGGGGTGGCGAGTGAGGACTGGACGCTGCACCTGATCGACACGGGGATGGCCACGCAAACCGGCGGCCGCATCCTGCGCCTTCGCGAGTGGATCGGCAACGAGCCGTTCTGCCTCACCTACGGCGACGGCGTGAGTGACGTCGACCTCACGAGGTTGGTGGCTTTCCACAAGACACATGGCAAGCTGGCTACGGTGACGGCGGTCCGCCCGCCGGCCCGGTTCGGCGGTCTTGATCTCGACGGAGACGCGGTGCGCGCCTTCACCGAAAAGAGCCAGGCAAGCGAAGGCTGGATCAACGGCGGTTTCTTCGTACTCCAGCCGCAGGTGCTCGACCTGATCACCGGCGACGAAGTCCTCTGGGAACACGAACCGCTCGAGCGTCTGGCGCACGACGGGCAGCTCCGCGCCTGGCGTCACGAAGGGTTCTGGCAACCGATGGACACGCTCCGCGACCTGCGCCTCCTCGAGTCACTCTGGCAGGGCGGCCACCCACCATGGAAGAGCTGGAAATGAACACCGCGCAAACGTCACACTGGCGCGACCGTCCGGTCCTCATCACCGGAGCGACGGGCCTGCTGGGCGGCTGGCTGGTGGGCCGGCTCGTAGAACTGGGAGCCGATGTCACCGCACTCGTGCGCGACTGGGTGCCGCGTGCCACGCTGCTCTCCACCGAACTGTTGAGGCAGGTGAGCATCGTCCGCGGCGATGTGCGCGATCAGGCCGAGCTCGAGCGCGTGATGGGCGAGTACGAGGTGGACACGGTCTTCCATCTGGCGGCGCAGACGATCGTTGGGGTGGCCAATCGCAACCCCGTCGCGACGCTCGACACGAACATCCGGGGCACCTGGTCGGTGCTCGAGGCCGCACGCCGCAGTCCGCTGGTGAAGGCGGTCATCATCGCCTCCAGCGACAAGGCGTACGGAAATCAGGAGAAGCTGCCTTACGACGAGTCGAGCGCGCTTCAGGGTGAGTTCCCGTACGATGCCAGCAAGTCCGCCGCGGACCTCATCGCGAGGATGTACGCGCTCACCTATGGCGTACCGGCGGCGATCACGCGCTGCGGCAATTTCTACGGTGGCGGTGACCTCAACTGGAACCGTCTCGTGCCCGGGACGATCCGCTCGGTGCTCAAGGGCGAACGCCCCATCATCCGCTCGGACGGTACGCTTCACCGCGACTTCCTGTACATCGAGGATGGTGTGACCGCCTACCTCACGCTTGCCGAGGCGCTGCACGCGCGGCCGGAACTGCGCGGTGAGGCGTACAACTTCTCGAACGAACTCCACCTGAATGTGCTCGGGGTTACGCAACGGATTCTGGCGCGGATGGGGTCACCGCTTGAGCCTGATGTGCGCAGCGAGGCGACGCACGAGATCCAGCACCAGTGGCTGACCGCGGCCAAGGCGCAGCGCGACCTGAACTGGGCGCCCCTCTTTACGTTCGACGAAGGGCTCGACCGCACGCTCGCGTGGTACCGGGAGTTCCTGCAGCGTGACTGACCGGGCCGAGGCCATCCGGACGCAGATCCGCGCGCTGGTGGCCGTGTATCACGAGGCGGCATTCGCCCAGCGACCGTTCGTCCCCGGCGAGTCGCCGGTGCCGGTATCGGGGCGCGTCTTCGGCGCCAGCGACGTGCAGCATCTCGTGGACGCGGGGCTCGACTTCTGGCTCACCACCGGGCGGTTCGCCGCGCAGTTCGAACGCCGGTTCGCGCGGGTCATGAGCGCGCGGCACGCGATGCTGTGCAACTCCGGGTCAAGTGCGAACCTGCTCGCCGTGAGTGCGCTGACCTCGCCCGCGCTCGAAGGCCGTGAACTTCGCCCGGGTGACGAGGTCATCACGGTCGCGGCCGGCTTCCCCACGACGGTGAACCCGATCTTCCAGAACGGGCTCGTGCCGGTGTTCGTCGATGTCGAGTTGCCGTCGTACGGCATCGACGTCACGCAGCTCGAGGCCGCGCGCTCGCCCAGGACGCGGGCCATCATCGTGGCGCACACACTCGGCAATCCGTACGACATCGGTGCGGTGTCGGAGTTCGCCAGGCAGCACGGGCTCTTCCTCATCGAAGATTGCTGTGATGCCGTGGGGGCGACCTTCGACGGCAAGAGCGTCGGGACCTTCGGCGACCTGGCCACGGTGAGCTTCTACCCCGCGCACCACATCACGATGGGCGAGGGCGGCTGCGTGCTTGCACACACGCCGAAGTTCAAGCGCATCGTGGAATCCTTCCGCGACTGGGGACGCGACTGCTGGTGCGATCCCGGGAAGGAGAACACCTGTGGCAAGCGGTTCGAGTGGCAGTTCGGCTCTTTGCCGCAGGGGTACGACCACAAGTACACGTACACGCACGTGGGCTACAACCTGAAGCTCACCGACATGCAGGCCGCGGTGGGCGTGGCACAGCTCGACCGGCTCGAGGGGTTCGTGGCGGCGCGACGCGCCAATTACAGCTACCTGCGCGAGCGGCTGGCCGGTCTCGAGGACGTGCTCGAGTTCGCGACCGTGCATCCCAGGGCGAACCCGAGCTGGTTCGGCTTCCCGATGCGGGTGCGCGAGGACGCGGGGTTCGACCGCAATGACTTCGTGCGCTTCCTCGAAGGGCGCAAGATCGCGACGCGGCTCCTCTTCGGCGGCAACATGGCACGGCAGCCGGCCTACCGCGACCGCGTGTTTCGTGTGGTTGGCGACCTCGCCCGCACCGATCAGGTGATGCGCGGTACGCTGTGGATCGGGTGCTATCCCGGACTCACCACCGAGATGCTCGACTACGTCGCGACCAGCATCCACGCCTTTGTCCGTGCGGGCGCGCATGCGTGAGCTGCCGGCGCGCGATTTCCAACACGTGCTCGATCACGCCCGGCACGTGTGGGATGACTACCGCGATGCCCGGATCTTCATCACCGGGGTCACCGGCTTCGTGGGAAGCTGGATGCTCGAGACGGTCCTTCATGCGGAACGTACGCTGAAACTCGGGCTGACGGTGACCGCGTTGGTGCGTGACCACGACGCCTTCACCGCGCGATTCCCGCATCTCGCGGCGTTGCCTGCGCTGCGTCTCCACGTCGGCGACGTGCGCACCGTGGAGCCGCCGACCCACGCATTCTCGCACTTCGTCCATTGTGCATCGGCGGCCACGCCGCAAATGAACGCCGATCGGCCGGAAGAGGTGGTCGACATCATCGTGAACGGCAGCGGTCGGATGATCGAGGCGGCAGAGGCGGGCAACGAGGCCCGGTTCCTGCAGGTGAGTTCGGGCGCGGTCTACGGACCGCAACCCGCCGCCTTGGCACAACTGCGCGAGACGTACGGCGCGCGCGCATCGCGCGATGAGCCCTCCCAGCGATTCGGCTGGGCCAAACATCAGTCGGAATTGCGCGGCAACGCGTCCGTGAGCAAGGGGCTTGGTTTTGTGTCGGCGCGTGGCTTCGCGCTGATCGGACCGCGCCTGCCACTCGCCGGACCGTTCGCCATCGGCAATTTTCTCGGCGACATCCTGGCCGGCCGGACGGTCGCCATCGCCGGCGACGGCAGTCCGGTACGATCGTGGATGCACGCGGCCGATCTCGCGGTGTGGAACTGGACGATCCTCGCTCGCGGTCGCCCCGGCGCGGCTTACAACGTTGGTTCCGAGGAGGCGCTCACGTTGTGCGATGCGGCGCATCGCGTCGCCGCCCTCGCCGAACCGCCCGTTGCCGTCATGCGCGCGACTGAACCGTCGCCCGGCGCCGTGACCTCGCGCTACGTCCCCTCCACCGAACTCGCCCGCGACGAAATGGGTCTCGAAACCTGGATCCCGTTCGGGGACGCGCTTCAGCGCACCTGGGAGTGGCTGCGCGCGTGACCACGAGAGAGAAGCACCTCCGCATCGGCACGCGTCGCATCGGCCCGAATGAGCCGTGCTATGTGATTGCCGAGATTGGCCTGAACCACAACGGCGACCTCGCCGTCGCCCGGCAACTCGTGGACGCCGCTGTCGCTGCCGGCGCCGACGCGGTGAAGTTCCAGAAGCGCAAGCTCACCGAGACGTATCGTGAGGAGATCGTCGCCGAGCCGCGACTCGGGGAGCAGGGGCTCCAGTACATCGTGCCGCTGCTCATCGAGTTCGAGCTGTCGGACAACGCCTTCCGCGAACTCTATCGTTATTGCAAGGCGCGCGCGATCACCTTCATGTGCACGCCGTGGGACCGGGCGAGCGTCGACTTCCTCGAGACGATGGAGCTCGACGGCTACAAGATCGGGTCGCCCGACATGACCAACTTCCCGCTCATCGAGTATGTGGTGGCCACTGGGAAGCCCCTGCTGATGAGCACGGGGATGTCCACGGAAGAAGAGATCCGGCGCACGCTGGCATTCCTCGACGACAAGAATGCCGAGTACGCACTGTTCCACTGTGTGAGCACCTATCCGGCGGCGCCCGAAGAGATCAACCTCCGCTTCATGCAGACGCTGCGCGAGTGGAGTGGGCGGCCGGTCGGATACTCCGGTCACGACACGGGCACGGCCATCTCCCTCGCCGCGGTCGCGATGGGGGCACGACTGCTCGAACGGCATTTGACGCTTGACAGGACGATGCGCGGCCCCGATCACAAGGCAAGTCTCGAGCCAGGGCAGTTCGCCGAGCAGGTGCGTGCTGTGCGCGAGGTCGAGATGTCCTTGGGTGCACCGCACCGGTGGATGACGCGCGGGGAGACGCTCAACCGCCGAACGCTGAGCAAGAGCCTGGTGGCTGCCGCCGATATCGCCGCGGGCACGCCGATCACTCGTGCCATGATCACGAGCAAGAGCCCAGGACTCGGCCTCTCGGCGCAGCTCGTGGATAAACTCATGGGCCGCACACTGGCTCGCGACGTGAAACGAGACGAGATGTTTCTCCCAACGGACGTGGTCGACACGGCCGCTCCCGCCGGTGCCGCTCGCGTTATCGACGTCGGCGCGCCTTGGGGGATCGTGGCCCGTTTCCTCGACGTCGCAGACCTGGAGGCCAGGTTCGCCCCGCGCGGGATGCATTTCGTGGAGTTTCACGTGAGCGACCGCGACCTCGACGCCGGCGCCGCCGCATACGCTGGAGGCCGCAAGCCGTACGGTCTCGTCGTCCACGCGCCCGAGTACGCGCACGACACCCTGATCGATCTCTGTTCGGTGGACGACGCCCAACGCGCACTGTCTGTCCGGCGGATCCAGCAGACCATCGACCTCGTCCGTGCCCTCACGCCACAATTCACGCTCGATGCGGCGAGCTTTCCGCGCGGCCCGAAGATCGTGATGCACGTCGGCGGGATGTCACCCAAGCCAGGCGGCTACGACGTGGACGCGGCGGCCCATCGCCTGCTCAAGGCACTCGAACGACTGGACACCACGGGTGTCGACCTGCTGCTCGAGAATCTGCCGCCCTATCCGTGGTACTTCGGTGGCCGCTGGTTCGGTCACGTCATCTGCGACGTGGAGAGTACGGTTATGCTCTGCGAACGCTCGGGGCTTGGACTGTGCTTCGATACGTCGCACGCCGCGCTCGAGTGCGCGCGCAGTGGGGCCAGCCTGCAGGAGTTCGCCGAGCGCGTGGCACCGTTCGTACGCCACCTCCACGTGAGCGACGGCGCGGGTACGTCGGGCGAAGGACTGCAGATCGGCGAGGGCAGCGTGAACTTCGTTCAGCTGCTGCCGCCGCTGATGACGGGGCAACCGACGATGATTCCGGAGATCTGGATGGGACACCACGAGAACGGCGAGGGGTTCCGGATCGCGCTCGAGCACCTCACTGACGTACACTGGGCTGGCGCGGCACTGCAGCGTGGGGCTGAGCGGCGTGCGCGGGCCGATCTCGCCGCGCTCGCGGTACCAGCCGAGGCAACGCTGTACACGGCGCTGCGTGCCATTGACGACAACCGCATGGGGATCGTCTTCATCGTCGATGCAGACCGGCACGTCGTGGGAGTGCTCACCGACGGCGACGTGCGTCACGTGTTCGTGCGGGGTGCCAACCTGCACGCCCTGGTGCGCGACGTGATGACGACGGACTTCACTGCCGGTCGGACCGGCATGAGTGTCGATGAACTGCGCGCGCTGCTCCCTGGCCGTACCCGGGTGATGCCAATTCTCGATGCCGACCGCCGGCTGGTGGACTACGCAAGCGGCGCACACCTCCCGGAGACCACCGCGTGACCGTGAAGCTCTCCGACTACGTCTTCGGGTTCGTCGCCGGCCTCGGCGTGAAGCACGTGTTCGAGGTCACCGGAGGAGGCGCGATGCACCTGAACGACTCGCTCGGCGCGCGCCAGGACATCGAATTCATCTGTACGCTGCACGAACAGGCCGCAGCCATGGCGGCCGAGTCGTATGCGAAGGTCGCGAATGACATCGGCGTCTGCCTCGTCACCACCGGCCCCGGTGGTACGAACGCGCTCACTGGCGTGGCGGGTGCGTGGCTCGACTCCACGCCGATGCTCGTGATCTCCGGCCAGGTGAAACGCGCCGACCTCAAGGGCGACACCGGGGTGCGCCAGATGGGCGTACAGGAGGTGGATATCGTCGCGATGGCCACCCCCATCACCAAGTACGCCGTCACGGTCACCGACGCGCGCGATATCCGGTTCCACCTCGAAAAGGGCGCGCATCTCGCGCGCACCGGCCGGCCCGGTCCGGTGTGGATCGACATTCCGCTCGATGTGCAGGGCGCGATGATCGACGAGACGTCGCTCCGGGCGTTCGAGCCGGTCCCGGCCCCGGCAGCATCTCTGGCGACGGACACAGCGATCGAAGCCGCCGTGCGCCGCACGATCGAGCTTCTCAATGCCGCCGAGCGTCCCGTCCTTCTCATCGGCAATGGCGTACGGCTCGGCAACGCTCGGCGCGAGATGCGCGCGCTGGTGGAACGCCTCGGTCTCCCGGTGCTCACCACCTGGCCGGCGCACGACATGGTGCCAGACGACCATCCACTGATGATCGGGCGTCCCGGGCCGGTGGCGCCGCGCGGCGCGAACTTCGCCCTGCAGAACGCCGATTTCGTCCTCGCCCTCGGTGCGCGGCTCGATCTCGTCGTCACCGGGTACGCGCCGCAGAACTTCGCCCGCGCCGCGCAGAAGGTGATGGTGGACATCGACGCCGCAGAACTGCGGAAGATGGCGGACACCGTTCAGCTGCCCGTGTGCGCCGACGTCCGCGCGTTCATCGCCGAGTTCGATCGGCAGGCGAGTTCAGTCCGCGACCGCGACCGCAGTCCGTGGCATGCGCGCTGCCGTGAGTGGAAGCACAAGTATCCGGTCGTCCTTCCCGAGTACCGTGCGCAGGGCTCGGGGGTGAGTACGTATGTATTGGCCGAAGCGATCTCCGCCGCCTCGGCACCCGAGGACGTGATCGTCTCCGGCAGTTCCGGGGCCGGGATCGAGATATTCTGCCTGGCGGCGACGCTCAAGGAAGGACAGCGTCTCTTCCTTACTACTGCGCTTGGCGCGATGGGCAATGGACTTCCGGCCGTGATCGGCGCCTGTCTTGCCCACGGACGCCGGCAGACGATTTGCGTGGATGGCGACGGCGGCCTGCAACTGAACATCCAGGAACTCGAGGTGATCCGGCGTCTCCAGTTGCCGATCAAGCTGTTCGTGCTCAACAACGAGGGGTATGCGTCCATCCGCACCTCGCAAGCACGCTACTTTGGCCGGCTGGCCGGTGCCGACGCGACGAGCGGCGTGACGCTGCCGGCGCTGAAGGGAGTAGTCGAGGCATATGGGCTGCCGCACGCCATCATCGAACACGACGAAAATCTCACCGGCCGCGTACGCGACCTCCTCGCCGTGCCCGGCCCGCTCGTGATTGAAGTGCGCACGCCACGCGAGGAACCGCGCGCGCCCAGTCTCTCGTCGATGCGCCGTCCCGACGGGTCAATGGCCTCAAAGCCGCTTGAGGATCTCTGGCCGTTCCTGCCGCGCGAAGAGTTTCTGGCCAACATGATCATCCCGCCGCTGCCGGAGTGACGTGCGAGTACTGATCGCGGGCCTCGGTGCCATCGGGCAGCGCCACGCGCGCAATCTTCGGGCATTGCGCCCAGACGTCGAGCTGCTGGCGTACCGCCAGCGCCGCCTGCGGTACGTGATCAGCGAGACGCTCACGCGCGACGATGGCAGGGACGTGGAGTCGGAGCTCGGGATTCGCGTGTTCACGGATCTCGGAGAGGCGCTGGCCGCCCGCCCCGACGCCGTATTCGTCTGCAATCCCACCAGCCAGCACCTCGATGTCGCGCGGCAGGCCGCAGAGCACGGCGCGCATCTCTTCATCGAAAAGCCGGTGTCGCACACGATCGACGGGTTGGCGCGGCTGCAGCGCCTGGTGGCGGAGCGCAGGCTGGTCGCGCTCGTCGGATGCCAATGGCGATTCCATCCCGGCGTTGTTCGGTTGAAGACGTTGCTCGAGTCGGGCGTGCTCGGGTCCGTGCGCGGGGCGGAGATCGAGTACGCCGAGTATCTCCCGGGCTGGCACCCGTACGAGGATTACCGCGAGTCGTACGCTGCCCGCGCCGAGTTGGGAGGCGGTGTGGTGCTTACCCACATCCACGACTACGACCTGGCGTGGTGGCTGTTCGGCGAGCCGCGCACCGTGCACGCGACTGGCGGACACGAGAGCGAGCTTGAAATCGACGTCGAGGACACGGTTCGTGCCACGCTGAGTACGTCCCTTGCCCCAGTGATCATTTCGCAGACCTTTGCCTCACGCGAGATCAGGCGGCGGATCACCGTCACGGCGGAGCGGGCGACGGTCACCGTGGATTTGGTCGCTGGACGGCTCGACGTGAGCACGGCGGTTGCGCCGGGCCTCTCCTTCGCGGAGTATCAACGGAACGAAATGTTCAACGCGGAACTGGCCCACTTCCTCGCGTGCATCGAGCAGGGCACGACACCGGTCATTCCGCTCGGTGAAGGCATTGCCGTGCTGCGCGTCGCGCTGGCGGTGAAGGAGTCGCTGCGCAACGGGCGGCTGGTGGAACTCGGATGAGGAGATACGAATGACGGGCACTGCCGCAGGCGCCGATTTCTCTCTTGCCGGGCGCGTCGCGATCATCACCGGTGCTGCCGGGCTGCTCGGGGTGCGTCATGCCGAAGCGATAGCGGCCGCCGGCGGGATTCCGGTGCTCGCCGATGTGCGAGGCGAGGCCGCCGTGGCCGCTGCGCTGGCGATCGCGGAGCGGTTCGATGTCCCGGCGCTCGGCATCGGGGCTGATGTCACCAGCAGGGCATCCGTAACGGCAATGCTCGAGGTCACGCAGCAGAAGTTGGGGCGCGTGGATATCCTGGTGAACAATGCCGCGCGCAATCCGCGCGTGGAGAGTGCCTCCGACTCGTTCACCTCGCTCGAGCAATTCTCGCTTGACGAGTGGAATGCCGACGTTGCCGTGGGGCTCACCGGGGCGTTCCTCTGCTCCAGCGTGGTCGGGAGTGCGATGGCCGCCGCCGGCCGCGGCGTGATCATCAACATCTCGTCGGAGTACGGTATCATCGCGCCCGACCAGCGGCTGTACTACAGGGCAGGCGAACCGGCTGATCGGCAGCCGAAGAAGCCGGTGAGCTACTCCGTGGTGAAGGCGGGGCTGCATGGCCTCACCCTCTACCTTGCGACCTACTGGGCCGAGGCCGGGGTGCGCGCCAACACCATCACGGTGGGTGGCGTGGAGAACGGCCAGCCGCGCGAGTTTCTCGAGCGCGCCGCCTCCCGCATCCCGATGGGCCGGATGGGACTGCCGCACGAGTATCAGGGCGCGCTTGTCTATCTGGCGTCCGATGCGTCGTCGTTTGTCACTGGCGCCAACCTGGTAGTGGATGGCGGGAAGAGCGCGTGGTAGGGGTCGCTGAACTCGAGCGACTCCTCGCCCGCGACTCCTCCGCGCAGCGCCGCGACGAGCGATCCATGTTCACCCAGCTGTCGCAGAGACGTCCGATCGTACTGATGGGTGCCGGCGGACTGGGCCGGCGCACGCTACCCGCGCTGCGTGCGGCAGGCGTGGAACCGCTCGCCTTCGCCGACAACTCGCCCGAGCGGCAAGGGACCATCATCGATGGTCTGCGCGTCCTCTCACCGGCCGATGCGGCACGCGAGTTCGGCGCGACGGCTGCCTTTGTCGTCACCATCTGGGGCGCCAACAGCACCCATCGGTTCAGTGACTCGCGCGATCAGCTGTTGGGGCTTGGTTGCGACGTGGTCGTGGCATTCCCGCCGCTCTACTGGGCGTACGCCGAGGCGCTCCTTCCGTACTATCTGCAGGATCTACCGCACAAGGTGGTGGACCAGAAGCAGGCCGTGCGACGCGCTTTCGACCTGTGGGAAGACGATGCGTCCCGCGTCGAGTACCTCTCGCAGGTGCGATTCCGGATGGATGCCGACTTCGCAGGACTTGCCCATCCAGTGACGCATCCAGCGTACTTCCCGGACGATCTCTTTGCCTGGAGTGATGACGAATGGGTGGTCGATGGGGGCGCCTATGATGGCGACACCGTGCGCGCCCTCTCGTTCCTGCATGGCGAGCGCTTCGCGCACGTGCTCGCGCTCGAACCGGATCCGGGGAACTTCGGCACACTGGCAGCAACCGTCGCCGCGCTCCCGCCCGAGGCCGGCGCCAAGATCGCCTGCGCGCAGCTCGCGCTGGCTTCGAAGGCCGGCACCCTCCATATCGAGGCCACCGGCACTGCGGCGTCGACGACGAGCACCGTACCGACGGCGCGCACCATCGCCGTGCAGGCCGAAGCGCTCGATGTGATCATCGGCTCGGCGCGGCCCACCCTCATCAAGCTCGACATCGAGGGGGCCGAACCCGACGCACTGCTCGGCGCGCGCGAGACCATCACCCGGCACGGGCCGGTGCTGGCCATCTGCGTCTATCATCGGCAGGACCATCTCTGGCGCATCCCGCTTATGGTGCAGGAATGGCGCGGTGACTACGCGTTCTTCCTCCGGCCGCACAATGAGGAGGGATGGGATCTCGTCTGCTATGCTATCCCGAGATCGCGGCTATTGCCGAGGGTCGAGGCCGGGGCTGCGGGATGAGCGTCGTGAATGCGCTGCGCGGCTGCCCGGTCTGTGGCGGGCGTGAACATCGTGTGCTCTTCCAGCAGGAGTTTGCCGCGGTCGAGCAGTCCACTCCCGTTACCGGCTACACGGTGGTCGTGTGCAATGCCTGTGGTGCGGGCTATGCCGACGGCATCCCGGGGCAGCGCGTGTTCGACCAGTACTACCGCGAGATGTCGAAATACGAATATCACCAGCGCGATGGGGCGGAATCGCCGTATGATGAGCGACGGATGGCGATCATCGCCAGCATCATCGCGCCGCACGTGCCGCGGCGTGACGCGCGGATCCTCGATGTAGGCTGCGCCACGGGGCGCCTGCTCGCCGACCTGCGCGCGAAGGGATTCCCGAACGTCGAAGGGCTCGATCCGTCCCCGGCCTGCGCCGTGGCGGCGAAGCGGCTCTACGACATCCGAATACGCACGAACACACTGGCTGAACTTGGGGCCGAGGACGAGCGCTTCGACCTGGTGATCCTCGTCGGCGTGCTCGAACACCTGTGCGACCTCGATGAGTCGTTCACCCACCTCCGCGCAATCCTGCCCGTGGGCGGTCTACTCTACGTCGAGGTCCCCGACGCCGAGACCTTCGCCGACTGTCCGAACGCGCCGTATCAGGATTTCAGCACCGAGCACATCAACTTCTTTGCGCCTGGGTCGCTCGACAACCTGATGCGGCGGCAGGGATTCACGCGAATCTTCGTCGAACAGAACCATCGCGAGCAAAGCTACAAGACGATGATGTCCAACGTCTCCGCGGTGTACCGCAAGAGCGCCGCGCTGCCGGCCGGGCCGATGATCCGTGATGAAGGCACGGCGCTCGGCCTCGAGCGCTACATCGTGTCCTGCAAGACCGAGGACGTGCGGTTGCGCTCTGTGATCGACCGCATCGCGGCCGAACAAAAACCCATCCTCGTGTGGGGCGTCGGTACCCACACCACGCGCCTGATGGCCACTAGCCGGCTGGCCGGCGCGAACATCGTCGCGTTCATTGAGTCCAATGCGCGCTACCACGGCAAGACGCTGCGCGGCCGGCCGATCATCGCGCCAGAAGCGCTGCGCGAGCATCGCGAACCGGTCCTGATCAGTTCGCGCGTCTTCCAGCACGAGATCGTGCAGCAGATCCGTGACGGACTGGGTTGTACCAACGAGCTGCTGCTGCTCTACGAGGTGTAGCGCCCTCAGGCCAGCCGCTGCCGCCGTACCCGGCGGAAGTGCGCCCCGGCAAGCGGTACGGCGACACCGAGCGAGGCGATGGCGAAGACCGCCGTCATCAGCTGCGCACCGCCCATCGCAGCCGCGACCGCGCTCGTGAGGATCACCGCCGCAGCCCCGCCGACGATCGGGGCGGCGAGCTTCTCGTCACGGAACGCACGCAGCCAGCCCGCCATTGCCTGAAGGACGAGCGATCCCAGGCTGCCGGCGAACAGCGCGAACAGCGATGGAAGCGGGAGAAACCGCGCCGCAAATACCGGCGCGACCATTGGGAGCACGAGCACACCGCCCGTGAGCATGATCGCGAGCGCGACGAACACCACGGCGGCCTCGATGGTCGCCCGTCGCGCCAGCTGATCGAAGGCTGCCGTCTTGCCCTCGGCAATGAGCGTGCCGAAGGCGGGGAAACGCCCGTGCAGCCAGGCCAGCGACAGGGTGAGCGGTGCGAGCGCGACGGCGAGCGTGATGCCGAGGCGCCCCGACTCGTCCCCGCCACGCAGGTAAAGGAGGATGGGTGCGAGCGATTGGTACGTGAGAAAGAGGGCAAGCCAGAGCTGCGCACTGCGCCCCTGTTCGAGTCGGTAGCGCGCCGACCATCCGGCCGTGCGTTTCGTCAGGTCGGCCAGGAGCAATCGGGGCGCGCTCACGAGAGCGGGATGTCTCCGTGCAAGCCACACCGCCGCCACGACGAACTGCGAAGCGGCCGCGAGCCAGACGGCGATCAGCGGTTCGCCGCCGATCAGGCCGGTCCAAAGCGAGAGTAGCGCCGCCGCCGCCTGCACGCCACGCATTCGTTGAACCGAAACCAGGTCGCCGCATCCTTCGGCGACGCAGATGAACGGGATGAGAGGGAGATAGAGCGCGGTGACGAGCGTGAATCCGCACCAGAGCACCGGAAAAAGCAGGGGGGCACCCGCGAACGGGTTGCGGAAGAGCAGCGCGCCGCCGATCCCCGCCACGGCAAAGAGCACAAGTCCCGCCCCGCCGTACCAGCGCACAGCGGTGTGCAAAACGGCGGTGACCGTGTCGCGGGCCGCTGGATCGCCCTCGAGCCCGCCGCTCGCCCCCCACCGAAGCCGTGGCCACTCGTGGCTGGCGAACTGCACGATGATGGTGCCCAGCCCGAGCTCGAACAGCTGGGCGAGCGCCACGATGTTCACCCCGACGAAGTAGTAGCCCTGCAGCGCGGCCGGGAGCCTGGTGGCGGCGAGCCAAAGCGAGACGGGTGCGCCCGCGAGGGCGACGAGTCTGGCCGCGGCCGTCGCGCGGACGCCGGCGTCGGAGGCGAGCGCGCGAAGGCGGCCGACCGGACTCAAAAGTTGATCCGCTCCTTCTCGAACACGTGCGGGTGGTGACGCACCTGCGTGTAGATGGAGCCGATGTACTCTCCCACGATCCCGATGAAGAACAGCTGCACCGAGGTGAGGAAGAAGAAGCCGATGAGGATCGGCGCGATCCCGAGCGTGAACTGGCTCCAGAAGAGCAACTTGTATATTAAGTATCCAAGTGCAACTAAAAGACACAGCAGGGCCGAGCCAAACCCCGCCATCGTCGCCATGCGCAGCGGCACCTTGGAGTGGTTCACGATGCCGAGAAAGGCGAGGTCGTAGAGCGTGTAGAAGTTCTGCGACGAGAGCCCGCGCTTCCGCTCCGGCTGGCGGAACGGCACGATCGACGGCTCATGCCCGATCTCGGCGATCAGGCCGCGGAAATAGGGATACGGGTCATCGATGCGGCGCAATGCCTCGATGACCGTCTGGTCGAAGCAGCCGAAGCCCGTGCTCTGTCGCACGAGCTCGATGTCCGCAATGCGCGCCAGCAGTCGGTAGTAGCGGTCGCGCAGCGCGTAGAACAGTCCGCTCTCATCGCTGGACTCCTTCACTGCAAGCACGACCTTCGAGCCCTCGGCCCACCGCCGCAAGAACTCGGGGATCAACCCGGGCGGATCCTGGAAGTCGCAGGCCAGGGCGATCACGACATCGCCCCTCGCCTGCAGCAGCGCGTAGTACCCGGAGCGCACATGCCCGAAGTTCCGGGCATTGAGAATCACCTTCACGTTCGGATCTGCGGCCGCGAGCGACCGCAGGATCCGCGCGGTGCCATCCTTCGACGCGTTGTCGATGAAGATGTGCTCGTACCGGTACTGCGGCAGCAAGGCAAAGACTGCCTTGATGGCCTCATACATCTCGCGCGCGTTGCCCTCCTCGTTGAAGCAGGGGGTGACGACGGAGACGAGGGCAGGACGTGAAGGCGAAAAGGAGTCGGCGGCCATTGGGACGGAAGGGTGCCGAAAGATGGCACCCGTGTGCGGGAGTGTCGAGACGCGCCGCGCCGTGTAAGTTCCTGCACAATCCGGCGCGCGCGGGTCGCCGCTACTTCCACCGTCTACCGTCTACCGTCTCAATGTCCGGCACTCCCAATCAGATCGACGCCATCCCCCGCCTGCGTGGGCGCACGCCAATCAGCCCCAGCGAATTGGTGCTCTCCGTGCTGGTGCCGGTGTACAACGAGAAGGCCACGATCGAGGTGATCCTCGACCAGGTCCACACCGTGGCCGTGCGCAAGCAGGTCATCTGCGTCGATGACCAGTCCACCGATGGCACCTTGGCGATCCTGACGAAGCTCCAGGCGCAGGGGCGCATCGCCGTGTTGATCCGCCACGACGTGAACCGCGGCAAGGGTGCGGCCATCCGCACCGCGCTGGCCGCGAGCACCGGC